>ERZ777305.823-NODE-823-length-45844-cov-49.884055_pt1 | contig 45844 bp, 38 predicted proteins | sample MGYA00374965_ERZ777305 | MGnify/ENA primary metagenome ERZ777305 (study PRJEB29328, sample SAMD00013331) | mouse gut metagenome | study: EMG produced TPA metagenomics assembly of the Metagenome analysis of fecal microbiota from mouse which was promoted...
CTCGCCCTTTTCTAAACGGCGACTACATCGGCGCGTCCGCTGAATAGTTACACATCCTTGTAACTATTCAGCGGACGCGCCGAAATTCCTCGGAAATCAACGCCGTCAAGCCGCCCTATATTATTAAGGAGTGTCACGGTCTCGGCTTTGAGGGAAAGAGCAATCTCTTTCAGCTGTTCCGGATTCTCACCGGCCATAACCTCAGCATCGGCTATAAGCGCGTTGGTGTCCTGAAAGTCATAATAGAACCGTGCAAGCGCATACGCCTGTTCAAAAGGTATAGCACCACCGTCATAACCGCTGACAATTCCGTTGACCTCTGCGAGCCATGTTGTTATTTCCTTCATAATGTTTATCATCGCCAAATTATTTCAACACTTTCCATAGCCCTTTTCGGTCGCTGCCGAGACGTATAATGATTTCCGTTTCTTTGAGGTGTTCGATATGCTTTTGAATGGCTGACGGGGATATACCTATTATATCGGCAAGCTCCCGACGTGAAATTTCAGGCTTTTTCCGCATCGCCTCAACAATCCTGGCTCTTGTTTCCTCCCCTTGGTTCCTCCCCTTGGTTCTGACCACCTCTTTCTGACCACCTTTGTCATGCGTATTACATTGATTATCGGCGTAAATACTTTCAGTGTCTATATTTATCTGACCACCTTTCTGACCACCTTTTTGTGATGGCAACGGGTAGGTAACAGTCGATGATGTTATATCGCTTTCAAAATCAACTTCAAGCCCGGTGAGTTTAGTCCAACGCATTATTTTGTCAATACCATATCCGGCATTTTCGCCTTGTCGTGCGTAGCGGAAGAAGGCTATGATATTGGGATTACGCGGCACCGATTTCACCTTACCGGGCTTGTCGGAGATACGCACGGCGAAGCGTCCGGGATTTTGGAATTCGATTCTGTCATTGAATACCCTTATGGCAGAGTGCATCGGGCTGAAATAGTCTGCATGAGCGAGAAGATTTACAAGCCCCTCCCTGAGACAATACAACTGGGAATTATCTTCCGGAGAAAATCCGTCCGGTCCCGCCATAAACGGATTGTCAACATACAGGCGTAGCCGTTGCAAGAGCACCTTGAAATATTCCCAGATATTTTCCTGCTCAGGCATACGGTATGTATAACGGCAGTCAGCATCAGAATATGTTGTGCCCGGAATCTCAATGTAATCAATCCAAAAGTGAGGTACATATTCTTGCACGATTTCTCCTTTTCCAAGCATAAGCAAGCCACCGTAAGTCAGCTTCCCACGACTGATTATCCCGGTCTTTATGCAGAACTGCTCGTCATCGAGATCATTGTAACGGAAATCGGGGTTGTAGTCCTTTATTCGGCGGCGGTATGTCTGGAGCGACTGCGTGTTGAGGTCTCCGAACCCTGTACCATCAACCTCCATTTCCGATTTCATGCCGAATGTCTTTTCACGCATCAGTATGTCTATCTCAATGTCGGTTGCCCGCTGGTCGCCGCTGCCGATTCGGACAAACGTATTGTTCAGGTTGTTGCCGAAATAGACAGGCTTGTTGGCCGACGCTGGTATATAGAAGGCGAGAACGGCCTTTCCGTCAAAATCAAGGAGCTGTGCGGTGGCGAGAATAGGCACGTTGAACTTAGAGACGGAACGCAGGGTGCTTATGATGTCCTGTTCCATCTTCTCGGCCTTTTCAATGCCCGTTATCTCGTATGTTGACACGCTCTTGACCTTTGTCTCCCTGACACCAAGGACAATCCATCCTCCTGCGGTGTTGGAGAATGCCCCTACGGTTTCCCACATGGATTTGGGAATACCACCGGATGCTTCCTTTACCTCGAAGTCGTCCCATTCTATATCATTGAGCCTTGCGAGCAGTTCTTCTTTTGTCATTTTTGCGCTGTTTTAGAATGCAAATTTACAAAATTATCGGCAATAATCCGCTGAATCCCAAAGATTATGATTAACTTTGCAGTCGGATTGGAGAAGTCCGGTCCGCGACATTTGGGAAATAAAGAAGCGTTATGCGTCTTGCAAACTGAAAACCTGAGAAACTTTTAGTTTTGATGCAAGAGATAGCATAGTGGTTCTCACGCATATAGCGTGGGCTGCTATTGTTACATCTGCATCATTGGTTTTCTCAGGACCATCAGTTTGGACGTGCATAGTTGGCTCGCGCTTTTCATATCATATAGTAGCCGTTTGGAGCTGACTGCGGCGATTTTGGAAGAAATTGGAAGAAATTGGCAGAATTATTCAATTCATATAGGTCGCAGGTCAATCTCGCCGGTCTCATAGAACTATGCGAGGGTGAGGGTAAGCCTGTAATTTACGAGAAGGGTGAGTACTTGCTTCATCAAGGTGATATTGAGAGGCATATATCCCTTGTGAAATCGGGCTATTGTCGATACACCTGTCTGAAATCTGATGGCAGTGAAGCGGTGGTTGGTCTTGCCATGACAGGTGAATTTGTTACCGACTTCAATAATGGCGTAAGGAGAATCCCTGCGTTAGCATCACAAGTGGCTTCCGTGCGGACTGAGGTGCTTCAACTTCCATTCGTATATGCGTTGGAAAAATTGTGTCAATCCGAGCCAAATTTTCTTTACATAGCATCAGACGCTCTTTTCCGGATGTGTTACACCCGCTTGCTTGATTTGTATATACTCTCTCCGGCAGAACGATATTGCAAATTCATTGATGCTTACCCCGATATCGCCTCGACAATCAAGACCAAGGAACTGGCTTCATATCTCCGAATCTCTCATCAGCACCTTCTGCGCATCAAAAAATCGCAGGGAAAAGGAGATAAAAGCGACTGAATTGAACATTTGTTCAATTCCAAGTGGTAGATTATGGCGAAATTTGCAAATCAAACTGTATTGAATATGCAAAACCGAATCATCACATCAATATTCTGCGCAACACTTACGATTGCGGCGATGGCGCAGACGGAAACACCCGACAGCATCAAGACTCAGAATCTTGACGAGATTGTAGTGGAGGCGCAAATGCAACGCACCTCACCGACCTCTACAACCTTTATCCCGACCGTCAAGCAAAAGAACGCCTCGCAAAATGCAGTCGATCTTTTGCGTCAGATGGCTATGCCTCAAATTCAAATAAATCCCGTCAGTGAAGCCGTTACTGACAATGCTGGAGGAGAGGTGGCTATTTTTATAAATTTTCTCGAAGCAAAGTACAGCGTGGTAATGAGATTGGCGAACAATCCGGTGCAAACTCAGCTATAATGAAATAGGGATATGAACATTCTAATTATAGGAGCAACATCCGGCATTGGTCACAATCTATGGGTGCATTATGTTACATCGGGGCATAACGTTATAGTTGTCGGCAGGCGGAGAGAATTGTTGGACGATATGGAACGAAGTTGTCCTGAACATACTTTGCCGGTTTTGTGTGATATTTCTCAAACGGAATCATTCTATAACGCTTGGGAAAGTATCATACACAAACACAGTCGCATTGATTTGGCTATTGTTTGTGCCGGAATCGGAGAACTTAATCCAAATTTGGATGTCAAGACTGAGTTATCCACACTTTCAGTGAACGTTATGGGTTGGGCTAATGCAGTTGCCTCGATATACAGGGTCTTTGAACGGCAGAAATCAGGTCATCTTGTTACCGTTACCTCTGTGGGAGGATTGCAGCCAACTCCTGTAGCCCCGTCTTATAGTGCGTCAAAGGCTTTTCAGATAAACTACACAAAATCATTGCAAAGCAAAGCGAAAGGGACGGATATTATTATAACGGAAATTCGTCCCGGTCTGGTTGATACACGAATGGCAAAAGGAGAAGGTCTGTTCTGGGTAATGCCTCTTGATAAAGTTTGCCGAAAAATAATCAAGGCTATTGACAACAAGCAAAAAAGACTTATAGTCACACGCCGATGGCGAATAATTAATTTCATTCTCAAACATTTTATGTGAACACGTATGAATAAGCTACTCACAATAATGTCATTGGTCGCGTGTCTTATATTCGCAGGCTGTAGTGACGACGAACCCGACCATGAAGCTGATCTCTTCTCTCTTGCCGTGCAGTTGGAAGGAGAAGGAGAGCTGGCAATGGGAATTCACGACTGCGAAATCATCGTGCCTGGCAATCAACAATATATAAGCATAGACATCATTGGTGACTATGACTGTTTTAGAGTCACGGCTGTTCCCGATATAGGAATGGTATCTTCCGGCGACAAACGAATTAAAATTCTGCTCACAAATAATCTTGGAGAAACTTCACAGACCGGCACCCTTGAATTTACAGTCTATAAAGGAAAGAGCTGGAATAAAGGTACTGTCACAGTTACCCAAAGGGCTCTTTCTTCCACTAAGCCGGATGAACCCGAAGAGTTGCCTGACAAATACCGCTTCAAACTCGTAAAGGCGGGATTAACACCATTTATGTATGATGATTTCCGGGTTCCCGCACCATTTGACAATCTTGCGTTTCAAATTCGGGACTATCTCGACAGATACAATCCCTTTGGGTTTCCGGAATTTGTACAGTCGTATGACTCAATCGTATGGAGTGCCGAGGGTATGCCGAATACAGTCCGTATCTATGAGCGAAAAACCGGTGACAGCAGTTCTGAGGAACATTTCACTGCCCAATGGTCATCGCATTTCTTCACACCCGGAAGTATGAAAAGCTATCTCAAGGGATACTACGATGGCAAGGTCATATATTCCGATTCGATTAGAATTGACAGATACGAGCGTGATTTCCTGTGCTTCGACTGGACTAAAGGCAGCATCTGTATAGCCAATCCCCGAAACATGGGTGTATATTGCCTCCTTGACAAGAGCCGCGAATACAGTGTCGTGGATACACGTGAGATCAATGGCACACGGTATAGTGAGATTCATGCACGGAATAATAAATCTCTTCCAGACGGTGAATACCTGTCTATATCAAGAGAAGTCTTGGTAAAGCTCATGAGGGAGAATATAGGTGAAGGTGTATCTGCAAAGAATAAGATCCAGTCATTCAACTGTGTCCCGGAAGGCGTCGAGGGTGAGCTTTTCTGGGAAAACAAGACCACCAGAATATTGCTCCTTCACGAATTGCCGTCCGATACCTCTCTTGAAGAGTATTATCTTCTTATTGAGGCTAAATAATAGTTGAAAAATACGATTCAATCAATAGTAATAGGTATATCATAAGTATGAACAAGATATCAATCTCATTCTTATTTATTCTCAGTCTTTTTATGGCATCATGCAGTAACAATGATGAACCAGAAACATATCCGATTAAGTTTGGAAAAATGGACTATACAATCCGATTTGCGACAACAACCCGTATTGACTTTACAGATGGGGGAGGAAAATATGAGCTGAAAGCAAGCAACCCGGATGTGCTTGGAAGTTTCTATATAGACGGAGAAAACCTTTTACAGAAGCGTCATACACAACGGCGTTGGAACGGCAATGTCGGGAGTGGGCTTTTACACGCTTGCCACAAGTACGGCATATCGTGACGTAATGTCTGACCTCCGTTATCAATGGCTTTAGTTCAGGCAACGAGATTATCTGTGTGATGTAATCCAGCTCGGTATCACATCCGTCCAGTGAATCTCCGCATTCATCACACATGCCGGGTTTCTCATCCACGATATTGTCGACAGAGTCGTTCACTTCTGCTATGTCATTAACCTACTGTTTAACAGATACAAAGATACAAAACTTATTTGACTTTACCAAATAAAATTGCCGCTAATTTCTATAAAACCAGCAGGTTAAATTTACCTATAATGGTGATGTCTATTCCACATTATCGCCTTGCGTGTCCGCTGAATAGTTACACGTCCTTCTTCTGTCAGACAAAAATCATCAAGAACAACATTTCTTTGTGGCTCTGCAATTTAGTCACCTTCCCACCAGTAAGTCTTTATTTACAGAGAAACATTCAAATCCAATCACATTTATTGAAATTTTATTTGTGTGTGCGTATCGTTTCATTTTATTTTAGTAAATTTGCTGACATTATAGGTACTATTAGAACTAATGAAAATAGAGGACATACTGTCTCGTGCTTCCGACACGAAAGCACTGAGTATCGGAGACGGTGTGATCGTTGAGGCTCCCGGAATGTTCAAGAGACTTTTCGCCGGGAAAAGGCCCGTTATTATTGCCGATGCCACAACGTGGCGAATTGCGGGAGAGAATCTTCAGAATCTTTTTGAATCTGACGGATTGTCTCCAGAGATGCCTTTTATATTCACCGATCCCAACGTTCATGCCGAATGGAGTTTCATCGAACAGCTTGACAACAGGTTGCTCGCCACGGATGCAGTGGCTGTTGCCGTTGGTCTCGGCACGATCAATGATCTTGCCAAACTTTCATCATGCCATGCCGGCAGACGCTACATGACCGTCGGCACTGCGGCTTCCATGGACGGGTACACAGCATATGGAGCTTCAATTATCAAGGATGGCAAGAAACAGAGTTTCTCATGCCCCGCCCCGTTGGGTTTCATCGCTGACATTGATATCATTTCAAACGCGCCTTGGAGAATCACGGCAAGCGGCTATGCGGACCTTTGCGCCAAAGTGACTGCAGGCGCAGACTGGATTCTTGCCGACGCGGCGGGTGTAGAACCGATTGACACCGTCGCGTTCAACACTGTGCAGAATGGATTAAAGAGTGCTCTGTCGGACCCGGAGGGTCTGCGCAACGGAGACCGCAAAGCTTTATATCATCTGATGGAAGGTCTTCTGCTCGGCGGTCTTGCAATGCAGATAAACAAGTCCAGTCGCCCTACAAGCGGCGCGGAACACCAGTTCTCACACCTCTGGAATATGGAACACCACACATTGGCTGACGGCTCAACTCCGTCTCATGGCTTTCAGGTTGCAATCGGGACATTGGCATCTACTGCCCTTTACGAACAGATGCTTGACGAGGATTTCACAAGACTCGACATCGACCGGTGTCTTAGCGTATGGAAGACACTCGATGAAGTCAAGGCTGAAACAAGGGAAATGTTCAAAAATACGGATTTTCCAGACATAGGAGAAACCGAGATGGAGGAAAAATATGTTGATAAAGAGGGCTTGCGCCGACAGCTGACCTCTCTTAAAGACAACTGGATTGAAATACGGGAAAAACTGCGGCATCAGCTGATACCTTACAGTAAGATGAGAAAATCTCTGGAAGCTGCGGGCGCGCCTGTGCTTCCGGAGCAAATAGGAATAACAAGGGAAAGGCTCAGTATCAGCGCTGTCAGGGCTCAGAGAATCAGACGCAGATTCACGATACTTGACGTTGCACGCCGCACGGGCAACCTCGAACGCTGGTCTCAAAACATGATACACTGACAGAATAAAGTGCTAAGACCGCTTCTGAAGAATTCAACCGGCGACTTTTCAGGAACAGCCCCATAAAAAAGGATGCGCATGATCATGCGCATCCTTTTTTATGGGGCTGTTCCTGCTTATTTCGTAGCGGGGAGATTCGGTTCGATTGGCCAATAAGGATTCTGATAGATCACAGACTGCGAAGGAGTCTGATGGTCGGGAGATGTCAGCATCATCTGTTTGATAGGCACAGGACGCAGATAATGAGCCATAGTCCATTTCAGACCGTCTTTCACCTCGCTTGTAGCCTTTGCCTCATGCGGGCGATAATACTCGCTGAGATCTCTCGATGAAATATTATCCTTGAGCTCTTTTGCGTTATACCATGCCTCCATCGGAGTGTTCCAGATATGGAAACCTTCGCAATGATAACCGGTTGTCACCATCTGGTCCATTGATCTCCAGCGGTAAAGATCGGCTGAGCGGAAGCCCTCTGCCATAAGTTCAAGACGACGTTCACGACGGATATTGTAACGCACGGGATCAATGAGCTGTCCTGCAGTATATGCACCCCAGTCACCTTTTGCCTCCTCCGACATCACAGTAGCCTGGATTGTCTTGTTGTAATCCTGGTCAAGTCCCTGATGACGGGCGCGGATTGCCTTCCAGTAGCGGTCGGCGGTGGCATCGATCGCACCTGTGCGTTCGTAGCAAGCCTCTATATAGTTAAGCAGAGCCTCGACACTACGGAACACGGGGCAAGCGGTATAGTTCTTGCCGTTCGCACACTGTATCTGGTCAAAACTGTTGCCTTTGCGGAGTGCGTATCCTGTGGAATAGTTGCGTTCTGTGTTGGAGTCCAGAATAACAGGATAAGGCTCAACCGGTTCAGCATGGTCACCTGAGGAATTGGCGATAAGCACATTCTTCTGTCCCGGTTCCTTGAGCATCACGTATAGACGGGGGTCACGGTCACGGCGCACATCGGCAATTGTCTTGTCGCCATGATATCCTGCACCGTTTGCGTAGATAGGAAGTCCGTTAGCCATGGGGAAAGCATCCACCATGCCTCGGGTGATTCCTCGACCATAGTTACCGTGCTGAGCCATGACCACAACGTTATGAACCACACCGAGCGACTGGCTGTACTGACGCCACAGCATGACCTCGGGATTGCCGGAAAGATCGAGCGTGCCGAACATTGCAAGCCACGGGTTTTCATTCTCTATTGCGCTGAGTGTCGCACCCTCGGTCTGTGGAACGATACCTGTGTTGGGGGTAAGCGAGTTCACTTTTGCATCGCCCACTTCCTTTGCCGCCGCCATTGCCTGGTCAAAGAACCAGTTTGCCTCAGCCTCTACAGAACCTGTCGGATACGCGAAATCCGGATGATACGCCTTTCCGGGCCAGTCCTGACTCCCGGGCACAAATGCCGTTCCTGCGAAATTTTTCAGCCAAGAACCTTCATAAAGAGCGACTCTCGATTTGAAAAGTTTAACGACATCCGCGTTGATACGGGTCTTGGCTGCCGTAGTTCCCTTGAGCAGATCGTAAGCCTTGTCAAGATCCGAAAGGATAAATCTTGCCACTTCATTGCGCGGGGCACGTTTGCTTGCCTCTACAAGCTCAGGCTCGTTGTCAGTAAGGGCATGCTCGATAATGGGATAGTCGCCATATGTCTTGAGATGCGAAAAATACTGATAGGCGCGGAAGAAATACATCTCGCCGATGTAACGCTGGATATTGGCTGTATTGCCTGTGATAGCGTTTGCCTCGTATTTAGGCAGCACCTGGTCAAAGAAATAATTGATCGTGTTGATGTTCACGAATGTCCAGTTGTCGTCCTCAAGCGATGTCTTCCAGTTGCCCGGAACGTATTTGCCGTCATAATTGAGTGAAATCTGGCTGTCTGTATGTATGTCATCGCCATAGATACCATAACTCCAGTTGCCATGCGAGGCGAGGATGGTATACATATTATTGGCATAATACTGGAGCGAGGATTCATCGTTGAAATATTTCTCCGGAGTCACGGCATATTGCGGCTCCTGATCAAGAAAATCGTTGCAGGAAGTCATTGTGCCGGCAGCAGCAACAACAAGCGCAGTCTTGATATATATATTGAGTTTCATTTGAATTATCAATTATAAAGGTTATTAGAGAGTGACACTTACACCGAAGGAATATGTACGCGACAGCGGATAAGCGCAGCCGCCCCAGCCGTTCGGGTCGTCGATAGTCTCCGGATCGAAGAGTTTGTTGAGTTTTGTTCCAGTCCAAAGGTTCTCGGCAGAGAAGAATACACGCACCTTCTCAAGAGCGATCTTGCGGGTAAGGTTCTGTGGCAATGTATAACCCACCTGAAGGTTCTTCAGACGGATGTATGACGCATCCTGCAGATAACGTGTCTGTGTCTGGTGGTTCTTGTCTCCGTCTTTGCCGAAGATAGGACGCGGGAAATAAGAATCGGTATTCTCGGCTGAATAGCCGCCCTTAACAGACCATGTGTCTGCATCGCGGAAATAATCCGAATGTCCGGTAAGACCCTGGCTCCACCAGAAGTCGCCTGCGATACCCCAGAAATAACCACTGCCCTGCCAGTAGTCGCGTTTCATGACACCCTGGAAGAAGAGACGTAGGTCAAAACCTTTCCATGCGCCGGTAAGGTCGAATGAGAACATATATCGCGGTGTGCTGTTACCTATTAGCTTGAGGTCACCGTGATTCTCAAGTGTGTTGGCGCCATTGTCAATCTTTCCGTCTCCGTTGAGGTCAGCGTACATCACGTCACCGGCGGCGAAATTTGATCCGAGAGCAGCCTGACCGCCGTTAGGCAGAGATGATAAATGAGCATTCATCTCATCGTTGGTGCGTGCAACGCCTATTGTCTCGTATCCCCAGATCTCATTGATATAACGACCCTGGATATATGTCTTTGGGTCAAGCGAATTCGACGGATTGTTGTTGTAACGTGTGATTTTGGTACGTGCGTCGGAAAGCACGAATCGCGCTCCGTAAGACAGACCGAAAGGAAGCTGGTCGTTCCATGCGATTTCAAGATCCCAGCCATGGCTGCGGAGGTCACAGTTGTTGGTTTTGGGCACTGTGGTTCCGAGTGTCGAGGGAAGCTCCGCACCGGGACCGACCATGTTTTTGGTGTCTCGGATAAAATATTCGAAGCTACCTGTCAGACGGTTGTTGAAGAGTCCCCAGTCAAGACCGATGTTCCAGGTGTGCACCTTCTCCCATGTAAGCATCTCGCTCACGAGTCCGGGATAACCCACAGTGTTCGGCATTACCCCGTTCTGGAGCCATGCGCCGTTGTTCATCGAGATTCCGAGCAGACGGTATGTCTGGTATCTTTCACGCCAGTTGTTGGCATTCTGGTTTCCAAGCACACCGTAGGATGCGCGGAGTTTGAGATGATTCACATAAGGTGTGAGCGATTCCCAGAATTTTTCCTGAGCGATGTTCCAGCCCACGGATGCGGAGGGAAGCCATATCCAGCGGCGGTTCCGGCGGAAGCGTGATGTACCGTCGTAACGAAGGTTGACTTCAGCCAGATAACGTCCGTCGTAATTATAATTCAGACGACCGAAGAAACCGGCTGTGCTCCATTCGTAACTTGCTCCGTTGACACTGGGGGTTATCTCTTTGCCGTCATATCCGTAGCCGGTGGTGAGATCCACTTCCGGAAGGTCATCTACGATTATGCCGTTGCGCTGGAGACCGAAATCCTTCTCCTTGAGGTTTTCGCTCTGGAAACCGAGCATGACGTGGAAATTATTCTTTTCGGCAACAGTGAAGTCATAATTCGAATAAATGTTCCAGTTCAGGAAGTTTTGCTTGTGATAGTCTTCATGAACATTCGACCCGTTGTTGTAGACATAAGGCTCGCCGTTGACCTTGTGGTTATAGATCATATGGGAATCCCAGTGACGCATCTTGGAGATGGTGCTGTAGTTGAACTCCGCATGTATGTCCCACCCTTTGAGCGGTTTGAAGATCATGTTGAGCTGATAATAATTCTGGTCGGTCTGAGTCTTGTCAGAGCCTCCTTCCTGAAGTCCGTATACCGGCGATGGTGAATCATACATGAAACCGTTGTCATCATAAATCGGAAGGATAGGCCATCCCTGACGTCCGAGCACCTGATACAGGTTGTTGGTAAGAGTAGAAGGACGGATATAATCCTTGCGGATCCACCGTGTGGAGAATCCGAGCGACATCCAGGAATAAAGGTCTGCGTTGAATTTACCGGTAAGTGTATAACGCTTGAGTCCCTCTTTTCCCCAGTCTACCATACCGGGCTGATTGAGGAAGTTACCAGACACATAATAGTTTATCTTCGAAGTTCCTCCACTAACGCTGAGATTATGCTCGTTAGAGAAATTATGGTCCTTGTATACTGTATCATACCAGTCAACGTTGGCGTTGGCGGAATCATACGGATTCTTCCAGTAATCTCCGTCGGGCACCATGACCGTGTTGATTTTACCTTCGTAATAATCCTTGATACGACCGAACCACTCATCGTTGAAGTGAGGACCCCAGCCCGGTGTGTTCACACATCCATCGTTGTAGAACTGCGCGAAATGGTATGAATCCATTGTGTGCGACATATTTATCAACGAGCTGAAGCGCAATGAGTTGTTATAGTTGATTACAGGCTTACCTTCCGTTCCCCTCTTGGTGGTCACAAGAATCACGCCGAAAGGAGCGCGGCTACCGTAAATCGAGGCTGCGGCGGCATCTTTGAGCACCGAGATGCTTTCGATATCCTGTGGGTTGATGGCGTTGATATCACCCTCCATTCCGTCGATAAGGATAAGCGGAGAACCGGATGAACCGTCACCGATAGTACCGTTTCCTCGGATATTCATGGTAGGATTGGATTCAAGCGAACCATTGGGGTTGTTGATCTGCAGACCGGGAACAACTCCCTGAAGTGCCTGAGCCGCAGATGTCACAGGACGCTCCGACAGTGCTTTCTTGTCGGCAACGCTGACTGATCCGGTAAGATTCACTTTCTTCTGTGTGCCGAAACCAACCACTACGATTTCGTTGAGCATTTCGTCATTAGACTGAAGGAGGATGTCCATATCCTCACCGGCAACCGCCTTGATTTCCCGCGTCTTGCATCCGACATAAGAGACAATAAGTGTCGCGCCGGGTTTGACCTTGAGTGAGAAACGACCGTCAATATCCGTTGACGTACCGTTGCCGGCAACTCCTTTTTCCATGACCGTAGCTCCGATGGAGGGACCTTCCGGGTCACTTACTATACCTGTTACTGTGATTAGCTGCGATTGAACTTTGCTTTGCGCCTGAAGAGATGTCGGTGTCGCGAAATGATAACCGAAGCCTCCCATAAGAGCACAAGCCACCAGCAGCCTTCTTGCCACTAATGAATGAGTTTTCATTGGCTAAAATTTTTAATTGGTTAGTTCTTTGTTAATATATCTGTATTTAAGTTTTCCTATGTCAACTTAACGTATATTCAATGTTATCATCAATGTACTACAGGGCTTGTCAGAGGAGCATGTTTAATAACAAGCTGTGCGGTTATTCCAAGGTAACAATATGTCTGATAAAATATGCGCGTTTATAAAACATTACATATTTTAATATTCTTTTGCAAATTTATATAAAATCATTTACCTCTTCCAATAATTAACGTTTATTGACATTATTTTAACATTTAGCACAAAAAAAACGGTTGCCGATTTCTCGGCAACCGTTTAAGTATAGAATAGTAAAACATTACTTGCGCAATGCTTCTTCTTCAGAAGTCAGTTCGGGATCGGTGCCCCAGTTCTGAAGCGACAGACGCTTGTAGTTGTTGTAACGCCACTGTGCGTTTGCTTTCGCAGCCTTGAAGAGCTCATCGGCATCCTGCGGGAACATCTTGTAAAGCGATGCGAAACGCACCTCTCCTTTGAGGAAGTCCTCGAATTTGCTCCAGTCGGGTTCTTTTGAATCGAGTGAGAATGGATTCTTGCCCTCGTTCTCAAGTGCGGGATTATAGCGCCAGAGGTGCCAGTAACCGCATTCTACAGCCTCTTTCTCCTCTTCCTGGCTCTTACCCATTCCTTTCTTGATACCATGGTTGATACAGGGAGCGTAAGCGATGACCAGTGACGGTCCGTCGTAAGCCTCAGCCTCGCGGATAGCTTTCAGTGTCTGAGCATTGTCAGCACCCATCGCTACCTGTGCCACATACACATAACCGTATGTGGTGGCGATAAGACCGAGGTCTTTCTTGCGGATTCTCTTTCCGGCAGCCGCAAATTTAGCTATAGCACCGATAGGCGTGGATTTGGAAGACTGACCGCCCGTGTTAGAATAAACCTCGGTGTCGAGAACAAGAATGTTGACATTCTTGCCTGATGCGATAACGTGGTCAAGACCACCGAAACCTATGTCGTAGCTTGCACCGTCACCGCCGACAATCCACTGGCTGCGCTTTGTCAGGTAATGGCGGAGATTTACGATTGTCGCGCAAGTCTCGCATTTGTCGGCATTTTTCTTTGCCTCTTCTGCAAACTCATAACCGAGATTATGAGAGAGCTTTGCGTCATCTCGGTTCTCATACCATGCCTTTGCCGCCGCACGCAGAGCCTGGGGTGCATTCTCATCTGCTTCAAGCTTCACACAGATATCCTCAAGACGCGCACGCATCTTTTCATATCCGAGATACATGCCGAGACCAAACTCGCAGAAGTCTTCGAAGAGTGAGTTTGCCCATGCCGGACCATGACCGTTCTCATCTGTAGTGTAAGGAGTAGAAGGAACAGAACCTGAATAGATTGAAGAACAGCCTGTAGCGTTAGCCACCATCTGGTGATCGCCGTAAAGCTGGGATATGAGTTTCAGATAAGGAGTCTCGCCGCAACCTGAACATGCGCCGGAGAACTCGAAGAGCGGAGTTGCGAACTGGCTGTTCTTGGCGTTGAGCTTCACATCGACAAGATCCGCTTTGCTCTTCACATTCTTGATAAGCCAATCCCAGTTCTCCTGCTGCGGAAGCTGGCTCTCTTCATGAACCATCTTCAGCGCCTTCTCACCCTTCTTGCCCGGACAGACATCCGCACAGTTGCCGCAACCGAGACAGTCAAGAACATCGACCTGCTGAACGAAACGCATACCTGTGAATGTCTTGCCGATGGCGGGGATAGAATGCTCTTCGCCGAAAGGTGCTGCTGCAGCCTCCTCGGGTGTGAGGACAAACGGACGGATACATGCGTGAGGACAAACGTATGAACATTTGTTACACTGGATACAGTTCTCAGGATTCCATTCAGGAACGAAAGCCGCGACACCGCGCTTCTCATAAGCGGCTGTGCCCTGCTGCCATGTGCCGTCGGCACGGTCGGCAAACGCGCTTACAGGGAGAAGGTCTCCGTCCTGCGCGTTGATTTTGTTCACTATATTGGTGATGAATTCAGGAGCATCCGTGGCTTTTGCAGGCTCGTCTTTGAGAGATGCCCATGCAGGATCTACATCAAGCTTGTGATACTCGCCTCCGCGATCAACGGCGGCATAGTTCATATTGACGATGTTCTCACCCTTCTTGCCATATGACTTCTGGATGAATTTCTTCATCTGCTCAACAGCGAGATCCACAGGTATAACCTCTGTGATGCGGAAGAAGGCACTCTGGAGAATGGTGTTGGTTCTGTTGCCGAGACCGATTTCCTGAGCGATCTTTGACGCATTGATATAATATACGGTGATGTTGTTCTGAGCAAGATAGCGTTTCACCTTGTTCGGAAGATTCTTGGCGAGTTCCTCACCTTCCCAGATTGTGTTGAGAAGGAATGTTCCGTTTGGCATGAGACCGCGGAGAACATCATACATGTGAAGATAAGCCTGAACGTGGCATGCCACAAAGTTAGGTGTATTCACAAGATAAGTGGAGCGGATCGGCGTGTCTCCGAAACGGAGGTGCGAACAGGTGAAACCGCCTGATTTCTTGGAGTCGTATGAGAAATATGCCTGACAGTACTTATCGGTATTGTCACCGATGATCTTCACTGAGTTCTTGTTGGCGCCGACTGTTCCGTCAGCTCCAAGACCATAGAATTTTGCCTGGAACATACCTTCTCCGCCAACGTTGATCTCCGGACCTACGGGAAGCGAAAGGAAAGTCACATCGTCTACGATACCTACTGTGAAGTGGTTCTTGGGTTCTGCAAGCTTAAGGTTGTCATATACCTCGACAATCTGCGCGGGAGTTGTGTCTTTCGAGCTGAGACCGTAACGTCCGCCTACGATAAGCGGGGCGTTCTCTTTGCCGTAGAAACAATCCTTGACATCAAGATAAAGCGGCTCGCCGTTGGCTCCCGGTTCTTTTGTGCGGTCAAGCACAGCGATGCGTTTGGCTGTGGCAGGAACTGCGGCGAGGAAATGCTTCGCTGAGAAGGGACGATAAAGGTGCACGCACACTACGCCGACTTTCTCACCTTTTGCGCGGAGATGGTCGATTGTCTCTTTGATACACTCTGTCACACTGCCCATTGCGATAATCACACGGTCAGCCTCGGGATCTCCGTAATAATCGAAAAGTCCATAGTTGCGACCGGTTATCTTGTTAATCTCTTTTACGTAGTTCTCTACGATTTCGGGTATCGCGTTGTAATAGGGATTGCTTGCCTCGCGGTGCTGGAAGAAGACATCGGGATTCTCTGCCATACCTCTCGCCACAGGCTTGTCGGGGTTGAGGGCGCGCTGACGGAACTCTGCAAGTGCCTCGCGGTCAAGAAGCGGGGCGAGATCCTCTTCGCTGAGAGCCTCGATTTTCTGAATCTCGTGTGAGGTGCGGAAACCGTCAAAGAAGTTGATGAAGGGAACACGACCCTTGATTGATGAAAGATGGGAAACGGCGGAAAGATCCATCACCTCCTGAACGGAACCCTCGCAGAACATTGCGAAACCTGTCTGACGGGCTGACATTACGTCCTGATGGTCGCCAAAAATGCTGAGCGCATGCGAAGCAAGCGTACGTGCCGAGACATGGAACACACAGGGAAGCAACTCTCCGGCAATCTTATACATGTTGGGGATCATCAGAAGGAGACCCTGGGAAGCGGTATAAGTAGTGGTGAGAGCTCCTGCCTGAAGTGAACCGTGAACCGCACCTGCGGCTCCACCCTCGCTCTGCATTTCCTGCACCAATACTGTCTCGCCGAAGATGTTCTTTCTTCCGGCTGCCGACCAATCGTCCACATACTCTGCCATCGTCGACGACGGGGTGATGGGATAGATCGCGGCTACTTCGCTAAACATATAACTGATATGCGCAGCGGCCTGATTACCGTCGCATGTCAGAAATTTCTTTGTCTTGCTCATAGTTATAATCGATTAATTTTGAGTTATCTCGTTTTTCTTTTTTTACCTCTCTATTATATTGAACCTGTCTAAACCGATAATTGTCGATTGCAAGCAAAAAACTATTTAGACCCGTTCATTTTCAGCCTACAAAGTTAGCAAATAATCTTCATAGTCACAAAAGAGAAACCAATCTTTTCTCACCTTTGATCTTCTTTCCCCTGGCTGAACTTAGAATATCCTCTGCCTCTTCATAAGGCACCGCGACAAGAGAATAATGGTCATAAACGTCTATTTTGCCAAGCTTTGAGGCTTCTGCTCCGCATTCTTTGACCAGAAATCCGACAATATCTCCTTTCGACAATTTTTCCTTCTTGCCAGCAGAGAAACGCAACGTGGAATATTGCGGAGACACAGGGGTCTTACCTTCGACATCGGGATAAAGGGTATCATCAAAATCCGTGAACTCCTTTACATCCTCTTCAGGTCCGACAAGCACATATATGTCGCCTTCGCGGTCTACACGCGCTGTTCGACCGTTACGGTGGGTATAGGTTTCAGGCGTAAGTGCCTGATGATAATGTATGATTGATTTTACATTCTCTATGTCAAGTCCGCGGGCGGCAAGGTCTGTGGCGACAAGAACCGGACGACTGCCGTTGTTGAACAATGCCACGGCAGTCTCTCTCTCTCGCTGGTCGAGGGCTCCGTGATAGAGAACAACCGGAAAACCGCGTTTGTTGAGATAGCCGGCGACACGCTCGGCACTTTCACGATAGTTCACAAACACAATGCTGCGTTCATGACGCTCTCCCTTGGAAAGATGGGCAAGCAGTACACAAAGAGAATCAAGCTTGTCATTTATGTCTGAATCGACCCTGTGCACCCTCAGGCGCGAATGGAGTTCTCTGTTGTCTTCAAGATAATTCAGCGTAACAGGATTGTCAAGATTCAGAAAATCCGGCAAGACATCAGCCTTTGTTGCCGAAGTCAGGATATAGCGGCTCACATTCTTAAGTCTGCCGACTATCTTCTTCATCTCTTTCTCAAATCCGAGTTCCAGAGATTTGTCAAACTCGTCAAGCACAAGTATACGCGTGGGCAACACATCTATGTTCCGGCGGTTGATATGGTCAAGCAGACGTCCGGGAGTGGCAACGATTATGTCGGTGCCCGCGGAGAGTGAGTTTACCTCATCCTCCACCTTATGTCCGCCGTAAAGCTGCGTGACTTTGAAACCGGCGGCTATCTGACCTACTATCTGCGAAATCTGTATCACAAGTTCTCGCGACGGAGCGACTACAACTGCCTGAACCCTTCCTGTTGATGGTCTGAGAATCTTGAGCATCGGCAATATGAAAGCCAATGTCTTACCCGACCCTGTCGGCGACAGGAGTATTATGTCACGCGATTCCGAGGCTCGCGACATCATCTGGCGTTGCATCGGATTCAATTCCTTAATTCCTAATTTCCCTTCAACAAGAGGAAGAAACTCCTTTTCTCTCATAATGTATGTATTTGAGACATCAACTGATCTGCGACCAATCGTATGTCTTTGAAAAACGGGTCCGCAACTCGGTGCGCACCAACCCTAATGATTCCGGAGAGAGAGCAAGTTCCTCCCCCGGATATTGCTCCACCCCGTGCGCCGGGGTTTCAAGAAGTTCCGGATGGGCGTTGAGCACAGCCTCAGCTCCCTGACGCGCTACGTTAAGAATCTGTCCGTCACTCGCAAGATTCGCTATCCTTAGATTAAACGCTATTCCGCTCTGTTGGGTTCCCTCCATATCTCCGGGACCGCGCATTTTCATATCGGCTTCGGAAATAAGGAAACCGTCGGTGGTTTCTGTCATGATGCTTAACCGCTTGCGTGTATCACCGGCGATATTGTGACGGGTCATGAGAATACAATAACTGCAATCCGCGCCACGCCCCACCCTTCCTCTGAGCTGATGAAGCTGGGAAAGTCCGAAACGCTCGGCATTTTCTATGACCATCACGGAGGCGTTAGGCACATTGACTCCGACTTCAATCACCGTGGTCGCGACAAGAATACGGGCGGATCCACTTACAAACTGCTCCATCTGGTAATCTTTTTCAGCAGGTTTCATCTGACCGTGTACCATACAGACCTTGACATCGGGAAAAAGACCTCTCACTCGCTCAAGTCCCTGCTCCACGCTCTTCAGCTCGAGCTTCGGATTCTCCTTTACCAGTGGATAAACTATATAGACCTGTCTTCCCGCTTTAAGTTCTCTGTTTATCAACCGGTTCACCTCCATCCTTGCATTGTCGAATTTCAACCAGGTCTGAACCGGTTTCCTACCGGGAGGGAGCTCATCGATTACCGACACATCGAGATCGCCATAAACCGTCATGGCAAGTGTGCGGGGAATAGGCGTGGCTGTCATTACAAGCACATGAGGCGCGACAGCGCTTTTTTTCCACATCTTGGCTCTCTGTGCAACTCCGAACCGATGCTGCTCGTCGATTACAGTAAGACCGAGATTGCGGAACTGCACGTTGTCTTCGATAAGGGCGTGAGTTCCCACAATAATGTCTATGTCACCGGATTGCAGTCCCTCGTGAATCTCCCGGCGTGCCTTGGCTCTGGTGTTGCCTGTAAGCAACGCCACACGAAGTCCTATGGCTTCTCCCCATACGCGTATCGTCTCGAAATGCTGGGAAGCCAGAATCTCGGTTGGAGCCATAATGGCAGACTGAAAACCGTTGTCTGCCGCCATGAGCATGGTCATGAACGCCACCATGGTCTTGCCGCTGCCGACATCTCCCTGAAGCAGACGGTTCATCTGACGCCCGGTGCGCATGTCGTTGCGAATCTCTCTGAGCACCCGTTTCTGCGCTCCGGTCAGTTCAAAGGGTATATGCCGACTGTAATAGGTATTGAAGTAATCTCCGATTTTTGCAAGCACATGACCTCTTATGCGTCTGCCTCGTTCACGCGAATATCTGAGAATATGAAGCTGCAGATAAAACAGTTCCTCGAACTTCATCCTTTCGCGCGCTTTCTGAAGTCTGTCGGGATTCTGTGGAAAATGGATGTTGCCGAGAGCCTCCCTCAGCGGCATCAACGAATATTTGTCTATAATTTCCGCCGGTAGGGTCTCCCCTACCTCTCCGATTCTCGCATTGTTGAAAAGATTCTTGACAAGGTCTGAAAGCAGACGCGTGGAATACCCCTTTTTCCTTAGTTTGTCGGGAATGGTATAGACTCCCCTGAAACCCTCGGGCGGACGCGTGGCATCATACGCACTGACCTCAGGATGGGCCATCTGCCAGATATCGCGGAATTGTGTCGGCTTTCCGAACAATATATAGGAGACTCCAGGCTGATATGCTGTCATGAAGAAATTGACCTTGGAGAACCACACCACCTCCATAAACCGGCTTCCGTCATAGAATGATCCCTTCAGCCTCTGTCTGAGACCTTCTCCCTCTACGGTAAAACCTACAAATCTTCCCAACACCTGAACTGAAGGCATTTCTCCGCTAAATTCGGATATTTTATAAAACCGGCTCGTATCCACATAGCGGTACGGAAAAGTATACAGCAAGTCTCCGAACGTGCGTATATCAAGTTCGCTGTCAAGAAGCTGGGCGCGTTTGTCGCCGACTCCTTTAAGATATTTTATGTCAGTATCGAGAAATGACAATATCCGTTTTTAAGAAAATGTATTCAGAAGAAGCTCGGCAATGCGGATATCAAGAGGATCCGTCACCTTCATGTTATATGGAGAGCCATCGAAGAGAGCGATGCGGTGTCCTGCCGCCTCGGCGACAGACGCGTCATCAGTCATTGATGTTATGTCTGCGCGGCTGTATGCATTCTTGATAAGTGAGGCGGAAAATACCTGAGGAGTCTGCACTTTGACATAATCCTTGCGTGGCACGGCAACATTCCCTGACTCCGAGACAAGCCGGATGGAATCTGTCATCGGCACTGCCGGAACCGCAGCCCCGTTTTCTATGGCGGCATTCCACCCGCGGGCTATGATTTCCCGAGTTATAAGAGGGCGTGCTGCATCGTGAACAGCCACCAATGCATCTCCGGCATCCGGCACGGACATGAGTCCGTTTCTTACAGACTCCGCACGCGAACGACCGCCGCAGCTTAGACGTACCTTGATACTGCGGTCTTTCTCGGGCAACTCAGAATAAAGAATATCCCAATCATCGAAAAAACCGGGATGCAGCACAAGTATGATCTCGGTGGAAGAATCCTCTTCATGAAATGCCCGCACCGACCACCACAGCATCGGCACATCGCCCAACATCTGGAATTGTTTGGGAACAGAGCCGCCGGCGCGGTTTCCCTCCCCGCCGGCGACAATCACTGCATATTTTTTCATACTATCTTAAGATAGTTCCGGATTACATGTTCATGCCGCCATCGACCTGAATAACCTGACCGGTAACGTAACCTGACATGTCGGAAGCAAGGAAGGTTGCCACATTTGCAATATCCTCTACCTTACCGCCACGACGCAACGGGATTTTCTGACACCACTCCTTACGGACTTCGGCGGGAAGTGCCTCAGTCATCGCTGTCTCGATAAAGCCGGGAGCTATGGCATTTGCGCGGATGCCGCGTGAGCCCACCTCCTGCGCGATACTCTTGGCAAGGGCGATCAGACCTGCTTTGGATGCGGCATAATTCGATTGTCCTGCATTTCCATGAACACCTACCACTGACGCCATATTTATTATGGAACCTGATTTCTGACGCATCATGATCGGAAGAACGGCATGGATATAGTTGAATGCGGACTTAAGATTGACCGCAATCACGGCATCCCACTGCTGCTCGGTCATGCGGAGCATCAGACCGTCTTTGGTGATACCTGCGTTATTCACGAGAATATCTATACTGCCGAAATCTGCCTTTATCTCCTCCACGGTCTTTTCCGTAGCGGCGAAATCAGCTGCATTGGATGCATATCCCTTGCATTTTACACCGTAAGCCGCGATCTCTTCTTCTGTTTTTTTACCATTCTCATCGATAACAAGATCCGTGAATGCGATGTTACACCCTTCGGATGCGTATTTCAAGGCAATCTCTTTGCCGATTCCTCTTGCAGCGCCTGTTACAATCGCTGTCTTTCCTTCAAGAAGTTTCATAAATATTGTTGTTAATTGTATGCTCTAAATTTTCACAGCCGGGGAAGACCCGGCTTATAATATATTGAAGTGATTTATTTCTCCACAATAAAACAGCCGCATGAATAGCCGCCGCCAAATACCATCAGTGCCACTTTCTCCCCTTTCTGAATCTTTTCTATATCCTGAGCAAGCACAAGCGCGGCTGATGCCGATCCTGTATTACCCAGTTCCTCGATATTATTGAGGAAACGATCCATCCCCATGTCAAGCTGATGAGCGACCTGAGCCACAATCCTCTTGTTTGCCTGATGACATATGAATTTGGAAATATCTTCGCGTTGAAGACCGGAATTCTCAAGAGAATTGTTGAGAGCATGAATCATATAGCGACATGCATGGATAAAGACATCGCGACCGTCTGGCATAGTGATGCCGTCTTCTTTCGGACGCAGACACACTCCGCCTGGACCTTTGCCTATGTCTCCGAGACCCTCGGTATATATGTCGAGTATTTTAAGGTCATGTTCACTCTGTCTTTCCTTCGACACAAAATATGCAACCGCCGCGTCTCCCCACAAATGACCGCTTTTGGGGTCGGATTCATTTGAATAGTAAGTGTTCTGTTCACTGCATATCAGAAGAGCTTTGTCTGCCTTTCCCATTGCAAAGTAACCCTCTATTATCTCAAGTCCGTTTATAAACGACGAGCATGCAGACGAGGCATAAACAGCCTTGGCACCATGAATGCCGAAATGTCTCTGTGCTTTGTGAGCGACAGTCGCGACTGTATCATACACACAATAATGGGCAGACACTATCAAACCGGTTTCCTTCACATCGTACGGAAGTGATTTGACCGCATCCTCTACAGCTGCGATCGCCATGGTGTCGATATTCTCGTCGGGAGCGACCTTCGAACGTGTCTTTATTCCGGTGCGCTGCTCGATCCATTCGGATGTCAGACCGTTTACCTCCAGAAAATGCTCGTTCGGCACCCTAAGTTCCGGCACAAATATGCCCATTGAGTTAATATACATATTCAATAGTCTGTTAAAATTTTCTTTTAAGTCAGCGGCATTGCCGACAACGACATCATCTTGTCATAATCCCGTTCAGGATAAGATCCGCTATAACTTTCTTTATTTTTTCATCTCCAAGTCCATATTGCGACAGACTGTCGCGGATATACGGCACGTCAAGTCCATGGACAGCATTGACTATGACCAATGCGCATTCCTTAACATTGCCAATCCTGAAATCTCCCGTCGCTATGCCCTCATGCAATATTTCAATAAGCAAAGCCGCCTCTTTTCTTGTGATTATGGCTCGTGCACGATCCACTTTCCTCACGTCCCTGAAAAATCCGGCTCTCAGAGATCCGTTGCGAGAAACGATCTCACGCATCGTCTGAAGACGGCATCCGACATATTCCTGAAGCTTTTCCTCAGGTGATATAGGTTTTGCCAGTATCATGCGAAGCTTGACCAGAAGCTGCTCTGACTCGTTGTCTATGACTGCATTGAATATCTCACGCTTACTTTTGAAATAAGTATAGATGGTGCGCCGACCTTTGTCAGAAGCGGAGGCGATATCATTCATTGTCGTATTCTCCACTCCCTTGCGGGCAAAAAGCTGACGGGCAACCTCTATAAATTTCTCACGCGTTTTCTTTACCATCTCAGTCTTTCTAAGAGTATCCGGCGGCGAAACTTTATTATACAACAAACGAATCCTCCACCGAATTGCACATAGTCGGGATTATTGAGCAAATTTAACAATTTTTCTTCAATTCTCACCTATATTTCCTCCCCATTTGAACTCTCATCAATAAAAATCTGCAAAATAATGCTGTCAAACATATTTTTTTAATTTTTTTAGCCAAAAAATTTGCATGTTTCAAAAATAAGTCGTAACTTTGCACCCGTAAATAACACCGCGGGGTGGAGCAGTGGTAGCTCGTTGGGCTCATAACCCAAAGGTCGTAGGTTCGAGTCCTGCCCCCGCTACTAAAAGAAACGCCGACTTTCGAGTCGGCGTTTCTTTTATACACACCCTTTGAACTGTTTAAATTCATACAGTTTAGAAACTGTTTAAATTTAATTGTGAGATTCATTGAGTGGATTTTATGCGGTGTTTTCGCGAGTTGAAGAGGGAACATAGCGGACTATGTGACCGAGGAGACTCGGTGAAAACAACCATAAAAGACCTCAAGGAAGCCACAAGATACATTATAAAACATTTTCGAATTAAATTTAAACAGTTTCTTAAACATCATACCTCTTAACACCCCTTTTAACGTGGAAGTAGTATACGAAGACAATCACATAATTATTGTCAACAAATCGTCGGGAGAAATCGTGCAGGGAGACAAGACCGGAGACACCCCACTCTCCGAACATGTCAAAAATTATCTTAAAGAGAAATACAACAAGCCGGGAAACGTATTTTGCGGTGTTGTGCACAGGATCGACCGTCCTGTGTCCGGGCTTGTAATTTTTGCCAAAACTTCCAAAGCTCTCGAACGGCTTAACAAAATGCTGCGCGATGGCAATATACACAAAACATACTGGGCTCTTGTGGAAGGTGTTCCAGGGTGCCAGGAAAAGACACTTGAGAATTTCCTCGTCTCTGACGGAAGAATAAACAAGACTTTCGTTTCAGACTGCAGAAACCCTGAAGCAAAAAAATCAATACTGAGCTACAAGACTGTTGCAAGGGGCGACAGATACACTCTTCTTGAAGTCAATCTGCTTACCGGAAGAAAACACCAGATTCGCGCCCAGCTGTCGGCAAACGGCAACCCGATAAAGGGAGACCTCAAGTATGGCGCCAGAAGAAGCAACCGTGATGGCAGCATATCCCTGCAGGCACACCGCATCGAATTCATCCATCCGGTTTCCGGACAACGGATATCTCTTGAGATTCCACCACTCCCCGACATGCAGAAACTTCTATGAACAAGAGCACCATGCATAACACATGACACAACAAAAAAAGGCTCGCATTTGCGAGCCTTTATTGTGTCTGATGATTAATTATTATCAGTCAGCGAGCTTGATTGTCACAGCGCGATCCAGGGGAGCACCCTTTGCACCGAAGTCAGTCAAGTTGTTAGCGTCGATGCGAGCATCGAGCTGGTTCTCGTCAACACCGCATTTTACGAGGAATGCCTTAACGCCATTCACACGCTGGTTGCGGAGACGAGTGTTGACCTCATCGTTACCTGTGTAGTTGTCTGCCCAACCTGTAAGGATATATTTCTGGTTGGGAGTCTCTTTCATAACTTCTGCCATTGATTTGAGGATAGTCTTCTCACGGCTTGAAAGAGAATACTGGTTGATGGGATAGTAAACAGTTGCGAGACCTTCGCAGCTTACTTTCTCAACAGGACGTTTGAGACATTCGTCAAGCTGCTTCTGGAGGCTTGCGATCTTGGCGTCAGCCTGAGCAAGGCGGGCTACGAGAGCGTCACCCTCTGCGTCTGTGTATTTCCATGTAGGACATACGGCAGTAACAGGGCAGTTCCAGTCTTTCTTGCCGAAGTGTACGTTAAGACCTGCAGAAAGCTGAAGATCGTGAGCGTAGTGGGGGTTGTAAGCACCACCCTCTTTGAAGAGCTGGTAAGCTACATCAAGGAAGATATCAACACTCTTGCTTACTGCGAAGTTGTTCTGCAAACCTACGTTGATGAAGAGCGGAGTGCTCTTTGCTGAACGCCAGCGAAGGTCTGCACCGTCATATGCGCGACGGAATGTGAACATTGCACCACCACCTCCGTGAAGGACAGCATTGTAAACACGACCGGGACGATAGCCACACCACCAGTTGGTAAGGTTGATGAGAACATCGAACTCAGGAGCTACAGACTGCATCTTCTCAGGATAGTAACCGTTAGCGAGAGCGGGCTCGTTCTGCTTGCGGAACATACCCCAGTACTGAGTAGCACCCTTAGTCATAAGGTACTGACCACCGAAACGGAATCCGAAGGTAGGAGTTACCCATTTGCCGAAATAGAGAGCGGCGTTGCCACCGAAACGGTTCTTAAGCTCTGCGTGGATGTTATCCTTTGCAAAAAGGATGTTGGAACCACCCTGAACTGTCATAAACCAGTTGTCTGTAGCCTTGTTCATAAGGTAACCCTGTGAGCAATCCTCAACATAAGTCACCTCCTGCGCATTGGCGCTGAAAGCACCGGCAGCAAGAACAGCGAGAGTAAATAATACACTTTTCTTCATAAAACAACAAATTAATTAATTTATGTAATTGTCTATATTTCAGTTATTTATAGCGGAATCAAACAAGCATGTGCTTCTATAAATTGTTAATTTTCACACTTGCATTGTTAAATTCGAAGTGCAAAGTTAGCACTTTTTTACATATAAACACTATTTCTTTAAAAATAGTTTAATATTTTTTAATACATTTTCCGTATTATAACCAAATTTTTCATCAAGCACCTTTGCTGGAGCCGACGCTCCGAAACGCTCCATGCCCATGAATCTGTATTCGCCTCCGTTAAGCAGCGGATAAAGAGTCGCGGGAAGACCGGAGGTAAGTCCGAAAAGTCTGACTCCGGCAGGAATGACACTGCGGCGATATTCTTCACTCTGGCTGTTGAAGAGACCGATCGAGGGCACGGAAACCACACGTGCGGCAACACCTTCGTTTTTAAGTTCTTCTGCTGCATGGACAAGAAGCGCCACATCGCTGCCATTACCGACAAGTACGACTTCGGGATTCTCGGCATCGACAACGACATAACCGCCCCTGGCTGTTTTCTTTGCCTCTTCGCGACGGTTATCGCCGGGAAGATCCTCAAGATTCTGACGCGAGAATATAAGGATAGAAGGTGAGTGAACATTCTCCATCGCAAGTTTATATGCCTCCAATGTCTCTGCAGAATCCGCAGGACGGAGAACAAGTGCAGAAGGTCGTCCGCTGAAATTGGAAATCTGTTCCATCAGTCGTATCTGCGCCTCTTGCTCTATTGGCTCATGTGTCGGTCCGTCTTCTCCTACGCGGAAGGAGTCGTGTGTATAGATGAACTTGACGGGAAGTTCCATGAGTGCCGACATGCGTATTGCCGGTTTCATATAATCGGAGAAAACAAAGAATGTGGCACACGCACCGAATACTCCGCCATGAAGCGCGATACCGTTGATGATGCATGCCATGGTAAGCTCTGCAACTCCAGCCTGAAGGAAACCGCCGGTGAAATCCTCTTTGCAGAGAACAGTGGTCTTCTTCAGGAAGCCGTCGGTCTTGTCGGAATTGGCAAGGTCGGCACTCGACACAATCATATTGCCCACATGCTCGGCAAGAAAACCGAGAACGGTAGCCGAAGCTGCACGACTCGCCATATTTGCCTTGAACTCGACTGAATCCCACGGAAGTGCGGGCAACTTGAGATCAATATAATCCTGAAGCTGACGCGCCTTGTCAGGATTTGCAGCCGCCCATTCGTCATAAGCCTGACGACGAACCGCCACTATCTTTTTAAGTTCTTCGGCGCGGGCGGCATAAAGATTCTTGACATCCTCGCGGATTACCCACGGGTTCTCCGGATCTCCGCCGAGATTCGCGACAGTCTTGTCGATATCGGCACCGGCTGCCGAAAGCGGCTGTCCGTGTGTGGCTATCGAACCTTCGAGCGAATTCCCCTCTGCATCCACAGCGCCTCGCGCCATGATCGTATTACCGATGATCAGAGTCGGTTTTTCCTTCTCTTCAAGAGCCTGCTGCAAAGCACCAGCTATTGCGAGAGGATCTGTGCCGTCAACCTCTATTACATTCCAGTGCCATGCGCGATACTTCGCAGCTGTGTCTTCATTAGTAACATCGGAGACATTGGTTGAAAGCTGAACCTTGTTGGAATCATAGAACATGATAAGATTGCTCAGTCCGAGTTTGCCTGCAATGCGTCCTGCTCCCTGTGAAATCTCCTCCTGGATACCTCCGTCGGAAATGAAGGCGTATGTCTTGTGAGCCACAACCTCTCCAAAACGGGCGGCAAGGAATCTCTCGGCGATTGCCGCGCCTACCGCCATCACATGTCCCTGACCAAGCGGACCGGAGGTGTTCTCGATGCCGCGCTCAACATCCACTTCAGGATGACCCGGAGTGACACTACCCCACTGACGGAAGTTCTGAAGATCCTCTATGGTAAATTTGCCGGTGAGAGCAAGTATGCTGTAGAGCATCGGCGACATATGACCGGGATCAAGGAAGAAACGGTCACGTGCGAACCACTTGGGGTCTGCGGGATCATACACAAGGAAACTTGAATACAATACATTGATGAAGTCCGCGCCTCCCATAGCGCCTCCGGGGTGACCGGATTTGGACTTCTCCACCATTTCCGCGATAAGAACTCGCAGATTATTGGCGGCATTGTTCATGACTTTTACGTCCATAAATTCTGTCTGAATGTTACAACTCCGGCAATATGGACATTAGCCATCTTGCCGGAGTCTGTTTGATTTATTAAAGATCTCTAAGGTCAACAGGTTCTTCTCCGACCGGAATATCTTTGTTGATATTCTTGGAGCCGACAACCGAATAATAGAGAATGTAGGCGAGCATTGCCACAACCAGCCAGTAGCTGTTGATATAACCGAAAGTTCCGCCACCGAGTACGCGGGCGATCCAGTCCTGTATGAACGGCATGATACCGCCGCCGACAACCATCATCATGAAGAGACCGGAAGCTTTTGCCGTATACTTGCCCAATCCCTCTGTCGCAAGATTGAAGATACCTCCCCACATTACTGAAGTGCAAAGACCGCAAAGGAAGAGGAAAAGACATTTCAAGGGCACCTGACCGCTCATGATGTTGAGAGCAGCGATCTCGGGAGACTTGAAAGTTATATCCTCGGGAAGGAAGATAGCGATAAGAACGAGAAGAATTGCTACTGAAGAAACGGTTATCATCTGTGCGCGTGTCGACACTTTTCCACTGATGATTGTGCTAAGGAAACGGCCGATAAGCATCATAAGCCAATAAAGAGCGGCAAGAGATCCTGCCACAGCTGCGGCGCCTTCGAAGTTTTCGCGGCTGATCCATGCGTTAAGCTCTCCCGGAATACCGATTTCGATTCCGACATAGAAGAAAATTGCAATCACACCGAGAAGACAGTGACGGAACGCAAGGGGCGAATGCTCATATTTCACCTGCTTTAGATTTGCCTGTGGCTCCTGAATCCTGATGAAAGAGATAATGATGAACGCCACTACGAAGATTACGATACCGGTTGTCACAAGAGGTGCGACAGCCGCCATGGTAGTCTCTTTTGTAAGTGTGCCCACAAGCATACCTACGAGCAGAGGAGTCAGTGTTCCGGAAAGCGAGTTGAGTGTTCCACCTGCCTGCACGAGCTGATTACCCTTGTTGCCGCCGCCTCCGAGGAGATTGAGCATAGGGTTGACAACGGTGTTGAGCATACAGACACAGAAACCGCAGACCAATGCTCCGAGAAGATAGATGAAGAGATTGAGTGTTGTGGGATTTTCACCTCCTATAACCACTACATTGCCGCCGACAACGCTCGACAGCAACTGGATTCCGAGACCGATCGCACCGACAGCCAATGCTATCAACGCGGTTTTTTTGTATCCGTAACGTATGAGCATGTTACCCGCCGGAATACCCATGAAAAGGTAAGCGGTGAAGTTCATAAGGTTACCTGCCATGCCAGCCCATTCATACTTGAATCCCCAGATGTTGCCGAAGGGGGCTGCCATGTTGGTCACGAACGAAATCATCGCGAAGATGAAGAACATCGTGACGATAGCGACCAATGATCGCTTTTGTGTAGATTGAGTCATGATAGAGTTGTTATTATTATGGTTATTAAATTCTAACGTCAATATTCCCTTTCACCGAAAATAAGACTTCCTATTCTCACTGATGTCGAGCCTTCCTCCACCGCTATGCGCCAGTCATGGCTCATACCCATGGATACTCGGTCGAAGCCACGCAGTCCAAGCGAGCTGTCTTCTGAAATCTCCCTGAATATGCGCCGGATTTCAGCAAAATCCGCACGCACCCGGGACATGTCGGAGGTATTCGATGCCATACCCATCACTCCGCATATGTGGGTATTGGTAAGATTCTCGAACCGTTTATCTTTAAAATAAGACATCAGTTCTTCGGGAAGGAAGCCGAATTTGGTTTCCTCCGCAGCCACATGAACCTGCATAAGGACATTTGTGACTACCCCCGCCTTGCGGGACTCGGAATCTATGAGGGCAAGCAGCTTCTCGGAATCGACACTCTCGATCAGCGCCACTTTGCCAATAAGCTGCCGCACCTTATTGGTCTGAAGATGACCGATGAAGTGCCACTCTATATCTTCGGGAAGCAGAGGAATTTTCTCAAGAAGTTCCTGAACACGGCTCTCTCCAAAAAGACGTTGCCCGGCATCATATGCCTCGCGGATCATCGACGCCGGATGAAACTTGGAGACCGCCACAAGACTGATTCCTTCAGGAATCTCCTCGCGCAGTTTTATTATCTCTTCGGCTACCATCTCTTTAACCGATTATCATCCAAGATTTGCCGGAAAAACATCCATCAGAGGAGTCTCCACAATAGACGCTATCTCGAAGTCGCCCATTGTTCCTTTCATTCCTTCAAGAAAATTCTTGAGAGCATCTTCGAAATCTGAAGCCTGCACAAGTATCAGTGTCGCCGTTTTTTTCTCGGCTCCTGACTTTTCATCAAGTGTGATGAAATTAACCTTCACAAGATAGTATCGGTCGCCACCCTCGTTGAAGAAAATTTCGGAAATCTTTGTTTTCTTTTCAGAAGAAATGGAATATTCTCCGGAGATAAAAGGCTTCATCTCCTCCACGATGCGCGCCTCTGCCTCCGTAAAAGTCAATGCATCAACGAGATAAGGTTCGTTTACCTTTTTAACCATCCCGTTTTCCTGCATCTTGTCATATCTTACTTTGCATTCAAACCAAAGAGCCATATATGTAGAAACTGTTTTAATTTTAAGACAGGTGTCTGACATGGTGCCACAACCTGCCACGTTAATCTGTTAACTAAAATTTACCTCATTGAAGACCCCTGCATTCCGGCAGGCATGCAGGCTCTTCTATTTGCAAAGTTAATCAAAAATCCGCATGATTTTCTCTTTTGTTTCAAATTTTTGCTAAATTTGCCATTGTTATATTCTATAAGTAAGTGTTGGAAATTAGCTTATATTAAATTTTAGGAGATTTTGAGATGATTTCAAGAATAATCGGATCGTCAGCCCGCGGACTGAAAAATATATGGATGTTCTATTACACCGGTTTCAGGGAAATGACCGTTGGAAAGACCTTATGGATTATAATACTCATCAAACTTTTCATTTTCTTCATCGTTATGAAGATGTTGTTCTTTCCCAATTATCTCTCTTCAAACTTCGACAACGACAAGGAACGAGCTGATCACGTCCGCCATGAACTCACGAACAGATGACATTCGGCTACAGCCTCTTTAGAAACTTTAAATTCCAAATTATAAACTCTATCTATACACAATGTCAGATCTAACTACAGTTGTTGACTGGTCGAGGCTTCAGTTTGCCATCACGGCCATCTATCATTGGCTCTTTGTGCCACTCACCCTCGGACTGTCGGTGATTGTCGCCATCATGGAGAGCATCTATCTCAAGACAAAATCGGAGAAGTGGCTTCTTGCCACCAAGTTCTGGATGCGTCTTTTCGGAATCAATTTCGCAATAGGCGTGGCGACAGGCATCATTCTTGAATTCGAGTTCGGAACAAACTGGAGCAACTATTCCTGGTTTGTCGGCGACATATTCGGCGCGCCGCTTGCCATAGAAGGAATACTTGCATTCTTCATGGAGTCTACTTTCGTGGCGGTCATGTTTTTCGGATGGAACAAAGTAAGTCCGCGTTTCCATCTCGCCTCGACCTGGCTCACCGCACTCGGAGCCTCCATCTCGGCACTCTGGATTCTCGTTGCCAACGCATGGATGCAATATCCTGTCGGAATGGAGTTCGACCCGGATCAGATGCGAAACGTAATGGATAATTTCTGGGCACTGTTCTCAGGTATAGCGATCAACAAATTCTTCCACGCCGTTCTCAGCGGATGGGCGCTTTCTGGTGTATTCGTTATTGGGGTAAGCTGCTGGTTCCTCTGGAAAAAAAGGAATGTGGAATTTGCCATACGCTCGATTAAGGTCGGTGCTTGGTTCGGACTTGCCGGAATGTTGCTGACAATGTATACCGGCGATGGTTCTGCCGTCGAAGTGACAAAACACCAGCCGATGAAGCTTGCCGCCATGGAAGGACTATACCATGGTCACCAGGGACAGAGTCTGGCGGCGGTTGCCATACTTAACCCTGACAAGGAATGGGACAATGACGAGGATGAGTATCTTTTTGAAATCGCCATTCCCAAAGGTCTGTCGATACTCGGACGTCATGACATGAACGCGTTTATTCCGGGCATCGCCGACATCATCAACGGTGTTGACATAAATGCAGAGGGAGATACGATAAATACCGTCTCTTATGCCGAAAGAATAGCTATGGGCAGGAAAGCACAGGATGCTCTGAGAACTTACGGAGAGGCACGCGAGGCTGGAGATTCGGCAGCAATGGCTTCTTCGCTCAAAACCCTTAAGGAGAATTACCGCTTCTTCGGCTACGGATATTTCAAATCTGTCAACGAAGCCATTCCTCCTGTCGGACTCACGTTCGTGATGTTCCGCATCATGGTAGTGCTCGGTTCCTATTTCCTTCTCTTTTTCATTGCTGTGCTTTTCATGGTATACCGCACCACACTGCTGCAGCGTTCGTCTTGGATACAATGGATAGCAATGGTGTCCGTGCCTTTCATGTGGGTTTGTTCCGAGGCAGGATGGGCTGTTGCCGAGGTGGGCCGCCAGCCATGGACCGTGCAGGACCTCCTTCCTACAATCGCTTCCGTGTCTGCAGTTCCAGCTACATCGGTTATTGTTACGTTCTGGCTCTTCGCTCTCATCTTTACAGTGCTCCTCGTTGCAGAGGTGAGCATAATGTGCCGCCAGATAAGCAAGGAATCTAAAAAAGCCCTCTCCTGATTCATTAAACATTAAACATTCCACATTAAACATTACTAAAATGTCACTCGAATATCTTCAGAATTACTGGTGGCTCCTCGTTTCAGTGCTCGGAGGAATCTTGGTCTTCCTGCTCTTCGTACAGGGTGGACAGTCAATGATCCTCTCCGCTAAATCTGAGACACGCCGCGACCTTATTGTCAACTCGATGGGTGGGAAATGGGAACTGACATTCACAACCCTCGTAACTTTCGGAGGCGCCGCTTTCGCGTCTTTCCCCCTCTTCTATTCCACAAGTTTCGGAGGGGCGTACTGGCTTTGGATACTCATCCTTTTCAGTTTCATTGTCCAGGCCGTAAGCTATGAATACCGCCGCAAGAAAGGAAATGTCTACGGCACAAAAACATATGACATATTTCTTTTCATCAACGGCTGCGTAGGTTGCGTGCTACTCGGTGTGGCAGTCTCCATGTTCTTCTTCGGAGGCGAGTTCACCGTCAACAGGGGCAACCTCCTGGACGGCTCCGCACCCGTAATCTCGCAATGGGCGCCGACCCACGGTTTCGAAGCCATCTTCAACTGGAAGAACCTTGTGCTGGGTGTTGCAGTCCTTTTCCTTGCAAGGACGCAGGCTTGCCTCTATATGATGAACAATATAGCCGATGACCCCGATTTCTTTAAAACGCTTAAGGCTAAAGCCCTCATCAACGGGGGAATATTCCTTGTGTTTTTCCTTTGGTTCCTCGGAATGTTATTGACTGCCACGGGATATACGGTGATATCAGACGGTATCCGCACCGTTGAAGTGCAGGAGACTCCGTTCAAATATTTACACAACTACATCAACCTGTGGTGGGCGGGTGTGACCCTTCTTCTCGGAGTGGTGCTCGTGCTCTTAGGCTGGGCAAAATCGTGTTTCGCAAAACATTTCACCAAAGGCATATGGTTCACAGGTATCGGGACGTTCCTTGTCGTGGCATCCCTCTTCTGGGTTGCAGGCTATGGCGACACTGCCTTCTATCCTTCGTTGCTGAATCCTATGGACTCCCTCACCATCCGCAATGCATCCTCTTCCGAGTTCACGTTGAAGACGATGAGTTACGTTTCTCTCCTCATACCATTCGTTCTCGCCTACATCGTTTACGTATGGCGAGCGATGGACAAAAAGAAGCTGACTCCCGCCTCCCTCGAGTCCACCGACCATAAGTATTAAGAAAATGACGATGGATTATTAATCGAATTTGCTTCGTCCCTTGGAATATATTAATTTTGCATATCGGAATGCCGACAAATGTCGGCATTCCGATATGATTTTATACAAATTTTCCATGCAAGCAGAAACACAACAAGTTAAAACCCCTCTTTGGCAACTGTTTGCCTCTTTTTTTAAAATAGGGGCTTTCACGTTCGGCGGCGGATGGGCGATGATCTCAATCATAGAACGTGAGATAGTGGATAAATATCACTGGATTGAACGCGACGATTTCCTCGACCTACTGGCAGTGGCACAGAGCCTGCCGGGAATCCTCGCTGTAAATATAGCGACTGCTGTCGGTGACAAGCTTCGCGGCACACGCGGCAGCATCATCGCTTCCGCAGGCACAATACTCCCCTCTTTCCTAATAATCCTTGCGATCGCAATCTTCCTGACCCCGGACATGATAAAGAACAACCGCGTTATTTCCTCCATATTCATGGGGATACGTCCTGCCGTTGTCGCCCTGATCATCGCGCCGGTGCTGACATCTGCAAAAGCCGCGAAAATAGGATTAAAGACGGTCTGGATTCCATTAGTGGTAGCATTGATGATCTCCCTCGATCTCGGATTCATTTCCAACCCGATCCTATATATTCTGTTCGGGGGCTTCGGGGGCTTCCTTTTCTGGTGGCTACCCCGCAAATACCGCTCTTAAACCCTATTCCGCCCCATATAGCCCCATTCATCCCCATAACCCCATATACCCCAAAAAACATGCAAATCTACCTCAAACTCATATGGGCCTACATAAAGATAGGCATCTTCGGATTCGGCGGCGGTTACGCCATGCTTTCGCTTGTGGAGAAAGCCGTTGTCGGTCCCGGCTGGATATCAGAGACTATGTTCACAGATATTGTCGCCATATCACAGATGACTCCCGGACCGATAGGTATCAATTCCGCCACTTATATCGGCTTCGTCGCTCCGGGAGCCGTAAACCCGGAATTCAGTGGTATCGGATGGGGGCTTATCGGATCCATACTTGCCACACTTGCAGTAACTGTGCCGAGCTTCTTTCTGGTGCTCTACAGCGCGCATTTCATACGCCGACATAACGAAAGCGGTGCCGTAAAGGCTGTATTTTCCGGCTTGCGCCCCGTGGTAGTCGGTCTAATCGCATCGGCGGCAATCATGCTGATGAACGCCGCCAACTTCAATCCGAACGGCATCACAAGACAGATGTGGATGAACATCGCCATATGCGCCATTGCATTCTGCCTTGCATATTTCCCGCTGAGGTTCGGCAAGAAGCAGCTAAAAATCCACCCGATACTTATTATAATCCTTGCAGGCATAACCGGTCTGATATTATATTACTGACATGAACAATCTGGAAGAATCATACAACGAAGCTCTCGAATACCTTTATACGCGTCTGCCGATGTTCTCGCGTGTAGGTGCGGCAGCTTATAAACCGGGACTTGACCGGACCATAGCTCTCGATAATCTTTTCGGAAACCCGCACAGGCGATTCCGTTCCATACATATCGCCGGCACAAACGGCAAGGGAAGCACTTCGCATATGCTTGCCTCAGTCTTGCAGACAAACGGTTACAGAACAGGCTTGTACACTTCTCCCCATCTTGCCGATTTCCGTGAACGCATGCGAATCAACGGCGAAATGATTCCGAAAGAAAAGGTAATAGACTTTACCCGACGCTGGCGGGAATCTGACAAAGAGATAGATCCATCGTTCTTCGAACTTACCATGATGATGGCTTTCGACTGGTTCGCATCCGAGAATGTGGATATAGCTGTCATCGAGGTAGGCATGGGCGGCAGACTGGATTCCACAAATATCATTACACCCGTGTTGTCAGCAATCACCAACATATCTTTCGACCATACGCAGTTTTTAGGTGACACTCTTTCAAAAATCGCCTTGGAAAAGGCGGGGATAATGAAACCCTGCGTGCCATGCGTAATTGGGGAAGCCTCTTCGGAGACAGAAACGGTTTTCCGCAACCATGCCGCAGCAACCGGCGCGACACTAAAGGAGGCTTACAATACTCCACTCCTCACCTCGTTTACTCCGGATGACGAATGGGGATGGCAATGTTCTTCTCCTCTTATTGGCGACTTCCACCTCCCTCTTGCAGGGGAATACCAAAAGAAAAATATCAACACGCTCCTCAACATCCTCAACATCCTTCCTGATGTCGGAATCGAGCTTAATAAAGAAAAAACGCGCGAAGGAATAGAGAAGGTTGTTGAAAATACAGGGCTTATGGGGCGTTGGATGCGAATGTCGTCCTCTCCCCTCACAATTTGTGATACCGGTCACAATGAAGCGGGATTGAGGTATAATCTCCATCAGCTGAATGAGATTATGCAGAAAAGACACAGGCATGCAACAAATGCAAAACTGTTTATGATCATAGGCTTTGTCTCCGATAAAGATGTGGACCATATCCTCCCCCTATTCCCTAAAGAGGCGGCGTATTATATAACTCAAGCTTCAATTCCACGCGCAATGCCGGTCGATATCCTCGCAGACAAATGCGAGGCAAACGGCATCACGATTGCCGGCAAATTTGAATCGGTCAAAGAAGCTGTTTATGCCGCTACCAATTGCGCCGCACACTCCGACGTAATTTATATTGGTGGTTCTACATTCGTTGTTGCCGATTATCTTAAAACTTGTTAAACTTTTTAAAGGCAAGTATTGTTTAACAATTTTGCAGCAATATTATATACCGTATTAAGATAAATGCGTATTCAGATCGAACTAAATATAAAGAGTCCGCACTCATGAGTGCGGACTCTTTATATTTAATTCTCCGATATGGAGGAGAAGCTATAAGAATTAATTCTCTTCTTTATCTCTGTTTTTAAGTCTGACGCGGTTCTTGCTCTGACTTGAGCTCATGTCGCGTTCCTCCTTAAGGTCAATCTCTTTGTTGGTGTCGTCAACTACCTTGTATTCAAGATAGGCGAGCGATTCGTCGGGGATAATCTTAACACCTCGCCCGAAACGCAATTTCCATTTGCCATAAAGAGAGAACATCCCTTTTTTCACATATGCCTCGACATATGGGTGCACATACATTTTGAATTTCTTTATCTTGAGATGGTCCACAAGATATTCGATTTTTTCTTCCAGTTTGTCGGTAAAGAGTATCGAAGGCTGCACCTCTCCTTTGCCGAAACATGAAGGACATGTCTCGCTGGTGGTTATGTCAAGTGCCGGGCGTACCCGCTGGCGTGTGATCTGCATGAGTCCGAATTTGCTCAAGGGCAAAATGTTGTGGCGGGCTCTGTCGTTAGCCATGACTTCGCGCATGTGATCATACAATGCCTGACGGTGTTCCTGCTTGTTCATGTCGATAAAATCAATCACTATGATTCCACCCATGTCGCGCAACCGCAACTGACGCGCTATCTCGTCCGCTGCCTTGAGATTTACATCAAGGGCGTTGGACTCCTGATCGGATGATGCTTTGCTCCTGTTGCCGGAGTTCACATCAACCACATGAAGCGCTTCCGTGTGCTCTATAATAATGTAGGCGCCGCTCTTGAATGATACTGTCTTGCCGAAACTGCTTTTTATCTGGCGTGTGATGTTGAAATGGTCGAAAATCGGAGTGTCCTTGGCATAGAGCTTGACAATATCCTTGTTTTCGGGAGCAATCAACGACACATAATTCTGAATCTGAGTGAATGCCTCAGCTTCATTTACATAGATGTTTTCAAAATTCGGACTGAAGATGTCGCGGATTACGCTTACCATACGGGAGTCTTCTTCATAAATCAACGCTGGCGACTGACTGCGCTGCATCTTGGCGATAGACTCTTCCCAGCATTTGACGAGCGTACGCATCTCATGATTCAGCTCCGCCACGCGTTTGTTTTCTGCGGAAGTGCGTACAATCACGCTGAATCCCTTGGGCTTGATGCTACCCATCAGTTGACGCAGACGTATCTTCTCTTCGGTGGATTTTATTTTCTGCGAAATCGAGATTTTATCGCCAAATGGCATTAGAACCATAAACCGACCGGTGAATGAAATCTCCGTTGTCAGACGCGGTCCCTTGGACGAAATCGGTTCTTTAGCTATCTGAACGAGGAGCTGGTCGCCAGGTTTTATGACTTCCCCGATGGTGCCCTGTTTGGATATATCCGGTTCGAGCTTGAATTTTGAAATTAACGGAACCCGCTTTTTATCTGCCATCGCCTCTGCGATGAATTTGCCGTATGTGCTGAACTGGGCTCCGAGGTCGAGATAATGAAGAAAAGCATCTTTCTCATAGCCTACATCAAGGAAGGCAGCGTTAAGACCCGGCATTATCTTCTTCACTTTGGCAAGGTAAAGGTCGCCTACAGCATACGCGATATTGCGACTCTCCTTCTGCAGCGACACAAGACGCGAGTCTTCAAGCAAGGCTATCGACACCTCTTCCTGCTGGACGTCTACTACTAATTCGCTTTTCATTCGGTTAAAAAATTTAAGGACAAACTCACCACGACCGTGGAGGCGCGGCGGGTCTGTCCTTGTTTCGTTATTCTATGCGCATAGAACAATCGGGTCTCTATAGCCGCGATTATTTCTTCTTATGACGATTCTTTCTCAGTCTTTTTTTGCGCTTGTGAGTGGCCATCTTATGACCTTTTCTCTTTTTTCCGCTTGGCATGATTGTCGGTATTAATAATTATACTTATTTTAATTCTATATCTCTTGGGAGAATTTTATTTTACGTCCTCAAGGAAAACTTTTGAGGGTTTGAATGCCGGAACCTTGTGTGCCGGGATTTTGATTGTTGTGTTGCGAGAAATATTACGTGCTGTTTTCTCTTTGCGGTTCTTGATGATGAAGCTGCCGAAACCGCGGAGATATACATTGTTGCCGTTTGCCATAGAATCTTTCACGACTTCCATGAATTTCTCAACTGTTGCGAGCACGGCTGCCTTCTCAAGGCCTGTGCTGCGGGAGATCTCGTTTACAATATCTGCCTTTGTCATTGTTTTGGTATTTTATCTTTATACACTTTTTCGTATAATCTTGCTATCCAAAAGTGCCTGAGCAAATTTGGCGATGCAAATATCGCAATTTTTTTTGAAACCTTATATATTTCAGCGTGATTTTCTGATGTTTTTGGCGTTTTTTTATTAAAATTCAGTCTCAAAGAGTATATAAAACCTCTTTTTCACCCGTTTTCATCAACTATCGACACTCCGTCGATTTTCGATAATCTGCCGGCGATTTCCTCATGCATACTTTCCGGATACTCGATGGTCATTCCGCAGGTGTTGTCGAATGTCCGCTCAACGATATTTATATCATTCCCTTTTACAAGGCGCATCACTCCGTCCGCTCCGACATAGGGAAATACGATCCTGAGCCTCGACATCTTGCGAAGCTCTTTTTTCCCCGCCTCTTCAAGTGCGAGACGCGCCGCTTCCCTGTAGGCAGAGATGAGTCCTGACGTTCCGAGCTTGATGCCGCCGAAGTACCTGACCACAATCACAAGTACGTTGGTTAGCTCAAAACTGTTGATCTGACCAAGTATCGGCTTGCCGGCTGTGCCCGAGGGTTCGCCGTTGTCGTTAAGCTGCCATTCGAGACGGTCGGGACCGATCATGTATGCCCAGCACACATGACGCGCATCATGAAAACGGTTCTGAAACCGCTTGACCTCCCCTTTCGCCTCCTCGGCATCCGACACAGGAATAGCAAAAGAGAGGAACCGGCTCATCTTCTCTTTATATTGAGACTCACCGGCTCCCTTAATCGTATAATAGATATCTGACATCTATGTTTTCAAACTTTATTTTTAAACAGTTTCCCGGAAACTGTCTGAGTTTATCCGAAGTAGTTGTCTACATCTATGCGGTTCTTGCTGTAAAGCAGCATTCCGGCAGCGACATTGTCGGCTTTCTCTCTTCCCAGTTCGGCTTCAACGATTGCAAGCGACCATTTGAGAGCCAGCGCGGGTCCCGCGCCAAGTACGAACTTGCTGTCGGCAACTACTCTCTTCTCCGAATGGATCGCGCCTTCCATCATATCCTCAAAACCGGGATAGCATGTGGCTTCTCGACCTTTAAGCAGACCCATCTGTCCGAGCACAACCGCCGGCGAGGCGCATATCGCAGCTATTCTGCCGACCGGGGAGTCGCATTGGTTCTGCAACAGACCGTGCAACGGATCGAAATCATATAGATTTGTGGCGCCGGGCATACCTCCGGGGAGTATCAGCCATGCGGCATCCTTGAACAGCGCATTGTTGAATATAAGATCGGCGGTTACGGTAACACCATGTGCTCCGGTGACCTGAAGCGATGAAGTTATAGAAACCGTTTTTACGGGCATACCGGCACGGCGTAGAACATCCACTGGGGTCAATGCCTCGACTTCCTCAAAACCATCGGCAAGAAATACATAAGATTCTCTCATAGCTTTTCGTTTTAATTCATTAGTGATAGTGTATATGTGTGTAATCTCTCTAACTCATTTACAAAGATAACAAAATATTCAGAATATTTGTAAATATTATTCAAAATATTTTTTCAGATTACAATTTTACTACACAATTCACCTGTCAGGCATCATCCTCCTTTCGTGTTGTCAAACCTGCGAATACTGTTTTGTCACATCGCGAATACATTGAAGCCCCCGTCTACAACAGCTACTGTTCCTGTCACAAACGATGACGCGTCGGAAATAAGATACTGAATTGTGCCGCATAGCTCCTCAGCGCGTCCGAAACGCTTGAACGGTGTCTGACGTATCACGTCCTGACCACGTTCTGTATAGCTGCCGTCGGGATTGGTGAGCAGACTGCGGTTCTGATTTGTAAGGAAGAAACCGGGAGCAATGGCATTCACACGTATCTCTGGCGAGAATTTTACAGCCACCTCGTTAGCCATAAACGCCGTGAAATTTGAGATTCCCGCTTTCGCTGCCCCGTAACCCATCACTCTGGTCAGCGGTCGGAAAGCAGCCATCGAGGAGAAGTTGACAATCGTTCCTTTCCCCGCCTTGACCATAGGTTTGAGAAACACCTGCGTCGGTATTACGGTTCCGGTAAGGTTCACATTAAGCACCCTCTCGAATTCCGAGACATTGACATCAAAAAACGTACCTGAGGGAGGAATTGTGGCTCCGGGCATATTCCCCCCGGCGGCATTCAATAGGGAGTCAACCTTGCCGTAGGCGGCAAGAATATCGGCACAATTACGCTCCACCACATCTTTGTCCATCACATCTGTGACAAGAAACATGGCTTCACCTCCGTTATCCTTTATCTCCTTGACTATGGCATCGCCCTCTTCCTTGCGACGGCCGAGAATCACAACCTTCGCACCTTCGGAGGCAAGATACTTGCCTATGCAGCTGCCGAGCACACCGGTGCCCCCGGTGATGACCACCACCTTATCCTTAACTGAAAATATATTGCTCATATTCGAATTCCTTTAATTCCACCTCAAAAAGAGTCAAAATCCATCCCTATTCCGCCCCATCCAGCCCCATATCACCCCATCCAGCCCCATATCACCCCATTCAAGCCCCCTCATTCACAGCAGCCATCACCCCTGATATCATGCCGAGTGCTAGCATTCTTCCATGGAATGAATAGCCTGCATTATAACCCATCTCTCCGTCTCCGAGCATCAGCGGGGCGTGATCGATACGCATCGGCACTCCCGGACGCTCTTTCTCAAATATCCTTACCACCTCTATCAATCTTGGATCAAGGTGTGTGGACTCCTTGAAATCTCCATTCGACAGAACCTTACATATTCGGGCATGAACGAAGTGGGTGCGCGAGGCATATTTACGCGCAAGCTCCACCACATCGTTGTGTGCTCCTGCGCTCAATGAACCGGCACAGAATGTAAGTCCGTTGTGCGGGTTGGGCACAGCGTCAAGAAATGCTCTGATATCTGCATCGCAGGTAACAATCCTGGGCAACCCGAGAATCGGCATCGGCGGATCATCGGGATGAACGCACATGTCTATGCCGTATTCGTCGCATACGGGCATAATTGCATTGAGGAAATATGCCATGTTGGCGCGGAGACGGTCTGCATCTATACCTTTATATAATTCAAGAAGTTCGCGGAATTTATTAACCGGCTCAAGATCATCTTCGGTGATATTGCCGTTGACAAAACCCTGCGTCTTGACTATGATATTCTCCACCAGACGATGCTCGGCATCCTTATCCATTCGGGGCGCCACTTCCTCGCGCATACGGCGGAGTGTCTCTTCGTCATAATCCTGCGCCGCATTTTCGCGCTTAAGAATATTGATGTCGAAATAAGCAAACTCCGCTCTGTTGAAATAAAGATTCGAAGTGCCGTCGGGATTTTGATATTCGAGATCGGTCCTCGCCCAGTCAAGCACCGGCATGAAGTTATAACATATGGTCTTTATTCCGGCTTTGCCAAGGTTTCTAAGACTCTCCTTATAATTCTCTATCAGTTGATCGCGGTCAGAACCTCCGTATTTGATCGACTCGCTCACCGGAAGACTCTCCACCACCGACCAGCGCAGACCATGCTCTTCGATGAAGTTTTTCATTTTTACAACTTCCTCTTCGCTCCATATCTCTCCGTTGGGTATATGATGAAGTGCCGTAACTATCCCCTCCACACCGATCTGACGCAACATATCGAGGGTTATCTTATCGTTGGGTCCGAACCAACGCCACGTTTTTTCCATATTAATCCGAATAACTGATTTTTCTGCAAAAATAACAAATCTTTCTCAAAACGTCTCACTTCCCGTATCCATATTTGCACAACCCTCTTTTGCTTATTTCTGAATATTTCACTAAATTTGAATTGCTAAACCACCTGTAACATCAATTTAATGCATAGCAATATAAAATCAGTTACCTTTTTTCTGACATCCGTTGCCTTTGTCTTCCTTTCTTCAGGCTGCGGCAGCGGCAGTCATGATTCCTCCTGGCAAAAAAAAGAGGGGTTGGTATGGAACACTTCCTATCATATCACATACAACGGAAGGAAGGAACTTGGCGATTCTGTTGTCGCCATACTCGACAGAGTCGGCAAATCTCTGTCGGTATTCGACACAACATCGCTTGTAAGCCGGGTCAATTCGCTGGAATCCACACGTATAGACGATGATTTCATACGCGTATACAGTATGTCGAAGAAAATCAATGAAATCACGGAAGGAGCGTTCGACCCCACATTATCACCTCTTATTTCGGCTTGGGGATTCGGAAGCAGCCACAAGGCTTCTCCCGACACGTTGCATATCGACTCCATCCTGAGATATACAGGCATCGGGAAAACACATATCTATGGAGACTCCATTTTCAAGGATGACATCCGCATCGAGTTTAACTTCTCGGCAATAGCCAAAGGTTACGGTTGCGATGCCATAGCCGAAATGCTGGAAAGAAACGGAGTGAGCGACTTCCTCGTGGAAATAGGTGGAGAAATTATGATGAAAGGGAGAAATCCGGAGGGATCGGCATGGAGAATCTCTATCGACCGTCCTATCCTCTCCAATGACCGAGAGATACACGATTCTCAGGAAATAATCAGCATCTCTGACGCGGGAATAGCGACTTCGGGGAATTATCGCAATTTCCACCGCTCATCTTCGGGTGAGACTTACGGACATACAATCTCCGCATTTACCGGGCGACCGGTTTCCACTGATGTCATTTCAGCAACAGTAGTCGCTTCCTCGGCGATGGAAGCCGACGGATTTGCAACAGCTTTCATGGCGATGGGAAGCGAAAAGGTCAAGTCTGTCAACAGCAAGCTCGGATTGCCGGTGATGCTTGTTCTCTCAGACTCCACGACATGGACATCCCCCCGATTCAAAAGCATGATACAGAAGAAATAATAAAAAACAAACTGCTAAAAATCAATGATAGAAGCATTAATTGCACTAAGCATAGTTCTAAGCATCGCAGTGATAGCGTTGCTGCTCTATTTCCGCAGCCGCATGGCTGCCATGGGCAAAGAGTCTGAACAGAGTTTCAGGATTATGGCAGCCGAATCGCTCGAACGCAATGCCCGCACTCTCCAGCAGAACAACGCCGAACAACTGGTCTCAATTCTATCACCGCTGAGAATGAGAATCGAGGATTTTAACCGCGAGATGGAAAAGAGTTACACAGATGCGGCTGCGTCACGCCGTTCTCTCTCCGACCAGATAGAAAGACTGACACGTCTCAACCTTACCATCGGAGAAGAGGCGCGCAACCTCTCCTCCGCCCTTCGCGGAAACAATCGCGTGCAGGGTCAATGGGGTGAAACCGTGCTGGAGTCTCTGCTTGAACGTGCCGGACTCAAAAAAGGCATAAACTTTGACACTCAGGTGACTCGCGATTCAGAAGGGAATTCACTCCGCGATGACGACGGTAGATTTCTCCGCCCCGACATGGTGATTTATCTACCTGACAACCGCAATATTGTCGTTGATTCAAAGGCATCCCTTTCCGGTTATCTCGATTTCTGCGAGGCTGTATCGGAAAATGATGCGAAAGACGCGATGAAAAGGCATCTCCTGTCCATCAGAAAACACATTGACGAACTCGCTTCGAAAAGCTATCAGAAATCCGTAGGCAACTCCGCGGAACTGGTGCTGATGTTCATTCCAAACGACGGTGCCATGATTTCCGCCATAGACAATGACGATGCCATAGTCAGTTACGCGCTCGACAGGAAAATTGCACTTGTCTCCCCTTCTCAGATTATGAGCGTAATAATGCTTGTTGCGCAGATATGGCGCAAGGAGGCGCAAGACCGAAACGCGACAGAAATCGCAAGACTCGGGGGACTGCTTTATGATTCGGCGAAAGATTTCCTTTCCGACCTACAGAGCATCGAAAAGAATCTCGCCGCAGCCCACCGCAGCTACGAATCAGCACTTTCGCGACTCACCTCCGGCTCACGCAGCTTCCTCGCCCGCGCCGAACGCCTCCGCGACCTCGGTGCAAAAACCTCCCGCCGACCCTGACAATATAAAAAAGATTATATACATTTAATTATGATTTTACTGGATTTTTCGTATATTTGCAAATCGAAGTAATTCAACAATGGCAAATTTGCAAATGTTGTAGTATTATGATAAGCGTTTTCGATATATATAAAGGGATTCCGATAGGAACAATAATTAAAAGAGATCTCAAAAAAAGAGGGATCTCCCAAATTGCCTTATCTCGATCCATTGGCATATCATATAAAACACTAAATCGTATCATAAACAATCACCGCACAATTGAAAACACATACGCAATAAAGATTGAAAAGATTTTGAATTATGAGCCATCTTTTCTCATTAACTTACAGAATTATATAATTCAAAGAGACAAGAATCAGAAATCAATTTTTTTATACGGCACCACTCCTATAATACGCAAATGTGTGTTCTGGGATATTGACATGAATAAACTTGATTGGCGTAAGAACAAAAACTTCATCATTAACCGCGTTTCCCAATACGGCAATACTTCAGAAAAATCTGCCATAAATGAATTTTATGGTCTATAACTCATAATCTATTATGCCATTACATCTAAAAACTGTAACCCCTGCTCTCAAAGAAATTCTTTATGAATTAATGGATTGCAGTTTATTTAAACCATTCAGATTAGTTGGAGGAACCAATCTATGTTTACGCTTTGGATATAGATTATCTTCCGATATAGACCTTTTTACTGATGCTGAATACGAAAGCATTGATTTCAATAAAATTGAAAATTTCCTTCAATCTAAATTTCCGTTTTATGATTGCAACGACAAACAAAAGATTGTGGGCATGGGAAGGGCATACTATATTG
>ERZ777305.824-NODE-824-length-45677-cov-35.381285_pt1 | contig 45677 bp, 35 predicted proteins | sample MGYA00374965_ERZ777305 | MGnify/ENA primary metagenome ERZ777305 (study PRJEB29328, sample SAMD00013331) | mouse gut metagenome | study: EMG produced TPA metagenomics assembly of the Metagenome analysis of fecal microbiota from mouse which was promoted...
CCGACTTATACCCCAAAATTCGATGTTTTCAAATTTTTGTCATGTACTTAAATTTATTGGGAACTTTTCTACAATTGGAATTATTATAATTATAGGATATGCACATTATGGGTGATACGGGGAAAGGCATTTTTAATTGCGACTATTTATGAGACTCAACGGACGCAGAGAAAGCTCGAATGTCGACGACCGTCGCGGTCGCTCTGGGCTTGGTGGCAAAATTGCAGGGGGTGGTATCGTAGGTGTTATAATCGCTGCTGTTATTGCATGGATTTCGGGAGGCAATCCTCTCGATATTATAACCTCGCAAGGTGGCGCAATGTTGCAGGGTGGAGGCCAGGCTGAGGCATATGTGCCTACGCAGGAAGATGAGGAGCTGGCCACTTTTTCGCGCCGGATTCTCGCCGGTACGGAAGATGTGTGGAGCGAGATTTTCCGTCAGAACGGTCTGGAATACCGCCCGCCGCGGCTGGTGCTGTTCAATGGGGCGGTGCAGAGCGGTTGCGGGGGTGCTACTGCTTCAACCGGGCCGTTTTATTGCTCAGCCGACCAGTCGGTCTACCTTGATCTTTCGTTTTTCAAAGATATGCGCCGAAATCTCGGCGCCGACGGTGATTTTGCCTATGCCTACGTCATAGCCCATGAGGTGGGGCACCATGTGCAATACCTTCTAGGCACCCTCGACAAGGCTCATGAGCAGATGGCGCGGGTAAGTCAGAAAGAAGCCAACCAGATTAGTGTGAGACTCGAATTGCAGGCCGATTTCTATGCTGGTGTTTGGGCTAACAACGATAACCGCCGCTTCAATTCGCTCGAACCGGGCGACATAGAGGAGGCCGTTGATGCCGCCTCGAAAATCGGCGACGATTACCTACAGAAAAAGGCTCAGGGCTACACCGTACCCGACTCATTCAACCATGGCACTTCCGCCCAGCGCCAACGCTGGCTGCGTCTTGGCCTATCCACGGGCGACCCTTCCCGTGGCGACACCTTCTCCCCGTCATATTCATCGTTGTAGAAGCAAGAAGTCTGAGGTCGATGTTAACAGAAGTTGATGTTGTTTGTGATCGGCTTTAAGGAATTATCATATAATAGGCGGTATTTTGACATATGGCATAATTCTGATATATTTTTTTCAAAAGACAGATCGGTGTATAGGTCAAATGCAGGGAAGGTGAGACGTCCGTGTTGGAATGTTTCCATATCGAACCAGTCGGCGCAATCCGGTTCAACCTCAAATTTTCGATTTTATTTTGGAATAGGGAAGTCTGAAGTCTCAAGTCGTAAGTTGAATGGCATAAGGCAGTGGGTTGAAGCTTTAAGAGATAAATAAAATAAGAAGCAATAAGTTTGCGCAGCCATTGCGCAAACTTATTGCTTCTTATTCTTACTCTTGCTCTAAATTATCACGCCCCGTACTGTGCCATGTCGGCGGGTTTGACGGTGGCGATGAAGGCGGTGTGTTTGGCCACGTCGGCAGCGGCAAGGTTCACATAAACTTTGGCGCTGCGTGTGAGAGACTCGCTATTGTAGCGGGTGGCGTCAGTCATAAGCAGGTAGCTCATAACGATGTCGCCAGCCATTTCAACCAGGTGGCGTGCCATGAAGTCGGTGTAACAGCTGTCGTTGGTTTCGTGAACGGCTTTCACCGCTTCTTCATATTTGGCCACAAGACCTTCAACGATTGCTTTCTGAGCCTGAAGTTCTTCTGAAATCTCCATTTCGGCATAGTTGGCCATAAGCTGGCTGTAGGTGCCGGTGAAGACGTGGCGTATGGCTGCGACAACCTGAAGCTGGGTCGTGCCTTCATAAATCGAAGTGATGCGGGCGTCGCGGTAGATGCGCTCGCAGGCATAATCTTTCATGAAGCCCGAACCTCCGTGGATCTGGATGCAATCGTAGGCGTTCTGGTTGCAGTATTCGCTGGTGAGACCTTTGGCTAAGGGGGTGCAGGCATCAGCCAGTTTGTTGTAGAGCTTCATTTCTTTGCGCTCGTCGGGTGTGAGCGAGCGTTCACGGGCGATATCCTCATAGGCTTTGTAGAGGTCTACATAGCGGGAGGTCTCATAGAGGAGGCAGCGTGAAGCGTCGAGCTTGGCTTTCATGACCGAGAGGATTTCTTTCACTGCCGGGAACTCTATGATGGCTTTGCCGAACTGCTTGCGGTCTTTGGCATATGCTTCGGCTTCGCGGTAGGCGATTTCGCTGACACCGACACTTTGGGCGGCGATGCCGAGTCGTGCGCCGTTCATCAGGGCCATGACATACTTGATGAGACCCATGCGGCGCGAACCGCAAAGTTCCGCTTTCGCATTTTTATATACCAGCTCGCATGTGGGTGAGCCTTTGATGCCGAGTTTGTTTTCGATGCGACGCACGTTAACGCCACCCTGGCGTTTGTCGTAGATGAACATCGACAGGCCGCGACCGTCTTTTGTGCCGTCTTCAGAGCGGGCCAGCACCAGGTGTATATCGGCGTCGCCGTTGGTGATGAAACGTTTCACACCGTTGAGCAGCCATGTGCCGTCGGGCTGTTCGGTTGCTTTGAGCATCACCGACTGGAGGTCTGAACCGGCATCAGGCTCTGTGAGGTCCATCGACATGGTTTCTCCCGCACATACACGGGGTATATAGCGCTCGCGCTGCTCTTCCGAGCCGAACTCATAGAGTGTTTCGGCGCAGTCTTGCAGTCCCCAAAGGTTTTCAAACCCTGTGTCGGCACGGCTGACGATGTCGGCGGCCATGATGTAGGGGGTGATGGGGAAATTAAGACCTCCGAAACGGCGGGGCATCGACATGCCCATCAGGCCTGCCTTGCGGCAACCTTCGAGGTTTTCCTGGGTGCCGGGGGCGTAGGTCACACGGCCGTTGGCCACAGTCGGCCCGTCGTGGTCGACACCTTCGGCGTTGTCGGCTATGGTTGTGCCGCACAGTTCGCCTACGATTTCGAGCACTCGGTCATAATTGTCCATCGCGTCGTCGAAGTTGAGCGGCGCGTAGTCAAACTTCTCGGCATCGGCGAAATCGCGCTCTTTCAGAGCCACGATTTTGCGCATCAACGGATGCTGGAGGTGAAGTTTCAGATCGGGGTTGTCTGTATAGAAATTAGCCATGGCTGTTTTTACTTCGAGTTTTTCTTATAATACTTGATGAGTTTCGGAACCACCTCTTCATAGTTGCCTGTAATCACATAGTCGGCAATTGAATTGATGGGGGCGTTGGGGTCGTTGTTGATTGAGATGATTATCGAGCTCTCTTTCATTCCGGCGATGTGCTGGATCTGACCTGAAATGCCACATGCGATATAGAGTTTGGGGCGTACGGTCACACCGGTCTGTCCCACCTGGCGGGCATGTTCGGCATATCCGGCATCAACTGCGGCGCGGGTTGCGCCGACTTCGCCGCCGAGCACGTTTGCAAGCTCGAAAAGCATGTCGAAACCTTCTTTGCTCCCCACTCCGTAGCCACCGGCCACGATGATCGGCGCGCCTTTGATGTTGATTTTCGACTTGGCGATATGGCGGTCGATAATCTCCACCACATAGTCTTCAGGGGCGACGAAGAAATCGGCGTGGAGCGGCATAACTTCACCTTTGTATCCGGGGTCGAGTATCTGTTTCTTCATTACGCCTTCGCGCACTGTGGCCATCTGCGGACGGCATTCGGGGTTTACAATCGTGGCCACGATGTTGCCGCCGAATGCGGGGCGAATCTGGTAGAGCAGGTTCTGGTATTCTTTCCCTGTTTTGGGGTCTTTGTGGTCGCCGATTTCAAGGGCGGTGCAGTCGGCGGTCAGGCCTGAATGCAGCGCTGAAGATACTCTGGGCCCGAGGTCGCGACCTATGCATGTAGCTCCCATCAGGCACACCTGGGGTTTGGTCATCTTGAAGAGTTTGATGAGCACGGCTGCATGTGGGTTTGATGTGTAGGGATAGAGACGTGCATCCTCCACTTTGTAAACCAAGTCGACACCATAGGGGTAGAGTTTGTTTTCTATCCCTTCGAGTTTGTCGCCTATTACGAGGGCTTCGAGCTTGACCCCCAATTTGTCGGCAAGCTGGCGCCCTTTGGTGAGCAGTTCAAGGCTCACATCGGCCACCTTCCCATCATCATATTCGCAATAAACGATAACGTTATTTTGACTTTTGATGTTATACTGATTCTCCATAGGATTTTCCTGTTTTGTTGTTAGCCGATTGTGTGGTTGGCGATGAGGGTCTTCACGAGATTCTCAATTTGCTCGTCGTTGTTTTCGAGCACAAGGTTCTCTTTGGCTGTGAACACCACATTTTCGATTGCTTTAACTTTTGTTGGCGAGCCGGGCATTCCGATCTGTTCGGGGGCGGCTTCTACAAAGGCTGCGCTCCATTCCTGGAGGTTGAGACCGGGGCGTTTGTCGACCAGGGCTTTAAGCTCATCAGAGAGTTTCTCTTTCTCAGAGGGGCTTACGGCATATTTGAACTGCATCACACGTTTGGCATTGCGCGGACGGCAGTCGGGAGCCGAGCCGTTGACTGTTACAACCAGGGGCATAGGAGCTTTGACGGTCTCAACGCCCGACTCTATGCGGCGGCGGATTGTGGCTTTGCCATCGGCAATGCTCAGAATCTCTTCGGCATAGGTCACCTGGGGCATACCGAGTTTTTCTGCAACCTGGGGGCCTACCTGGGCTGTGTCGCCGTCGATTGCCTGGCGTCCGCACAGAACTATGTCGACTTTATCCATTTTCTTGATAGCCTGAGCCAGAGAATAGGAGGTGGCCAAGGTGTCGGCACCGCCAAGGGCGCGGTCGGTAAGCACAATGCCCGTATCAGCTCCGCGGAACATTGCCTCACGGATGACTTCGGCCGCACGGGGCAGCCCCATGGTCAGAATCGTAACTGTTGATCCGGGGTTGGCATCTTTAAGGCGCAGAGCCTGCTCAAGAGCATTGAGGTCTTCCGGATTGAAGATGGCAGGCAGAGCCGCACGGTTGATAGTGCCATCTTCCTTCATAGCATCTTTTCCCACGTTGCGTGTGTCTGGCACCTGCTTGGCGAGAACAACGATGTTTAAACTCATAATGTTACTATTAGTGTTTGATTTATATTTTCATGGGAGAGCCGCACAGCTGCTGATTATTTTTCATTTTGCAGTCGTGCATTTTCTACAATGATGCAAAGTTACTCAAAATCAGTCACCTTGCCAAATATTTTTAGTCAAATGAACGCAAAAGAACATAATTGCGGCAGTCTTTTATAATAAGACAAATAAGTCTAATTAGACCTATAAGACTTATAAGACCAATTAGACTTATTCGATTCGTTTATCTTGTCACTACCTTTTGTTGATGGTCGGGGCAGCGGCGGATACAGAGGGCTGGCCGGTGGCGGTCCGTGGCCATCCCTCGTTGTCCCAGGTTATGCGGTCTAGATAGACCAGCCGTCCATTTTCAGGGGCTTTGGCGTCGAATCCATGGTAGAGCATCCAATGGTTTCCTGCGTCGTCGGTTACGAAGTTGGCATTGTGGCCGGGCCCGATTACATCCTGGCTGCGCTGCATAACCAAAGAGAATCCGTTTTCCATTGCCGTTTTGCCCTCTTTGTCGACGTAGGGGCCGAACAGGTCTTTGGAGCGGGCTACCACAACGCGGTAGGTGCTTCGTTCCCCTTCGCAGCACGAGCCGGCTGAGCCTACAAGGTAGAAATATCCTTCATGCTTGATGATGTTGGTGGCTTCAGTCATGGTGCCTGCAATCTGTCGGGGGGGTGCCCCGGGTCGCAGAGCCAGTCCGTTGTCGGTCAGCTCAATGCCGTAGATTCCTCGGAAGCTCCCCCAGAACAAATATTTTTTGCCGTTGTCTTCGATATAGAAGGGGTCGATACTGTTTTGCACACCGATTTCGTTGCTGATGAAAAGTTTGCCATGGTCAGTAAACGGCCCTGCCGGTGAATCGGCGGTGGCGACCCCTATGCCGCATTCCCATTCTCCTCCCCAACGTGATTTTGAATAGTAGAGCACGTATTTGTTGCCTATTCGTTGTATGTCGGGAGCCCAGATTCCTCCGTCCGGCACCATCTGGGGGCGTGTTTCTTCGGTGAAAGCTGTTCCCACAAATTCCCAGTCTATAAGGTTGTCAGAGCGGAAAATTGGGAGATTTCTGACGTTTTCGGTTGCGTAGAGGTAATATTTACCGTCTTCTGCACGGATAACCGTCGGGTCAGGGGCGCTTTGACTTATTACCGGATTCCTATATTCACCATTATCGGCTGCCGCAGTGAAATATACTCCGTTTGCCGCAATGGCTGAAAACATCAGGCAGAATGTTTTAATTCTCATGGCTCAATTAGTGGTGTCTTGGTTGTTGCTGAGTTTGCTTCGGTATGTGTTATCGGCTATTTCCGCCGGCGAACAGAGCGCACCGCGTTTGAAGAGGAGGATTTCGGCGCTTTAGGCTTTTGTGCTTTCGCCTTAGGTTTGGATGTTTTCTTTTTCTCGGTTTTGGTGGCCGAACCGCGTTTGCCGCGCACGGTGCGTTTCGACACGGCTTTTTCCTCCGTTTCATTGGCGTTGCTGTCGCGTTCGGCTATTTCGTTTTTAGCCTCTTCAGCTTGTTGTTTAGCTTCTTCAGCCGCTTCACGGGCTTCGCGGGCGGCTATGACCTCTTCGCGTGAGGGCACCCAGATGTTTTTATCGAAAGTGTCGAGGCGGTTCTGTATGCTGTCTTGCGCCCGTTTCCGGTCATCGGGGTCGGGGAAGAGCTGCATCATCGATTTGTTTGTTAGGTTACGCGTCTTGTATATGTCTCCGTCATACATCGTAAGGGTGAAGAAATCATCATAGGTGTATTTTGGCAGGTTGTTGTCGTCGTCAATGAAAATGTATTGCTGGGCCAGATATGGACGCAATGCGTCGAGTTTCACCCAAAACATTGGATAGCGCACAGCATCACCCCCGAAATCGTCGGAACGGTGGAGCACAGGGCACAATGCTTCAACGGTACGGCGGGTCTTGTTGGTGCGTGAGTCGAACTCCCAGCGTTCAAGGATGTAATATGAAAGAACCTCGTTTGTGGGCACATCGCTTTCCTCTATGGTGAATCGAGGGTTCTTCTCGGTCGACCCTTTGGCTTCGGAATAAAGCACATGAAATCTGTCGAGCATGTCGCGGACTTTGAGCTTGTATTGGTCGCTGAAAATTTCCTTTCCATCGAGATACTCATAGGCCGGTATGCTGCCGTCGGCCAGCAGACGCATTATTATGCGGAACAGGTTTTCCTGCCCGTCAATGATTTCCTCCGGATAGTAGAGGGCTGCGTTTTTTGGATTGTCGAGTTTCAGATCGCGGTAAATCACCCTCATCCACATGCGGTCGGCATCAGACCCTTGCGCAGATTCATAAAATTGCTTCATGCGGTCTGTCACACCGGGTGTGGCGGCTTGTTCCCCCCGGGTGCGGCTGTCGCCTCGGCGGCGCACAACGGTCGAAGATGAACTGCTTGACGCATCCTGGGCCAAGGCCGAGATGGCGGTGGCCGCCAGCGTCATCGCTGTGATGGCATATTTCGTTACTAACTTCATCGGTCAGATTTTTGCTTTATTCTTTTGTTGCGTGCTCCCTTAGTTGACGATAACCTCTATCGGTGCGAGGTCGCGGGTAATCCCGTCGGGGCCGACAGCTTTAACTCTTGAAATATAGAACCGTTTGCCACGGCTGAGGCGGCGGAATGAATCTTTTTGTCGTTGGGAGAACTGATCGCCCGCCGACACTTCAGGAATGGCGTTGCCCATCGAGTCGAAAAACACGGTTTCAAAACTCAGAACTTTGAAACTGATGTTGAGCAACTCGTCGTCGATGGCGGCTTCTATGCCGGGGGCGCTCATCAGGTGGGTTTTTGCCAGCCCACGGCCGCCCCCTTTGTAGCGGGTTGTGTTACCGTTGTTGTCTTTAAAGGCGATGTAGGGGGTTGGATCCGGCAGTTTGCGCACCCTGAATTTCGTTTCTGTCATCTTCATGGGTCTGCCGTCCATTTCGGCTGACACGGATACTGTTGCATCCTCGCCGACTTTGGCAGGATGCGCAACCCAGTGGTCTCCGCTGCGTGAGAGTGTGCCGTTGGTCATGGTTGCACTTACCGCAGAAGTGGCTACTCCCGGCACCGATATGGAAATCGGGTTGTCGATTCCGGCATATAGCACATTCATCATCGTGGCCGACACTGTGGCTGTCGGTTCGATAACGGTATATGATGATTCAAACGGATGGCGGGTCACAGAACCATCGCCGTGTGGCACTTCGAGATAACCTTTATAGTCGAATGTACCGGTGGCCCCCGGGTTTGTTTCATAAAGCCCGCGGTCGTTGGCGAGCTTGCTGCCGTTTATGAATATTTCCGGACGCGCCGTGGTGTCGACTGCCGCCAATACAATGTTTGCCGAATAGCGGCCGCCGCGCATCACAAAGCGGCTTTGCGGAATGACGAAGGCATTCAGTTCGTTTACCCTGACATCGCCGGCATCGACATTGGCCAGAAGAGTTGATAGAGCTTCACCTTCGGCATATTTCACATCGTTCTGCAGCTTTGTCAGCAAGGTGACAGCTGCCACCACAGGCTGGTTGTCGAATTTCGATTCAGCCCACGATTGTTTGCCTAATGTGCCTTTGCGGAGCACCGCTTCGGTTGATAGGGCTTTTTCAACTGTGTTGCGTTTGAGTGTGTCGGGCATCAGAGAGGCTATATAGTTGCAGTAGCTTTCGATGGTCTGCCTAAGTTTTTCTCCACGAGGCCGTTGCCCTGACAACATAACATATGATGCCGCTTCAAGATTATCGCGGTTGAGGATGTTTGACACATCTCCGTCGGAGCCGTCGGCTTCTTTTACAATAAGATGTTTAAGCGTGTCGATATGCAGGTAGACCTGCTCTGTTATACGGCGCACCTCCGAGGCTTTGTCAAACCATTTTTTGCCTTTGTCGGGATTCTGCGACGCGAAAGATTCGAGAGTATGTAGAATGGCTGCGTTACGCTCTTCAACGTTGTTGTTCGTGCGTGTCAGCCCTTCCTCGACTTGGGTGAAGCCGTTGAGCACGTCGCTCGACACGTTGAGGGCCAACATGGCGGTGAGGACGATATACATCAGGTTTATCATCTTCTGTCGCGGTGAAAGCCTTGTGTTGTTGCTACCCATAGGAAGTTATAAAGGGGGATGTTTTTAATCAGGGGAATTAATGGTATGATAACTGTTGCTTTATTTTTTTCAGCAGGAATCAGTTGGATGTTTCCGAGCCTGGGGCAGGTGGCGGGGTCGGTATGCCGTCGGGGCTGACCATCGGACGATACATATTGATGGTCATCGCGGTAATCATCTTTTCATAAACGCCATTGAGCTGTTGCATATAGCGGGCCATTTTCTCCGTTTCCTCGCAATAGCGTGCGCTGGTAGCCGATGATTTCTCATACATGTCGCGTATATCCTTAATCCCTTTGTTTACGCGGTCGATGGAGTCGAGTTGTCCTGCCACACCTTTGAGCTGGATTTCGTAGATTGTGTTCAGTCCGCCGATGTTGCGGTTGAGGTCTTCCATCTGCGCCACATATCCTCGGGAGCTTTCGGTGATGCTCGCCGAGTTCTCGGTAATTGCCCGGTATGATTCCAGCAACACATCGCTGACTTTGTTGAGGGCGCTGGTGGTTTCCTGAAGGCGTGAAAGCTCATTCGTCATTTCGGTTATGCGGTTGAGGTAGAGCTGGGTGGCATCGGTCACCTGTGTCATAATCTCATTTGGCGACGCTCCTGCCGACAGCACCGGTGGTGCCACCTGGCCGCCGCCCTGGGCCTGCCCTGCAACAGAGCCGTTGATTACCACTCCGCCACCTTTATTAAAGTCGGGCCGGTCATCGGGGTTGTCGGTGTCGAATACCGGGAAAACATTTTCCCATTTGTATTCGCGTGGCGGTTTGTCGAATGCGGTGAGCATGAACATCAGCACTTCCGTGCCCATGCCGAGCGACAGCAGTAAGTTGCCCCCCGGCAGATGTAATATCTTGAACAGTGCCCCCCAGATTACGATGGCCGCACCGATGGAGTAGGCGAAATTGAAAAAACGCTGCCCCTTTTCGCTTGATATGAATGCTCCGAGTGAGCTTTTATATGATTTTAACTTTCCCATTGCAGATGAGTTGTTGTGGTCGTCGGATTATTTCTTGTTGTTGAGCTGCTGGCCGCGTGCGAACCCGATCTGGGTGCGAACACAGCGGAAGCCGATATAGGAGCGCTGCTCGTTCTGGAATTCCCACATGCGGATGTCGCTCCTTATATTGTGGGCCACATCTTTCCACGAACCGCCGCGTACTATTTTACGCTTCATGCGGTAGGGGTCTTCCTGGGCCGCATCGTATCGGTATTCGGGATTCAGGTCACCGGTGAGCTTCGACACGCCTTCGGTGTAGGCGGTCGATGTCCATTCGCTAACGTTGCCGGCCATGTCGTAAAGGCCGAAGTCGTTGGGCGAGTATGTGCCCACGCGTGAGGTAATCAGGTGGCCGTCTTTGACGTAGTTTCCGTCGTTTGGTTTGAAGTTGGCATAGAAGCACCCTTTGTCTTCGCTTATCGGCAGTTCCCCTTCCCAGGGATACATGTTGTCGTTTTCTCCTGCGCGTGCCGCGAATTCCCATTCAGCTTCGGTCGGCAGACGGTATGGTTCGATGTAGACCCCCTCTTTGCCGAGGGCGCGTTTGAGATAGTCGGTGCGCCAGTTGCAGAATGCATTCGCCTGTTCCCAGCTAACTCCGACCACAGGATATTCGCTATATCCTCCATGGCTGAAATACATCCTCACATATGGCTCGTTATAGGAATTCTCAAAATCGTTTACCCATACCGTAGTGTCGGGATAGACATTGACGATGTAGGTGTTCAGGAAGTCGTAGTTTCCTGTCAGCCCGCGTGTTATTGTCTGGCGGATGATTTCTCCCTCGTCGTTGACAAAAGCGGTGTCTTTTGAAATCACGGGTATGTCTGTGGGGGTGGTGCGGTCGGTGTTGTATTCTCTAAGCCGGGGATTGAGACGGTTCTTCCGTTTGACCGCCTCAGTCTGGTTGAACACCTCATAGCGGTAATTGAGTTGCTCGGGGTCGAGTTCTCTCGCTCCGGTAATCGGGTTGGTGCGGTAGACACTTTCGATGGCGCGTGCCTCATCTTCACCGGGATTTCGCCAGGGAATTGGCTTATTCCAGTTGAGATGCGGTTTCACGGGATTCCCTTCGCGGTCTTCCTCAATCTTATATTCTTCATTGCCGCCATATGCCGGGTCGGCGAGACGCTCGCGGATGATTGAATCGCGCACCCAGAAGACGAATTGTTTGTATTTCGAGTTGGTTATTTCTGTTTCATCCATCCAAAAAGCGTCAACCGACATCCCTTTGGGGTCGGCGGCGAGATTCCATGCGCTGTCGGCCTTCTGCGGGCCCATCTCCATGGAACCGCGGCTGACGAGCACCATGCCGTAGGGTGTGGGTTCGGCCCATGAAGAACCTCCCACGCCGGTGACTTCACCACCTGCCGAGCTTCGACGCCCGGCGGCGCATGATGCCAGCATGGCAACAGCCGCTATCGGCAAAAGATATAACGAAACGTTTTTCTTCATATAGTGTGAACTTCTCTGGTAAATTCTTCGATGTGAGTTATAAGTGAGCTACATGATGCGTATGCTCTTATGGCGGTGGCGGTTTTTGTCGGAGAGGTCGAGTTTGAGGCTATAACCTGCGAAAATCTCATGGCTGCCCGACGACATGCGTGCTATGGCTGAAGTGGGGTAGTCGTAGCTGTAACCGAGGTAGAACCCTTTGAATTCTACCGAAGCCACAGCGTAGACCGCATCGTTCCATCTGTAGCCTATGCCGGCCGACAGGAATTTGTTGTAGCGGCAACGGGCTGTTGCTTCCCATGTAGTGAAGATGAAATCCGATTTCACAAGCACCGACGGCATCACTTCAAATAACGTGTTTTTGACCGGAATATTGCTGCCAGCCATGAAATAAAGGGTGCGCCCCATTTGAAATTCGTAATTACGTTCATTGCCATCCTGGCCGCTTTCAGCATTCATTTTTACAGATGGCGAATTGAGGTGGGTGGCGGAGATGCCTGCCCAGAACCACCGGTGTGAGTAGAATATGCCTATTCCGAGGTCGAATGCGTTGCCGCGTATGTCTTGCTGGGGGATGGCGTCGTCGGTGCTCTGGTGGTAGTCGTCGTCATCGGGTATGTAAACCTCGGTGCCTTTGAATGACTGGTCGATAAACCCGATCTGGGCTCCTATCGACAACATTCCTTTGAACAGCGGTTGCTTGTAGGCGATCTGGGCTCCGAGGGTCATGTTTTTATATAGTCCCATGCTTTCTTGCTGCATTATGAGACCTACTCCAAAACGTTTGTTGAAAAGTTTAAACGGCATATCTGCCCCTATTAGAAATGCCGTGGGGGCTTTTTTGATTCCTACCCACTGCATTCGTGAACCTGCACGTATTTTCAGCAGGTCGGTTGTGCCTATGGCGGCAGCATTGTAATAGTTCGGTATTCCGAAATATTGGGTAAGCTGCACGTCAGACTGGGCTTGTGCTGCCCCGACGGCCAATATCGCCGCAATTGCGGTGAGAATCAAACGGTATTTACACCTTCGATGGTTGATTGTCGGTTTTCGCATGGGTCTGATAGGGCGTTGTTTTGCGATTGGTGGGCGGATTTATTCAAAATAGAAAGTTAGGACTACCATCTGTGTCGTGGCACGTTTGAGCGAGTTCGATACGCCGAGTCTCCAGGGGTCATCGACCAGGTCGGGCCGGTTGTGCTGGATTGCGTCTGTAAGCCCGAAGCAGAATTTGAGCTCCGGTATGAGTTTGAAGTAGGGGAGATATAGATCGCATCCGAAGCCTACGGTCAGAAAGAAATCGAAAGCATTGGTGCGGATGAAGTCTGCCCGTTTCTTTAGCACATCGACGGCCGGCATTATGCCGCCTATCATGTATGGGCGGATGTTGCGCATACGCTGGGCCGCGAATTTCAGGTCTACAGGCAACACCAGATAAGCCGATTTGAGGTCTTGCCTTTCTTCGTCGCCATTGGTGGTGTCTTTGAATCTTACAAGCCTGTTTCCGAAATATATTCCCGGTGTTACACGCACGCTGAAATAGTCGTTGAGCCTTAGGCTGAAGAGCCCGTTGACGCAGAAGCCGGGCGAAGGGTCGGGCTGCTCCATGAACCATGTGCGCCCGTCTTCAGTGACAAGGCCGTTATGGTGGAAGCTGAAATCAAACATGTTCAGACCCACTGAAAAGCCAAGATGCCACCGCCGCATATCTGAATACGGGCGGTTGAGCAGTTTGTCGTTGAGCCTGTCGGCTTTGGCCGATAACGGAAAGGCCGCGGCCATAAAGGTCACAACCAGCAAAACCGTTAAGCGCTGCATGATTGGTCGATGGTTCATATTCCTGTTGGAACTCATTATTGATTAAACGCCTTGACGTCGGTTTTATTGCCTGTGGTGGGAGATAGCCATGGTTCTTAAAATGTGTTAAAGACCGCACTAACTGCATACGAATGGTGTTTAGGGGGTATTAACTGTTATTTTGATTGGAATATGGGAACTGCACGGTTTCATAGAGCCTCGGTTCCTGAATAAGGGATTAAACAAGCACAATGGGAACTCGAAAGAATCAGGTTGATGGGAGTGGAGCCTGTAATATCTCTGCTTTGCAGAAAATGCTGGGTAGATATGTGGCAATCGTTATAGTGGCAATCGGGGCATTGGCCATAGTGGTCGGATTGACCGGATGTGTTGATGACGATAACGACGGGCCCGACACCGACTGGTATATCAGCGGTGTCTGGAGCAATAACAGTTATCCCGATGAAGAGATGGTGTTTTATTCCGATGGTACGGGTTATTGGATGTCGCTCAGCGACGGGTCTACCATTGATTATGATTATTATTGTTATGGCGACAGGATATATTTCACTTTTTATCCCCCATATGATGCGCCTTACACACTCGACTGCTATATCGATTTTGTGAATTCTGGCAATATGAGCATAACGTGGCCGCCAAGTTCGTGGTATGGTGCGCTTACGATTTATTACACCCGTGTTGATTGACCCCTGTTTTGCCATATCATGGCGATTTTGTAATTTTGCAGTATGTGAACCTGTGCCGTGAAGGTGCATGTCACTATATGAAATCGTCAATCCGAGTGCTTGCTACCTCGTTAAAAACAAGATTAATGAAAGATTCAGAAAAAAAGTGTGCCTTTTCGGCAGACGGAGTGCATGCCGGGATGCCTCCACGTATTAAGCCTGTGCTGACAGTGTCTTATATGGTGTTGAGCGTTTTGTTTGTGGTGTGCCTGATTGTGGCCAACCTCATTGAAATCAAAACGGTTGATTTAGGGTGGTTCACCATAACGGCAGGTGTGATAGTGTTTCCTGTGTCATATATTATCAATGACTGTGTTGTCGAGGTTTATGGTTTCGGAAAGGCCAGGCTGATGATTTGGCTTGGTTTTGCCATGAGCCTGCTGGTGGCTTTATTCCTTAATGTGGCGATATGGCTTCCGGGCGGCTCTGACTGGCATGGACAACAGGCCATGGAAGAGGTCTACGGCAGTGTGCCTCGGATTATGGCAGCAAGTTTCGCAGCCTTCATATGTGGGTCGATGGTCAACGCCTATGTCATGAGCCGTATGAAAAGGGCGGCGGGCGATTCGATGAACAACCATGGCAGCTTCTCCTTACGGGCGATTGTGTCGACGCTTTTCGGCGAGGGGGTTGATTCGATGGTGTTCTTTCCTGTGGCCTTCGGTGGCGTTTTCGGTTGGGATACCATAATATCGCTCATATTGACCCAGGCCTTGCTTAAAACGGCATATGAGGCACTTATCCTGCCTGTCACCATAGTTGTTGTCGGTAGGCTTAAGAGGATAGAGGGGCTTGACACCGTTGATGAGGGGATATCGTATAAATGGTGGCGTTTGCGCGAGGTCTGAACATGTTTATGCTGGAGCCGGATTCCGATAATCATCCGCATGTTCGAGCTATGCCGGGATTCTTTGATGAAATCGTGTTAAGAGGTTTATTTCAAAAAAATTAGCGATTTTTCATGCGAAATTGCCCGCGAATGAAAAAAAAGTGCGATATTTGCACTTGCAAAAATCGACAACCCTGCCGATTATGGCGTTATGTTGATGAACGCCAGCATAATAACGATTATAACCATTAAAAATATAACTTTAAAGCATACTCACAACTATGACTAAAGCAGAAATCGTAAACGAGATTTCGAAAACCACAGGCATTGAAAGAGCTGCAGTTCTCGAAACCATTGAAAAGTTTATGGAAGTAGTAAAAGACTCGCTTTCTCATGGTGAGCCCGTCTACCTCCGCGGATTCGGCAGCTTCATCATCAAGACACGTTCACAGAAAACTGCCCGCAACATTTCAAAGAACACTACCATCATCATTCCCGAACACAAGATTCCGGCATTCAAGCCAGCCAAAGTGTTCATGGAAGACGTTAAATAATATAACCCACTAAACATTCATTGATATGCCAAGCGGAAAAAAAAGAAAAGGCCATAAGATGGCTACCCACAAGCGTAAAAAACGTCTGCGCAAGAATCGTCACAAGAAGAAATAACGCCCTTTGTGGCCTTTAAGAGCCTGGGTTTAAGGCTCTGAAGTTCCGGCTTTGCATATCGCAAGCCGGGTCGCCCCGACTGAGGCGTTTGACAGCAATGGAACAAACTTTCATGTGGCCGATTTCCGCCGGAAGTGCCGACCGCATTAAAGTTTGTTTCGTTATTAATAGTGTGTTTGATAACGCACATATACATCCCATTTGAATGCCCGCTGACCCGCCATTGGCGCTGTAACAGCGGTGTAGGACCGGAAGCACCGGATCCGACAAACAGTTTAGAGATAATTAATGAAAAGCGAACTCATCGTAGATGTGCAGCCCCGGGAGGTGTCGATAGCCCTTCTGGAGGATGGTCGGCTCGTGTCTTTACAGAAAGAGAGCCGTAACATAGCCTACGCTGTGGGTGACATTTATGTGGCAAAAGTTAAAAAACTTATGCCTGGTCTGAATGCCGCTTTCGTCAACGTTGGCTATGAAAAAGATGCGTTTCTTCATTACCTGGATCTCGGCCCCCATTTTTCTTCTTATTCAGAATTTATGAAGCAGTTGCTGGCTGATGACAAGAAGGGAGGTAAAGCCCCCATGCCAGACATCACAAAAATGAAACTGCTTCCAGATATTGACAAACATGGCACCGTGACCGAACAGCTTAATTCGGGCGATGAACTAATGGTGCAGATTGTCAAAGAGCCCATTTCGTCGAAAGGTCCGAGGCTGACAACCGAGATATCGTTTACCGGACGCTACATGGTGCTTATTCCTTTCGGTGATAAAATCTCCATTTCGCAGAAAATCAAGACTACCGGTGAAAAACTTCGACTACGCCATCTTATCGAAAGCATCAAACCTAAGAATTTCGGTGTGATAGTGCGCACATCGGCCGAAGGGAAATCAGTGGCAGAGCTTAACCATGAGCTGAAAACCTTGCAGAAATGCTGGGATGACTCCATTGCCAAAATCCGTTCAGCCCAGGTGCCGTCGTTGGTTTTCGAGGAGGAAAGCCGTATTGTAGGTATGCTCCGCGACATTTTCTCTCCCACTTTCGAAGACATACATGTCAATGACCCGGAGGTGATGGAGCAGATTAGAAAGTATGTGAGTCTGATCGCTCCGGAAAAGAGCGACATTGTAACGCTCTATAATAAGCCGGAACCGATTTTCGACCACTTCAACATCACCCGTCAGATAAAATCGTCGTTTGGAAAAACGGTATCGTTCAAATCGGGTGCCTACATCATCATCGAGCATACCGAAGCGCTTCATGTCATTGATGTGAACTCCGGTAATCGCGCCAAGGCAGGAACCGACCAGGAAACCAATGCATTGGATGTTAACATCCGTGCTGCCGACGAGATTGCGCGTCAATTGCGTCTGCGCGATATGGGAGGTATTATCGTTGTCGACTTCATCGACATGAATAAGGTTGAGCACCGCCAGGCGCTCTATGACCATATGCGGCAGATAATGGCTAATGACCGCGCACGTCATAACATATTGCCCTTGAGTAAATTCGGGCTGATGCAGATAACCCGTCAGAGGGTGCGTCCGGCATTAGACATAGTAACCACAGAAACCTGCCCGTCGTGCTACGGTAAAGGTGAGGTGCAGCCGTCGCTGCTTTTCACCGATACGTTGAAAGATAAATTGCAGTATCTTATCGGTGAACTGAAAGTGAAAGATTTTGTGCTCTATGTGCATCCATATGTCGATGCCTACGTGAAGAAGGGCATCCTGTCGCTCTATCGCAAATGGCGTATGGAGTTTGGCGGGAAATTTAAAATCATGGCCGACGAATCGCTGGCCTATCTGCAATATAAGGTTCTTGATAAGAACCGTAATGAAATAGATCTGAAAGAAGAAAAAGACCTCGATAAGACATCGACAGTCAAATCGAAAAACAAGGCCAAGAACAGGGCGTCATGAGAACCGCTCTTGAAACTTGTAGTTTAAAGCCAAAGGGAGGTGTGCCGCAACAGCTGTTGTCTGGCACACCTCTGTTATTCTGTGTTGGTTCATGCCACAATCAGGGTATTTTCGGATTTAACATTACCGATTAATTGATTGATACGTGGATAATCATGGCGTGGCGAGCCGGTTTTAACGCAAATTAACCACTGCGGGCTAAGTGTAAAGAGGCAGCCGGGAGAGTTGTATATGGGAGTGAAAGCCGATTCCGGAATTAAACCCGGTATCTGTTTTTAATAAGCAATGGAACTGCTCCCTGATAGATTTTTGATATACGATTTTTCACCATTGAGATTAGCAGCGCAAAGTGCAGAAACTTAAAGCGAGATATGTTGGCAAGGTCATAGAGGTTTTTACCTCGGGGCGTTTTTCGCGCCTTACAGAGCTGCGTGTGGTTCGCTGGTTGCTCAATGGCAAGGATAATGAAGAAAAAAACCGTGCTCTTGATGAGCTATGGAAACGCACAATTGAAGAAGAGTCGTTAAAATGACATTCACAACCTATGGATGGAATTCCTGAGATAGAAATCATGCGTTTATTCCTATAGCTATAAATTTTAAGGATCGTGGTTTAATTTTATTTAATTTAATCTGATTTCAATGTTTATAAACAGTTCTGAAACCTTTTTAACTTGAAACGTGTTATTCTCGTGTGGTTTCATCCGCAATGAAATTCGCGACAGGATATGCCACTTTTGTCAATCAACAACAGCACTACACACACACACGGCAGCCAGGCTGCTGACAACTAAAACACGAATTTATTAATCAATTTAAATTATTTCACTAATACCTAAGCTCAATGCCTAATTTACTGAGTAAAGAAGCGGCCAAGCGTCATATCGCCGCCTACGGCCGCCCTTTCGCGCTGCTATCAGCTTGCTTCATTCTGTCGGCATCGGCTTTCGCCCAGGACGCTACCATTGATGGAGTGCCATCCGTGGGTGAAACCGCAATAGCCAATGCGCAGCAGACCGTGTCAGGTCTGGTGGTAGACAGTCAAGGGGAACCCCTGATTGGCGCCACTGTGGCTGTGAAAGGAACTTCAACGGCAACCGCCACCGATATTGACGGTAACTATGCACTGAAAGCCCGCAAGGGCGACACATTGGTGTTTTCTTACATCGGTTTTGCCAGTCAGGAACACAAGGTCGGCGACAATCCGACCATCGATGTGACTATGACAGAAGACTCGCAGATGTTAGATGAGGTGGTTGTTACCGCGCTCGGCATCAAACGTGAGCAGAAGTCGCTGTCGTATAACGTGCAGCAGCTCAAGGGCGATGTCCTGTCGGAAAATAAAGACGCTAACTTCGTCAACGGTCTGGCGGGTAAAGTCGCAGGTGTGAACATCAATGCATCTTCGTCGGGTGTCGGAGGTATCTCTAAAGTTGTGATGAGAGGCACCAAATCGATTATGCAGTCGTCAAACGCCCTTTATGTTGTTGACGGCATGCCTATGCGTGGTGCCAACAGCGGTGGCAGCACAGAGTTCGGTTCGCAAGGGTCGTCGGAACCTATCGCAGACCTCAACCCTGAAGATATCGAGTCGATGTCGGTGCTGACAGGTGCTGCGGCTGCGGCTCTTTATGGCTCGGAAGCTGCCAACGGTGCCATTGTCATAACAACCAAGAAAGGGCAGGCAGGAAAAACCAAAGTGACATATAACAGCTCTCTCGCCTGGGAACGCGCATTGATTACTCCCAAGTTGCAGAATAGCTACGGCACAGGAACCGGAGGTATGCTTGTGCCAAACAGCAACCTGTCGTGGGGTGCTCCTTTAGTGGCAGCTAACCGCTATGGTTTTGACCCTGCTAAAGATTATTTTCAGACCGGTTTCCTTTCGACCCAGGCATTGACTTTCTCGACAGGTACCGACAAGAACCAGACATATGCGTCGGTGGCTGCGGTGAACTCAAAAGGTATTGTTCCCAACAACCGCTATGACCGTTATAACTTCAACGCACGCAACACCACTTCGTTCCTTAACGACAAGATGGTGCTCGACGTGAACGCAAGCTATATTCATCAGAGCGACCGAAATATGGTTAACCAGGGCACTTATGGAAACCCGATGGTGGGCGCCCTGCTGTTCCCCCGTGGAAATGACTGGAATGATATCAAGGTTTATGAGCGCTATGATCCGGTGCGCAAGCTCAATACTCAGTACTGGCCAGTTGGTGACTACGGTATGACCGTTCAGAACCCTTATTGGATCAACTACCGCAATCTGCGCGAGAACAGCAAGGACCGTTTTATGCTGGGCGCACATCTTAGCTATCAGATACTGCCTTGTCTGTCGGTATCCGGACGTATAAGGGTCGACAACTCATATAACAAATTCACTGAAAAGAATTATGCCAGCACTAACGACCAGCTTACCGCAGGTTCTAACCGAGGTTATTACGGGGTGACAAAAAGCTCTGACAAGCAGATTTTCGGTGATTTTCTGGTAAGCTTCAACAAGAATTTCGGTGACGACTGGAGTGTTCAAGCCAATTTTGGCGGATCAATCTCTGACATGCGATATGACGCGCTTGCCATCAACGGCCCGATTGCCGACGGTGTGTCAGATAAATTCCTCGGTGTGCCGGCTGGTCTGCCGAACTTCTTTGCCGTGCAGAACCTGTCGAAACCGCACCTGACTCAGATGCAGACCGGTTGGCATGAGCAGACCCAGAGCCTTTATGCTTCGGCCGACGTAGGATTTAAAAACACCTATTATCTTACCCTTACCGGGCGTAACGACTGGCCTTCACAGCTTGCCGGCCCCAACAGCCATAACTCTTCGTTCTTCTATCCTTCGGTAGGTCTGTCGGTGCTGATGAACAACCTGCTGCCGCAGATTCCCCAGCATATCATGCAGCTTTGGAAAATCCGTGCGTCATACGCATCGGTTGGCTCGGCTTTCAGCCGCTATATCGCGAATCCGCGTTACACATGGGATGAAGGCACGAATTCATGGAGCGTGCTCACACAATACCCGATGTATGACCTTAAACCTGAGCGTACCAATTCGTTTGAAGTCGGCATGAATTTCCGGTTCATCAACGATATCACCTTCGATGCCACATTCTATCATGCAGATACCAAAAACCAGACTTTTAATCCCGAACTTCCGGTTAACCAGTATTCAAAAATCTTCATCCAGACAGGTTCGGTGCGTAACTGGGGTATGGAATTCGCTTTGAACTACAGCCACACATGGGGCAATTTTACCTGGGATAGCGGTCTGACATATTCATTCAACCGCAACAAGGTGACAGAATTGGCCGACAATGCCATAAACCCCGTGACCGGTGAGCGTTTCTCGATGGATGTTCTTGATATGGGTGGTCTTGGTTCAACCCGCTTCCTGTTGAAAAAGGGTGGTACCATGGGCGACATCTATTCAACAATCGACCTGGTCCGCGATGCCAACGGAGCAATCTACGTTGACGAAACCCAGGCTGTTGCCACATCGTCGATTAAAGACAAGGAAGACTATATCAAACTCGGCTCGGTGCTTCCTGCCGGAAATCTGGCCTGGAACAACTCGTTTAAATGGAAGAATCTTGCCGCCAGCTTCATGATTAATGCCCGTCTGGGAGGTAAGGTGTTCTCGCGCACCCAGGCCGTACTTGACTACTACGGGGTGAGCCAGGCAACTGCCGACGCCCGCGACCAAGGTTTTGTGCAGCTCAACAACGGCGACCGCGTCAGCCCGCAAATGTGGTATTCAACCATTGCCGGAGGCACGGCGGTTCCACAATACTACATCTACGACGCCACCAACATCCGTTTGGGTGAAGTGACCGTAAGCTACACATTCCCCCGCCGTTGGCTTAAGAATGTGTGTGATATCAAGCTCTCTTTCGTAGGGCGCAACCTGTGGATGATCTACAATAAGGCTCCTTTCGACCCGGAATCGGTGGCTTCGACCGACAACTACTATCAGGGAATAGACTACTTCATGATGCCATCGATGCGCAGCCTCGGATTCAATGTTAACTTCACTTTCTAAATCTGCCTGACAATGCATAAATATATAAATAAATTTCTTATCGCCTCGTTGGCAGTGGCCGCAACCGCATGTACGGGTGATTATGAAGATATCAATTCAAACCCTTATGAGCCGGGCGATCTTACCGGCGATGATTATGCTCTGAGTTCGCAGCTCAACAATATCGCAGGGTGCGTGATGTCGTCAGACGTCAATACGATCCAGTTTACCGACGCTCTGCTCGGAGGTACCCTCGGTGGGTATTTCTCTGATGCCAACAGCAGTTTTGAGAATTCATTCGCCCGTTATAACCCCACCAACGACTGGAGCCGCGTGTTCATGAAGTCAGACCGCATAATACCGACTCTATATGCCAACCTTGGTCAAGTCGAGATGTTGGGTGAGAAAGCCGGCGACCCGGTTCCGTATGCTGTGGCAACGGTTATAAAAATCGCAGCAATGAGCCGTGTTACCGACACTTATGGCCCTATCCCGTATTCAGCCATAGGGGAGACCACCGATCTTGCAGTGCCTTATGACAGTCAGAAAGATGTCTATAATGAGTTCTTCACGGAACTTTCCGAAGCCATTGAAACCCTCGATACCCACCGTGGTTCGGCTCTTTCGCCGATGGGCGATTATGTCTATGGCGGTGATATCAACAAGTGGGTTAAATTCGCCAATTCATTGAAATTGCGTCTGGCCATGCGAGTGTCTTTTGTCGACAGGAAACTGTCGCAGCAGATGGCAGAAGAGGCCGTAAAAGGTGGTGTGATAGAAAGCAATGCAGATAATGCTACATGGAAATATTTCAGCACTCTGACCAACCCTCTCTATACCGCAGTGATGTATAACAGCTCAGGTTCCGAAACCGGTGGCGATACACATGCCGCTGCCGATATCATCTGCTATATGAACGGTTATGATGATCCTCGCCGTGAGGCTTATTTCCTGAAATCGACTTTCGACGGCATCGATTATGTGGGTCTGCGACGCGGTTGGGAAACCTTCAACAAATCTTGGGGCTTCAATTTCTCAGGTGTAGGTGTGAAAGCAAACGACCCGTTAATCTGGATGACAGCTTCAGAAGTGGCATTCCTCCGCGCAGAGGGAGCTGCTATACATAACTTTGACATGGGTGGCAATGCAGCCGATTTCTACAACAGTGGTATCGCTCTCAGTTTCGAGCAGTGGGGAGTTGCCGGTGCAGAAGCATATATGCAGAATTCCACCGCACGTCCGCAGGCTTATGTTGACCCGACCGAACAGAATCCCTATAACGGGGCTCTTTCTGATATTACCATCAAATGGGATGATTCCGCCAATTCTGAAACCAAGCTCGAGCGTATCATAACCCAGAAATGGATTGCGCTCTACTATAATGGCAACGAGGCCTGGGCAGAATTGCGTCGCACAGGCTATCCAAAACTGATTCCGGTTGAATATAACGGTTCAGGGGGCGTGGTAGACAGCAACGAAGGCCCTCAGCGTATGCCTTATCCTCAGGAGGAATACACCAACAACTCCTATAACGTGACTTCAGCGGTCAACAACCTCTTGGGCGGTCCCGATAACATGGCCACTAAGATGTGGTGGGCACGATAAACCATAACTTTAACTACATTAAGGAATAAACCGAAAATGAAAAATATTCTGAAATATGGCATAATGGCTTTTACCGTAGGTGTGGCCGTCACCTCATGCGACGACTGGACTGAGCCGGAATCGGTGGGGGTAAAGTTTGAGGATGTCACTCAAAAAGACCCTGAAGGATATGCCAAATATCTTGAAAACCTGCGGGCCTACCGCAAGAACGGGCATAAGAAGGTCTATGCGTGGTATGACAATAAGGCGTCGTTTTCTTCGCAGGCCCACCATGTGTCGGCAGTGCCCGACAGCATCGACGTGCTGGTGCTCGCCAATCCCCATCTCGTCAGCAATGAATTGAAAGCTGAGATGGAGAAAAAACGTTCCGACACAGGTATGCAGATGGCCTATACTGTTGATTATGCCACAATAAAGAAGGCCTGGACTTCCAAGCAGGAATTAGCCACACCTGAAAACCCGGCTCCCGAATGGGGCGCATTCCTTGCCGACAGCCTAAACATCGCTTACAGCTATGCAGGGATTCTCGGTTTCGACCGCATAATCGCCGCTTATGACGGAAAGGCTTTCTCCATGCTTCCCGATGATGAGCAAAATGCCTATAAGGCCGACCAGGCAGCATTCCTGAATCCATTAAAGTCGTGGGTGGCCAATAATCCCGGTAAGGGTTTCGACTTCATTGGCATACCTGCCAATATCGACGGCGTCGCTTTCCTGGCGGATGCAGGAGTGGTTTTCCTTTCGGAAAGTCTTTCTGCCACTAACACAACGGAATTCGGTTATATAATTGACCGAAATAAAGTTGAAGGGGTGTCTGCTGATAAGTTCGCTGTTATGGCAGCGTTGCCGGTGCTCGATGCAAATCAGGCTTCGGTTGGCAGATGGGGTGACAGTTATTCAAGCTGGAAGGCTGCGGAATGGGCGCGTGGCGCTGATGTCTGCGCTTTGGGGCTGACTAACCTTGCCGACGATTATTACGACCCTAATTTTACCTACAAAGTGTGTCGCACGGCAATCCAGATTCTTAATCCGGCTGCGAAATGAGTGTAACCGTTTTTGTCATCTTTAAAACATGAAAACAATGAAATTATCAAAATATCTTCCCATGGCTTTGATTGCAGGAGTGGCTTTGGCTTCCTGTCAGGAGGACATGGAGAATTTCGACAATACAGTGTATCTGACGGCCACAAATCCGGTTACCACTGTCTTTGTTAAAAGCAACACGACAGATGCCGTTGGGTATGTGCAGGCCGGAATGGCCAAGAATGAGGGCTCGGCAGTTAATGTCACTTTCGGGGTCGTTCCTTCTAAAGTGGCAGACTACAACAGCATCTATTCGATGGATGCTGAACTGCTCCCTGCAGAGTTCTATTCGATTCCTGAACCGACCGGTGTGATTCCTGTCGGAGGCACTACCTCAAACCAGGTGGAGGTCAAATTCGAAAATCTTGAGAACCTTGATGTCAGCAAGCTCTATGTGCTTCCCGTGGGTATTGTCTCGGCTCCTTTCGGAGTGCTCAGCAACAACACGTTCTACTTCCTTATCAAGGAGGCGTCGATAATCAATGTTGTAGCCAATATGAGCAAGAATTATGCAACATTCCTTGATGGCAATCAGGCTGTAGGGTTGGAAAACCTTTCGCAGGTGACGGTTGAGGCTCTTGTGAATCCCGATAATTTCCCCAATACCCTGGCCACTGTAATGGGTATCGAGGGGCAGGTTCTGGTTCGTATCGGTGATGCCGGCATTCCGGCCAACCAGCTTCAGCTTGCCGCTCCTAACGACGGTAACGTTACTGACCCGGCATGGCAGTTTGAGACTGGCAAATGGACTTTCCTGACACTGACTTTTGACACTGCCACCGGCGAAACCAACGTTTATTTCAACGGCATCAAAAAAGGGAGCACACAGGTTTCGGCCTACCGAGGGCCGTTCAGCTGGAACACCGCTTCCGGCGATATAACCGACGGGCCGCGCGGATTCTATGTGGGTTATTCCTATGATGCGAACCGTTATTTCGATGGCTGCATGTCGGAATTGCGTGTATGGAACCGCATCTTGACGCAGGATGAGATTAACGCTCCCTATCACTTCTATTCAGTACCTGACGATTCCCGGGGACTGGTTGCCTATTGGAAATTGGATGAAGGGGCAGGCAAAGTGTTTAAAGATTATGCCAACGGCTATGACCTTTCATGTGAGAAAGCCCCTGAATGGGTGCAGGTGTCTCTACCGGCGAAAAATTGACAATTCAAACATACTCTAAGAAATGAAATATAATAAAATTTTCTTCCGCACGCTTTTCTGCCTCTCGGCAACGGTGGCTTTAGCTTCGTGCGATAACGACGATTTGATTGTCGGCGGTGCAGATACGGGCGTAATCGGTGCTCCGGACGGCAATGTTGTCTATGTGACGGATGCAATCGGCCAAAGTGATGGTTCAATGTTCACTTTTTCCGGTTCAGGCACATTCAACCTCTATGCACGCACATCTAAGGCGATACAGGGTAATTGCTCGGTCACATTCAACTATGACGCAGATGTGCTGACGGCTTATAATGCTGCCAATGCAACCGATTATGAGGCTGTAAAATCCGATATGGTGGTATTTGCCAACGACGGTGTGGCCTCTTTCGAGGCGGGGGCGTTGAAGTCGTCGCCGCTCGCAGTGACAGTGAACGGTGCCGGAGATTTGAACCCTGACCGGATTTATGCGTTGCCGTTGTCGTTTACCGTTTCCAACGGGCAAACAGTCGGAGGGGTTAATTCTGTTGTTGTGCTTCTTCGCGACACGTCGAAATATCCAGGTGCTGACAAGACATATAATGGCATTCCGGGCATGAAAATGATAGCAGTTGTAGAGGTTAACGACCATAACCCCCTTAATGTGATGGGCTTTACGCTGAAAGATTCGGGCAAGCAGCTGTTTGACATGGTTGTGCTTTTCTCGGCGAACATCAATTATAACGACCAGACAGGCCGTGTGTATGTAAGCCGCAATGAGAATGTGCAGGCTATCCTTGATAACCGCGACAAGTATATCAAACCGTTGCAGGATCGAGGCATAAAGGTTATTCTCGGTGTGATGGGCAACCACGACATGTCGGGTATATCCACGCTCACTCCGGGTGCGTCTAAAGAATTCGCCCGTGAAGTGAAACAGATCTGCGATGCCTATCAGCTTGATGGGGTTTTCCTTGATGACGAATGGACTAAATATGACCAGGCCGCATCGACAGATAATCCTCTATTCCAGAAAAAGTCTTATGAAGCTGCCTCGCGTATGGCCTATGATATAAAGATGGCCCAGCCTGAACGTCTTGTGCTTTCATACAAGTGGGATCAGTTATACTATGGTGTTCCTATTGAAGGGAAGCAGCCGGGTGAGTTCTTCGACTATGTGTTGAACGACTATTGCGACGAAGCCAATCCTGTTGATACTTATCCCGGTCTCCGCCAGGATCAGGCAGGGACCGGTTCGTGGAACTGCATCGATGCCGACTGGTATAAAGCCCGCTGGATGCCCGGCTTTACGACTGACCGAGGCGATAAAGTGCTGGTGTATAATGACATGTTTTCTTTAACCGGAATGCGTGAGCAGGGCTACGGGGCATTGATGATTTTCAATTTCTATAACAATCCTGCAATGAGGCTCACAGAGTCGATTATAAAGAATCTCGGTTTGACGGCTAAAGCGTTTTATAATGCCGATTTGCAATATGACGGGATATACTATCCGGCTGATTGGAAATAAATCAAAACTGAAACGTGTTAAACAAGACACTCTACTCAAGTAAATAGTGCGCGATAACACCTCCATTCATCTTTTTTCACTAACTTTGTCAGTGGAAACGGTGGGCGGGGGTGTTATTCCGTATATATGTAATAAATTAAATTTTTGATATGCTTCCTATTTTTAGATTTGAGCCGATTTTCAAATCGGTGCTTTGGGGTGGAAAACGCATAGCCGAATTCAAAGGAATAGCTTCGCAAGGCGATCATGTGGGTGAATCATGGGAACTCAGCCCGATGCCCGGTCATGAATCGGTAGTGGCAGATGGTTTGTTTAAAGGTGAGACTTTGCCACAGCTGCTTGCCTCGCATGGTAAAGAAATAATGGGTGAAAAACTATATGAACGATATGGCGATAAATTCCCGTTGCTTATCAAGTTTATTGATTCGACACAGGATCTGTCGATTCAGGTGCATCCCGATGATGCGCTTGCGGGAAAACGCCATGATTCCTTGGGCAAGACTGAAATGTGGTATTCGGTACTTCCGACATCAACTGCATATCTTTACGCAGGATTCTCCCAGGATATGAATCCTGAGAAATTCCGCCGGATGGTGGCTGACAGCACTATTGTTGATGCCTTGAAGAAATATTATACCAAACCGGGAGATGTGTTCTTCCTGCCTGCCGGTCGTGTGCACGCCATCGGTGAAGGGAACTTTGTGCTTGAAATCCAGGAAGCAAGCGACATAACCTACCGCATATATGACTATAACCGCCGCGATGCCCAGGGGAATCTGCGTCAGTTGCATGTCGACGAAAGTGTTGAAGCCATCAATTATGCCGATACGGCTCAGGAGGTGAAGAATGTGAATGCTGCACCTGGAGAGGAAGCAATGGTTGAAGACTGCCGCTATTTCACCACAACATTGGTTAATGTTGACAAACGCTTCCAGCTCGATTTGGCCGCACGCAATTCATTCACCGTTTTGATTGCAACTAAAGGTAATCTTAAGGCGGTCTCGCCCGAAGGGGAGGAGTTCCCGTTGCCGCAGGGTCAGACGCTGCTTGTTCCGGCATCTATGCCCTATGTTGTGCTTGCCGGAGATGGTGAAGCGGTCACCGTGTATATAAAGTAAATACCCAAATATAAAACACATGTATCATTTCGATAACCGAATTGTTATTACGCTTGATGCCGGTGGCACCAATCTGGTGTTCGGCGCCATGAAAGGCTGTGAGTTTATTGTTGACCCGGTGACAATTCCGTCGCGTGCCGATAATCTTGACCTGTGCCTTCAGTCGATGGTCAACGGGTTCAAGACAATTATCGACCTGCTTGATGAAAAACCTGTGGCCATATCGTTTGCATTTCCTGGCCCTGCCGATTATCCTAACGGCATTGTGGGCGGTTTCCTGCCAAACTTCCCGAGTTTCCGCGACGGGGTGGCTCTTGGGCCGTTCCTCGAAGAAAAGTTCGGCTTGCCGGTGTTTATAAATAACGATGGCGACCTTTTCGCTTTTGGCGAAGCTATGGCCGGAGCGCTCCCCGAAATAAATAAACGGGTGTCTGATTTAGGCTATAAGAAACATTACAAAAATATTCTTGGTTATACATTCGGGACAGGCCTCGGTATAGGTGAAGTCATTGACGGCAAACTGAATCTTGGAAACAATGCCTGTATCGAGACATTCTGCCTTCCGTCGAAAAATAACCATGATGTGATGGTTGAAGACTATGCAGCAATCCGTGCTATTACCCGTGAATATAACCGTTTGGCAGGGTCTTCAGATGCGGCAATCACCCCTAAAGACATATGCGAGATTGCAGATGGTGTTAAGGATGGAAACCGTGAGGCGGCTCTTGAAAGTTTCCGCCTGTTCGGCGAGGCTGCAGGTGATGCTATGGCAACTGCTGTGACCCTTACTGACTCTCTGATTGTTATAGGAGGCGGTCTGACCGGAGCGGCAAAATATATAATGCCCTCTCTACTTAAGCAGCTACGCTCTGATATCCACACGATTAACGGCGAACAGCTGCAGCGTGTGCAGATGAAAGTGTTCGATCTTGATAACGAGCAAGAGTTCGAGATGTTTGCCAAGGGTGAGGCCCGTGAGCTGAAAGTCTACGGTTCTGATAAGACAGTGACATATGATCCGATGAAGCGCACCGGTGTGTGCATCTCTAAACTGGGTGCATCAAAGGCCATTTCTATCGGAGCTTATACGTATGCCCTCAGCCAGCTTGATGCCACTACGGCAGGATAACCGTTTATAGATAAAAATCAAGAGGGTGTTGCAGAACTCCAATTTATAGGGTTTTGCAACACCCTCTTTTTGTGGGGTTGCGAGATTTGTTGAAAGGTGCTATCTTTGTAAGATATTATAAAAGAACGCCTGCATGGCGTGGCCGGTGATATGTTTTTTGACCGGCAGATGTTTGAACGTTTCGGGAAATGAAAGATAGAAGATTTGCCAATATAAGAAGGATTATGGCAGTTGCCATTGTAGCAGCCGCCGGATATGTCATGGTGCCGTTGTCTGGAGCAGCTTTGGCCGATTTGCCTAAAACCCAAGTGAAAGGGCGCTCATGCTATTACTATGATGTTCAGCCGAGAGAGTCAATCTATGGAGTGTCGGAGAAGCTGGGGGTTACCCGCGAGGCTATCTTGCGCCACAATCCTTCAGCAGCAGATGGATTAAAACCTAAGATGAGGCTGTTTTTCCCGGTGGCTGAGTTTGAAAATGCTGGTAAAGAGGGGGCGGTATACGCGGCTGCTGCAGGAGTGACCACGCATGTGGTAAAGAAGGGGGAGACCCTTTACGGTATTGCACGTAAATATGGGATGTCGCCTGATGAATTGGCCAGGATTAATCCTCATGTGGCTGATGGCCTCCGGGCCGGAGACACTATTAACATCTCCGCTCCGGTGAATCATAGCGGTGATTCCAATATTTCCGGCGAGTTGGCAACTGTTGATGGGGAAGGTTTCGCGATATATGAAATCAAACCGGGTGATACATTGTTTTCTATCGCGAACAGCTATAATGTGCCGCTGGAAACTCTTCTCGATGCCAATAAATCGATAGATCCCCTTCACTACAATGCCGGTCAAAAATTGCATATACCCATAGGAGTTGCCACATCTGATGCTGTAGCCGGGGTTGATGAATCCTTACGCGAAGATACACCGGAGGAAAACGTGGCAGAGGGGATGGGGATGTTAGCATCGGATGAGGATGTAGAGGAAGATGGTTCGGAAGATTCCCCCTCTGCACCTGAAGAAGCGGATGCGGAGATTCAGGATTCTGAGATTGATCCGATGATTGTGGCGGTGATGTTGCCTTTCATGCTCAATGAAGAGCAGCAGAGCCGTACGACACAGCTTTACACGGAATTCTATAAAGGGATGCTTATGGCCGCCGACACTCTGCGGAATGACGGTGGTGCTCCTGTGAAATTCAGGTTTTATGACACGGCTGCCAGTATCGACACGGTGCGTGCTCTTTTGGGTCGCCCGGAAATGGCTGAGATTGATATGCTTGTCGCACCGGATAATGCAGCGCAGCTGGCATTGATTATGGATACGGTAGATGACCAGACACTCGTGTTGAATATCTTCGCCGTAAAAGATGAGAGTTATAAAAATTACCGCAATCTTATCCAGACAAATATTCCCCATGATGACATGTATGCCAAGGCAATTGATAGATTCATGGCAAAGTATGAGGGTGTAATGCCGGTGTTCCTTAGCAGATCCACAGGCCATGCCGATAAGGAATCATTCACTTCCGCATTGAAGAAACGCCTCGATACCGACGGCAAGGCCTATCGCGAGATAGCCTTCAATACGTCGTTGGCTGATTCAGACCTTGAGCAGCTCAAGGTTGACGAGCAGCCGGTGGTGTTTGTGCCGAATTCCGGTTCAAAGACTGAATTTGCGAAATTCGTGAAAGCGATCACTTATTTGCGGGAAAATGCCGCCAATCCGGCGAATGTCACCATATTCGGATATCCCGAATGGGTTACATTCAGAGGGGAGAGCTTCGATGAGATTTGTGCCCTTGATGCCACAATCTATTCGCGCTATCTGGCCAATGACCGGGATGATGCCACTAAGGGTTTGAAAAACCGATATAAGGAATGGTATGGGGTGGAAATGTTTGAGGCTGTGCCGACCCAGGGCATTCTCGGATTTGATACCGGTATGTTTGTGATAAAAGGTCTGAAACAGATGGATTCAACCGGAGTGTTCCCTTCGGAATATGATGGGGTTCAGGGTAATATGCGACTTATGTGGAGCGGGGATTCCCGTACTGACGCCAACGGTGACCTGGTCACTTCAGGAGGTCTGGTGAATGAAGCCCTTTATTTCATAAACTATCGTCCAGGAGGCATAGTTGAATGGGAAAACTGACGTCAATAACCTTGTGTCGTTTGCTCCGTAAGCCATGTGGCATTGGAGCAAGGTTGCAAATGCTTGTGTTTGCCTGGTTGCTTGCCTGTTTGTCGGTGTCGGCTCAGAAGCACTATATGGCTCATGTGCATGTCGGCGCCCACGGAGGAGTGTCGCTTTCGAATGTATCTTTCTATCCCCACATCAAGGAGCAGTTGCTGCCCGGTATGCAAATGGGCGTGTCCTTCCGTTATGTAGAGGAACGGCATGTTGGTATCATGGCGGAGGTCAATATTGAACAGAGAGGCTGGAAAGAGAATTTCGAGGAGTTGAATGACCGATTTGATTATTTACACCGCACCACCTATGTTGAGCTGCCGATCCTTACCCATATATTTTTCGGGTCAAGAGTGGTTAAAGGTTTTTTCAACCTCGGCCCGGAGTTGTGTTATATGATCAGCGATAATATAAAGTCGAATTTCGACTATCGCGATCCAGGCAAAGTGGAGGGTTTTCCAAATGAGAACCGCCATACCGAACAGATGGGCATGGAAATAAGCAACCGTTTCGATTATGGTATCACGGCCGGTGCCGGCATTGAATTTGTGATTGCCCGGCGCCACAGTCTGATGCTTGAAGCTCGATATTATTTTGGTCTCGGCAACATATTCCCTTCGGCGAAAAAAGACTATTTTTCGGCTTCACGAGGCACTTCGATTCTTGTGACGCTGGGTTATATGTTCAGGATAAAGTGAACAGAGTGGGGCAGGGCCGGGAATCTTAGTAGATTGATTGGAAAAATTCTTAAATCATTGCAGTGACATGAAAAAACAGATGCTGGCACTGATGGCTGCCGCCATCGGCATCGGAGCTTCGGCAGGAGAAGCTCTGTGGATGCGCGACGTTAAAATTTCGCCCGACGGCACACGGATTGCGTTCACCTACAAAGGTGATATATACACCGTGGGTGTTAAAGGTGGTGAGGCCCGGCGGCTTACAACTCTCGGCTCTTATGAGTCGAACCCGATATGGAGCCCCGACGGAAGCCGTATAGCTTTTGCCTCAGACCGTCATGGGAACTTCGATGTGTTTGTGATGGATGCCAACGGCGGAAACGCCACACGTCTTACTACAAATTCAGCCGGTGAGATTCCTGAAACATTCACTCCCGATGGGAAAAATGTGTTGTTCTCAGCTGCAATTCAGAATCCGGCCGAATCATCCATGTTCCCCTCAGGCCGTATGACAGAGTTATACAGCGTGTCGGTTGAAGGGGGTAAATCGCGGCAGATAGTGGGAACTCCTGTTCAGATGCCTGTATTTACCCCTGATGGTAAAAAGATGCTATACCAGGATGTGAAAGGGTTTGAGGATGAATGGCGCAAGCACCACACATCTTCTGTCAGCCGTGACATATGGTGCTATGACCTGGCCACCGGCCGGCATACCAATCTGACAGACCGTCCGGGCGAAGACCGCAATCCGGTTGTCAGTTCCGATGGCAAGACAGTGTATATTCTCAGTGAGCGCGACGGCGGCACATTCAACCTATGGCAGTTCCCTGTTGATAATCCGTCGGCAGCCCGGCGTATGACGGATTTCAAAACCCATCCGGTGAGGTTCCTCTCGCGTGCGTCAAACGGTGTGATGGCATTCGGATATGACGGTGGAATCTATACGATGGCTTCAGACAGCGCCGCTCCTGAAAGGATTCCGGTAGAAATAAATGCCGATACAGAAGTGCCGGTTGTGAAACGGGGTGTAAGACCCAGTGAAGCCGTGGTTTCTCCCGACGGGAAAATGGTTGCGTTTATCAGCCGTGGGGATGTGTTTGTCACGTCGGTTGAATATCCCACCACAGTGCAGGTTACACATACCCCTGCCGCTGAACGTCATCTTAGCTGGGGGAATGATAACCGCACGCTGTATTACACTTCAGAGCGTGACGGCCATAAAAATATCTACCGTGCTAAAATCGCCAGGAAGGAAGACCCCAATTTTGCGAATGCGACGGCTGTGACGGAAGAGGTGATGTTCGCTGTTCCGAACCCTGAAAAAGTTACGGATGCTGTTGACGAGTATTCCCATCCGATGGTATCTCCCGATGGTGAGAAACTGGCATTTGTTAAGAACCGCAATCAGTTGATGGTTATGGACATCGCTACGCGAAATGTCAGGCAGTTGACCGACGGCGAATGCTACCCCGGACAGGATGACGGCCTCGCGGCTGTATGGAGTCCCGACAGCCGCATGATGGCAATTGAGTTTATTCCTAAGATGCGCGACCCATATAGCGATATTGCACTGGTTGATGTGGAGACCGGTGAAGTGACAAATATAACGAACTCCGGCTATTTCTGTATGAACCCGCATTTTGTGCTTGACGGGAATGCTGTGATTTTCTTTACCGACCGATACGGGATGCGTAATCATGCCTCATGGGGGTCACAAGAGGATATCATGATAGTTTTCTTGAACCGTGAGGCCCGCGACCGGTTTATGCTTTCGGAAGAGGACTATGCGCTCTTGAAAGAATGTGAGAAGAAGAGCGAAAGTGCTGATAAAGGGTCAAAAGACGAAGTCAAGGGTAAGAAGAGTAATGGAAAGAAGAGTAAAGAAAAAGCCAAGGATGAAGAGGCCGACGCGGAGAAGGATGGAAAGCCTGTCAAGGTGGAACTTGCCGGGATTGAAGACCGTGTGATGAGGTTGACCCCTTATTCCTCAAACCTTTCCGATGCAATTGTGACCGGTGACGGGGAAACGCTTTATTATCTTTGCGCTTTTGAGGATGGCTATGACCTTTGGAAGTTGCCTTTGCGCAAACGCCAGCCAAAACTGATCAGCAAGGTAAATGCGCAAAGCCGCGTGGCGTTGCAGGCTGATGCCCAGGGTAAGAATCTGTTTCTGATGGGAAGTAAATTGCAGAAACTTGACCCGAAATCAGATAAACTTACGGCAATAAATGCCGATGCCACCCAGGTTATCGATGCAGCCGCCGAGCGCGAAGCCATGTTCGATTATGTTGCTGTTGAAGAGGCTGCCAGGTTTTATAACAAGGATATGCATGGTGTTGACTGGCCTATGATGATAGATGCATATCGCAAATTCCTCCCTCATATAGATAACAATTATGACTTTGCTGAAATGCTCAGTGAACTGTTGGGTGAGCTGAATGTGTCGCACACCGGTGGCCGTTACCGTCCGGAGGGTAATGGAAATGCCGACCGCACTGCATCGCTCGGGCTGCTATATGACATGGAATATACCGGCAACGGCTTGAAAGTTGATGAGATTATCGCTAACGGCCCGTTTGACAAGGCCGCTTCTAAGATGGTTGCAGGTTCCGTAATCGATTCTGTTAATGGGGAAAAGCTCGTTGCCGATGCTGATATTGATGCGATATTCAATGATATCGCCGGAAAGAAAACATTGGTGGTATTCACCACTCCGTCAGGTGAAAAAGTGCAGGAGGTTGTCACTCCTGTAAGCAGCGGGCGCATAAATTCGCTGTTATATGACCGATGGGTGAAACAACGTGCGGCTGATGTCGAAAAATGGTCGGGCGGCAGGCTCGGCTATGTGCATGTGGCCTCGATGAGCGATGACTCATTCCGCCCGATGTATGCCGACCTTTTGGGCAGGTATGCCAACTGCGACGGCGTTGTGATTGATATCCGCTGGAATGGTGGAGGCCGGATGCATGAAGATATTGAGGTGCTTTTCACCGGTGAAAAATATCTTACCCAAGAAATCCGTGGTAAAGATGTTTGCGACATGCCTTCGCGCCGTTGGAACAAGCCTTCGATAATGCTTGTTGCCGAGCCATGCTACAGCAACGCACACGGCACACCGTGGGTATATAAGCATCAGAAAATCGGTAAGGTTGTAGGTATGCCTGTTCCTGGCACCATGACTTCGGTAAATTGGGTGACGATGCAGGATCCGACAATGGTATTCGGCATCCCCGTAATCGGCTACCGCACCGCCGAGGGCACATATCTCGAAAACTCTCAGCTCGAACCTGACGTTAAAGTTGCCAACAGTCCCGAGGCAATTGTCAAAGGTGAAGACACCCAGCTCCGCACCGCAGTCGAGACCCTCCTCCGCGATATTGACGCCGCTAAAAATACCGGTAAGTAATCCCGGCAAAATACCGCACCAAACAGAATTTGAATCTCCCGCTACGAGGATTTGGCCGATATGCTGTCAGCAAGCCTCGTAGCGGGTAGTTTATAATTATATGGCGCGGCTTGTGCGCACTGTTGGCCGGGCGTAGCCTCATCTCAATCCAGACACAAACAGGGCGCTGGCCGAATTTCGACCAGCGCCCTGAACTATTAATAGAGTTGTTATGACTTTCGTGGATCAGATGCCGGTATGGCGGCATCCTCTGCCTCCCGAAGGATTAGTCTTCGTTGAGGTTTACGCGTTTGAAAGCTACCACGGCAAGGCCTTTTGCAGACTCTTCGAGGTATTTGCCGATGGTGAGGTTGCCGTCTTTGATGAACTCCTGTTCCATCAGGCAGTTCTCTTTGAAGAACTTGTTCAAACGTCCCTGGGCGATGTTCTGAATCATCTGCTCTGGGAGGTTTGCAGCCTTGGCCTCGGAGGTTTCTTTGATGATGGCGCGCACTTTGTCGGCATCTTCCTGAGTGAACCAGCCTTTCGAGAGGTTTGATTCGATGTGAGCCTCGCTGTCGAAGTGGTTGGGGTTGTAGCCGGCTTTGCGGATAGCAGCCTCAACAGCTTTCTTAACCTGCTCTTCTTTGGTTTTTTCGATGGCTACGCTGAGCTCGCCGTCGATGACGCTCTGAGCAACACTGTTGCGGTCAACTGCCACGGGGTTCATTGAAGCTACCTGCATTGCCACGTCGCGGCCTACCTGATAGTCCACACCTTCGATGTTGAAACCGACGATGGTTGCAAGTTTGTTGCCGAGGTGGTTATAAGAGGTTGTTGAAGGTGCTTCGATATATTCATATGCACCGAGCTCGGTCTTTTCGCCGGTTTTGCCACCTTCCTCAACAACGAGGTCGGCAACTGTGCGGCCATCAACTGTCACGGCTTTCAGTTCGTCGAGAGATTTGCAACGGTTTGCAACTGCCAGATCCAGGAGCTTCTGGGTGAGTTCAACGAACCCTGCGTTTTTGGCAACGAAGTCGGTTTCGCACTGAAGGGCAACCACAGCTGCGAAGTTGCCTTCGTTTTTGGCGAGAACGCAACCTTCTGCAGCCACGCGGTCTTCGCGTTTTGCAGCTACGGCTTGTCCTTTTTTACGGAGAATCTCCACGGCGGCTTCGATATCGCCGTTGGTTTCGGCCAGTGCTTTTTTGCAATCCATCAAACCTGCGCTTGTAAGGTGGCGCAGTTTGGTGATTTCGGCCATTGTTACTGCCATAATTCTTTTGGTTTAAGTAGGTATGTGTTCAATTCATCATGAGAGAATTGAACACATACCCTGTGGTTCTGTAATAATTATTCGGCTGTTTCCTCTGCTGGTTCTGCGGCTTCTGCTGCGGGCTCTTCTGCAGCTTCTGCTTCAGGGGCGTCGTTGCGACGCACTGCCCGACGACGCTCGCGGCGGGGTGCAGCTTCGGCATCGGCTTCCTTGGTGTCGATTTTCTCAACTTTACGCTCTTCGAGACCTTCTGCCATTGCTGAGCATACGGTGTCGAGGATGAGTTCGATTGATTTCGATGCATCGTCGTTGCAAGGAATCACGAAATCGATGTTGGAGGGGTCGGAGTTGGTGTCGACCATTGCGAACACGGGAATGCCGAGGCGGTTGGCTTCAGCAACAGCGATACGCTCTTTGAGCACGTCGACAACGAACAGTGCTGAGGGGAGACGGTTAAGGTCGGCGATAGAGCCGAGAGTCTTCTCAAGTTTTGCACGTTGGCGTGAAATCTGGAGCTTTTCGCGTTTCGAGAGGTTGTCGAATGTGCCGTCGGTAGTCATCTTGTCAATGGCTGCCATTTTCTTGACGGCTTTGCGGATTGTGGGGAAGTTTGTGAGCATACCGCCGGGCCAGCGCTCGATAACGTAGGGCATACCTACAGACTGTGCTTTTTCAGCGGTAACTTGTTTGGCCTGTTTTTTTGTGGCGACAAAGAGAACTTTCTTGCCGGCTTTTGCTATCGACTTCAAGGCGGCGGCAGCTTCTTCAACTTTAGCTGCGGTTTTGTAGAGGTCGAGAATGTGGATACCGTTACGCTCCATGAAGATGTAGGGAGCCATTGCAGGATTCCATTTGCGTTTGAGGTGTCCGAAATGGCAACCTGCTTCGAGTAACTGGTCAAATGTTGGTGTTGACATTTTGTGTAAAAGAGTTGTTTACGTTCTTTTTGGTAATTACAACCCCGGGGTAGGGAACGCGGTCCATCCGCGGGATTTAGATGCTAAACTCTGAAGAGAGATCCGGAAAGAGAAGAAAATTGCTTTCAAGCCCGCCAAAAGATTAGCGCTTGGAGAACTGGAAGCGTTTGCGTGCTTTGGGACGTCCCGGTTTCTTACGTTCAACAACGCGCGGGTCGCGGGTCATGAAGCCTTCGGCACGGAGTGCTTTCTTGTCGTCGGGATTGATTTTGACAAGTGCACGGGCGATGGCGAGGCGAAGAGCTTCTGCCTGGCCTTTATATCCGCCTCCGTCGAGGTTTACACGGATGGTGTATTTTTCCTCGGCTGCCAGAGTCTTCAACGGCTGCTTAACGATGTATTGCAGGATTGAAGAGGGAAAATACTTGTCGAGTGAGCGGTGGTTGATAGTGATGTCGCCGTTGCCTTCAGTAACGATAACGCGGGCGATGGCTGCTTTACGACGGCCTACTGCATTTACTGTTTCCATAATTGGTGTTGTTCAGGCGATTATTTCACTTTGTTGATGTCAATCACTTTGGGGTTCTGAGCCTCATGGGGATGGTTGGGGCCATTGTAGACATGAAGGTTCTTGATGAGCTTGCGACCCAGGCGGTTTTTGGGAAGCATTCCTTTTACCACACGGATGTAGAGGGGGTGCATTCCGGATTTGAGGTGCTTGTTGTATGATTTTTTCAAAAGCACTTCAGGGGTGAGCTCACGCTGTCCGCCGGGGTAGCCGGTGTAGGTGTAATAAATCCTGTCTGTCCATTTTTTGCCGGTGAGAACCGCTTTGTCGGCATTGATGATGATGACATTGTCTCCGCACTCAACGAAAGGTGAGTAGCAGGGCTTGTTTTTGCCACGCAGGATTTTTGCCACCTGCGAGCACAGACGTCCGAGCACCTGGCCGGTAGCGTCTACTACCACCCATTCTTTTTTAATGCTCTGCGCATTGGGGGTAAGGGTTTTGTAACTTAAAGTATCCACTTCTAAAAGTTTAATAAATAATTAATTAACGCAAGCCAAACCTCCGCCGCAAGCCAGGCCAAAGGCTCGAAGCGGGGGCGGCTTATCCCGTTTTTGGATATAACCGGAGCGCAAAGGTAGTGATTTTTATCGAATTATGCAAATCCCACAGTCGAGGCAGGGGTGGAAATTCCTATTCATGAAGATGCGTTGCGTCTGCTATGGTGGAATATGGAAAATTTTCGTTAAGTTTGCAAATGGATTGGCCCGGCGTTTCCGGTTTTATCGGAAGGTTGGCCAGGGCGCGATTAAGAATAAATTAAAACACAGTATAGATATGGACAGACGGTTAATTTTAACGGCGCTGGGAGCGGTTTCTTTCTGGGGGATGGCTATGGCTTCCGGTTTCGTAAATGTCGATGTGGAGCGCATCGGAGGTATAGATGAGAAAACTGAAGCGGATGCCGACAGCACCGGTTTTACATTCACGGATGTAATGGTCATAGAAACTACTCCTGTGAAAGACCAGAACAAAAGCGGTACGTGCTGGTGCTTTGCCGGGACATCGATGTTTGAGGACGAGATTGTGCGCCGTGGCGGGAAGCCTTTGGATCTGAGTGAAATGTTTACTGTGCGCCAATGCTATCTCGACAAAGCCGACAAGTATGTGAGAATGAACGGAGCTACGAATTTTGCGGCCGGTGGCAGCATTATGGATTTGCCGTATGTGTGGGAACGCTACGGGGTGGTGCCTGAAAGCGCATATCCAGGGCTTGGCTACGGAGAGGAAAAACATGTGCACGGAGAGCTCGATGCTGTGTTGAAGGCTTATCTCGACGCTGTCATTGCCAAACCTGACAAAAGGATGTCGACAGCTTGGCGCAAAGGATTTGAAGCGATTCTCGACGCATATCTCGGCGAAGTGCCGGAAACCTTCACGGTTGACGGTAAGAGTTATACACCACGTAGTTATGCTGAGAGCCTTGGGCTGAACATGGATGATTATGTGGCTGTCACATCATTCACCCATCATCCGTTCTATGTGCCTATGGTGCTTGAAGTGGCCGACAACTGGCTGTGGGCTCCTTATGAGAATGTGCAACTAAATGAATTGAAAGCCATTGTCGACAATGCCGTTGAAAAAGGTTATCCGGTTGTATGGGCTGCCGATGTGAGTGAAGGCGGCTTCAAATGGCCTAAAGGCTATGCAGTGATGCCCAAGGAGCGCACATCGGCCGATATGGAGGGTACGGAGCTTTCGCGTTGGGTGAAACTCAGCGACAAAGAACGGCAGGAGAAAATGTATGACATAAAAGGTCCTGTTGAAGAGATTGAGGTTACGCAGGAAAGCCGTCAGGAGATGTTTGACCGCCAGGAGACGACCGATGACCACGGTATGGAAATTGTCGGCATAGCCACAGACCAGGAGGGCAATCGCTATTATAAGGTTAAAAACTCATGGGACACCAACCAGATATATGACGGGTTCTTCTATGTTTCAGAGCCATATTTCCTGTCGAAGACCCTGAGCATATTGGTGAACAGAGAGGCTATTCCCGGGCAGATTCTGCAAAAACTGAGAAACTGATTTTGCCGGTTAATTAAGCCTTTATGGGATGCCTGTGGTGAAGTTCGGCATACAGATAACGAGGCGGTGGCTGATACTGGCAGCCACCGCCATACTTGTTGCAGGTGCGTCTTGCCGGGACGCCACAGAGCATATGCCTGATTACCCGTTTTATCATTGTGAGGCTTATGATGTGTGGCCCGATAGCATCGACACCCATTCAGGCTTTGTTGTTGCGGCATCGGGCGATTCATTGCTTCAGGTAAAGGTGGAAGGGAGCGTGGTGAGGGAAATAAGGCCTGACAGTGTCGGCAACGGCTATATGGAGGTATATACCGGTATGCCGGTTTTTGACCTTCTTTACCGTTGGGAGGCGTCAAGAGGGTTCGGGGGGAAATATTCGACGCTCACTCCATATGAGCTTTATTTGAATCCGTTATCAGCGGATAAGGGGATTAAGAAATTGGAGGAGGGTGTGAAAAACGGATATATTGTGCCCGTTGCGACCAGATATTATTCCTGGCCGGTGATTAATGACAACCCGCAATGGATTATGGCCGCGTGTGAGCTTTATAAAGTGGCCGGAGATAGGAGTTGGCTCGACCGCCTGGGTGAAATTGCGGGAAATGTTGTTGGCGAGGATTGCCGGGTTGCCTATAACGTTTCGACCGGTCTGATTGGCGGTCTTCCCCGTCGGATGGTGCTTGACGACAGCTGGATGCCGGGATGGATGGAGCCTGTAGACTTGTTTGACGCATCTTCCCTTACGGTGAACGTCGCCTATTGGGGGGCGTTGAACGGGCTGGGGACTATAACAACGGAAATGTCGCGTAAAAATGATAAATCGCATTTGCCGGAACTGCCTTTGGATGCAGATAAACTGCGCCATGAGATTCTGAGCCGTTTCTGGATGCCTAATATTGGTATGATGGGGAGTTTGTGCTATGGTTATCCGTTATGGCCGGTGGGTCTGGAATCTGCGGATAATTTCGGACAGGCTCTCGCTGTGGTGACAGGAATGTTGTCGGATGGAATGAAATCTTCGGTAATTGGTAAAACTCCCGGTAGCGCTGATGCCATAGGATTGTTCTCTCCTCAGCTGTCAGTAGGGGAGGAAGATGCCGATATGCTCCGGGCTACCCATTGCATGTGGGCGATTGCAGCCTCGCGTACAGGAAATGCAAGGTCTTATTCGGCCGCTGTTGGGGCGTTGTTGTGTGATGTTGCCTCGGATGCCGCATCAGAGCACACACCATCGACAAAGAGCCTTGCATCGCTTATCATAAGGGGTCTTTTGGGAATGAAATTTGTTTGCAACGGTGTGTTTTTTGCTCCGGTTGTGCCGGAAGGAATGACCGGGAGGAAACAGTTTAAAAGGATTAAATATCGTGATTCATTGCTGAATATAACTATCGATGGCACGGGCGATGAGATAGAGACCTTCACCGTTGACGGAGCGGTGACTTCGCCTTTCGTGGCTGCTTCGCTGTCGGGTGAACATGATGTTTACATTAAGCTCACCGGCAACCGGACGGAAAACGATGAAATCTCTATGCCGGCATATGGAGTATTGCCACAGGCTCCGGAGGTGGAGTGGATGACCAGCCGCGATGCCACTATTACCCGTCTGCATGGAGGAAATGCCGTCAACTCATCGCTGAAAAGTTTCGTATATCTTAACGGGGTGGTAACCGATGAGGTGCTCGGCCGCCATTACAGGCTCTATAAGGCCGCCACATCTACGGCTGTTCAGGTTTGCACTATGGAGGCCGACAGATATGTGGGTTTTTCATCGCGTCCGTATCTATATATACCTCCCGGAAAAGGCCTGGAAGTCGAATTGGCAGACTGGGCTACGAAGGGTACGCGTGTGATAGAAGACCGCAAACTTGCGGAGCGGTTTGTTGAGACGGGCAAATGGAAAAACCGTGTCTTGAAAATTGAATTTGATGTTGCGGAGGATGGCGATTATGCAATTGACGCCAGATACCTCAACGGTTTGGGGATTGTCAATACGCGCAGACGCACTGCACTGAGAAGCATAGATATCGATGGCGAAAGGATTGGGATATGGGTATTTCCGCAACTGTGTGGAATCAGACGGGGATGTGAGGCGTCTGATGACTGGCAGCGCCGGATGGCGGTTACTAATCCCCTGAAAACACATCTCACAGAAGGGCACCACGTTTTAGAGATGCGGTTGTATCAGCCTAACCCGGTCTATATAGACCCGGCATCGAATGTTGTTTTCTCTGACATAATACGGATTTACAAGATATGACAATGATTATCGCATTACTTACATTCAAATTTAATAAGTCATGAAAAAGTTTTCACTTGTTTCACTCGCGCTTTTGGCCGGAGTGTCGATGTTCGGCGCCAAGAAAGGGCCTGAAGTATCTAAAATCGAACCACCTTATTGGTGGGTGGGAATGGCCAACGACACGTTGCAACTTATGGTTTATGGCACGGATATAGCCAAAGCCACAGCGTCGGTGGATTATCCGGGGGTGCATATTGCCGAGAGTGTCAGTCTCGACAGCCCTAATTATAAACTGCTCTATCTCACTATTGATTCAGACACTAAGCCGGGAAAGATGCCGTTGACATTTGATTTGTCGGGCCGTAAGACAAAAACTGATTATGAATTGCGCCGTCGAGATAAGCAGGGGGCGGAATATGACGGATTCTCTGCGGCCGATGTGCTTTATCTTCTGATGCCGGACCGGTTTGCCAAAGGTGGTGATGACAATAAACAGTCTGCGGCTTCGTTGAGGTTCCCGACTGAAAATAACCGTAAAGACCCTTCCGGGCGTCATGGCGGTGATATCGCCGGAATCAGGAATCATCTCGGATATATTGATTCGCTTGGCGTTACTGCAATATGGGCCTGTCCGGTGCTTGAAAATGATATGCCGGGAGGGTCATACCATGGCTATGCTACCACCGATTATTACCGCATAGATCCCCGTTTCGGGTCTAACGAGGAGTGGTCGGCACTGATTGCCGATGCCCACGGCCGTGGCCTGAAAGTTGTTATGGATATGATTTTCAATCACACTGGTTCGGAGCATCCATGGATGAAAGATATGCCTTCAAAAGACTGGTATAACCATCCCGAAGGAGATGTGCTGACCAATTTCAGGCTATCGACACTTCATGACCCGTATGTGTCAGACTATGACCTTGACCACACGGTCAACGGCTGGTTTGTGACGGCGATGCCTGACCTTAACCAACGGAATCGCCATGTGATGAAATATCTCACACAGAATTCCATCTGGTGGATTGAGTCATCGAAAATAAATGGCATAAGAATGGATACATATCCGTATGCCGATATGAAAGGGATGGCTCAGTGGGCGAAAGATGTGATGCGTGAATATCCGAATTTCAATATCGTAGGTGAATGCTGGTATGGCAATGAAGCAGGGAGTGCGTTCTGGCAGTCTGGCAACCGCATTAATCCAGTGGAAACCAACCTTCCTACAGTGATGGATTTCAAGATTTCAATTGATGCCCATAAAATGTTTGATGAACAGACCGACCCATGGAACGGTTTGAACTTGCTATATGACCATCTGGCGCTTGACTATCTCTATGCTGACCCGCAACGTGTGCTGACCTTCCTCGACAATCATGATACTGACCGTTTCCTGTTGGAAATGCCTGAATCACTCGGGTCATGGAAGCAAGCGATAGCCTTCCTGTTGACATCGCGTGGCATTCCCCAGCTATATTATGGTACGGAGTTGCTGATGAATGGCACCAAGAAGATTTCCGACGGAAATATCCGTCTTGACATGCCTGGAGGTTTCCACGGCGATACCACTGATGCGTTCACCCGAAAGGGGCGTACGGATATGCAGAATGAAGCATGGGATTATATTTCGAATCTGCTCAACTGGCGCCGGGGTGAGGCCAATGAAGTGATTGCGAAAGGCTCGTTGAAGCATTTCATGCCGCAAAACGGCATTTATGCCTATGAGCGTAGACTTGGCGACAAACAGGTGGTTGTATTGCTAAATGGTAACGACTCCCCATTGACAACCACTATGGAGCGCACGGTAGAGATTCTGCCTTTTGGCACAACAATGACTGATGTGATTACCGGAAAGCCCGTCACTATTGAAGAAACCATGACATTCGCCCCCAGGGCAGTTATGGTATTGCAGAATTGGAAGTGAGAAGTCGCAAGTTGTAAGTCGTAAGTTGAAAGTCGGAGGCGAAATTCCGCAATAAAATTATGATGAGGGCCGGTTTATTCATTTTTAGGACTTCCAACTTAATACTTACGACTTACGCTTGCGGCTTGCGACTTCTTAAACTACAACTATATGAAACGGATAGGTATTTTATCGGATACGCATTCATGCTGGGATGAGCGGTTTGCAACTCATTTTGCTGATTGCGACGAGGTGTGGCACGCCGGTGACATAGGGTGTGTGGATGTGATTCGTAGGTTGGAGGCTGTTGTGCCGGTTGTCAGAGCCGTTAAAGGGAATATTGACTCAGGCGAAGTTGCCCGCACATTTCCCGAAATCCAAAGTTTCGCAGTCGAGGGTATTAATGTGTTTATGATTCATGTCGGAGGGTATCCCGGACGATATGCTCCCGGGATAATGCGCCGGTTACTCGACAGCCATGCCAGACTTTTTGTGTGTGGCCACAGTCATATATTGAAAGTGATGTTCGACCGTGAACTTGATGTGCTTCATATCAATCCTGGTGCGGCAGGTCATCACGGATGGCAAAAAGAACGTACGCTTATAAAACTGACTATCGATGGTGAGGATATGTGCGATCTTGAAGTCATTGAGCTTGGAAAATTCAAAATCGATTGATTATGAGAAAATTATTGATACCGGTTGTTTGTTCGGTGGTTTTGTCGCTGGGTATGACAGCTTGTAAGACTACTGAAGAAAACTACCAGAGGGCCTATGACGTTGCGAAGGCAAAAAAGACAGAGGGGCTGACGGCAGAAGAGGCTGCAGGATTCAAACGTGAAGCTGAGATGCCGAAAACCGTGTATAAAGGAGACTCTATTCCATTGAAATCCGTGTATGTCAGATATGTTGAAGGTGGTGGAGAACTCAAACATGCAAAGGTTTACAATGTGGTTGTGGCCTCATTCCGTCAACGCTTCAACGCCATGTCGGTATTCAACCGCCTGAAAGCAGGTGGTTATCCGGATGCTATTGTGTTGGCAGACAGAGATGAACGGTATTATATCGGCGCTGTAACGACCTCTTCACTCGACACCGCTGTCATTGTTCTTGAAACATTACGTCAGAAATCACCTGTTGCATTGACATCGCCATACCCGTATATCCTGAAAAAGCCGTGAAATCTGCATGAGGGTGTTGAAACACCCTCATGCAGATTCTTATTATGGCCGGTTGATTCGGGAACAGCGGGGTCAGATTATGCCGCGGATTT
>ERZ777305.827-NODE-827-length-45558-cov-15.201525_pt1 | contig 45558 bp, 48 predicted proteins | sample MGYA00374965_ERZ777305 | MGnify/ENA primary metagenome ERZ777305 (study PRJEB29328, sample SAMD00013331) | mouse gut metagenome | study: EMG produced TPA metagenomics assembly of the Metagenome analysis of fecal microbiota from mouse which was promoted...
TGGAGATGGTGCTGAAACAACACTTTGAGAATGGAGGAAAGAACATGGCAAACGGAGCAACAAGGACACTGGCATTCCAGGTACCGGAGGAACTTTTTGAGCGGGTCAAGGCCCGCCTGAGAGTGACGGGGCAGAGCCAGAAAGAATTCGTGATCGGCCTGATCGAAAAGGCCCTGCAGGAAGCGGAGGCAGAGGCAGAAACCCCGCAGGAGGATGCACAGGGGGAGCCTGCATAACAGGAAAAGGACCAAAGGGAAGGATACGGATGCAGGAGAGGCCGCCGGTGCCGCAGGGCGCGGCGGTTTTTCCGTGACAGGGCCGATGCACAGGGCGAATGCCCCCAGGAAACGGGCGGCGGGAGGAAAGCTGTGCAGGAGCCGGATATGATTCATGAATTTATAAAGGAGGCGGTCAGTTGTATATTTACCCTGACAATTTGAAGGCCAAAGCCACGATGTGGCTCTGGCAGCTTAAGGATATCGGGATCATCGGCGTGTGCGCGCTGCTGTCCATCCTGGCGCTGACGCAGGCGGGCTTTTTTGTGCCCATCGTGCTCACGGCGGTCTATGCCTTTCTGACGATCCGCTTTGAGGACACCAGCATCTTGGACTTCATCAGGTATGCCTGCGCGTTCTTTTTCGCGGGCCAGCAATTCTTTGAATGGAGGTATGCTAAATGAGCAGAAAAGAAAAAAGGGAGGAAAAGCAGAGGGCGTCCACCCGCCAGCTCATCGGGGCAAGGGAGGTCACGGATTACAGCCTGGTGACCTACGGGCAGGGGGAGATCGTGTACTTTATCGTGAAGCCCTCCAACATCTCCGTGCTTTCGCCGTCCAGCGTGGGGGCCAGGATCTACGCGTTGATGACGGTGCTGAAAGGCGTGGCGGAGATCGAGATGCTGTGCTTAAACAGCCGGGAGAGCTTTGAGGACAACAAGCGGTTTCTGCGCGCCCGCATGGAGCAGGAGGAAAACCCCGTGGTGCGAAAACTCCTGGAGAAAGACCAGGCCCACCTTGACCGGATACAGGTGCAGATGGCGACAGCCCGTGAATTCCTGATCATGGTGCGCCTGCGGGAGGAAAAGGAGTCGGAGGTGTTCCCCTACCTGTCCCGTATCGAGAAGTCCTTAAAGGAGCAGGGATTTTCCGTAAAGAGGGCGGATCGGGAGGACTTAAAGCGTATCCTTGCGGTGTACTATGAGCAGAACGTGACCACGGAGCGGTTCGAGGACTTTGACGGGGAGCGGTGGATCATGCCGGAGGACTGAATGGAAATGGGACAGGATCTGTTTTCACCCTATCATTTCTGCGTGTTTTGTGGTATGATGGCAGTGTGTTTGAAAGGATGGTGGCAAGGTGGAAATACTGAATAAAATAGACCTTTTCCAGAAAGAGATCAATGCGCTGCGCCCGATGGAGGGCGGGATGCTGGGACAGATACAGGATTATTACCGGGTGGGGCTGACGTGGACGTCCAACGCCCTGGAGGGGAATTCCCTGACGGAGAGCGAGACGAAGGTACTCCTGGAGGACGGCCTGACGGTGGGCGGGAAGCCGCTCCGGGATGTGTTCGAGGCGGTGGACCATGCGAAAGCCTATGACTTCATGTTTTCCCTGTTCAGGGACCGCCGCATAGACGAGCCGGCGGTGCTTAAGATGCATGAACTTTTCTACCAGAATATCGAGCCGGAGTATGCCGGGCGGTACCGGAATGTCCCGGTCATCGTCACGGGGTCGCGTTATCCCGTGGCGGCCCTGGAGAAGATACAGAAGGAGATGGACGGGCTGTTTGCCTGGGTGCTGAAGGAGCGGGACGGGTACCATCCCGTGGAATTTGCCGCCCAGCTCCACAAGCGGTTTGTGTTCATCCACCCGTTCAAGGACGGGAACGGCAGGGTGGCAAGGCTCCTTATGAACCTGGCGCTGATCCAGGACGGGTACCTGCCCGCCATTGTGCCGCCCATCCTGCGGGGGGATTATGTGTCCCTGCTGGAGCGGGCGCACAGGGATGACAGGGAGTTTGTAGAATTTATTGCAGAGCGGGAGTATGAGTCACAGAAGGAGATGCTGCGGCTGTTCCAGGTCCCGTTTCCCAGGGAGGGGCAGGAAAGTATCCAGTCCCCCACAATGCAGTAAGGCCATAAACAGAAAAAGAAATTTTGAGACGGCAGAGCGCCGGATGCAGGGATGTGTCCGGTGTTTTTTTGCGCGCATAAGCAGAGCCAGAAGCAGGAGTTCTCAGCAGCCATGCCTGCATGGGCTGATGAGAAAACATGCTTATGCGCATTTAAACAAAAGGGGGCTGCCGGGCGGCAGGCTTTCCCCACATTATCTGATTGGAGGTGCCTATTTGAAAAGAGCAGAAAATGTCCCTGCGGGGGCGAATGTACCGGCAGGGACACCGGGGGCTGCGCATATCCAGGAATTCCTGGACATGATCGCACCCTCCGTCATAAAGTTTGAGACGGACCACTTCATCTGCGGGAACACATACCGCTGTGTGTGGGCGTTGCGGGAATACCCCACAGCGACCGATGAGCAGGCCATTCTCTCCCACCTTGGGGAGAAGGACGGCGTGACACTGCGCATCTACACCCGCCATGTGACGCCAGTGGAGGAACGGAAGATCATCAGCAACGCGGCCAACAAGAACCGCATGGACCGGGGCAACACCAATGACCTGCAGACCACCGTGCTGGCGGAGAGCAACCTGCAGGACGTGGCGGCCATCGTGGCGCAGATGCACCGCAACAGGGAGCCGCTCCTGCACACGGCGGTCTACCTGGAGCTGTGCGCCCATGACTTAGACCAGCTGAAGCTCCTGCAGACGGAGGTGCTGACGGAGCTGATCCGCTCCAAGCTGAACGTGGATAAGCTGATGCTGCGCCAGAAACAGGGGTTCCAGTGCGTGATGCCCACGGGCCACAACCTGTTCCGGGATCAGTTCGAGAGGGTGCTGCCCGCCAGCAGCGTGGCGAACCTCTACCCCTTTAACTACTCCGGAAAGACCGATCCCCAGGGCTTTTATATCGGGCGGGACAAGTTCGGCAGCAACGTGCTGGTGGACTTTAACCGCAGGGCGGATGACAAGACCAATGCCAACATCCTGATCCTGGGCAACAGCGGCCAGGGCAAGAGCTACCTGTTAAAGCTGCTCCTTACCAACCTGCGGGAATCGGGGATGCGCGTCTGCGCCCTGGACCCGGAGATGGAGTACGAGGACCTGACAGACAACCTGGGCGGGTGCTTTATCGACCTGATGGGCGGCAGATACATCATCAACCCCCTGGAGCCTAAGACCTGGGATGACGCCGCAGGCCCGGAGGACATGGACGCGCCCCAGACCTTCCGCATCCGCTCCCGGCTGTCCCAGCACATCAGTTTCCTGAAAGATTTCTTCCGCAGCTACAAGGACTTCACGGACAGGGAGATCGACGTCATAGAGATCATGCTCCAGAAACTGTATGCCGGGTGGGGGATCACGGATCAGAGCGACTTTGACAGCCTGGCGCCGGAGGATTACCCCGTCCTCTCCGACCTGTATGCCTTCATGGAGGCGGAGTACAAGGCGTTTGACGAGGGGGAGCGGCGGCTCTATACGGCGGAGATGCTGCGGGGCATCCTGCTGGGGCTGCACTCCATGTGCGTGGGCGCGGAGAGCAAGTTTTTCAACGGGCATACCAACATCACGGACTCCAGCTTTATCACTTTTGGGGTGAAGGGGCTGCTGCAGGCCAGCCGGAGCTTAAAGGACGCCCTGCTGTTCAACGTGCTCTCCTTTATGAGCGATGAGCTTCTGACCGTGGGGAACACGGCGGCCAGCCTGGACGAGTTCTACCTGTTTTTATCCAACCTGACCGCCGTGGAATACGTCCGCAATTTCATGAAGCGTGTGCGCAAGAAGGACTCGGCTGTGATCATCGCCAGCCAGAACCTGGAGGACTTCAACCTGGACGGTGTCAGGGAATATACCAAGCCGCTGTTCTCCATCCCCACCCATCAGTTCCTGTTCAATGCGGGCAGCATTGATGCCAGGTTCTACACGGACACCCTCCAGCTGGAGGAAAGCGAGTACAGCCTGATCCGCTACCCCCAGAGGGGCGTGTGCCTCTACAAGTGCGGCAACGAGCGGTACAACCTGATGGTCAACGCCCCGGAGCACAAAGCCCGGCTGTTTGGAAAGGCCGGAGGACGATAGGAGTGTGTAAAGATTTCCCAAGCGGCCAAGAGCGGGCATTCTTCCGGCTTTACACCGATTGCTTATGTTCAGAAGGGAGGGGACATGGTTGGAGCTTAAGGAACAGCGTTTCGGCATTGAGATCGAGATGACCGGGATCACGAGGCGGGAGGCTGCGGAGGTGGCTGCCGAATATTTCGGGACGGAAAGCAGATACACAGGGACGGGGTATGAAACCTATACGGCGCTGGACAGGCAGGGGCGGCAGTGGAAATTCATGAAGGATACCAGCATCACCCCGGAGAAGAAAGTAGGGGGGCAGAGGATAAGGGCATGTGATGATTACAAGACGGAAATGGTCAGCCCCATCTGCCGCTATGAGGACATCATCCCCATCCAGGAGATCATCCGGGAACTGAAAAAACATGGGGCAATCACCAACGAAAAATGCGGCATCCATGTGCATGTGGATGCCTCCCCTTTTGACGCCCGGACGCTGCGCAACATCACAAACATCATGGCGTCCAAGGAGGATCTGATCTACAAGGCCCTGAAGGTGTCCGTTGCCCGTGAGGACCAATACTGCCAGAAGGTGGAGGAACGGTTTCTGGAGGAATTAAACCAGAAGAAGCCCAAGACCCTGGACGGGGTGGAACGGATCTGGTATGACGGCACCAGCCGCAGGCATAAACATTATGACGCCAGCCGGTACCACTGCCTGAACCTCCACTCTGTGTTCCAGAAGGGGACGGTGGAGTTCCGTCTGTTCAACGGGACGCTCCATGCGGGCAAAATCAAGGCATATATCCAGTTCAGCCTTGCCATCACCGCCCAGGCGCTGAACCAGGCATGCGCCAGCCGGAGAAAAACACAGACCACCAATGAGAAATACACGTTCCGGACCTGGCTGCTGCGCCTTGGGCTGATCGGGGATGAATTCGCCACCGCCAGGCAGCACCTGCTGGCGGAGCTTCCGGGGTGCATCGCATGGCGGGACCCGGCCCAGGCGGAGGCGCAGAAGGAAAGGCTAAGACAGAAAAGGGAAAAAGAGCTGGCGGAGCAGGGGAACCCTGTGCAGGAAAGGGAGCCTCCCGCTGCTCTGGAGGGAGAAGCGGAAGAAACCGTGCAGGAGCCGCAGGCTTATGTGATGGGCATGTAGAAAATCATGCAGGATCTGCCGCATCGCATGGCAGGGTCCGGAAGGCTGTAAGGAGGGTGTGCCTGTGACGGAAAATGGGCAGGCTGTGACAGGGGAAAGGAGTATATCCGGAAATGGGAAGAAAAAGAGAAACATTATATCTGGCATACGGCAGCAACATGAACCAGACACAGATGGCATTCCGCTGCCCCACCGCAGAGGTGGTGGGGACCGGCGAATTGAAAGGGTACGAGCTGCTGTTCCGGGGAGCGCCCAGGGGTGCGGTTGCCACCGTGGAGCCGAAGGAGGGCAGCTCTGTGCCTGTGCTTTTATGGAAGATCCGCAGGGCGGATGAGCAGGCGCTGGACCGCTACGAAGGGTATCCCAGGTTTTACGGGAAACAGATGCTGCAGGTGGAACTGGAAGGGAAAGAGGTATCCGCCATGGGCTACATCATGATGCCCGGCCATGAATTCGGCGTCCCGTCCGATGGGTACGCAGATGTCATATGGGAGGGCTATGAGCAGTGCGGGCTGGATACAAAGCCCCTGGAGGATGCCATCCACAATGCCTATGCAAAGGTTTCCTGGCAGGAGAAGGGCATGGGGGAACAGGGGCAGGAGATGCCCGGCACGGGCGGGGTGGAACCGATGGGACAGGAGACGCCCGGCATGGGCGGGGTGGAACCGATGGGACGGGAGATGCCCGGCATGGGCGGGATGGAGCCGATGGGGTAGGATGCCCCGCAGGCGGATGGAAAGAAAGGAGGGAAGCCTATGGCGGCAACGGCAGCTGTGCTGGCAGCCAAGGCCGTGCTGGCCGCGGCATCAGACAAGAGGGGAAGGACGGCGATAGCCACCGTGGTGGCGGCAGTCCTGACGCCCTTTATCCTGATCGTTGTGATGATCCTGTGTGCGCTGTCCGGCACGGCAGGGCATAACAACGCCGCCGTGGATCTGGCGTTCAACGGCGGTTATTTATCGGCGGGACTCCCGGCGGATTACCGGATGTATATCGAGAAGATGCGGGAGAGCTTCCGGGAACTGGATGCGGTCCTGGCTGAGATCAACGCAATGGCGGAGGACGGCACGGTGGACGGATACCGTGTCAAGGCGGTCTTCTATTCTCTGTTCTTCGGCGCGGAGCAGCCCAGGATGAATGATGACGATTACAGGGGCTTTGCGGACTGCTTCGTGGACTATGAGGAACGGGAGGATGAGGAAGGGGAAACCTATATGGCGGCAGTCCCCATCACGGACATGGGGATTGTGTACGGGAACCTGTCCGCCCTGCTGGGGCGGGGGATCACGGATGGGGACAGGGCCAATGCCCAGCGCATCTACGTGCTGGCAAAATACGGGCAGGCCGGTTCGGGGAGCGGCCTGCCGCCCGGCGAGGCCATGGGGGACGGCAGCTTTGCGGCGCTGATTGCGGAGGGGGAGAAGTACCTGGGATACCCCTATGTGTGGGGCGGGTCGACGCCGGAGACATCCTTTGACTGCTTCGGGTTTGTCTGCTGGGTCTACACCCGCTCCGGGGTCTATCCCCTGTCCCGTACCACGGCCACGGGGATCTATAACCAATGCGCCATCGTGCCGAAGGAGGAAGCGCAGCCCGGCGACCTGGTGTTCTTCAGCGGCACCTATGCCAGCAGCGGCCCGGTGAGCCATGTGGGGATCTATGTGGGCGGGGGGAGGATGCTGCACTGCGGCTCCCCCATCGGCTACACAAGCATTGAGACGGCGTACTGGAGGGAAAAATTTTTTGCTTTCGGGCGCCTGCTGGATTAGGAGGGATGACATGAACCCAATAAATGTAATCATGGAACACAAGCCTTGCTTTAAACTCTGCCAGGCAAAGGCGGAAAAGACCATACGCCTTTCGGAAAAAGAATTTGAACAATTCCTGCAAAGCCCCATGGAATACCAGGACTTTATAAAAGGGAATGTGGATCTGATGCGCCAGGATGAAAGGGGCGTGTACCACTGCCTGTTGGTCACTGGCGATAACCACAGGGATGGCGTCCTGGTGGAGGCGGACGGGTATGATTATGCCCGCTATGCCTCTTATGTGCCGGATGCGGCGGCCCTTGCATACGACTCCCTGTCGGAGATGGGGTACAGGCTGGCTTTCCTGGTGGAGCAGCTTGTCACAAAGGGGCTGGACAGCGCACAGGAGGGATATTGGGAGGTCAGCTTTGATGAAATCAGGGAACAGTCCGGCCTGGAACTTGGGAAAAACCCGTTCCTGCAGGAGCTTATGGCGGACATGATCGCAGAGAGGCCGGAGGTGGCAGAGGTCTGCATCTGGAGGGACTGTTTCAGCGTGAATTACCGTCCGGAGCAGATCCGGGAACGCCAGAAAGAAGAAATCACAGAACACGCCTGCCCGGAGGAAAAACGGCAGAGGCTTGGCGACCTGATCCGCAGCGGAATACCGGCCGACACATACCTGGTCCATGAATCGGATGTGGGCTTTATCCCCGTGGGGAGGGTGAGTGCTGCCGACTTGGACTCCGGTGTGCTGGCTGGTTATGCCGACCTGCTGGACGCCGGGATTGTTTCAATGCGGCAGGGAAGCTACGGGCAGGAGATCGTGCTGGAGGGTGTGCCTGCCGAAAGGCTGGCAGAGTTTGACCGGTTCCTGGCAGGCTCTTTTGTAAAAGGGCAGGGGATGGAATACGAGGTGTTTGCAAGGGAGCTGGAGGCCATCCGCCCGTGCAGCGGGGATGCGGCCGCAGCCTGGTATGAATGGGCAAAGGAGCTGGAGAGGTGCGATAAGGCGGGGGAGCCGAAAGTACCCGGCAAGAGGGCAGAGGTGTTTTTGGATGAATTTGTGCGCCGTTTCCGTGCCATCTGGGAGAGGCATGGGGACAGGGTGGCCGGGGAGATGATATCCCTCGCGGAACACCATTCCTGCATCTTCCCATGGGAGATGGAACGGGCGGCAGAGCATCTGGCGGCGGGCGGGGGCATCCAGGATATCCTCCCTATGTCCGTGGAAGGCCTCCTGGAAGGATGCCCGGACAGAGGACAGGGGGGAACGCCCGTCCAGTCCATGTGAATGTGAAAAGGCGGGGCTGTCTTTCCCTGATGTTGGCGGCCCCGGAGGAAGGAGGCTGCAGGATATGAAAACAGTGTTTGAACACAAGCCGGATTTTACTTTCCGGGAATTTGCCGTAGAGAAAACCGTCACGATCCCGGCGAGGAAACTGGAGGAAATGCTGCGCCACCCCATGCGCCGTCACGAGGCCATCGTGGAAAATACAGAAGTGATGGGGGTGGACGGGGAGGGTGTGTACCACTGTCTGCTGGTCACGGGGGAGGGCAGGGCGGACGGGCTGCTGGTGGAGAGCGGGGGCAGCGGATACGCCCGGTATGCCTCCTATGTGCCGGAGGCCACAGCCCTGCGTTACCCTACGCTCTCCAGGATGAACCTGGAGCTGGCAGAGGCCGTGGATGCCATCATTGCCGAGGGCACCAGCCGGACCAGGGAGGGGAACTGGACGGTCACTTTTTCGGAACTGGAGGACATGACCGGCCTGTGCGTGGAGGGGAAGCCGTTCCTGCAGGAGACCCTGGGGGATATGCTCTGCAGCCGCCCGGAGGTGGCAGACCTGGCCATTGAGGACGGGCAGTTTGACGTGGCATATTACCTTGATTTCTGCCCGAACTGCCAGAGGGAGACAGCCCAGGAGGGACTGCCGGATGGGATCAGCCAGGAGGAAATGAAAAGCAGCAGCCAGGCAGATGTCCCTGCGGGGACACAGGGGATGTTCCCCTCCATGTGAGGGAGCGGAACCGTAAACCAGAAAGGAGAATGGCATGAAACAGACAACATTCACGGTGAAGTATGACGAGGAAAAATTGAACGCCATCAGGCAGTACATGGGGAAAAAGAACGTGGACTTCGAGGGGGAGCTGACGGAGGCGATGGGGAAGATGTATGAGAAGTATGTCCCCCAGGCCGTCCGGGAGTACATTGAGAGCAGGGAGGATGCGCCGCCCGCCGCCCGCAGGCCGGCCAGATCCCAGGCAGGCGGCGGGGGCGTCTGACCTCCCGCAATCCGGAACAGGCGGTACTCAAAATGCGGGCAGGGTGAGAGGAAAGCCCCTGTTACCCTCTGTGGCCGTCCGTGTGGCGATTTGTGCCCTTGTTTGAGAAAAGTGGATAAACAGGCCGCCTGACACCTTTTCTGCCCTGTTTGGGGCGATTTGGCGAAAGCAGAACCAAACCCTGCTGGCAAGCGGCGCAGGGCAGCCTCAAATGGCGGGAGAACCGGGGGTAACTGGCAGGGTCGAAATGTGTGCAGGTTAAAGGGCGGGTGGCTTTTGCAAGCCCCCCTGCCCGGTTCACACCGCCCGGCAAAGCCGTGCGGGAAAGGAAGATGCCACCCACAGGCGCGGTTTTTCCGAAAATCAGGTGGCTTGGCAGGAAAACAGGCAGGAAAAAGGGGAGATCGCGGGGTGGCTTGGGGAAAGCAGGCGGGAAAAGGGAGGATGCTATGGGCGCAAATGAGGATAAGACCAAATTTTCCATCCGGGTGGATACGCAGCTTCTGGAACTGGCAGACTCCTGCATCGGGAGCGGGGCAGCCAGGAACCGCACGGAGCTGATCGGGGATGCCCTGCGGTTCTACCTGGGATACCTTATGGCGGGGAAGGCGGAGGATTACCTGCTCCAGTCCTTATCCTCCGCCGTGGCAGGGACGGTGCAGGACAGTGAAAATCGCCTGGCCCGGATGGACTTTAAGATTGCGGTGGAACTGTCCAAGCTGTCCCAAGTCATTGCTTACACCCATGACGTGGATGAGGAATCCCTGCATCGGCTCCATGCAAAGTGCGTGGAGGAAGTGAAGCGGATCAACGGCGCGGTGGAGTTTGAGGATGCGTACAGGTACCAGAGGCGGGAAACGTAAGTGAAAAAGGCAACTATGAGATAAAACCGGATAAATAATTGGGCAAAAGTGAATGACGCAGAAACAGAAATATGTTAAGATAGAAAACGGAAAACGATTTGTGTCTGTGGTTTTGTGAGATAAACGTTGGTGTACAAAAGGGCAGGAATACAAGATGAAAATTTTTGAACTGGAACAAGAGATACAAGAACTGATAGAACTTCATGTGGAAGGGGACTATTGGGATTTCAAACAGCAATGGCATTCAAACAATGCAGATCTGCTCCATGATATTATATGCATGGCAAACAGCCTTGCCAACAGGGACTGCTATATCATTATCGGGGTGGAAGATGGAAGCTATAATGTTTTGGGTGTGGACGATGAGAATCGAAAGAACCAGCAGAATGTGATTGACCTGCTCCGGCAAAAGCCAGCGTGGGCAGGTGGATATATACCGGAGGTATATGTCAAGACGATTTCCATAGTGGATAAGGAAATAGACGTAGTGATTGTTAAGCATAGTGATAACACCCCGTTTTATTTACTGGAAGATTACAAGAAGGAAGGTCAGCCAATCTTTAAGGGAGCAATCTATACCAGAAAAGGAGACACGAACACTCCAAAGACAGGAACCGCTGATCTGCATGACACAGAACTTTTGTGGAAACGGAGATTCGGATTATTGTATAATCCCTCCCAGCGGGCGAAATTTTATCTGAAAGATTTGGAAAATTGGGAATCAGCCGATGGTGAAACAGATAAGTCTGGCAGAGATGACAGTTTTCTTTTCTACAAACCGGACCCTGATTATACAGTTTATTTTATTTATGAGGATGAAGCTGACGAAGTTATGACATACGCAAAGGATGTCAATGATAATGCGGTTGGGACACAATCCTATTATTTATTTGCATTCTGTAATGTGAGTTACCATACAGGGTATTCCAGCAGGAGGAAGGTTGTTTTATACTACAAGGAGGTTCCGCTATTTTCCAGTGTTATAGAGAGTGTGGACGAGGGAAGAACCAGTGTGGTACCGCCAGAGTTTAGTCCGATAGAGCCATATTATATTGAGGACAGCTTTCGGTATCTGATGTTTGAATTTGTATTCAGACATTGGTGTGGAAACTATTCGTCAGAGGCAAGGGAAATGTTCCTGCGAGTGATACCGGTATATAAGAATGATGAAGAACATGAGGAATTCAGAGAATACGTCAAAAACAATGGAATACCTCCTTACATTCCTGGAAGGAAAAACGAAAAGATGCAGGGAAAGGCATTGGAACGTATCCAGCAAACGGAAATTCATGTTTACAAAACATACGGTGATCCTTCCACAACGGAAGCAGTTGCACAATTGGTGAAAGACACTCCAGAATTGGTAATTAACTTTGCGAATCCAGAAAATGAGTGTTTCCAACTGATAACAGAGGATCTCAGAAAGGGGAAAATGATGGTTGACTGGCTGGAGAACTGGAGAAACAACAGGGATTAAATCTGCATGAGAACAGAAAGTAAATATAACGATAAGATATGCGGAGAGCGAAATGCTTTCCGTTTTTCTTTTTGGAGGATTATCATGCCCAAAATCATTTTTACCTCCCGCTACCTGCGGGATGCGCCTCTGGCACAGCTGGAGAACTACGTCCGTTATGTCAGCACCCGCGAGGGCGTGGAGAAGGTGGAGGGGAGCAGGCAGAACCTCCCTGCCACAGCACAGCAGAAAGACCTGGCCCGCCAGATCGTCCGTGACATCCCGTCCGCAAAAGAGATGCTGGAGTATGCGGACTTTTTGCTGCGCCCCACCATGGGGAATGCATCGGAGTTTATCTCCTGTGCCCTGGAGCAGAACGTGGATCTCATCGGCAGCCGGGAGAACTATGTGGACTACATCGCAAACCGCCCCAGGGTGGAACGCCTGGGGGAGCACGGCCTGTTTACGGACGCAGGGAAAGCAGTGGTGTTAAAACAGGTGCAGGAGGAAGCGGCCGCGCACAAAGGCCCTGTCTGGACCCACGTCATCTCCCTGCGGCGGGAGGACGCCGCAAGGCTGGGCTATGACAGCGCCGCACAGTGGATGGCGCTGCTGCGTTCCAAGCGGGCCATGCTCTGCAGACACATGAAGATCGACAGCGCCAGCCTGCGCTGGTATGCCGCATTCCACAACGAGGGGCACCATCCCCATGTCCACCTGATGGTCTATTCCGCAAAGGACAATGACGGATACCTGACGGAAAAATCCATCGAGGCCATGCGCTCGGAACTGGCCCACGATATCTTCCGGCAGGATTTCGCCCACATCTATGAAAACCAGAACCAGGCCCGCGCAGACCTGAAAAGAGGCGCTGCGGATGTGATGCAGGAGATGATGGATGCGCTGCGCCGCAGCACGGTGGCAAGCATGGAGATCGAGAAGATGATGGCGCGCCTTTCAGAGCGGCTGCAGAACACAGGCGGGAAAAAAGTGTACGGGTATCTTAAGTGGGATGTGAAGAATCTGGTGGACAGGATCGTGGATGAGCTGGCGAAGGAGGAAAAGGTGGATGCGCTGTACCGGGCATGGGGGAAATGGCAGGATGAGATACTGCTGGCTTACCGGAACAGCACACCGCCCCTGCCGCCGCTTTCCGCCCAGCCGCAGTTTAAGAGCCTGAAGAACATGGTGATCGCAGAGGCGGCCAGGCTGGGAAACGGCAGGTTTCTCTTTGAGGATGAGGCGTGGCAGGAGCAGGAAGAACGGGAAAGCCTGTTCCCGGACGGGGCGGAGCTGCCGGATGGGGATGGCAATGCCGGTCAGTTTCCGGAAGATGCCCCTGATTGGTTTCCGGAGGACGCCCATGAGCAGTTTCCGGGGAATGTCCCTGACTGGCCCATGGAGGATGCAGACAGAACGGAGGAATCTGGCGGCAGGGCAGAGGAAAGAGGATCACCGGGGGAGGATGGCGGCAGCCCGGTCTTTTATGCGGAGTGGACAAAGGACTACAAGCTGGCCAGGCAGTATCTCTACGGATCAGGAAATGCCGTGCAGGACTTTGCACAGGCCCGCGCCCTGTTTTGGCAGGAGGCGGAGGCGGGGAACGCCCTGGCGATGTATGACCTGGGCAGGATGTGTGCGGACGGCCTTGGACGGGATGCCGACCAGGATGCGGCGCAGGAATGGTACGCCAAAGCGCTGCAGGCTTTCCATGGGGCAGAAAAGGAGGCAAAGGAACGGAAACGCCCCTACCTGCAATACCGCATCGGGAAAATGTATGCCGCCGGCCTTGGCGCCGGGCAGGACTATGGTACGGCGGCAGGCTGGCTGTCCCAGGCGGCAGCGGCAGGGCATAAGTATGCACAGTATTCCCTTGCGGGCTTATACCACCGGGGGCAGGGCGTGGCCCAGGATGACACGGAGGCATTCCGGCTTTACGGCTGCTCCGCGGAGCAGGGCAACCCATACGCAGATTTTGAACTGGCAAAAATGTACCGTGACGGGATCGGCACACAGAAGGACAGCAGCCAGGCGGAGATCTGTTTTCAAAATGCGTTTTCCGGTTTCCTGCATCTGGAGGAAAAGAGCGGCGATGACAAGCTGCAGTACCGCCTGGGGCAGATGCTGCATACTGGCACAGGGACTGAAAAGGATGACGCTGCCGCCGCAGATTATTGGGAGCGGGCGGCAAAGCTGGGGAACGTCCACGCGCAGTATGCCCTGGGAAAGCTGTGGCTGGAAAACGGGAGCGGCAGTACGGCGCAGGCCGTCCGCTGGATCACAAAGGCGGCGGATGCAGGAAATGCCGCCGCCCAATATACCCTTGGAAAGCTCTGCCTGTCAGGGGAGATTGTGGAGAAGGACGCTGCAAGGGCGGCGGAGCTGTTCACCTTATCGGCAGGACAGGGAAATGAGTATGCGGCATACCGGCTGGGGCGGCTGTACCTTTCCGGGGAGGATCTCCCCAGGGATGAGAGGGAGGCCGTCCGCTGGCTGACACTTTCCGCAGAAATGGGAAACCAATATGCGCAGTACACCCTTGGAAAGCTGTACCTGATCGGGGAGGATATTCCCAAAGACGTAGAAATATCCGTCCATTGGCTGGGGCAGTCCGCAGGGCAGGGAAACCAATACGCGCAGTATGCCCTGGGAAAGCTGTACCTTTCCGGGGAGGATATCCCAAAGGATGTGGAAAAAGCCGTCTGCTGGCTGGAGCAGTCCGCAGATCAGGGGAACCAATACGCACAGTACGCCTTGGGGAAACTGTACCTCTGCGGAAAAGACATTCCCCGTGACAGGGAAAGAGCCGCCGTGTACCTGCAGGCCGCCGCAGAGCAGGGCAATATTTATGCGGCATTCCTGCTGGAGCATATGGACTCTTTCCGGGACCCCGACCTGTTCCTGGCGGCAACCCGCCTGATGCACCGGCTGGAAAAGCTGTTCCGGGAGGATGTGCAGAGGGCCGCAGGAGGCAGCCCGTTCCATATCGACCGGAAACGCCGCCACAGGCTCTCGGAGAAGAAACAGGCCCAGGGCCATAAGAGGGACGACAGGGAGCCTGTGCAGCAGCAGATATGATTCCGTTGAACGGGAGGAATTTTTTACTGGAATGGATGCCCGCCAGAGAGGGCAGGAAGGAGAGGGATGGCAGGATTTGTATATTTTACGGACGAGCAGAAACAGCGGGCCAACGAGGTGGACTTAGAGGACTTCCTCTCCAGGCGCGGGGAGAAGCTGCTGCGCTCCGGCAGGGAGAAAAGACTGGCCAGCGACCACAGCATCACGGTGCGGGGCAACCGCTGGTACGACCATGCGGCGGGGACCGGGGGCTGCGCCATCGACTTTGTGCAGATGCACTACAACAGCACGTTCCCGGAGGCCGTCACCCTGCTCCTTGGCGGGGAGCAGGGGCAGGCATACCGCGCCAGCGAGCCGGAGAGGGAAAAAGAGCCAAAGCCCTTTGCGCTGCCGGAGGCGAATGGGGACATGCGGCGGGCCTATGCCTACCTGACAAAAAGCCGCTGCCTGGACAGGGAGGTAGTCTCCGTTTTCTCCAGAAAAAAGATGATCTATGAGGACGCGAAATACCACAACGTGGTGTTTGTAGGATACGATGCGGAGGGAACCGCCCGCCACGCCCATAAGCGGGGGAGCCATACAAAGGGGGATGCGTTCAAGGGCAACGTGGACGGCAGCGACCCCAGGTACAGTTTCCGGCACCTGGGGAAAGGGAATGCCGTCTATGTGTTTGAGGCCCCCATCGACATGCTGTCCTTTATCACGCTGCACAAAAAAGGCTGGCAGGAGAACAGCTATGTGGCGTTAAACGGCATATCGGCACACGCCATGCTCCAGGCGCTGGAGGACAGCCCCCAGGCCGACACGGTCATCCTCTGCCTGGACCATGACCCCGCAGGCATAGAGAACAGCTTCCGCCTGGCGGACGCCGTAAAGGAGCGGCGACAGGATGTCCGTGTGAAACTGCTGCAGCCGGTCAACAAGGACTGGAACGAGGATCTGAAAGCGCAGAACGGGCTGGAGCCGATCCCGGCAAAGGAGCATCCGGGGATAACGGAGTGCAGGGCATGGTGCGGGACGCTTAAGGAAGCGGCGGAGAGCATCGATCCCAGGCATGCCACCCCGGAATCCCTGAGACGGTACCACTACGGGATCTACCAGACACTGCAGAAGGGGACCGGCCCGGAACAGCTGGAGGATGCCTTTGACGGGGACGGCCTGATCCTGGCGGGGATCGCGGTCAGGATCATGGAAAAGTACGGAAAGGAGCTGGGGCGGGACGCTGCGCCGGGACAGATCATCGACAACCTGTGCGCCAGGTACAGGCCCCACAGGGACAAAGGGAACCTGAAATCCCGGCTTGCGGATATGCAGGCCGCCTTTGAAGGCGTGATGGGCTGCTTTTCGGGAACAGGGCCGGGGACGGAGGAAGAAAAGGAAACGCTGGTCAAAAAATGTGTGGGCCTTACGATGGAGTGCATCAGGGCCCATATTTTTGTGGCCGGGAAACAGCAGGCGCAGAAACAGGAGGGAGGGATAAAGCAGATATGCAGCCAGTCGTAATGCTGATCTTGATTGGAGCGGGGATGTTCGCCGTCATCGGCGGCATCTCCCTGCTGGCCCATTACTATACCTTAAACGGCATCAAATCCCGAACCGTGGGGGACGGCCAGCACGGCACGGCGAGGTTTGCCACGGAAAAGGAGATCCGGGAAACCTATGCCCATGTCCCCTACGAGCCGGAGAAATGGCGCAGGGGCGAGAGCCTGCCAGCAGTACAGGGGCTGGTGGTTGGCTGTAAAAAACACGGAGGCAGCGTGACAGCGTTAGTGGACGAGGGGGACATCCACTGCCTGATGATCGGCGCCGCAGGCGTGGGCAAGACCGCCAACTTTTTATACCCCAACATTGAATACGCCTGCGCGTCAGGGATGAGTTTCGTGACCACGGACACCAAGGGCGACCTGTTCCGCAACTACGCGGGGATCGCAAAGGGACACTACGGCTACCGGGTATCCATCCTTGACCTGCGCAACCCCACCCGCTCGGACGGCGGCAACATCCTGACCATGGTGAACAAATACATGGATGAATACCTTGCGGACACAGGGAACCTGGCGGCCAAGGCCAGGGCGGAGAAGTATGCCAAGATCACGGCCAAGACCATCATCTGCTCGGACGGCGCGCAGGCCAGCAGCTACGGGCAGAACGCATTCTTTTATGACGCGGCGGAAGGGCTGCTGGCCTCGGTGATCCTGCTGATCGCAGAATACTGCCCACCGCAGAAGCGCCACATCGTCTCCGTGTTCAAGCTGCTCCAGGATCTGATGGCGCCCTCCCCGGTAAAGAACCGGAACCTGTTCCAGCTATTGATGGATAAGCTGCCCGCCGAGCATAAGGCCAGGTGGTTTGCGGGGGCGGCCTTAAACAGTGCGGAACAGGCTTTTGGCTCGGTGCTCTCCACCGCCATGAGCCGCCTGAACGCATTCCTGGACAGCGAGATGGAGCAGATCCTGTGCTTTGACAGCACCCTGGACACGGAAACTTTCTGCACCAGCAAGGCGGCAATCTTCATCGTGCTGCCGGAGGAGGACAACACAAAGTATTTCATGGTGTCCTTATTCCTCCAGCAGCTCTACCGGGAGATGCTCTCCATCGCGGACGAGCACGGAGGAAAGCTGCCGAACCGGGTCATGGTGTTTGCGGACGAGATCGGCACCATACCAAAGATCGAGTCCATGGAGATGATGTTCTCCGCAGGCCGTTCCAGACGGATCAGCATGGTGCCCATCATCCAGAGCTTTGCGCAGCTGCAGAAGAACTACGGGAAGGAGGGCTCCAGCATCATCACCGACAACTGCCAGGATATCCTCTTCGGCGGCTTTGCGCCCAATTCGGAGAGCGCTGACATCCTCTCCAAAGCCCTGGGGAACAGGACGGTGCTGTCCGGCTCCATCTCCAGGGGGAAGAACGACCCCAGCCAGAGCCTGCAGATGATGGGGCGGCCGTTAATGTCGCCGGACGAATTAAAGACGCTCCCCAAGGGGCACTTCATCCTTGCCAAGACCGGGTGCTGCCCCATGCAGACAAGGCTCCCCCTGTTCTTAAAGTGGGGGATCGTATTCGGGGAGGCTTATGAAGTGCCGGAGAGGGCGGCAAGGGAGGTGTCCTATGCGGACCGCTTTGAACTGGAGCAGGAGATCCTGCGCCGCCGTGACGATGACATGGACGATGACGGTGACTTCCCGCCGTTTCCCGCTGCAAGGGCAGGAGGGCAGTCCCATGCCCCGGCGCCCCAGCCATCAGGCGCAGCCCATCCGGGCGGCCAGGGCCATACGCCGGCATTCCAGGAGAAGGAACACCCACGCCTGCCCAGGCGCATGCCCCTGCGGACAGATTAGGGGGCGCCTATGGGGTATTTTACGGAGATATATGCCCAGGAACTGCCACACCGCGCCAAGGCCGTGTATATGTACCTGAAGGACCGCAGCAACCAGGAGGGACAGTGCTACCCGGCCATCGGGACCATAGCCAGGGAGCTGCAGCTTTCCCGGCGGACGGTGGAGAGGGCGATAGACGACCTGGTGCGGGCAGGGCTGGTCACAAAGAAGCAGCGCTGGCGGGAGAACGGCGGGCGGAGCAGCCTGCTCTTTACGCTGAAAGGCAGGACCTAAAAAGCATCCTGGTGACAGGCTGGGATTTTTTGAAAAAGAAACGCCGCCAAGGGGGGAGTGCGCCCTCCTGGCGGCGTAAGGGATATGACATGGTGACGTAAGCAGCGAAGGTATCACTCTAAGAAATATTTTACTGACAGAGAAAAAATATGATTTTATGCTGATCAGAGGGGGCAGGATTCAAAATATGGGCGGGATCAGCAGGGGTGGAAGAAATCGCCGTAATTGCACCCCAATATTCCCTGCAGGGCAACCAGCTGTTCGGTGGAAGGGTTACAGGCTCCCTGTTCGATCTTGCTGAGTGTGCTGGTGCTGATGGGGATGCCCTCCAGCTGCAGCTTTGCCACCAGGTCCATGTTCCGCAGGTGTTTCTGTTCCCGCAGACGGCGGATGTTATTGTTATAACCGATGATGGGAGAGCTGCCCTGTTTAATCCGTTCTGCTTTGTTCATAGGGCATCCTCAAAGGCTGATCCCGGACAGGCCAAGGAAATACTCCCGTTTACCAAGGATCTCTTTCTGCTGCTCTTCCGGCAGGCATCGGAACATGTCCTGATAGTCCAGGTCAGCCAGAGGGGTGCCTTTTGTGAGCGCAAGGAGCTGAAAGGAGTACCATTCGCCCCAGAGGTCGTTGAACAGGTCCCTGCCGGAAGTAAAGATGCAGGTATCGTCAAAACCAAAAGGGTGTTTGTAATACTGCAGTTTCACAAAGCCGTACTGCCCGGCATCCAGCACCATGAGGTCAAGGCTGTACATTTCCGCAAAGGCATCGGCAACCCTGCGGCAGATGACTCGTTCCTCCTCCGTGATGCGCACGGCGTCTTTTTTCGCCTGTGTGCTGTTCACGATTTCCAGATGGGTGACTGCATCCTGCAAAAAGTCCAGTTTCAGGTCAATCTCCGCCTGGAAATTTGCGGTGGCGGCATACTGGAGAAGCTCCTGGGAACCCCAGCCGTTGATGTCCCTGCATCGCCTGACAAGGCCGGAGAGAATCCTGCCCTGTTCAGGATCAAGGGTGTAGGAAAGGCTATAGGAGTCCATGGCCGAGAACCTCCTTTCCGGATTGGGCAGGTGCAAGAAGCAGCTCCCGGCAGTCGGAGAATCCCTGCATGTATGCGAGCCTCCCAAAGCAGCTCCCGATGGCGACATGCGCACTCACACAGTCGTCGATCAACTGCCTGGTCTCTTTGGGGAGATGCAGGGCTTTCAGCTGGTCGATATATGGATCGACTGTACTGAGTGATGCATGATAGTCCTCGTCCTGTTCAGCAACACCGTTCATGATGCTGTTCATCCGCATCGACATCAGTTGGTACAATAAAGAATTTTTGTCCATAAAGAACGCTCCTCGTGGTTGGTGTATGTTAACTCTAACACCAAATGAGTGCAATCCTAAAATATACTAAATTATTTGTTTTACTAAAGGTGTGATAGATTAAAAGATAATTTAAGATATGCCTTTCACTTTTGACTTGATTATTGGAATTACAATTGAATTAAAATGTATTATGCATATGAAAGATGATGGATGCAGAATGGCATACCAATAAACATAGGCCTTAAAAATCAAGAAAAAAATAAAAAAATTATAAAAATATTGTAATATTTGGAAGTTTTTCGGTAGTATATAAGTAGGAGGGATAATATGGATGACAGTAAGATCATAGAATTATTTTTTTTAAGATCGGAACAAGCTGTAATAGAGCTTTCATCTAAATATGGCGAGATCTGCATAAAGATAGCCTTTAATATTTTAAATAATTTGGAAGATGCGGAAGAATGTGTTAATGACACATATATGGGTACATGGAACAGTATTCCACCACAAAAACCGAATCCATTAAGTACATATGTTTGTAAAATCGCCAGAAATATAGCGCTAAAGAGATATCGATATAACACAGCAAAAAAAAGGAATAGTTTTTACGATATATCACTTTCTGAATTGGAAGATTGCATTCCTTCTGCTGCGCAGAATACAGTTTCCAGCACGGAAGAAGATTTGACTGAGATTATTGAACATTTCTTAGATTCATTGGATAAGAAAAGCCGTATTATGTTTGTTAAAAGATATTGGTATGCTGAGTCTATAGCAGCAATAGCAACAGAATTTGATATGACAGAAAACCATGTGGCGGTAAGATTGTTGCGTACCAGAAATAAAATGAAAACATATTTAGAAAAGAAAGGCGTCATAGTGTGAATAGTACAAATAAAATTGCAAATGCAATAGGAAATATTGATGATAGATTTATTTTGGAAGCGTTTAAGCATCGCTCTCATTTGGCAATGCATCAGAAAATTCGATTATTTGGAGCGATTGCGGCGAGCATATGCTTTATGATTGGAACCATGGTGTTGTTGAATAAAAATAGTCACATTTCGATAGCAGTCTATGCATATGAATCAAACGAGATGCTTGAAAACGGGAAGACGCTATTAATGTCTGGAAGAATTAGTAACGATGGAGAAATGCGGGGACATCCGCTGATGTTTTATGTTTTGGGAAATGAAATAGAGAGTATACGATTTTCCTGCAAAAATGAATGGATTTCTTTTGTGGATTGGACAGAGCAGAGGGGGGATTATGGGTTAAGTAAAAATTTTACAGTTGCATACGGGAGTAGGGAAGAGGATTATTCTTATTTGGTAGTAGATTGGGTACCTCAAAATATAATAAGGAAACTGACTGATAATCAGGCCCTGCGGATATCTGATTTATCACAGGATGAGAAAGAAGATATTATTGTCATGGAGATTTCTTATTTAAACGGAGAAACCGAAACTGTAGCAATATGGATTAGACTGAATGACAACGGAAAATTTGAAACATTTATAAATAAATATCAAATTACAGAAAAAGATGGGTTTATAAATCGACCGGATAGTATGCCAATTGAGCATCAGCCATAATAGGAGAGAAAGAACATGAAAGTATCAAAAAGTATAATAATGGCATTGACAATAGCACTATTATTTACGGGATGCGTAGGGGATACGTTTTCGGATAAAGATATAGAAGAAATAGAACAGCCCTTGGAGTTGGAGACGCAAGAGGAGGTGATGGAGGAATGCGTAGAAAAAAGCAATGCTGAAAGTATCAATTTGTCAGAACATCAAGAACTTATAGCCGATAATGATAGCGCAAGTTTGATACTATCAGAAGAAGAGTTAGTGCGGATACGGTTAATGGCAGAGGAATATTATGTTTCCATCAATCGTAAAATGCTTGACTTTACAAGGGCAGATCCTGTATCTTCATTCAATCGAGAATATGAAGGGTATGAGCATGATGAAGTAGTATTATTTGAAGTATCCGTAGAGAATAGTGAAAACAAAAGATATATTGCAATCGGAAGTAAGGACGGTTGGAACAGTTGTAACATATTAAACGAAGGATATTGAAAGGAAAGGAGAACCTATGAAAAAATTTATGAGGAGAACTGGAATGATGGTTGCGATTGCACTGTCAATGACAATGGTGTTGGGAACTCATGCGCTTGCGAGCGAGCCTGAAAATTTGGATGATTCCATTAGGGCGGAAATTAATGAATATGTGTCCGAACAGTATTCGTCCTTGAGTAGTGTTGAACAGGGTGAAATGGCAGAGGAAATTTATCAGGAAAAGTATGCATCTGTTGCTTCTGTAAATGTGGATGAAAGCGTAGCCGAAGACTTTGCTGATATAGCTTATCAGAACATGATGGAGCGGGAGACATATATTGCGGAGTTGATCAGTTTATATAGTGGTACAGAAACAAACACTACAGAGTGGGAGTATAATTTAAATTATTTGAAAACGCACTATAACGAAATTACTTCCATGGAAGAAGTGAACACCATGTATGTGGACATATACATTGAGGATTATGACATTGTACAGGCTACCAAAGATATGCCGATTGCGCAGATAAATGGAGTAAGAACACGTGCATCTTCTTATAGTACAACAGATGCGGTTGCTTATGCCGAACAGCATTACAATACATATAATTCGGCGTATCCGGACTGGACATCCTATGGTGGAGATTGTGCCAATTTTATTTCACAGTGTTTATATGCTGGCGGAAAGGATATGAAAGGAACACCGGGAACATCTGAGGCCGCTCAGAATTGGGCAAATTGGTTCTCAACAGGAAGTAGTTGTAATACAAAGAATGTTTCATCAACTTGGCGAGGCGCTAACGCATTCAAAAGCTATTGGCAGAGTAACGCAAGTGGATATTCCACATTTACTACAGTCGGATCTGAATCTTATAATTATGGTTTCAAAGGAGATGCGATTTCTCTATTAAGCAGTAACGGGAGTGCATATCATACACTAATGATCGTAGGGTATGATTCGGCCAATAAGGACTTTATTGTTGCTGCCCATACTAGCAATACGAAAACTGCCCATTTAAGTGACTATTCGCCAGCAGGAGGATTTATTATTTTTAACATGCGATAAGGAGGTGCTTTAGTCTCTCAAAGAAGATTTACCCGCAGCTCTGCTACGGAGGGTTTCATTTTAGGTATAATAGTTTATACACTATATAACTGGATAATACAAATAAACAATATAACCAATAACGGAGGAAGAATTCGTGAATATGAAAAAGACTATAAAAACAAAATTAGCATGTTTAATGATCGCAATGGTATCTTTGATAGTAGTGGTTTCACCGCTTTCGGTTCAGGCAGCTACGATAAGTGATGCTTCGGTATCAAAGCCATTAGTTGGTATAGTTGATGCCACTTCATTAAATGTAAGAGAATCCGCAAGTACAAGTTCAAAGAAAGTTGCATCACTTTTTAAGTATGATCCTGTGATGGTGGTTGGAGAATCCGGTGATTTTTATAAAATAATGTATAATACAAATGGAGATTTCGGCTATGTGTATAAATCTTATTTATATGTAGTGGAAAGTGACTATTATTTGCAGGCAAATACTACTAGTGGAAATTTAAATATGCGTTCTTGCGGAGAAACTTCCTGTAGTATTGTTGCATCGGTGCCTAATAAGGTATCTTTTGGATATTTTAATGATATTGACCCCGAATGGTATGTCGGAGTATATGGGAATGTACGTGGATTTACATCAAGGCAGTACACAAGCAGACTTACGTTTTGATTTAGAAATATCATAATAGGATTTGGGCGTCAAAAAGTCAAATTTTGAAACTCTCACTGTCATATTGTATACAAATCCGTATCCAATAGCCACTTATAGAGTTTGCTGACATTCGATTTTTTGTAATTATTGCACAAGCCATTTTGACCAGATACCCGTTTACACCCTAATCATAGTAGATTTTCCGCTTATATAAGTAATATAGAACTTATATAAGCGGATACTTGATTATCGACTGGAGGCATGCGAGATGTACATAACAAATTTAAATTGGGGTGAAGTTGGCAGATTGTCAGTGTTCTTTTTGGTGCAAACAGATAACAGCTCCTTATAGGAGAAGAGCAGGCTACTGGCTAAGCTGTCAGTTCTGATCTTGAAAGGATGAAAGTAATTATGAAAAAAATGTTAATAATTGTACTGACAGTTATTTCAATGCTGTTCTTGCTAACGGCTTGCGGTGAACAGGAAAAAGTAGCAGAGCCAGCTGGTCAAAATATACCGAATTCATCAGAACAAAAAGTAGTATCTTCATGGCAGGAAAGCAGAATAGCATTAAATAAATGTTTTACAGGAGTTACTCTAAAAAATAACATGCTATATGGATATGGAGAGAAAAACGGTATTGTCATAATAACGGTATGCAACCTCCTATCAGGCGACATTATTCGAGAAATTGAACTTTTGGAAGCTACGGCTGTACAAAGCATATCTGTGGATGGACAGGGAGATATTTATGTGCTGGGTACAACAGTAGAGGGTTATGAGTTTTGGAAGATTACAGGGGAGGGTGAAATACAATTATTAGGGCAGATTGTGCTGGAAGATGTGGATGAGGCAATTAATGTTATGCCAAAGGGTATCTGTGTAGATGCGGAAAACCAGATTTATTTGTGGTATGAAATGGGAATACCGGCAAACATATTTTATGAAGATGAGCCAGCGGATGTTTATTCCATGACAGATAGAATTTATGTTAAAGATAATAATCTGAGGACTCTATTCTACGAACAGGTGCCTAATTCAAAGGGAACACAACTGAAAAATTTCTATTTTGATGAAAAAGGGAAACCAATATTATTGATTAAAGACTCAGAAGGCTTTTATCTACAGGGATTGTGCGAGGATGATACGATTTTACGAGTAGACTTGAACGAAGAATTTTTGCAGATGGATTTTGAAGTTTTCTCTCTAAGTGAGGAAGGGTTCATTTTCTGTAGTGGTAGCAGTTTATATCAGTATTTGTTTCATGGACAAGACTGCAAAAAAATTTTGGATCTTTTGGCATATGGGATTTTCCCTGAAGATATTTTGTATTTGGGCTTTTGGGATGAAACTTTTGAAATTGTGGATAACTACAGGAAGGGTGGATATTCAGAGTACACACAACTCAAAATGGGAGAAGATGAAAAGAGTATATTGCGGCTGGGAACTTTGCAAATATCTGGCGGGCTGGAACAGATTGTGACAGAGTTTAACCGCTATCAAGATGATATAAGAATAGAAGTTGTTGATTATTATGAGGATGGACATTTTGAAGAAGGCATAGAACAACTGAAACTTGATATCGTGAAAGGGACAGCGCCGGATGTTTTAGATGTTTCTATGATAGACTATCAATTTCTCGCTGCAAAAGGAGCGTTGGTGGATTTATATGAATATATGGGTCAAGATGAAATGTGCGGCCGGAGTATGCTACAGGAAAATATTTTGAATGCGTATGAGGTAAATGGTAAGCTGTTCAGTATTGCACCGGCTTTTCAAATATATTCTATGTGGGGAAAGAATTCCCTAACTGGCGGCAGACATGGTATTTCAGTGCAGGAAATGAGGGAGATGCTGGAAATCCAAGGAAAGGATATAAACGCTATTTGGGGATTTTCCGCAGATGAACCTGTGCTTACAACACTATGTACTTTTGAAATGGATAAGTATGTTGATTGGGAAAAAGGGACTTGTGATTTTGAAGGAGAATTGTTTTCCTCGGTTTTGGAGTTTGCGGCAGAATATACAGGTTATGAGGGGGATGATTTTTTAACTGATGTGCAAAGAGACAATATTTTATTGTCGGTAGGGGAAATAGATTCTGCGGCAAAGTTTCAACTGGAAAAGGAGATATATGGGGACGATATAAATTTTGTGGGGTATCCTACAACGAAAGGGTCAGGAACAGCGGTAGGGTTTTATGGAAGTGAATTGGCTGTTAATGCGGGGAGTGAAAAGAAAGATGAGGCATGGAGGTTTGTGAGGTATTATCTATTGAATGGATATAAAGGCAATGGTTTTCCTCTGTGCAAAGAGCAGTTCGATGAAACCATGAGCAAATCAATGGAAAAAGAATATGTTTTTGATGGTGAAGAGCAGTATGAGATACCAAAATTGACTTGGGGAAATGGAGGAAATTATATTGAAATTTATGCAGCAGATCTGGAAACTGTGAGCGCAATAAAGAATCTGGTAGCAGGAATAGAATACAAATTTCAATATCATACAGAAATACAGGCAATTATCAATGAGGAAGCCGAAAGCTATTTTGCAGGACAAAAAACAATAGAAGAAGTTGTTGCAGTGATTCAAAACAGAGTCAGTTTGTATTTACAGGAGCAATTGAATTAATGAAGCTAAAGGGTGTGCGGTGATTATTATGTCAGAGTGAGAAAAATTGAAAAAATTGCTGTGTGATATGAATGTATATGCATCAAGGCTGAATGAACTACTCCGTCTGATAGAAGAGAAACTGAAAGAGATTCCATATATCGATAAGATTATGGCAATCAAAGGGATTGGTCTCGTCACAGTCAGCGGATTTATTGCAGAGGTGGGCGACATTGGACGTTTTGACAGCTCGAAACAGCTGTAGAAACTGGCAGGATATGCGATCGTTTCAAATGATTCCGGTTAGCGTAATGGGGAGAGCCGCATCAGCTACGGGGGGTGGAAGCGCCTGTGGTATGTACTGTACAAAGCAGCGATCTCGCTGATCGGGAAAAATGCGGAGTTCGGGGAAATACACAATTATTTTAGGACCCGGGAAATGAATCCCTTGAAGAAGATGCAGTCAGTAGTTGCAGGGGTATGTAAGATCCTAAGGTTGTTTTACACAATCCTGACAAAAGGGGTGGACTTTGATGGGGAAAAGTTCATGGGGATATTCAAAGGACGCAGATACAGGCAGCATAAGCCGGGATCAGAGGGATAGAGACACGGTAGCTGAGAGGTACGGCAAATGTTCTGGCAAACATGCACCGTAAGGTGCCGGGACAGGAGGCATACCTAACAGGTTAGTAAGATTTGTTACAAAGAATGAGCCAGTAGTCGGCAGGAATATTTTCCATAGGGCATGACCCTGCAAGGGAGCTAAGCTGACACAGTGGTTATGGATAGGAAGAACGAAGAAAGCTAGGATTTCCCCTTCTGGGTGGGATGATCTTGGTAGACACGGGAGGTGGAGGTTCGCTGCCGTAGAAGGAGGGGCATACAAATGGCCATATAAAGCGGAAAGCAATGACATTTTACTTTGTATACCCCAAACCATCTTCTTTCGTACCAGATACAAAGAAATATCCATCATCGAGGTTCATTCATCTGATATAAGCAATAAAAAACCTTGATTTTTAAGGAAAAAGACTTGACTAACGTAGGGAGGTGAAAGGGCGTTATTGAGTCAGTAAGTGCCTGTAGCTACTGTGAGGATGTGTGGTTTCCTTTGCGAAATATTGCCCATTACTCACAGGAGTAACGTGTATACACAGACATAACTCTTCAATTTTGAGTGAAACGAATAAAACAAGTAATAAAATGGCAGAAAAACATTCTTTATAAAAAAGAATCCCATGGAAAGCAAAAGTGAGTCAGAAAAACATAGTCTGCAAGCAGAAGATTTAACACCTATTTTTTGTATTATAAAATTGGTAAACTTACTGTTGAAAGACTTAATTGAGAAAGCGAGGAAATTGTAATGAGAAAAATCAAAAAGTTCTTTGGAGTTGTATTTGCAATGGCTATGAGTATGTCGATGTCTATGGTAGTTTTAGCGGCTGGATCTTCCGATCAAAAAACAGTACCTGGATATGGCACTCTCTCAGGATCAATCTCTGCGGGTGGCACCTATGGAAATTATCAAATTAGTGCACCCACAAATGTTACCACTAACCCGGATAACGCATACATAAGAGTTAAAATTACTATTGAGGATATTTATGGTACAGAACTTGACTCAGATCACAAAGATTCTGCGCGAGGAGTGACTTCTTACCCTGGACCATTCCCGGTAGTTAATTTTGACGATGTGCATGCGATTTATGCTGCTCATAATATTCAGGGCGGAAGAACATATGAGGCGCAGGTGGTCTATACGGTAACAACCACTATTCCTGATTAAAGCATATAGGGATTCAACTAATAATTGTGAAGTGTTTTCTGCCATTTTATAGTATATATAAAGTTTTAATGAAAGCATTCGTCAAATCAGATGTATGCATCTGTATTTGGCGAATGCTGTGTTATAGTGATAATTAGTCCGTGGGGCATTTTGGTTTTTACAAGAGAATTGCACTGTATATAATTATCGTTGTGCATGTAAACAGTACCTGCGAGCGAATAAATTGATGCCTATGCAATAATGTGATATAGTAAACAAAAACGCTTGTATATTTTGAACAACGGAGGAACTTATATGAGCCATATACCTATTAATAAATTATTTCTATTGCTACTATGTTGCTGCATATATTTAGCCGGATGTACAGGTTCATCCAAAAAATCGGAAGATGACAGTGTCAGTGAAAGTAAAGAAGGGTTCTCTTCTACGGAAACTATGGGAAGTCTTGGACATGGTTTGGCATCTTACTTAGTGGATGAAGACATAGGTGCAGCTTATGTTACGTATGAAGGCGGCGAATTAAAGATTGATTATAAAGCAAGTTCGACAGGGATGTTTGAGTGCGGTGTTGGATTCATGATTTTTATAGATGGCGTTGCGCAACCGTATAAAATTTCTGAGGAAACGGAAGTTAAGTATATGCACACTTTTCACTTTCAGGACAATATGGAAAATGAATTTTCATTTTACTTTGTTCCCACAGTCGGCCAAAAGGGAGATATGTTAGAACTGTGCATTGCCAGCATTTATAATCCTGACTATCAGCCCGATATGGGTGAAAGAAAAGGATATGGTATCTATCATGATATGCTGCCAAATTCGTATGTCATAAAATATGATGCGTCACCAGCAAAAATAGATAGCGAGGTCAATGATTTAGACTTGATCTCTTCACTAAAGATAGAAGAGTTGGATATTCAAGATAATAGAATGACTGAAAATCTGGAAAAGGATATTTATATAGTCTCTTGTATAAATGATACAGACGTAACAAATGGAAATTACTACATTGCAAATGAAAAGAAAAATAACATAAAGTTAGAAATATGCGGAACAAATTCAACCGAATACAGAGTTTGTTTCTTTATTAATCATCGTATGGTTTCTGGCGTATGGGAAGACCAGTTACGAATACAAGTGCGGCCTGATAAAATGACGGTGATAGATGCGGAAATCGATATTTCATTATTAGAAGGATATGATACTTTTTATGCAGTTATAGTTCCTTGCGATATATCACAAATTATGCAAAGCAGTTTAATGAAAACAAATTCCGTTTTACTGATTTCTTCGTTTGACAGAGCGGAAGAGGAAAATTCGGAGAACATATTGGCTGAAACTTCGAAGACCGTATTGGATGGATTTGGTGGTGCAATAAATTGTGTGGAAGACGGCGGTTTGTTACTTGTTGACGAAAGAAGGATACTGCTGATGGACAGTCTTTCTCTTGAGGTACAAAAGGAAGCGGAGCATACTGTTCCTGCGTTCATGGCTCCTCAGGCAAAAGCAACGGAAGTTGGCTATTTATTGTTGGGAGAGACGTTCGAGGTACAGAGCTTCAGATTGGTCGAGTATGACAGGGATCTGCACTTGAAGCAGATTGCTGATGTTGCGGAGATGACGGCTTCAGAGCGTGAGATTATGACGTGCAAACTTTTTTCTGGGGAAGACAAGCTCCTCTATAACAACATATACGGCTTATACTTATTCGATCTGGCGTCAGATAGAACCACAGATCTGACGCAGGACGGTATTTTCATTTATGATTTTGACTGCTTGGAGAAAACGGGGGAGATTCTGTTTTGCGGATCGGATCTTTCTGGTGAAAAAGTCCTTGGAATAGTGGGCATGGATGGGGAAAAGCAGCAGGAAGAGAGCATCGGGCATTTATGGGGAGATATATGGGCATTTGAGGATTTTGCCCTGATTGAGGAGGCGGAATTAGTGGGACGAGAAAAAGAGGGTATGGTCTTTCGTTATGATGCGGAAGGGGGAATCCGCTCATTCCCGCTTTCTGACAGCGATGAAACGGGAAATATCACTGTATCCTGTCATGGCGATTACTATGCCACTCGTACAAGGATGACGGGGGATGAGTTGCGCTATGTGATACGTATCTATTCATCCCAAGATGGTAAAATGGTAAAGGAATTGCCATTGACCTATGAAGAATATGGCGATGATTTCCGATTGAGAGGATTTGTGATATGCGATGATGTGAATAGAATCGTTTTATACGGTACATGGCGAGGGCAAGAAACAAAGACCTGGGTCGCATCAGAGAGTTTATGAACATAGGAGAGCATTGATATGTTAAAGAAAAATAAAAGACTCATCATCATGACAGTTTTGATGTTTGCGCTCGTTTTGACAGCTTGTGTGAGAGAAAACGGAGAGACAGCGGATAGGGCTCCGGTGACATTAGTATATGGCACCATGTATTTGGATCAGGAAATGCGTACATGGATCACAGAGTATGATCTCGCACATGAGGATCTTCAGATTGAGGTGCGGGAGTATGGGCAGGATGATCTTGAAGCGGGAATGATGCGCTTGAATGCTGAGATCGTGCGGGGAAATGGACCGGATCTGATCGATCTGAGCAGCATCGACGTTGGCTCTTATATTTCCCTAGGTGTATTGGCAGATCTTTATCCCCTGATAGATGCAGATACAGAACTGCAGCGAGAAACCTTTGTGCCCGGAATCCTAAAACTGTATGAGGAAAACGGACGTCTGTACGGTATCGCACCAGGATACAGGCTTGAAACGATAATGGGTGAAAGTTCCCTGCTGGGGACTCCCCCAGAGTGGACGGTAGAGAAGATGAAAGATGTGATCGATGATCTGCCAGAGGGCAGTTGTTTTATTAATAACTTGGGCTCTTTAGGTTTGCTACGTATCGTGCTGCAGGGGGGAATGGACGAGTATGTGGATCGAGAGGCCGCAGATTGTTTTTTTGACAGCGATCAGTTCAGAGAGTTGCTTCAGCTAGCTGCTGCCATGGATACGCTCCCGGTATTTGATGATGACGAGCGGGCCATAGCAGAAGGAAAGGTGATGGCAAACCGCCTTTATGTCTCAGAGTTAGGGGAATATGCTGCATCGTCCCGTTTGTTTCAGAGGAAATCGGTGGTGTGCGTGGGATATCCCTCTCCGGAGGGAGGCAGTGCGGTGGTGACGCCTTATTTGCCTGTTGGGATCTGTTGCGGGGAAAATGAGGATGCTGCATGGGAATTTGTGAAGTCGCTGTTGGGGAAAGAGTTTCAGGAGAATCACGTCCGTTTCAATTTTCCTCTGCGTCAGGATTCTTTACAAAAGCAATTAGAGGAATCAATGATTCGCTCTACGGAAAATGAATCAGCAGATGAAGCAATCAAACAGGAAGATTGCGATGCGCTTTATGAAGTCATATATTCAGCGAACAATTCCAGAGTTTTTGATGCGAATATCTGGGATATCGTGTCAGAAGAAGCACAAGCTTATTTTGACGGGGACAAGACTCTGGATCAGGTGGTCCAAACAATCCAGGGTCGTGTCAAAACTTATATGTCGGAAAATTATACATGAAATCACCAAAGATGTATATTACATGATATAATCGAGAACTGGGTGAAGGAAAATAGTTGAAAACTTAATCAGGAGGTTGTAGTAAATTGAGTAAAAAGGTATTTTGTTCTATTTTCGGTAAGATTCTTGGCGGACTGGACTAAGCGGGTTTGCATGCGGTAGTGTCCATCAGATAGATACCTGCACGGAGGTGATACCGCCCGAAAAACACCCTTGTAAATTTCTCTGTTTGCACAATAGATTAGCTTATTTTCACAGGACTCACTTCCTTGATCTTGGGATTTAGAGGGTTTAATCCCTGCATGAGATAACGGAACTGATTCTCCGTGATATCCGCAGCATTCGTCGCTGTGTGCGGCCAGAAAATGGAGCCGTTCTCAAGACGCATATACAGGAGCAGGAACCCCGTCCTCATCCACAAAGGCCCCTTGATGCGATCCGAACGTCTGCCACAGAAAAGGAAGAGAGCACCTTTTTCAAAAGGATTCAGTTTGTATTTGCCGCCGATGATCATGGCGAGACCATCGATTCCCTTGCAGAGGTCTACCATACTACAGGCCAGTACAATACGCAGGATATTAGTATAATCCCCAAGCATGGGCGAACACTTTCCTTATGATCAGCGTTGTCAATTTGGCTGACGCTGAATTCGTGACGATGATGATGTCTCCCCGTCTGACAAGGACAGTTGCATTCACATTCCCTGGAGACACTGCGGCCACCACAGGGGCAAGCTTCTGTGATGGAACCGGGAACGGCATCTCATGAAATGCAATATTATTGTGAAGATGCATCGGCTCATAGAATTCTTTCCAGAATATTCTGCGCCAGTAGTAGTACGAATTTGGACGGATGCCGTTATCCGACGTCCACTGCTTGGCAGTCATGTCTTCTAGGCGGCTCTGGCACTGCTGGATGATGTTCAGCCAGTTGGAACGTCTGACGAGGCGGAGAGTTTTTTTTCAGGGACAGAAGACTGTAGAAGATGTGACGGGATTGATCCAGAATCGAGTGCAGCTTTATCTGAGCGAAGAACTATAATCAAGGACATTATAGGCAAAACGGGGTGGCAGATATATCAAAAAACCTAAGTTTAGCATGTATTTTTAGCTTAGAAATTTGGCTTTTTCAGTATATGCAATATTTTGTTAATTGAATACAGGAGTTTTTTCGACAGCATAACGCCAGTTCCCTTGGTATAATTTTCCCGGCAACAATAAAATTGGGAATCTGTCAGGGATAGACACAAAGACTGTTTCCCATTGTCAAAGGGAAATGGAATTTGGAGAAAAAAAGAAAGGAACCCAGACAGGATTGTTTTTGTTTAAGCGCTACAATCAATAAAGGGATTGTAGCGCTATACAATTCGACACATTATTACTTTTCTCTTTGTAATATATCAAATTTCCATACAATATTTCAAGCTGCATCCAGTATTAAACGGATGCGGCTTTTTTTCTGCCATTTTATTCGATGCTGTGCCGTAGTACAAAAATGCCGCGACCCGCCGCCTGTCCTTCGTTTTTTGAAATTCAAAAAAGGAGGACAAGCCTATGGCAAAGGCATACAGAATCCCGGATTACAGGAAGATGTACCCGGAGGCAGGCGAGGAAGTGATCAGCCTGCTCAGGACCACAGAAAGAAAAATGCAGTACCAGGAATACGACCTCAAGACGGAGCAGACCATCATAAGCCAGGAAGGTCAGATTATAAAGACCATACCCAGCAGGGAGGATTCACTGGAGCGGCTGGCAGAACAGGAGGTGCAGTTTGCAGGAGAATCGGAAAGCGTGGAGGAAGCCGTGCTACGAAAACTCCTGTATGCGCAGTTACATAAGGCGCTTTCTTTGCTGCCTGATGATGAGCGGGATCTGATAGACCGCCTGTTTTTCCGAGACCAGACTGTGAGGGAAGTGGCAGTGAGTATGGGGATATACCCCAATGCGGTCCATAAGCGGAAGAATCGCATCCTGAAAAAATTGAAAAATTTTTTTGAAAAAAATTAAAAAACAGGGTGTACAAAACGTCCTGCCAACGTGGAAGTAAGTAGAGGGGAAATTTTTCTCCCCTCTGCACATTGAAAAACACCGCCGCTAGGCGGTCATATCCAGCAGCATAGATACGTTAGCTGTCCAGCTTGAAAGAGCGGAGCGGTGCGGAGGACACGCCATGACCACCTGCAGGGCAACCTGTCAAAAAGATGACATCAAAGGTGCAGAGCGGCAAATGTCCGTCCCAAAGCGGCCTGTGGCGGGCCGCCTGCCATGACATGGACAGCCTATAATGATACTTCCGTCCAGTCACAGCCCCGCAGGAGCGGGACCACGCAATGAGGGCGGCCCGGAGAGATCCTCGGAGGGGTGAGAAACCCATGACGGCCTTAAGCCACGGCCGGTCTTTGCCTGCTGCCTATGGGCGCATCCTGCGCCCGCTCCGGGGAGTAGTGTCGAACAGGGGCAGATAGAAATAAAAGACGAAGGACAGGCATTTTCCGGGCCGGGGGATTCCCCGGACGGGAGATGTCTTCATGATAGAAACTACGGTGGCAGAGGGCCAGGAGGCTGGGAGGATGATCCAAACGGCCACACCGGGAGCTGCCGCCGTCCTTGTGTCATGAAAATATAAGGCACAAAAACAGCTGCTTTCACAGGAGGGAATGCATGGATCGGAAAACAATAGACATGGTAAACAGGATCATGGATACAGGGAGAATGGGGTATGCCTATGTGTACCCGTCAGACGGGGGCACAATAGAAAAAGGGCATCCCATGGGAGAAGAAAATCCCAGGGAGGAATACCTGATCGCCACGACACCGGAGAACATGGCAGATTTTATCAGCAGCCACCGTGATGCACAAAGGATAACTGTCACAGACATTGCAGACAGACCTCTCCTTGATGTCGGCGGAGGCTTTATCAATGGCAACCCGGGACCGGGGATACGCACGAAGATCATTAACCGGCTGGCAAAGATCCAGACCGGGGAGATGGCAGCAGGGGAGGTTCTCCAGCTTGAGAGAAGTAAGTCGGATGCATATTTTGCGGCGGAGGACAGGGCAGTGACCATGGCGGAATATGGCATGGAACTCGGATGAGGGCAGGGGAATCCTGCTGGAAAGGGGGACAGGTATGCAGATAAAAAGGGGAGATATCTACTATGCCGACCTGACGCCGGTGGTCGGAAGCGAGCAGGGCGGCACACGGCCCGTGCTGATCATACAGAATGACATGGGGAACCGTCACAGCCCCACGGTGATTGCGGCGGCCATTACCAGCAGGCGGGGGAAGAAGCCGCTCCCCACCCACATCAGGCTGGAGAACAGCCCCTGCGGGCTGGAACAGGAATCCACCGTCCTGCTGGAGCAGGTGCGCACCATCGACCGTGCCAGGCTGAAGGAATACATAGGCCGGGCGGGCAGGACGACCATGCAGGATGTGGACCATGCCATAGCGGTCAGCTTTGGACTGGACGGGATGTTTTTCACGCAGGAGGGGCAGGCGCCACAGGCAGAAAAAGAAACAGGGGCAGGACCTGATGGCAGAAACCAGGCCAGGACCAGGGACGGAAAGGGGGCAGCTTATGAGCGGCAGGAAACGGGCATGGGTTTATTATTCAATTGACGCGCCGGAGGATGAAAACGATATGTTAAAGAAACAGCGGGAGCAGCTTTGGGAATATGCCAAGCAGATGGGTTTTGAAGTGGCGGGGAGCTCCAGCGACACAGGGAGGAAACCGCTGTGGGAGCGCACCGGTTTCCGGCGTTTTGTGGATGCTGCCACAAGAGGGGAAGTGGATACCCTGCTGGTGGCAGACCGCCGCTGCCTGACGCATTCGTCCATGCAGATGGCAAGGCTCAAGGCGCTGGCAGAGGGCTGCGGCCTGCAGGTATATTCCCCGCTGACCGGACCAATGGAACTGATATAGGCAGGGAAAGGCGGGAAACATGGACCAGGGTGAATTTGAACACTGGCAGGCGGTGACATCCAGCAGCCAGTACCTGTGGGTGGAGGATGCCGTGTCACACCTGAACGGGCGCGGCTGTCTCTATTACAGCGGCGGGGAATCGGGAATCTATATGCGGATCACCCCGGACGGGACGCTGCAGGTTGGGAATTATGAGGGAGCCATCCCCCATATCGGGGAGGCGCTGTTTAAACCGGGGGCGGAGAGGAAATGCGGCAGTTCCAGCGAGGCGTTCCATCTGGCCTGTGAATTGGGCGGCAGGAAATTCCTGGAGGATATGTTCTCCGGCAGCCAGCTCCCCCAGAAAGTGGAAACGGGCGGCATGGCACAGTCCATGGGGATGTGAGGGGCAGATCCCACAGAAACGTGGATCATTGCAGACTAAAGACAGAGATAAAAATGCATATGGAGCCGAAGGGAGGGAAGGACATGGCGTGGATCATAGGAGCAGCAGTATTTACCGTACTTTTTCTGACAGCCGTCTATGTGGTGGCAGGCATAGCGGTCGGTGTGGCCGGGAGTTACCAGACCGACTGACCCCTTTGTCGGTCTGGCTTTCCGCCTTTTTTAACGGTTGCGGTATTGTGCCGTGTATCGGAAGAATATGCCGGAAATCTTTAAGGTAAGAGCAATAGGGAGGTATCTGCACAAGATAAAGCAGTAAGCATGCGGGCAGCAAATATTTCAAAAGGAGGGGCTTGTCTTGGGCAGTCAGCAAAGCGATATAAATCCCGTTTTCCAACTGTGTATCAGCGGTTCTGATGTCATGGTCAGATTCAGTGAGGAAGAATCGGTGGATGTGAAGTGCAGAGTCAGGGATATCCTCACAGGGGCATACGGAGAACGCCTCCAGAGGAAGCCGCTGTTGTGCGGAGACAGAGAACAGCAAGGATGATGGCGGCGCCTGCATGGTTATGGTGCAGGGCTTTGAGAGCAGAACAGAAGGCAGCGCAGTCTCGCACAACAGCAGGCAGGAGGTGGCGCGTGAAGCGGGTTTATTGTCTATACAGGGTATCTACCAAAAAACAGGTGGACAAAAATGAAAACGACATCCCCATGCAGAAAACGGCCTGCCATGAATTTGCGGGCCGCCAGACGGACTGGGTCATCCAGCGGGAGTTTTCGGAGAAAGGTATTTCAGGATACAAGGTGTCCGCACAGGACAGGGATGCCATACAGGACTTGAAAGAGGCTGCCCTGAAAGATGAATTTGACATCCTGCTGGTTTTCATGTTCGACCGCATCGGCAGGATCGATGATGAGACCCCATTCGTGGTGGAGTGGTTTGCCAAACACGGCATCGAGGTGTGGAGCGCACGGGAAGGGCAGCAGAGGTTTGACAACCATGTGGACAAACTGATGAATTACCTGCGGTTCTGGCAGGCGTCCGGGGAGAGCGAAAAGACCTCCATCCGGATCAGCAGCAAAATGCAGCAGATGCAGTCAGAGGGGCTGTACACTGGCGGGCCGGTAAAATTTGGCTACCGCCTGGCGGACAGCGGGCTGGTGAACCGGAAAGGCGCGCCTATCCAGAAATATGAGATTGATCCTGCGGAGAAAGAAATCCTGGACATGATTGACGAAATGACGGTCCAGAAGGGCTATGGCGCATGGAGGCTGGCGGATCTGTTAAATAAGGAAGGCTATAAAACACGATCCGGAGAAAAATTCACCGGAACAAAGATCAGCCGCATCCTGAAAGATCCTTATTACTGCGGACGGCTTGAGGACGGATCGACCTCGGACGCATTACAGGCACTCAGGCTCAGAAGTGACGAAACCTACGACAGGATCATGTATATCATGGAGCAGCGCAGCAAAAGGAACGAGGAAAAGCGGCACGTTGCCATGCATACCAAAGGGCGGGCGCTGCTTTCGGGGAATATATTCTGCGCCCACTGCGGCGGGCGGCTGATCTCCAACCATTACACGGACAGTTACGAAAGGGCTGACGGCTCTGTATACCGCGTGGACCAGGTCAAGTATTCCTGCTACCACAAGAGCCGCAAGCTCTGCCCATGTGACGGGCAGACCACCTACCAGGCGGAAAAGGTGGACGGGATGGTCTGCCAGACCATACGGGAAATTTTCAAATCCATGAGCGGCGCGCCGGAGGAAGAAAAGATACAGGACCTGTTCCAGCGCAGGATAGCCGGGAACCGGGCCATGCAGAAAAAACTTAACTTTGAACTTGGCAAGCACCGGGAACAGCTCACCAAGCTGCAGATGGAGATCGCCAAGACCCTGACCGGGGACAGCGTTTATTCGCCGGAGGATCTGACACAGGCCATCCAGACCGTCAAAAAAAGGATTGAGGAATCGGAAACGCAGCTGGAAAAGCTCAAAGAGGAAGAAACACAAAAAAAGCAGGGGATCGAGATGGTCACGCCGGCCTATAAACAATTTAAATCGTGGGCGGAGGAATTTGACTCGGCAACAATGGAGCAGAGGAAGATGATAGCGTGCCAGTTGCTCAAGCGCGTTGAGGTGGGCAGGGATTACAAGATATCCGTGGAACTGAACATGACCTACAGCCAGTTCTGCACGGAATGGAATGCCAATGAGTTTTTGGACACACTGATGCGCCCTGCCGATAATGAGCAGGATGAAGGCATATCGCATCAGGGTATGAATATGTGCTGAGTGGATTATGGGAAGAAAATCAGCACACTGTTAATAAAATGGGAAACCGTATTACAATTTTATCTATTATCTATGGGCGTGTCTTGCGTCTGTGCTAAGGAGTAGTATCAAATGAAAACAAATTATGAAACGAAAGATAAACACTTCTCAGAGCGCTTTGAAAGGAGAAAGGCTTTTATAAATGGAAACTGCGGTGGCAACCTGATAAAAGACAACGTATACTTATTGTGGCTGGAGAGTTAGCAATTTAATTCATGATGGTGTTAGGTATGTGAGGTTTGCAAGTTTGGAAAATAAGTATATGTATATTTGGGTTTTTTGTGCTTTTAGTAAAACATGCTTGTAAAAATATAAAGAATTTGATACGATAAATAATAAAGAAAGACGATTTATGTAATAGATAAAAGCTGAATGCTATAAACGGTTTTCTAAAAATAATATTGCCTGCCTATTCTAAAATAATGGATTAACGTGGTGTACAATCAGGTAATTCGGAATATACAAATGTAAGTGAAGGGGTTTTGAATTTTGACAATTTATTTTCATAAGTTGTACTCTTCTTTGGGTGCAAGTAAGTAAAATTTTTTAACCTTGGGGGAAAGAAGAATGCAAAGAGAAAATCCTATTTGGAAAATTTTAACGCTTTTTTTGCAGCATTGAGTATTGCTGCAAGTTTCTATTTTCACTTTGATTCAAAACGTTCTACGGAGAACAAAATTGTAGAAGCTTTATCGGAGCGTTATGCATCCGTTGACAGAGAAATGTCATACGAACAAGCGCTTGAAGCTGTTGATAAAGATATTGAGAAATTGAAAACAGATAATGCGATGTTGCAATCGGAAAATGATAATTTGCTTGGAGAGGTTTCGGCATTAAAGAATGAAAATGAGCGCTCTGAAAAAATAGCTCTTGCTGAATCGTATGCTAATTTAGGAAATTATGAAGTTGCAATTCCTATATTAAATAGTGTTATTGATAAAACCGAGGATGTAGTTGCGTTACTTAAAGATTATACAACGAATTATGAAATATCAATAGTAATGGAAGTTGAACCCCTGGCAAGTGAGGGCAAATTTGAGGAAGCATTAAGTTTAGTTGATAAGGCTCTAAAAATTGTGCCAAACAGTCAAGTATTACTTGATAAAAAAGAGAGTCTAACGCCCAAGTATTTGGTAGACACGGTGGAATGTCATAAAGCTGAAAACCTATGGCTTTTAAATAGTAAAGAATATATTAAAATGAGTGGAAAAAGTTATAGACACGCTATATACACATATTCATCTGATATAGGCGTGACTATGTTTAATAATGCGTATTCAGCATTCGCATTTTACAATGTAGATGGAAAATATAGCCAGCTATCAGGGGTAGTTGGACATATAGATTTTAGTGGGAGTGGCACGATTGGGGAGAATGATGCGGGACAAGTATATGATGCTGAAATCACCATATGGGGAGATAGCAAGGAAATATGCACCATTATTTTGTCGGCGAACGATTCAACAAAAGAGTTTAATGAATCCATTGCTGGAGTGAATATATTAGAGTTTCGGGTTAAGTGTAGTGGGAATTCTAAAGTAGGTATAGCTGAAATTCAAATTCATTAATTTCTACTTTGATTTTTCCGGTTGCATATCATACAATGGTAGAGCACTCGGCTGTTAACCGAGTTGTTGTAGGTTCGAGCCCTACTCGGGGAGTTAGGCAAAGCCCGTAAACATCAGTGTTTGCGGGTTTTTCACTGTCTAAGAAATGACTAATAATAACAGGAAAAAGGCAGATGCCAGTAAATAGTAGGCAAGAAAATGTTAACTGGAAACAAACCGGGATTGTGCTGCGTAGCAGGTTACGGTGAGCCAGACGGGAAAGAGCGGTGGATTGCAAGATATCCGTGGAGCTCAACATGACCTATAACCAGTTCGGCACGGAATGGAATGTTAATGATTTTTTGTATACATTGATGCATTCTGACGACAATGAGCCGGATGAAAGCATATCATATCAAGGCATGAACTTATGCTGAGTGGATGGTAGGAATGTAATTAAGAAATATCAAAAACGGAATAAACAAATCTCTCTAAATTTATTTAAAAATTTTCTGTGAATTTATAAGGAAATATGGTAAAATATTATTCAATAATTTATATTGGAAGGAGGCGAAGTTGATGAAAACAAATAGAATGAGTAATTTAAATAGAATATTTACCCGCAATATGCTTCGCCACTTTATAAATGGGAAAGTAGATAACGTATATTCATCAGTGGTAAGACGTTATACACATGATGCTGACCAAAAGAATAATCGGAAATTAATATGTGAAATTTATTGTGAATTAAAGAATACGTATCGAAATGAATATTTTTATAAGAATACTTTGTTGAATAAATTACTCTTGGGTGTGCATAGCGTTAATACGACAACTGCTCTAACAGAAATAGCGATTGCAAAATCTAAAGCGGATTTTCTACTAATTAATGGTAAGGCCGTTGTATATGAGATAAAAACGGAATTAGATAATCTGGAGAGGCTAAGTTCTCAGTTAGATGACTATTACAAGGCATTTGACCATGTGGCTGTAGTCACTTATGAGAAGAATCTGCCGCAGTTACAGAAAGTCTTGAAGAGTATTGATAAACCTGTAGGCATTTACATATTACGAAGAAATGGGAAGTTGGGTACAGTACGGAAACCGCAAAGATACACAGTTGATTTGGACAGGGAAGTTATTTTTAAATTATTACGTAAAAGTGAATATGAAGAGATAATTACTCAACGATATGGATATTTGCCAGAAGTTACACAGTTTAAGTATTATTCTGCTTGTAAAAAAATGTTTTTACAGATACCGGTAGAAGAGTCATATTTGCTTGTATTGAAAATATTGAAAAAGAGGATGCAATTAGAAAAAGAGGAGTTTGTTAAGATTCCATATGAATTAAAGTTTTTGGCATATTTTATGGAATTAACATATGATGATTATCGGAAACTCGAAACATTTTTGGAATGTCAATATGGAGGTGAGTAGTATGTATTTTCCTTATTTGAGAGGACGCCAATTTGAATTAATTGCATTGCGTGAATTGGTAGAGAAAGGGGTTTTGAGTAGCAGAATTACGCCTATTATTGAACCTGTAAAATTATCTTCTACACTTATTAAGACCATAGAAACCTATGGGGCAAATAGTAAACAGCTGGCTATTATTACCAATCCAAAAGTGGGTAGTTTCAATAGTGATGCTACGGAAGAAAAAAATCAGAAATTAAAGGAAGGTCTATCTGTCAGTCTAAAAGAAAACAATAAAATTCTTTTTATGAATTTATTGAGAGCAAATTCGAAACCAGAGAAGTTCATTGATAGACATGCGGATAATATGGGAACGATATGCAATGACAAAGATGTTATTCCAGTTTATGAAAAATACTTTTCGGAAACTGATGTTAAATATAATTTAATACCAGATGAAAGCGGGTTTAGACGGAAGATAAGAAAAAACAGAGTACTTTTGGAGGATAAGTTTAACAAACAAGAAAGAAATAATGATTATATTGAAATTGATGATGAGCCATTTTCAGAAGATCATTTGTATTATCAGGAAGATGGATATGTAGGGTTTGCTGATTATTCTGTAGTTGGTGAGGAATATAATGAAACTGGATTTGCACCTTATGCAGTTGCAATACATATTGTATACTTCGATACAGATGATAGTTTACGTGTAAAGCATTTTGTGTCTGATTCGAATGATGATATAAGTGACCCGGCTGGAAAGTTTCAAGAAGCATTATCGAAACTTGTGGTATGGAATAAGGGAAAGCACCTTGATACTGTTGCAATGAAAGAGTTTGAGGATTTACATCATCGAGAAGCTTATCCAGGTCTGGGGACAGTGAAAAAATTATCCATTATGCATCATTTAGAGTTGATAGGAAGATATTTGGATAAGGAGTAGCTTATGATAATCTGCGAAAGATGTTTTTGTGATACAGAAGTTATCTCTGTTATTCGAAACAAAGCAGAGATTGGGGATTGCCCTCTGTGTAAATGTAAAAGTGTACATATATATGATACGGATAAGTATGAGGACCTGAGTATGATGTTTGATGACTTGATAAGCATATATACGCCAGTTTCTTTGTTGCCAGATTCCTATCCGAAATCGGAAACTTGCCTATTGAAGGGTGAATTGATTAATAACTGGAAGATTTTTAATAAAAAGAGCGAAGCAGATGTATATAATATTATTACTGCCATATGCAAAGAGAAGTACGAATATAATGCAGAGTTATTTGATCAACCAGTTGGTATACCGGAATTATATGACCAAGAGTATTTATTAAATCATTCTCTTTTAACTACAAATTCTTGGGATGACTTTGTGGAGGCGTTAAAAACAAAAAATCGCTTTCATACTCATTATATAAATTTGGATTTACTGGAACGATTTTGTTCATATATACGTAAACCTTATAAGGCAGGTGAGATGTTTTACCGATGTAGAATTTCAACGGAAGAAGGAATTCCCATTGAAGAAATGGGAGCCCCGCCAATTGAAAAGACTACAGATGGTAGAGCAAATGCAAGAGGGATTAGATGTTTATACTTAGGAGATACTGCCGAGACTACAATATATGAGACCAGAGCCGGTGCATATGATTATGTAACGGTTGGAAAGTTTAAATTGAAAAAAGACATTATTGTGGTTGATTTAAAGAAAATTAATCAAATCAGTCCATTTATAGAAGGATTAAGCTGTTTAGAATATGCAATTAATAAAGAGCATTTAAATAAGATAAATGATGAAATGGGTAAAATTATGAGAAGGAGTGATAGTGCCTTAGATTATGTATCAACGCAATATATTACAGATTTTATTAAGAGTATTACCCATGATGATGCAGCGGAATATGCTGGTATTGAATATAAAAGCGTAATGCATAACGATGGATATAATCTGGCTTTGTTTGACCCGGCTTTGTTTGAGTGTGTAGATACACAAGTGTATGGGATAGATACTATTGATTATAGAAAGCATATTATATAGTGATCCTGTAAAGACTGGTGTCCTGACTGCCAAGTAGAGGCATAAACATTATTGTGGGATTAGAAACGTAGATGCATTTTGAGTGTATGTGCTGAATATTATTTTCCGGTTGCATATCATACAATGGTAGAGCGCTCGGCTGTTAACCGAGTTGTCGTAGGTTCGAGTCCTACTCGGGGAGCTAAACAACTAAAAACAGTTGTTCAAAAATCCAGTAAACATAGGTGTTTGCGGGATTTTTCTTTTTTGTTGATAAGAAAAATTTAGTGAAATTAAGTCAATCATCTGCGGGATACACAAGAATTGTGAGATATTTTTTGTGATATTTATTACATAAAGCCGTTTGTTTTCATATGAAAGCAGACGTTTTTTTATGCCATTTTTTACATAGTCATTCCCATAATGGGAGTGGCTGTTTTAGTTTATGCAAAAGGAGGCTAAGATGGAATGGCAAAAAAACAAAAGCTGTCGCAGGAGGCAAAAATAATTGCGATTGCCAACCAAAAGGGCGGAACCGCTAAGACCACATCAACGGTCAATTTAGGTGTCGGATTGGCAAATCAGGGTAAAAGAGTGCTTTTAGTGGATGCTGATCCGCAGGGGGATTTAACGACAGCATTAGGGTGGACGGAGGCAGACAATCTGGATGTTACATTGACAACACAGATGGAGAGGATTATACGTGATGAACCGTTTGACTGCCATGAGGGAATATTGCACCATGAGGAGGGGGTAGACCTTGTCCCGACAAACATTGAATTATCTGCTATGGAGATGATGTTGGTAAATGCCATGAGCAGGGAGGTTACCCTCAAAAATTACCTATCGGGGTTGAAAAGGGAGTATGACTATATCCTGATTGATTGTATGCCAAGTTTGGGAATGCTTACAATCAATGCCCTTGCCGCAGCAGACAGCGTAATTATTCCGGTACAGGCACATTATCTCCCATTAAAAGGTATGGCACAGCTTACAAAAACAATCGGCAGGGTACAGCGTCAGATTAACCCGTCTTTGAAAGTGGATGGTGTGGTGCTTACGCTTGCGGATATGAGGACAAATCTTGCCCGTGCCACAGCAGACAGCTTGAAACAGAACTATGGGAGGATTGTAAAAGTATATCAGACAGTGATTCCCGTATCAGTTAAGACGGCGGAAACAAGTGCAGCCGGAAAGAGTATTTATGCTTATGACAAAAATGGTGCGGCGGCAAAAGCATATGCTGATTTTACGAGGGAGGTGATGCGGGATGGCGAACGGCAAAGAAATAAAGATGAAGCTACCCTCGGTCGATAACCTTTTTACTACGCAGGAACAGAGGGACGAAGAAAAAAGGGAAAACGTCAGGGATATTGCTATTGCAGAGATTAGCGATTTTCCAAATCATCCATTTAAGGTAAAGACGGATGAAAAAATGCTTGAAATGGTAGAGAGCGTAAAAGAGCATGGTGTGTTAATGCCGGCACTGGTACGACCAAAACCGGAGGGCGGTTATGAAATGGTAGCCGGACACCGGAGGAAAATGGCGAGCGAGCTGGCAGGAAAAGAAAATATGCCATGTTTGGTGCGTAATCTGTCAGATGATGAGGCAGTTTTGATTATGGTGGATTCCAACTTGCAGAGGGAGGAAGTGCTGCCGTCGGAGAAAGCATTCGCCTATAAGATGAAACTGGAAGCTATGAAAAGGCAAGGAAGAAGAACCGATTTAACTTCTGTGCCAGCGGCGCAGAAGTTGCAAGGAAAAACCTCAAGACAGATATTAGGAGAGCAAGTGGGGGAAAGTCAGGATCAAATCCGGCGCTATATCCGCTTAACAGAACTCATCCCATCTATTCTTGATATGGTGGACGAGGGACGAATAGCCATGCGTCCGGCGGTGGAATTATCCTATCTGCCGAAAGAGAGTCAAGAGGAACTCTTTGACACAATGGAGATGGAGGATTGTACCCCAAGTCATGCACAGGCAATTAAAATGCGGCAGTTTTCTGAAAAGGGTACACTAAATCCAGATGTTATTTTATCTATTATGATAGAGGAAAAACCGAACCAAGCGGAACAGTTCAAAATGCCAAAGAAACGTATAGAAAAATATTTTCCAAAGGGGACGCCCACAAAGAAAATGGAAGAAACGATTATCCGGGCATTGGAATTGTTGCGGAAACGGGAACGAGGAAAGGAAAAGGATTGGAACGAAGAGCGATAGGGAGTTACGCTGTAGGATAGCCATGCCCATTTGTGGCTATCCGTTTCTTCTTTTCTCCCCCCTCCCCACACCCTACCCCCTTAAAATTACCAGCAGTTACCAGCCGAAAAAGCAATATAAGACTGGTGGCTATCCTTTTCCAGAATAAGCGAGGGTATTTTAATTTTGTTACTAATAAAATCCCCGGACGGTGTACCGTTAGGGGATTATCGTGGTCTGTTGATGGAATTATCCTACGACGGTTTTTCCAAAGAATTTGTTGTGA
>ERZ777305.829-NODE-829-length-45426-cov-4.095391_pt1 | contig 45426 bp, 42 predicted proteins | sample MGYA00374965_ERZ777305 | MGnify/ENA primary metagenome ERZ777305 (study PRJEB29328, sample SAMD00013331) | mouse gut metagenome | study: EMG produced TPA metagenomics assembly of the Metagenome analysis of fecal microbiota from mouse which was promoted...
ATAATATAGAGTAAAACAAATATAATCACAAATAAGAAGAAATTAATAATAATTAGATCTGATTTATTCATATATATCACTTCCTTAATGTAAGACATCTTGCCTTAGAATTAATATCCAAAACCCCCTGATGTATAGTCAAAAGAAAGTGATAAGCATCAAGAATATTTGCTTCTCGAAGAGTTATTATAATTATTAAAAAAAGGTCGTCAATAGCTTCGGCAAAAAGTGACAAAAGAAATAATAAAAAAGATAATACTCACTTGAAATAGAATATTATCTTTGATAAACTTAAGTTGTGAGAGGCATTACATTGCAAGTTTGATGCCTAGCACTATAGCTTGCATCTTTATTCAAATGAGTAAAGATGTTTTATTTTATAACTTAGTTTTAATTGTTATGTATTTGATGTTATTGTAATGGAAAAAGAAGTAGAAAATCTTGAAAATTTAATCTATGAGATTCGTGGTGTACAAGTAATGTTGGATGCAGATTTAGCAAAACTTTATGAATGTACAAATGGAACTAAAGATATTAATAAAGCTGTTAATAGAAATATTGAACGTTTTCCTAAAGACTTCTATTTTCAACTAACTAAAGAAGAGTATGATAACTTGAAGTTCCAAAATGGAACTTCAAGATTAAGCAGTTATGCTGGAGTAAGAACTTTTTGTATTAATATACTAGAAGACAAAGAGGTTTGTGACGCTCTTAAAAATAAAGTTGATAAGATAATTAGTAAATAATAAAAAACATACCTAATCGGTATGTTTTTGGTTCATTATATCAATAAGTTTATTGACACTAAAGTTAGGTATTGTATTTTTTAGGGTAACAATACCAATATATCTCTTTGGAACTTTGGGAATTACATCTAATTCATATAAAGTTTTATTATCTAAATCACTTTGGATAAATTCTTTTGTAGCATAGCCAATGCCAAAACCAATTTTTAAAAAGTCCATTATTAGGTTATAACTGACTATTTCCATTTTAGGGGTTAATTTTACTTCGTTATCTAATAAGTATTTGTCTAAATATTCTCGCGTATTAGATGGTTTTTTTTGAAATAGAAGAGGGTAGTTATTTAATTCTTCAAGGTTTATTTTTCCACCTATCTTTTTATAGATGTCTTGATTGGCAACAAAGATATCTTGGACATCCATAATATGGGTGATAGCTAAATCTTTATAATCCTTCATGGGCATATTTAAAACTAACATATCTAGATTACCATTTCGCAGATCAGTAAGTAAGTGTTCTGTTAAATTATTCTCAATATTGATATCTATATTGGGATATTTTTTGTGAAATATTTCTAAGTAGGGCATGATTACATGTTTTGCCACAGTGGCACTAGCACCAATTCGGATATTTCCATAATCGAGATTTTTGAGATTAGTTAAAGTATTCTCCCCATTGGTGAAGGCTTCAACACCTTTTTCTATGTAACTAAAGAATATTTTTCCTTCATCTGTTAGACTTACGCCTTTTTTAGTTCTAATAAATAAGGTCATTCCCAATTGATCTTCTAGATTTTTTATTTGCCAAGATACTGCTGGTTGACTTATGCAAAGAATATCAGCGGCAGCAGATATGCTATGGTTTTTTGCTACGGTGTAAAAAATCTTGTATGCTTCATAGTTAATGTTCATATATAAACTCCTTTTATATATAATATAAATAATATATATTATATTTATAACATAAAAGACGATATAATACAAGCAGAAAGAAGGAATAATATGGCAAGTCATGCTGGATTAATTACTGTTATAAAGACAGTAAAAGGATACATTACAGATAAAGGAGGGTTAACAAATAATATTGATGAAGCAAGAAAGATATATTGTTTAGAGTTTGGTTTTCGCGACGCCTATGAAGTTGCTGAAAGATTAGGATATCACGATGATGAACTTAAACATGCGGATTATACGTATAAAACGGTAGAACCATCATATGATTCAAGACTTGCGATGATTGAAAGTTATTTAGAAGATATGGGATATGATTATCGTGAAGCTTGTGAAGAATCGGCGTATTCGTTTCGCATCTATCACTTGGAGAGAATGGAAAATTTTAGAAGATATATCGAAACTTTAAAGGAAAAGACGATAAATTATTATAATTCGCGAAGTAGAGCTAGTGATCAAGTTATGAAAGATGGAGTTTTAAAAAATCTTTATAGGATTAATCATCATCACTATGAATATGGCGATTATACATTAGATACCTATTATGATGATGAAGAAAAAATTGAAAAATATACTTTTCATCTTAGCAATCCTCATGTAGAAAAATATTTTGATGTAAGTAGTGGAGAAAGAAAGAGTTTAAATAATTGGCAAAGTGATGGGCTCGTAGAGTATTTAAAGGAAAATATTGAACTTCCACACTTAGATGATGAATTTAAGATATATGATATACGCATTAATGATGGCAAGGTAGAAATATATACTAATGAGTATAATTATCATTTTATTGAGCAATTAAATGATAAAATTAGAAATTTCTTAAGTCAAAAAGAAATGCATATTACGCGTATGTTTGGTAGTTACATAATTTTAAGGAGAGAACAGGGTGAGTTAAGGGCAATTAAAGCCACACCTATACCTATAAAGTATTGTCCATTGATGATTAAGTTATTAAAAGAAGTTGGTGGGGAAGTTGCTGAAAAACTAATTGCTAGTTTAGAAAATACTGATGAAGAAGAACAGACGAAGATGATGTGTGCGTTAATCAATGAAGTTGTCATTAAGGGGGGATATTTTGATACTAATAGACCACTTAATTCATGTGAGGCAAATGTGACATTTGGTGCTAGTGAGACAATGTCTTCAGCGTTTAAAAGTAAGATGATTGATGCTGCGGTAATCGTATCTAATAACTTAGGAACAATTATTACGACTAATGATTTAGGTACTCAAGGGGCTGTAAAGAGAATGACAGGACTTTTCTATACCTCACCAAATGAGACGATTGTTAAAACAGCCGAAGAGGAAGGGATAATACCAGTTTTTCCTTATTCCGCAAAAATTGATCAACTAAAAGGTGTAGAAGAGGCAATAAAACGCGGATATAAGCGCATTGCTGTATCAGTGGCGGCTGGCGATAATTATCTTCATAAGGAATTAAAAAGATTAGAACTAGAAAATAATGTTACTATTTATAAATTTGGGTTATGCTCGACGGGTATAACAGAAGAAACTGCAAAAATTATGGAAGAATATGCCGATGTTGTTTGGTCTTGTGCCTCTTCCCAAGTTCGCAAGCATATTGATCCGGCATCAATATTTCAAGTAGGTGTTAAAATTCCCGTATATGTTATGACGGAGAAGGGCTATGAAATTATAAAAAATCACTTATCATTAATGAATGATACGGAAGCTTTAGATGATATTGCGTTAGTTAAAGGGGAAGAGATGCCAGTGGCATTAAATAATTCTAAAGGACTAAAATTATTGAAGAGAAAAGAATTACATCATTGTGCCGATTGTCCGCATCCATGTATTTAAAAAGTATTTCTAAATAAGTGAACCTATGGTATCATATACTGATAGGGAGGTTCGTATGGAACTAAATGGATTAAATAGTGATGATTACATCTACTTAAAATTAAATCAAGATTTAAAGAATGATTCTTATAATGAAGCAAAGGGAGCAACAATTGGCTTTACCCGTCATCATTTAGAATGTGCAATTTATTCTTCAATTTATTATCAAGGAATCGATGAAATATTGGAAATAACATCTAAAGGAAATAAAAAGGATACGGATATTTTGCCTTCACAGACTAATGAGTCTATGGTTGTTAAAGAAGATAAAGTCATCGATATTAGATTATTTCCACATAGAAGCTATGTTTTAAATGATTGGCTTTTAGAACATTTGACAAATGATGATACTTTCTATAGTTTTTCCGAAGGCAATAGAGTAATTACGGATTATAATATGGAGCATATAAAAAAGGAATGTTCAAAGGCATTGCCAACCGATTCAAAGTATCCGATGATTACAACAGGAGATGATGAAGTAAGATTAAAGATTACTTTTAAGAAGGGTGAGACTTTGGATTTTACTAATCCGGGAGTGATGTCTTTACTTTATGACCCAAATGAAATAGCTCTTTTAGCCAGTTCAGAGGTTTTAATGGGCGATGAAAAGGAAGAGTGTTTTAAAGATGATTTTCAAAATACGTTCTTTGCTCAAAATGGTCGAATTTGTTCTAATGAAGAGATGTTCCGCTATTATCGCATTAATGATGATGTGAATGTTCACTTCTTTGGAGATTTAGGAACTTATAGTCCAACGGTTGTAGAGAAAGATGAAAATGGTAATTATCGCGTGATTTATCTTAATTGTAATCATTATGATGATAAACAATTTAAAAGGGAGGATGTCCTTGCTTTAAAAAAGGTCGCTAAAGAGATTCCACTTGAAGAGGCAAAGATAATTCATGAGGAGCGCTTAAGACGCGAGGAGGCTGCCTACCAGAAACAAATGCAAGAGTTTCATGAGCGCGAAGAGGCACATGCTAGAAAGTTAGAAAGTGCCTATGAAGAGAATAAGGATAATGCCGAGATATTCCCTGGTACAGGTGGATGCTTTGTGCAGACTTATAAGGGCAGAGATACTTCAGAAGATAATAAGAAATACTCCTTAGAAGAGATAAAAGAATTCTATCGCAAGTTAAAGAATATCAACCAAGAGATTTTAAATTATATGTATTTTTATGGAGGAACGATTCCCTATGTCTTAATGGATTCGGATGCATCACGCGAATTTGGCGATGTAGATATATTTGTGCCAATAGAAGCTATGCGCTATGTGCGCGAGGAATTAGCTCATCAACCATCTTTTGAAGTGGATTTTGATTCTATTGATGTAACATCAAGAGTTAATTTGACTTCGCGTATTCCCAATAATGAGGAAAAAGATGATAAGGATAGTCTAGGATTATTATTTGCCTTGATGAATCCGAGTATCGATGATGAAACAGTTAATGCCTTATTTACCCAAAATTCTTCTAGATGTTTGCAGGATTTTGGTCTTAAAGGAAAATTATTTGGCGTAAATATTTCGATATTTCCAATTTACCAATATAACAATGATTTAATGGCTAAGAGTTTTAATATTACGAATATGTATGAATATTTGCTGGCTGTAAGAGTTATGAATAATACAGAAGTAAAGGATTTTGTTAAAAATGTCCAAATTTGTGGCAATAATATTAATATTTTACCTATGGAATACGTTATTGTCAGCAAGAAAAGTGCTATTGATCAGGGATATCAAAAGCGTATGGAAAAAGATAAAGAGGATTTAGCTTTTATGGAAGGCCATCATGATGAATTAGAAATAGATGATGCTTATCAAGAGAAAATAGATGAAAACTATCCGGATTATTCAGTAGCTATGGCATATTATGTGGGACCTCGTGCGGTTGAAAAGATAAGTGGTGAAAAATATAAAGATTTAATGCTATTAAATAAGGGTGAATGGTTATCATAAATAAAATAAGGAAAATATTTAATTTTCCTTATTTTTGTTTTCCTCTAATCTTATGGGGCGATTGGCATATTCGAAAGAATTGACATTATCACCAGTTATCATTTGATAAATATTGGCACATTTTAATTCATAATTTTTGATTTTGGAATCTATTGCGGTGTATTTAGATACTAGGGGAATAGATAATTCCTTTTTTATTTTATTAATATATTTTTGTCCTCGAGTATTTAATCCTAAAAGGCGAATATATTCATTGTTAGTAAGGGATTCTTTATCTTCCTTGGTTAATCCTACTAAAATATGCATCATCATGCGCATTAAACGATTATAAGTATATCTCTTGGTCTTAACTAGATTTATTAGTTCTTCTAAAGAATTAGCTTGGTTTATTACTTTTCTGAGACGATTATCAATTCCCTCATCGACAGATAAGTATTTATCTAGATTATCCTCGGTTATAATTTTATATTTTAACAAAGTGAAGAGCAATTGTTCATCGATTGTATTTATCTTTCCTTTAGGAATATATCTATCAATATTTTGACCATTATGTATTTTTTCGCGAATATTCGATGCAGAAACGATCTCTTCATCGCTTTTAGTATCGTGATAATTATTAGTTCTTTTTATCGTTTCAGGTATAATCTCATAATTGTTTTTTAAGATGGCCTTTATATAGGAAACACCTAGTAAGTCATTAGGGTCATTTAGAGGAATTTCAATGGCTTTATTTAGCGCTGTTGGATAGTTAATTCCCTGATTTAAATATAGTTTTACCTTTTCATCAAAGTGTTCATCTAATTGTCTTTTGGCAACATTTGTCAAGAGAGCAATATTATCAGATTCACTTCCAAAGATAAGGCGATTAATTTGCATTTCATTAAGCAATTCTAAGGAAGCTTCCGCAAAGATATCGGCCGAATTAGAGCCAAAGACAAAGGAAAGTTCAATAGTAATATCGACACCATATTCTAGGGCAAGACGTGTTTTTTCTTCTTTACTCTCTAAAGAGATAATTCCTCTTTCTAAAAAATAGCCATTTAAGATAAGTATTATTAAAGAATTGGGATATCTCTTTTTGATCTCTTCTAATTGATATACATGGCCATTGTGAAAGGGATTATATTCGGCAATAAGTCCAATTACTTCCATGTCAATAGCTCCTTTCTTTTGTATAATATTAACACAAGATTAATGAATTAACAAATTTTGTGTTATAATGAACATAAGGTGATATTATGGATAAGAAAAGGGGTTTAAAAGTCTATTTTATTCATTCTACTAAAATAGATTATAATAATTTAATATATTTACCAGTTTTAAGAAGTAGAGAGTTATCTAATCATCGTCTTATATTTCCCCAAAATGAAGAGAATAAAGATAAATACTATAAAGATTTAATCGATGATGCCGATGTTTTAGTAGTGGAACTGACGAGTCCCGATATTGGCTTTAATATGGAATTAAAACAGGCGATAATAACAAAAAAACCAATACTTGCCTTGGCTCAAAAAAGTATTGGATATGATTCGAAATATCAAAAATTATTAAAAAACGTTATTGGCTATTCAAATGAGACAGAATTCAGGTATTTTGTCGAAACATTTGTAAAAAACTATGAGACGCGTATTAATGCGGGAAAGAGTGATCCGACAGTAGTTTTAGGAATATTAAACTAGAAGAATATCAATTCTTCTTTTTTTCATAAATATCGATAATATCTCTTATGGGAATTAATTCATTATTGATTGTAATAAGATGGTTATTCGTCTGACCAACTATCGATGTATCTAAAGTGTTATTTTTAGTTTCGATTAAAACATCTAATTTGTAGACGTAATTTTTGGATTGAAATAAATTTTTTATTGTCGTTTTTATGTCTTTTTTTTCAGTTTCTTTTGGAATTATGCGATTACCATAAAATAATTCCTGAGGAGTATCTTTAATTTCTATTTTTTTATTTTGAAATACGTTTGGCAAATTCATGAGTATCACCTAATATATAATATGTTTAATTAGCCAAATAATGCATAAAATAAAATTATGAAAGATATAGGAAAATTCACTTTAATTATTATTGCTTTTATGTTTTTTAGTTTAAATAATGTCTTAAAATATACGGGCAGCATGACTAAACAACTTATTTTCTATGGGCTTGGATTTGTCCTGTTTTTTGGCGTTAGTAAGATGGATAAGAAACAAATATATAAATATGTATTCCCTGTATATATTATTTTAAATGTGTTACTTTTGTACCTTTTATTATTTGGCTCTAGTATAAATGGCAGTAAGGCGTGGATTGATTTAGGATTTTTCTCTTTTCAACCGAGTGAATTAATGAAAATAACCTTAATAATTTTGTTATCTATAGTGGTAAATACGAAAGAAAAGTATGTTCTTTTTTCCTTTATTATTACTTTAATACCGAGTGTTTTAACTTTTTTAGAACCGGATACTGGTAATGTTATCTTTTATTTTGTCATTCTATTTTCTATTCTTCTGCTAAAAATAAAAAATATAAGAAAATTTATTCCTTATATTTTATGTTTAGTCTGTGGTACCTTCCTTTTTATGTATCTTTATTTTTATAATAAATCTTTATTTGTCAGATTATTTGGCAGTAGCTTTTTTTATCGAATGGATAGGATAGTAAATTTGTTTTCTTCATCTTATCAGTTAGATATGGCTCTTATGAATATGGGAGTATCGGGTCTTTTGGGAAGTAGTTCGGTTGTGGGTATTCCAGAAGCTACTACGGATTTTGCTTTTTCTCTATTGGTTTCCTTAAATGGCTTTATTGGTACGGTTATTTTTTTAGCTATTAATTTTTGTTTTGATTTTTTAATAATAAAAAAATTAGATAGTAGTGATGTGATTATGCAATATGTAATATTTTCTTTTCTATTTATGAAGATATTTCAAAGTAGTATTCATATCCTCATGAATATTGGACTTCTTCCAATTACGGGGATAACACTTCCTTTTATTTCCTCAGGGGGAACAAGTTTACTCACATATTTCTTTGCGATTGGTCTAATTAATAATTGCTATAATAATATGGGGGATAATACGGATATGGTGTAGGATTCATATAAACGGGTCTAGGTCTTGAAAGGCCAACAACTGCGGCACCACCTAATCCTCCTAGTAAGAATGGTATTGCAAAGCCGCCAAATCGCTCATCATAAATTGGCGTATTATTGTAGATATTAGGATTGTATGATGGATAATATTTATTATTGTACATAAAAAAACTCCCTTCTAGAGTATTTTATGAAGGAAGTTTTTATTTGGTGTAAAAACGATATAAATTAATACTTGGTTTATCAAAGAATCGAAATTTTATGGTACTCGTTCCAATTCCACCGGAAATATATAAGTCAGCATTGCCAACTTTGTAGTATTCATCATAGTATTTTTTAGAACCTTTAGGAGTATATAGAGCCCCAATAAAAGGAATACGAATTTGTCCGAGGTGTGAATGTCCAGATAATACTAAGTCAAAATTATAATTGTTAAATTCGTCTATTTGATCTGGTTCATGAGCAAGGACTATGGTATATAGATTTTCATCATTTTCATTGATGAATGAGAAGGCGTTTTCATAATCCTGTTTGCCATAGGTCAAATCTTTTAATCCAACTAATACTATGGGATTTTTACTATTTCCATAGATAAATTCATAAGTGTTGTTTAAAACATGCCAATCAAGGGATTTCATAACTTTTTCAAAGTATCCGGATTCGTCATAGTCATGATTGCCATCAACAGCTAGTGTTTCTATACGAGCATCAATCTTTTTTAATTCATTTATCAAGGTATTTAATTCATCATCATTAAGTGTTACCCCTGTTTCAACCAAGTCTCCTGTGAAAACGACAATGTCGGGTTTTTGTTTGTTTATTTCATTTACGACATTTTTTAGTTCATCTTTAAAAATCGTACTTCCATAATGCAAATCTGTAAAGTGAACAATTTTAAATCCATCGTATTCTTCCGATAATTTATCATTCCTTATGGCATATTCCTTAACGATAAGACCAGATGTAGAGATATATCGAGCCCATAGTAGGGTAAGCAAAAGCCATATTGCGAGGACTAATACTATCTTTAAAATGGTATGTTTTTTATTTGTATCATTTTCTAATATTTCGTCTTTTTTCATATCATCACCTATAAGAATAATAATATCATAACATTAATGAAATTATTTAAAATATGTACTATTATTGACATATATATGTTACCCGTTTTATAAAAACTATATCCAATACTTAAACTTAAAAAACTATATGGTATTAAATAAATGAATTCTTTTAACCCGTTTGTGAAGGCGATATGGGCAAGGGCAAATATTAAAGAATAGACGAAAAAATTTAATAATTTATGTTTTTCAACACGCTTAAATGGCAAGCGATAGATCATCTCTTCAACGATTGGTCCAAGGATAATTATACTAAATCCCATAATAATGGGTGAAGATTTGAGTTGGTTTCTAGCTATTATTTCATTTTCGGCAAAAGTTCCCATGAATCTAACAACGAGATAATTACTAATGTAAAGTAGTACTGTCAATAAAATGGTTATTATTAACATTTTTTGCCAATTATTTTTAAAATCATCTTTAAATGTTTTAATGTTGTCTTTTAATTCTGGTTTAAAGAATTTTGCCAATATAATAATCATTATTGTGTAACCTACAATATATGCGATATTCCAATTGCGCGTGATAGAGTAGATAAGTGCCAATATAAATGATGCCAAAATGGTAAAAGCAAATGTCCAAAAAATTGCCATAAAAATATTTGTTTTTTTCATCAAATCACCTAAGATTATTTTAACATATAACCATCTATTTATGTTTGAAAAATGTTGATATTGTGTTATAATTGTCATAGTAGAGGGTTTGGCTTAGAGGACCAAGTGAATGAAGAATACAAACGGAGGGATAACATGGCAAAAACCAAAAAGGGCAAGAGCTCGGCTTTTAAAAGATTAATAGGTAATAAAAATACTGTTACTATTTTAGGATTATTGGCATGTGTAGCAACTTTAGTTATAGGGTATAATTATCGCGTTCGTCTAGCAATAGATCCTATAACTGTACCATATGCTAAGGAAGAAATACCTTCGCGTACGCTTATTACAAGCGATATGGTTGGACGCATGAAAGTAGCACGTAATTATGTCAGTGAGGCAGCTAACCTTATAAAGTCTAATGAGGAAGTTGTTGGGAAATATGTCTCATATAAGACGAATATTCCTAAGGGCAGTTTATTTTATGCAGAGGCTGTAAAGGATGCAGAGGAAATGCCTGATTCGGCATTTGCCAATATTGAAGACGGAAGTACTATTTATAGTTTGGCAGTTGATGAGAATACTACCTTGAAGAATTCCATAAGAGCAGGAGATTATATAGATCTTTACATGTCGGCAACGGAGTACCGCAACAATTCTAATCTAATTATATATGGATGCTTGATTAAATCTATAAGAGTTTTAGCTGTTAAAGATAGAAATGGGAATAACATTGTTAAAAATACTTTAACTTATGGAAAACCAGCAGAGTTATTATTTGCTGTTGATAATGAATTGTTCTTACTTTTATCGCAAGCAGAACATGCACCTGATGGAGATATCGAAATTACACCAGTACTTCGTAATAAAACTTATACAACAGAGGGAAATCCTACATCTGTTGATAGTAACTATTTGATTCAATTTATTAATTCACAAGTACAAAAATTAAGCTAAGAGGAGGAACAATATGGATGTTGAAAATGTAAAGGTCAATATAAAGAGATTTTTAAGCAATCCGAATACTATGACATTCTTACTTGTTATTGTATTAATTGTCGTTGTTTACTTTATATATAATAGTCTCGTTAATCGAGCAGTAGCACCTGTAACTTTGCCTTATACAACTAAACTTTTATCGGAAGAAACAGAAATAACAGGAGATATTGTAAGCACTGTTAAGTTGAGTGGAACGTTTGTTACTAGTACGGGTGAGGGATTGGTACAAAATCGTGGTCAAATAATTGGAAAATATGTTGCAGTAGGTTATCAAATACCACAAAATAGTTTCTTTTATAAATCAGCAATAACCGATGAGTCTAATACGAATAAGGGGTTAGCAGAAGATATACCAGATGGGTATACGACATTTCAATTAAAGGTAGATTTTCATAAGACTTATGGATGCTCAATAATGCCTGGCAATTATATAGATTTATATTTTAAAGCGAGAAGTGACGATGGCAAAAAGATTATTTATGATTTGTTTATTAAATCTATTAGAGTTGAGGCCGTCTTAGATAAAGATGGAAATAATGTATTTACACATACGGAAGAGGGAGATGAACCTAAACCAGATAGATTGATCTTTGCCGTACCAAATGATTATAAAGAATTATTGGAAACAGCTATGTTGATAACGTCAAATTCTATTGATTTGATACCTGTTCCAAGAAATGCTGGTTATTCAGAAAATCCAGAAGATACATCGATTGCCAATGAAGCAATAGCAGAGTTTATCTTATCAAAATCTGTACATGTTGCATATTAGAATAATAAAAAAAAGAATATAAAATAGGAGGTGCTTTATGTTAAATTCCATATTTGATCAGATGGACTTTGGCCCGTTACAGGAGTTTTTAGAGGAAGATGATATTACCGATATCTCTTATAGTAATGGTGGTCAAGTTTGGTTAAAGACTTTATCAAAAGGTATTTATCAAGTAAATAGACCAGATATAAATAATGTGTTTATGGAAAAACTTGCCTTTCAGTGTTCGAATGTTATGGGTAAAACGTTTAATATGGCACATCCCTTCCTAGATGCTGAATCTGCTGAGTTACGTATGAATTTCGTACATGATTCGATTGCGACTAATGGCATTGCCTGTCTTATACGTAAGACGCCAGCGAAGATTCGTCTTAATAAAGATAAATTGATTGACGAGCAATATATTACAGCGCAACTTCACGATTTTTTGATTAAATGTGTAGAAGGACATTGCAATATTATGGTTGCGGGAGAAACTGGTAGTGGTAAAACAGAGCTAGTTAAGTATTTAGCATCGAAAACTAAAGAAGATGAAAAGATTATCTCAATTGAAGATACACTAGAACTTCACTTAGATAAGATATTTCCAACTCGCGATATAGTTGCTATGAAAACGAATAATATTGCATCGTATACAGAATCACTAGTAGCCTGCATGAGACAGAACCCGATATGGATATTATTATCCGAGGTTCGTTCCGCTGAGGCCGTACTTGCCGTACGTAACTCTATATCATCAGGTCACCACATCTTATCGACAATCCATGCCGATAAAGCATCAAGTATCCCAATGCGTATGTATTCACTACTGGAATCAAGTCAAGATATTGAACAGTTTTTAGGTTCAATTCATAGATATGTACAAATTGGCATCTATGTTAAGGGATATTTTTCAAAAAGACTAGGTAGATTCCAACGTGAAATTATTGAAGTATGTGAATTTTATATTGATGATGATAATAAGCCAAGAAGCAATAATTTGTATCAAAAGAGTTTGGATGGACGTGTTGTTTTACATAATCCAACGCATAATTTAATTGATTATTTAGCAATTGGTAATGTTATGTTACCCGAGGATACTTTTGGTTTAGGACCATCAAATGAAGGATTTGATGATACTAATAGAGTAGATATGCCAGCTCCAGAGGCGGTAAAACCAACAAATGTTGATGATCCTTTTGTAATGAATGATGATAATGCTAGTACCTCAACGGGAACGGCTCCAGCTTTAAATGCTAGCCAAAATCCGAGTGCACCTTTACCAGTTAATCAACAGATGCCTCAAGCGCAAACGCAGGTGACGAGTAATCAAATGAGTGGGCAAGCAATACAACAAGTACCGCAAATGCGTCCAGCGCAAGCAGTTCAATCGCCTAATCAAGGAGCAATGAATACTAATATGCAGGGAATGCCAGCTCAACAAAATGTTCAACCTATTCAGCCACAAAATATGGCTGCTCAATTGAATCAAGCTAGTGGAGTACAAAATGTTCAACCAAGAACTATGCCAACTCCTCAAGTAACACAAGTGCAACAACCTATGATGCAACAGGTAATGCCTCAAACACCACCAGTGCAAATGCCAAATCCTGCTAGTGCTACAGGTGCTGTTGGAGTTGCATAAGAAAATATGTAGAAAGAAGGATGCTATATGGAATTAGTTATAATGCTAGTAATTGCCGTCTTTGTTCTATCTTATAGACAACAAAATGGCGAAAGTGTTTATAAATTTATAGCTGATACTGTTTTAACTGTATATAATAAATATGCTCCCTATAGCTACCAAGAAGTAAGAGAGAAGAGTAAACAATTGGGGCAAGAATATACGCCTAAGGAATACTTATCTCAAATAATTCTTATTGGTGGAGGAGCAGCGGTTGTAGGTTATCTATATTTTTATAGTATAACTATAGCTATCTTATATTGTGTCATAGCTATTATGTTTATTCCATATTTAGCCTATTTAAGAAATAATCGTATTTATTCTGAATTCCTATTTGAAGAAATACAAGTATATACATCAAACGTTATCAATGAGTTTAATACAACGCAATCATTTGTTAAAGCTCTTGAGGGTGTATATGAATCGGATATTTTAGAAGATCCAGTAAAGTCAGATGTTAAAACGGTTATTGATATGTCTTATGCCAATGGTACAATTGATGAAGCTGTTGAATGGTTCAATGCGAAATATCCATATTATATGGTTAAGAATATGCACCAATTATTCGTACAGATAACTAAAGAGGGTGCGCAAGATTCGGGTGAATCATTAGAGAATATGATGCTCGATATTGACCTTTTGGTAGAGGGAGTATATCGCGATAAAATGGACCGAGAAGGGTCTCATAAAAAATTCTTGGGATTTGGTATTGCCCTATATTTTCTTGTATGTTTGACACAAGCATTATTGAATCCTGAAAGTTATCGTAAAATGTTAGGACTTTGGTATGTTCAGGTTTTACTTCATGCTATTGTCGTTATCAATTCCTACTTTATTATAAGTGGCGAAAAATTCTATAATGAAGATACGGGGGTTGAGTAGTATGTATTATGAAATAGTTGTCTTAGCCGTAATTATCATCTTTATAATGCAGTATATTGGGGGATTTAGTATCAATAAATTTGTCGATGATAATGCAACGTATTTTAAGAAACTTCAAGAGGATGATTTTGAATTTTATGCTAAAGCAAAATATGGTGATGCTATTGATATTGATAAATTGTTTAATAATCGACTTAGAGATGCCATGTTAGTTGGTTTACTAGTTGGCTTTTTAATGATTAATCAGATGAGTTATATTATGCTTTTGGTAATATTTGCTGTCATATTTGGTATGTTTAAACTTCCATATATGCAACTTAAAAATTATTATAAGGGACATCTACATCAAATAGATTCTCAATTGCCTTACTACCTAAAAAACTTGGAGATTCTAATTCAGCATTATACGGTGCCAGTTGCCTTAGGTAAATCGGTGGGAGATGCTCCGGAGATATTCCAAGAGGGACTTCGAGATATGATTGAAAAGATTAATGCTGGAGATTCTACTATTACGCCATATATGGAGTTCGCTAAAGAATATCCTGTTCGTGATAGTATGCGTATGATGCGTCTTTTATATCGTTTAGGTTTAGGTAAACAGGAGAGAAAACAAGAGCAATTATTGACTTTTTCGCGAACTGTTTCTTCTTTACAACAAAAAGCTCGTGAGGCGAGATATAAATCGCGTCTAGATAAAATGGAAAGTAAAACCATGCGAATGCTTGTGTGTACAGGTGCAGGTGTTATGCTCTTGCTTGTACTATCAATATTACAAACATTTAGTTCTTAAATTGTACGTTAGTACAATTTTTTTATAAATTAGAATTATAAAAAAGATAATACTCACTTGAATATTAGTATTATCTTTGGTAAACTTAAATTGTGAGAAGCGTGTATTCTTTTAGACTATATGCTTACCACTGTTGTGTTGGGCATCTTACTTTGGTAAGATGCTTTTGTTTGTCTATATTATCGTTATGATAATATAGAGTAAAACAAATATAATCACAAATAAGAAGAAATTAATAATAATTAATTCAGATTTATTCATATATATCACTTCCTTAATGTAAGATATCATGTCTTAGAATGATTATCCAAAACCCCCTGATGTATAGTCAAAGAAAGTGATAAGCATCAAGAATACTTGCTTCTCGAAGAGTTATTATAATGATTAAAAAATAGTCGTCAATAGCTTCGACAAAAAGTGACAAAAGAAATAATAAAAAAGATAATACTTACTTGAATATTGGTATTATCTTTGGTAAACTTAAGTTGTGAGAAGCGTGTATTCTTTTAGACTATATGCTTACCACAGGTTGGTAAAGCATCTTACTTTGGTAAGATGCTTTTGTTTGTCTATATTATCGTGATGATAATATAAAGTAAAACAAATATAATCACAAATAAGAAGAAATTAATAATAATTAATTCAGATTTATTCATATATATCACTTCCTTAATGTAAGATATCATGTCTTAGAATGATTATCCAAAACCCCCTGATGTATAGTCAAAGAAAGTGATAAGCATCAAGAATACTTGCTTCTCGAGAACTTATTATAATGAATAAAAAATAGTCGTCAATAGCTTCGACAAAAAGTGACAAAAGAAATAATAAAAATACTTAAAGAACTTATTTAAAAATATTTTATGAATTAAATAATGACATTATCTTTATTGCAATTTACATGCTTATAAACTATAATTATGAGTGTGGTGATTATTATGTTAAGTATAAAAAATTTAACAGTTAGTATAGATGAAAAAGTAATATTAAAAGATTTTTCATTAGATATAAATGATGGTGAAATAGTAGCTTTAATGGGACCAAATGGTATTGGTAAATCTACTATATGCAAAGTCATAATGGGAGATACTCATTATAAGATAGAAAGTGGAAGTATTACTTATAATAAGGAAGATTTACTATCTTTAGATGTTGTTGAGAGAAGTAGAAGAGGAATATACTTAGTAAATCAAAATCCCATTGAAATAGAGGGAGTATCTAATGCAGAAATGTTAAGAAGTGCACTCGAATGTCGAACAGGTGAACATACAAATTTCTTTGAATTTAATAAACGTGTGACAGAAATATGCAAACGTTTAAATATACCGACATCATTTATTCACCGTGGAATTAACGAAGGAATGAGTGGTGGAGAAAAGAAAAAAAATGAATTACTTCATCTTTATGTTTTAGAACCAAAATTCATTATGCTTGATGAATTAGATAGCGGTTTGGATGTCGATAGTTTGAGAGATTTAGCTACATCTTTAAAAGAATATCTAAGTGAGGATATTTCGATATTAATTATTACCCATCATATATCAATATTAGAATATCTTAAACCTGATAGGGTTCATGTTTTAAAAGGTGGAAAAATAGTTGAAAGTGGTTCATATGATTTAGCTTTATCTGTTGAGGGAAATGGTTTTAGGTCTTATGAAGTGAGTAGTGATGGTGATGATGAATAAAATACTAATGGATGGGAATAAACTTACTCTTAAAGATTACAAGAGTATTATAGAAGTATCATCATCTTCGGTGATCTATATATTAGATAATTCATCAGATTTAACCTTGGATATAAATATAAAAGATAATGCTAGTTTAAAAATATATGATTTTAATACGCATAATAAATCAAGTGATATCATTATTAGACAGGGAAATAATACTAAAGTGGAATATAATCATACATTTAAAATAGATGGTGAATATAAATTTAATTATGAAGTGCATATAATAGGAGATAATAATACTAATAATGTTAATATATCTGGAGTATCTAATGGATTGATCTCGATGAATATCGATGGCAATGTTTTAAGAAATGTGAAGAATAATGAATTAAATGAAAATATTCGCATACTTACTATTGAGGGACAGGCCTTCGTTAGTCCTATGCTGCATATAAGTGCGCTCAATGTCTTAGCAAATCATAATACAGCTATATCTAATGTCAATGAAGATGCTCTTTTTTATCTAATGAGTAAGGGAATTGATAGAAAACAAGCAACGAAATTAATTGAAGATAGTTATATATATGGTTTATTTAAAAATGAAGAATTTATAAATTTAATAAAGTAAGGAGGTGGATTTTATGCATAGAGAAGATTTTCCTATGTTAAAACAAGATATTATATACTTTGATAATGGGGCAACGACTTTTAAACCTAAGAGTGTAATTGAGGCTATGAATGATTATTATTCAAATTATTCTGCTAATGCTCATAGGGGAGACTATGATATCAGTTATAAAGTAGATGTCAATTATGAAAATACGCGCAATAAGGTTGCGAAGTTTATTAACGCTAATACGGAAGAAATTGTATTTACAAGTGGAGCAACGGAATCATTAAATATCATTGTCAATGGCTTTTTTAAGCAAAATTTAGAAGCCGGAGATGAAGTTTTAATAACTTTATCAGAACATGCTAGTAATGTCTTGCCATGGTTTAAATTGGCTAAAACAAATAGCGTTATAATTAAATATATTGAGTTAGATAAAAATCTCCATGTTACTTTAAATAACTTGAAAAAATCTATAACACCTAATACTAGAGTTATCAGTTTAGCAGGTATTACTAATGTTGTTGGTGATGAAAGACCAATTAAAGAAATTTGTGAATTTGCTCACAATAATAATATTTTTGTGATTGTCGATGGAGCGCAAAGTGTACCACATACTAAGACAGATGTAAAAGAACTGGACTGTGATTTTCTAGCTTTTTCGGCTCATAAGATGTGTGGGCCAACGGGAGTCGGAGTTTTATATGGAAAATATGAACTTTTAGAAAGTATTGAACCTATTAATCTAGGTGGAGGTATGAATGAATCGTTTGATTCAGTAGATGATGTCTATTTAAAAGATGTTCCCATTAGGTTAGAAGCAGGAACGCAAAATATTGCTGGGGTTATTGGTCTTGGTGCGACAATTGATTATCTAAATAAAATAGGCATGGATAATATAAAAATATACGAAATAAAGCTAAAGAAATATTTAATTGAAAAATTAAAAAATATTCCTCATATAAATGTCATTAATGAAGAATGTGATAGTGGAATTGTAGCCTTTAATGTAGATGGAATATTTGCTCAAGATGTTGCCTATTACTTGAATAAGTATCACATCTGTGTTCGTGCAGGTAATCACTGTGCTAAAATATTAAAGAAAGCTATTGGGGTAAAAAATACGGTAAGAATAAGTTTGTATTTTTATAATACCGAGAGTGAAATTGATAAATTAGTAGATTTATTAAGTAATAAAGAAAGAATAATAAGTGAGATGATTTAAAATGGATAGTAATACAAAAAGAGAAATAATATTAGACAATTATTCTCATCCCTTTAATAGAGGCATTATAGATGATGATAGGTATATTAAAGTAAATTCAAATAACGAATCTTGTATAGATAATATTGATCTATATTTGAAAATAGAGGACAATATTATAACGGATATTAAATTTGATGGTGAGGCTTGTGCTATTTCCACAGCATCGACAAGTATTATGATTAAGAATATGATTGGCTTATCTGTTGATGATGTTTTAAAATATATCGATAATTTTGAAGCAATGCTAAATGAAGAACCTTATGAGGATGTTAATTTTAACGAAGCTGTAGTGTTTGATGAAACATATAAACAGGGAAATCGTCGCACTTGTGTAACTTTACCTTATAAGGGAATAAAAAAAGCCATCAAGGAATATCAAAATCAACAAAGGACATCTTAGGATGTCTTTTTCTCTTTTTATTGTGTAATAATAGTATAAATTTTGTTGTAAAATTGGTTATTATTATTGCTAATTAACTGGTAAAATTGGTATAATAATGAAGTATTATGAAAGGAATGATTACATGAAGTATGTATATTTATTCCAAGAGGGCAATGCTAATATGCGTGAACTACTTGGAGGTAAAGGTGCAAACTTAGCCGAAATGGCCAATTTAGGTTTACCTGTTCCTAATGGATTTACTATTACTACAGAAGCTTGTACAGCTTACTACAATGATGGTAAAGAAATTAGTGAAGAGATTAAAACACAAATCTTTGATGCTTTAAAGAAGCTAGAAGAATTACAAGGAAAAAAATTTGGAGATGTAAGTGATCCATTACTTGTATCTGTTCGTTCAGGTGCACGTGCTTCCATGCCTGGTATGATGGATACTATCCTAAACTTAGGTTTAAATGATGAAGCTGTAGAAGGATTTGCTGCTAAGACGAATAATCCGAGATTTGCTTATGACTCATACAGAAGATTTATTCAAATGTATTCGGATGTTGTAATGGAAGTACCTAAGAGTTTCTTCGAAAAAATTATCGATGAGATCAAGGAAGAAAAGGGTATAAAATTCGATACTGAATTGACAGTTGAAGATTTAAAGGAATTAGTTGTAAGATTTAAAAATGTCTATAAAGAAAATATGAATGGGGAAGAGTTCCCACAAGATCCAGTGGAACAATTAATGGGAGCTGTTAAAGCCGTATTCCGTTCATGGGATAACCCAAGAGCTATCGTATATCGTAGAATGAATGATATTCCAGGTGATTGGGGAACCGCTGTTAATGTTCAGTCAATGGTATTTGGTAATATGGGAGAAACTTCAGGAACTGGTGTTGCTTTCACAAGAAATCCAAGTACTGGTGAAAAAGGTATTTATGGTGAATACTTAATCAATGCTCAAGGAGAAGATGTTGTTGCTGGTGTTCGTACTCCACAACCAATAACTAAACTTGAAACAGATTTACCAGAATGCTATGCACAATTTATGGAGCTTGCTGAGAAACTTGAAAATCATTATCGCGATATGCAAGATATGGAATTTACTATTCAAGAAGGAAAACTATATTTCTTACAAACGAGAAATGGTAAACGTACAGCTCCTGCTGCTATTAAGATAGCTTGCGATTTAGTTGATGAGGGTATGATTACTCCAGAGGAAGCCGTAATGCGTATTGAAGCAAAGAGCTTAGATCAATTATTGCATCCAATGTTTAATGCCGATGCTTTAAAGAAAGGCGAAGTAATTGGTTCAGCATTACCTGCAAGTCCTGGTGCTGCTGCAGGATATGTCGTATTTACAGCAGAAGAAGCTAAAAAACTAGGTATAGGCGGAAAAGGCGACAGAGTAATCCTTGTTAGACTTGAAACAACTCCTGAAGATATCGAAGGAATGGTTGCTGCACAAGGTATATTAACTGTTCGTGGAGGTATGACAAGTCATGCTGCCGTCGTTGCGCGTGGTATGGGAACTTGCTGTGTTTCTGGCTGTGGCGATATTAAGATCAATGAGGAAGAAAAATATTTTGAATTAGGTGGAGTTACTTTCCATGAGGGAGATTATATTTCTCTAGATGGTACAACAGGTAAGATTTACAAAGGCGACATCGAAACAGAAGAAGCTACTGTTTCAGGTGACTTTGGACGTATCATGGCTTGGGCTGATGAATTCCGCAAATTAGGCGTTAGAACTAATGCAGATAATCCAAGAGATACTAAAAAGGCATTAGAACTTGGAGCTGAGGGTATTGGTCTATGTCGTACTGAGCATATGTTCTTTGATGAGGAACGTATTCCAGCAATTAGACAAATGATTTTATCAGAGACTGTTGAAGATCGTGAAAAAGCTCTAGAAAAATTAATTCCATTCCAAAAAGGCGATTTCACAGCTATGTATAAGGAGTTAAAGGGACTTCCAATGACTGTTCGTTATTTAGATCCTCCTCTACATGAATTCTTACCAACAGAGGAAGAGGATATTAAAGCTCTTGCTAAAGAGATGGGTGTTACTGTTGAACACTTAAAGAATAAATGCGATGAATTACATGAATTTAATCCAATGATGGGTCATCGTGGATGTCGTTTAGCTGTTACTTATCCAGAGATAGCGAGAATGCAAACTCGTGCCTTAATGGAAGCCGCAATTGAGGTTAAAGAATCTTGTGGATATGATATTGTTCCTGAGATAATGATTCCATTAGTTGGCGAGAAAAAAGAATTACAATTCGTTAAAAATGTCGTTGTAGAAGAAGCTGAAAAAGTTAAGAGCGAAAAGAATTCGGATATGGAATACCATATTGGTACCATGATTGAAATTCCAAGAGCTGCTTTAACTGCTGATGCTATTGCTGAAGAAGCTGAATTCTTCTCATTTGGTACAAATGACTTAACACAAATGACTTTCGGATTCTCAAGAGATGATGCTGGTAAGTTCTTAGATTCTTACTATGCTAATAAAATTTATGAATCAGATCCATTTGCTAGGTTAGACCAAACTGGTGTTGGAGCTTTAGTTAAGATGGCTGCAGAAAAGGGACGCGCTACAAGAGAAAACATAAAACTTGGTATATGTGGAGAACATGGTGGAGATCCTGCAAGTGTAGAATTCTGTCATAATGTTGGTTTGAATTATGTTTCATGTTCACCATTTAGAGTTCCAATTGCTCGTTTAGCTGCTGCTCAAGCTGCTATCAAAGAAAAAACGAATAAATAATTGAGAATAATAAAATATAGCAAAGAAATAAATTATATGAAATATTAAAGACTAAGATGACTAGTAGTTTTATATCTTAGTCTTTTTGTGTGAAAAATTAATTATATGCGAAATGTTAATAGACACAATTTATGGCAATAAAACTTATAAAGGAATTGTTGAAAAAATAACGAAAATGCTTGACATATATAGCAACTATATGATATAAGTATATCGAGTAGTGCCTAGGAAACTTTTGAAGCCCTAGGTCATTTTTATTTCAGGAGGTTGTATGAAGCAATATAAAACAAATGAAGAATTATTAGAATATCTGGAATCTAAGAATGTAATTGTTGAAAATAGAAAATCAACTTTGAAAAAACTAGAAAAATATACTTACTACTCTATAATTAATAGTTATAAATATAATTTTAAAGATTCTAATAATAATTATCTTCCAAATGTTTCTTTTGAAGAAATATATGCTTTATATGAATTTGATAAAAAACTGAAATTAATAATGTTAAAATACACTTTAGAAGTAGAAACTTTAATAAAATCATTAATGTCCAATCACATTTCTAAAATTTATGGTATAGATAAATATTTATGTTTAAATAATTTAGATGATAAAGTAAAAACAGAAGTAAAAAATAAGTTAATTGATAAGATAAATAAAGAAATTTCTCATAATTATGGTATTCATCATGCTATTACGCATTATAAGGATTGCTATGGATTTATTCCTCCTTTTGTTTTAATTAAAATATTAACATTCGGAATTATTAGTAGTTATTATGGTTTGTTAAAACAGAGTGATAGGCAAGTAATAGCAAAAAAATTTAAAATATCAGATGTACTGTTAAAACAAATATTAAGGTGTCTTGCTAATGTTAGGAATATTTGTGCACATAACGATCGTCTATTTTGCTATAGGGATAAATATACATTAAAATTTAAAGAAATTGATCCTAATTATATAATTAAAGATAATCTTACTAATTTATATATGATGGTTAAATCTCTACAAATTATTTTGGATAAAAGACAATATAATAGTTTAGTAAAAGCAATAGAGAAAGAAGTTAAAAAATTGGATAGTAAACTGAACTCTATAGATATTCGCGATATTTTAAGAATAATGGGTTATCCAAATGAATAAATCTAAGTTTTTATAGTATAATATTAGTGAGTGGTGCTTAGAAAACTTTAGAAGCTCTAAGTCATTCAATGCCTAGTTTTTAAATAACTAGGCTTTATTTTGTTAATTAAAATGATACGATTATTATGCAATTAATAAAAGTTGCTTAAATTATTTATAGCCCCAATTTCTTATTCATCCCTAATGGGATTGTAGTTCAAACTGTTATCAAAGAAAAAAGAATAAATAATTGAGAATAATAAAATATAGCAAAGAAATAAATTATATGAAATATTAAAGACTAAGATGACTAAACGTCCTATATCTTAGTCTTTTTAAATGTTACAAAACTGTAATAATAGGTAATTATATTCGTGGTATAATAATGGTGAAGAAACGTGGTGATTTTATGCAAAAGATTCTTATTATTGAAGATGATGAGTTAATTTCTTATGAACTTAAAAATTTATTGGATAATAATAACTATGACGGAATAATTTTGAAGGACTTTAAAAATCCTTTAAATGAGATAAAAGATATAAAACCCGATTTAATTTTGTTAGATATAAATATTCCATATATGAATGGAGAGGTATTATTAAGAAATTTACGAGAGATATCTAATATGCCAGTAATTATGGTAACAAGTAGAAATTCTGATATAGATGAAGCCTTATCTATTACTTATGGAGCAGATGATTATATAACGAAACCATATAACCCCAATATTTTATTACTTAGGATAGGAGCTGTTTTAAAAAGATTAAATAGTGGAACTGATATTCTTGCTTTTAAAGATTTAACTATAAATATTTCGAAGGGAATTATTAAAAAAGATAGTGTAGAAATTATTTTAACTAAAAACGAAATGATTATATTTAATTACTTGGTAAATCATCAAAATAAGATTGTTACTCGTGATGAATTGATGACGGCATTATGGAATAATGAAGAATTTATCAATGACAATGCTTTAACAGTAAATATTAGTAGATTAAGGGCGAAACTAAAAGAGATTGGCTATGAAAATGCCATAGATACACGCAAGGGAATGGGGTATATTTTATCATGAAATTTAAAGAATATTTAAAAGATAAGGTGTATGCTATTATTCTAACGCTTTTAACTGTTGGTGTTATTTATTTAATATTTAGAGCATACAGAATAAAAACAAGTATAATTATTTCAGGCATAATTATTTTTTTAATATGTAATGTAATTATTATGCTAATAGATTATTTTAGAAAAAGAAACTTTTATAATGAATTCTTAACAAATATCCTAGAGTTAGATAAATCTTATTTAGTTTTAGAGACTTTAGATTGTCCTGAATTTTGTGAAGGAAAGCTTTTATATCAAGCTCTTTATGAAATTAATAAGTCCTACTTAGAAAATGTAAATAAAATAGATAACAGTAGAAAGAATTTTAAAGAATATGTAGAAATGTGGATACATGAAGTAAAGATACCTCTCGCAACTCTCACTTTAACTATTAATAATCATCAAAATGAAATTAATCCTAAAATAAAATCACAAATAAAGAGATTAGAAGATTATGTCGATCAAGTCTTATATTATGTTAGAAGCGAAAATGCAGAAAAAGACTATTTGATAAAGAAAGTTGATTTAGGAAATATTATAAAAAATATAGGCATAAAAAATATGGATGACTTACTGGAAAATAATATTGAATTTATTGTTGATAAAACAGATGCTTTAGTTTATAGTGATGCTAAATGGTTAGAATTTATATTAGGTCAAATTATAAACAATGCGATTAAATATAAAAGAAATATAAAAAATTCCTATATAAAAATATCGACCAAAGATGATAAAAAGAAAGTAGTGCTTATGATAGAAGATAATGGTATTGGCATTAAAGATTCTGATATAAAGCAAGTTTTTGATAAATCTTTTACAGGAGAAAATGGGAGAATTAGAAGTAAATCTACCAAAGATGATAAAAAGAAAGTAGTGCTTATGATAGAAGATAATGGTATTGGCATTAAAGATTCTGATATAAAGCAAGTTTTTGATAAATCTTTTACAGGAGAAAATGGGAGAATTAGAAGTAAATCTACGGGCATGGGATTATATATAGCCAAAAATATGTGTGAAAAGTTAGGACATAAAATAACTCTTGAATCGGCTTTACATAAATATACAAGAGTTTATATAACATTTGCAAAAAATGATTTTTATGAGATAGCAAAGTAATCTTACGAAATTGTAATGTTCAGTAATATTAAAGATGCGACAAAAAAAGTATTTTAGATTTATTATGGTATTTGAAAGGAGAAAAATTTTATGGAAAATATTTTAAAAGTAGAGAATATCGAAAAATATTATGGTAGTCGTTCATCTCTTACGAAAGCGATTGATAATTTATCACTAACCGTCGAAAAAGGGGAATTTGTAGCTATCATGGGTTCAAGTGGAAGTGGAAAAACGACGCTGTTAAATGTTATATCAACAATAGATCGTGTAACAAGTGGACATATTTATGTGGCTGGAAAAGATATTACGAAGCTAAAGGGGAATGAATTAAATAAATTTAGAAGAGAGGAGCTAGGATTTATTTTTCAAGACTTTAATTTATTAGATACCTTAACGGCTTATGAAAATATTGCCCTTGCATTGTCGATTCAAAATGTGAGTGCAAAGAATATTGACGAACGAATTATGAAAGTTGCCGATGAGCTTGATATTAAATCGGTGCTCGCAAAATACCCATATCAAATGAGTGGAGGACAAAAACAAAGAGTAGCGAGTGCTAGAGCAATTGTTACTAATCCAAAGTTAGTACTTGCCGATGAGTCTACGGGAGCTCTCGATTCTAAGTCAGCCAAAATGCTACTGGAAAAATTCAATTATCTAGATGAACTGGGAGCTACTATTTTAATGGTAACGCATGATGCCTTTACAGCTTCTTATTCTAGGCGTGTTATATTTATCAAGGATGGTAAGATTTTTAAAGAAATTCATCGCGGTAGTGATACGAGAAAAGAATTTTTTGACAAAATCATTGATGTTGTAACACTGTTAGGTGGAGATAATCGTGATGCTCTTTAAACTATCGCTAAAAAATATCAAGAAAAGTATAAAAGATTATGCCATCTATTTTTTTACTTTGATTCTTGGTATATCAATATTTTATGTATTTAATGCCTTAGATACACAAACAGCAATGATGGAAGTATCTTCATCTACGAGAGAACTCATTAAACTCATGATGACAATGATGAGTGCCGTTAGTGTATTTGTATCATTTATACTAGGCTTCCTAATCATATATGCTTCAAGATTTTTAATAAAAAGAAGAAATAAAGAATTTGGAATTTATTTGACACTTGGTATGAGTAAGAGAAAAATATCTTTTGTTTTATTCTTTGAAACATTAATAATAGGCATTCTATCCCTTGCAGTAGGACTTGGGCTTGGGACACTTTTATCACAATTGATGAGTATCATAGTAGTCAATATGTTTGAAGCAAATTTAACGAAGTATACATTTGTTTTCTCATGTTCTGCTTGTATAAAAACAATTCTTTATTTTAGTGTTATGTATCTATTTGTAATGATATTTAATACGATAAGTGTAAGTAAATGTAAGCTTATAGATTTATTGCATGGAAATAAAAAAAGTGAAACATTAAAAATTAAAAATCCATTTATTTGTATTATTGTGTTTATTATATCTGTGGTTGTTTTGGGCTATGCTTATTATATGGTAACAGCGGGATTTGGAGATATGAGTGATGTAAAAGATATTTTAGTTCCGATTGCAATGGGTAGTGTAGGTACATTCTTTATTTTCTGGTCTTTGTCTGGTCTTGTTTTAAGAATTGTAAGTTCAATGAAGAACTTTTATTATAAAGGATTGAATAGTTTTACTTTAAGACAATTTTCAAGCAAAATTAATACAACTGTTTTTTCTACAACCATTATTTGTTTAATGTTATTTATAACTATTTGTCTATTGTCATCTTGCCTTACAATGAAAAATTCGATGAATGAAGGAATTAAGAAATTTGCACCTGTTGATATACAACTTACAAATAAACGCAATATGGATGAGGATTTTTGGTATGATAGAAATTTGTCTTTAGGATATAATGATAAGCAAATAAAAAATTCGCATATTGATGTAATAGAAAAATTGAAGGTTTTTAATTATGATATAACTAAGAACTTGAGTGATTACATTCAAATTAATATTTATCGTACGCCAGATTTAACTCTTAATCATACATTAGGTTCAAAGTTAGAAAGTATTAGAACACAATTTCCATTTTTAAGATATGATACAATGGAAGATATAATAAAGATAAGTGATTATAATAAAATTGCCAATCTTTATGGAATAGATACTTACTCTTTAAATGATGATGAATTTATAATCTTAGCAGATTTTCAATCAATGGTTAATATGAGAAATATTGCCTTAAAAAATAAAGAAGTAATAAATTTATTTGGCTATACATTAAAGCCTAAATATGATGAATGTCAGGATGGTTTTATTGAAATGTCTAGTCAAAGTATTAACTCAGGAGTTATTGTCGTTCCAGATAAAGTAGTAGATGAAAATTATCTTTATAGTGATATGTTGATGGGAAATTACAATACTACTGATAAAAAAGAAATTCAAAATATCGAGGAGAATCTTAATGAGATTACTAAGAATTCACTAAAAAATCAATATTTACTTCCCGATGCAACAACGAAACTTTCGATAAAAGAATCGACAAATAGTTTAACTGTAATGGTAACATTTATTGGACTTTATTTAGGTGTAATATTTTTAATAAGTAGTGCAGCAATACTAGGATTGAAAGAATTATCAGAAAGCAGTGATAATAAGGAAAGATTTAGGATGCTTAGAAAAATTGGAACAGATGAAAAGCTAATTAAAAAAGCTCTATTTAGACAAATTGGAATATTCTTTATGTTGCCTTTATTGCTAGCAATTATCCACTCAATATTTGGAATAAGATTTGCCGTAAAAATATTAGAAGTCTTTGGTACAGATGAATTATTACCTTCTATTATTATGACTAGTATCTTTATAGTAATTATCTATGGGGGATATTTCCTAATTACCTATTATTGCAGTAAGAATATTATAAAGGAGAAAAATTGAAGTGTTTATTGCCAAAAATTGGAATAATATTTATGATTTATGGCAATCAATTTTTTCTTCCTTTGCAATACTAATGATAAACGTATAAAATTGTCATGAATTATATAATTTCCATAAGAACTGCAATAATAGTGTTTCCCATAATTTCTGTAATTTTTACTATTCCTTTTATCCTACATAATTATCATAAATATGGTTCGATAAATCCCTTTAGAGTGTTAATAATTTATTCCTTTATTCTCTATATGATAACAATTTATTTTTTAGTTATATTGCCTCTTCCTAATAAAAGTGAAGTTGTTTTCAAAACTAATATGGTTAGATTAATACCTTTGGAATTTATTAGGGACTTTATGAGGGAAACATCGTTTGATATACAAAATCCTAGCACATATTTGCATACCTTAATGGAACCGTGTTTTTATACAGTAGCATTTAATTTGTTGATGACAGTACCTTTTGGAATGTATATGCGATATTACTTTAAATGTAATTTAAAGAAGACCATTGTTTTTAGTTTTATGCTTAGTCTGTTTTTTGAGATAACACAGCTCACAGGTTTATATTTTATTTATCCTTATGCCTATAGAGTATTTGATGTCGATGATTTAATTATCAATACTTTAGGGGGAATCATTGGCTATGCACTTATGGGAATAATAGATGATTATTTGCCGACACGAGAAGAAATAGATAATAAATCACTTAAAAATAGTATGACTGTTTCGGGACTTAGAAGAATAGCTATATTCTATTTAGATAGTTTTTTATTCATAAGTATTTTTCTACTATTAAGTTTATTTTTACAGATAAGATGTTTACTTTTAATAGTATTTGTCATCTATTATATTTTCGTTCCTTATATGACAAATGGCTATACATTGGGAAGTAAATTTTTAAATGTAAGGCTTTATTTTGAAAAAAATAGATTGGTTAATATAGTTTTTAGAATAGTATTCCTCTTTACTTATTATTATGGCATTATGTTTTTTTCAATGTATTTGCTCGTCTTTATAAGAAAAATGATGAATTTAAATGTTGGAAGGACTTTATTATTATTTGCTTTGGGTATAACAATGGCGCTCTTATTTTATATTGTGAATGCCTTAATACTACTAGTTAGTAAGAAGCATTTCTATGATAAGTTATTTAAAGTAAGTTATGTTAGTACAATAAAGGTCGAATGATAATGATTATTTATTTAATATGAGGAGTGGAGGACTAATTAATTAGTCCTTTTATTGTGTAAAAAAATAGGAGACATTTATAGAACTTTTTGATAAAATATAAGCAATTGGGGTGGAATTATGGGAAAAACACAGGAAAGTGAGTATGAATCGTTTTTATCTGATGATTGTCTAAAAGATTTTTTGAAAACTATAAAGAGAAATAAAGTAGCAACTAAAGAAGAAAATCGAGAGATGCTTATAGAATATTTTAATGGAAATGAAGAGATTAAAAAGAATATTATTGAAAAGAACTTATTATTAGTTGTCTCGATTGCATTAAGGACGGGAAAAAATTTAAGTTCTGATGATAAACTGGAATATATTCAAAGTGGAATAATTGGTCTTATTGATGCTATAGATACCTTTGATTTAAGTCTAGGGACAGCTTTCTCGACGCATGCTGAGTATCAAATTCAAATGCGGATAAATAGATATCGTTATAGCAATTCAAAGTTGGTAAGAAGACCAGAATATATTGAGTTAGCTTTAATAAAATATAGAAATCTAGCTAGAGACTGTGAAAAAGATAATAAACCATTGCCATCAAGGAGTGAGATATGCAAACTTCTTGGTATTAGTGATTTTACATTAAAGAGAATAGAAGAGGATTATAAATTAGATGCTATAAGCTATGATATGCCTGTTAAAAATGGCGATAGTGATGAGGCAGATATTAAAGAGGTAGTAGGAGAATACGACGATAATTTTATTAATGTTTTAGATAATGTCGTAATAGAAGAACTTTTAAAAACGCTTAAGATGACTTTATCAGAATATGAATATTATATTCTATATAATCGAGCAATTGATTCTGATAAAAAGACTTTAGAGGAAATTAGCGAAAAATTTGCCATATCGCGTGAGAGAATTCGCCAAGTTGAAACGAAAATAATAGCTAAAGTAAAAGATATGTTTGATGAAAATCATAATTTAAAAAGAGAATATATCGATGAAGTTAAGAAAAAATATCCTTTTGAAAACATAAATGTGCTTCCATGCCAAGTCGAAAATTATACGATGTTTTTCTTCTTAAGAGATAAATTTAATGAAAAGGATCAGATAATTTTGCGAGAAAAACTTCTTGGCAAACTTCTCTTTGATAGTGCCTTAGTAGCATCTGAACTGATGGAAAGTAAGGCTTATGTCGAAAGCAAGAGTAGAGAAATGGATAAACTAATTAAAAAGGCTAGTTACGATATTCATTATCGACTATTCCACAATAAATTAGTAGATAAATACAAGGAACGAATATTTTTATTAGATCCCAATATTGATTTAGAAGATTATTTAAACATAAGAAATCTCATCAGTGATTATTGGCAAGATAAAAGTATTGATGATGTGGAGTCTTTGGCATCTTCTCATAATTTATTGGATAAGGAATTAAGTGATAATATTCGTAGATTTTTTGGTGAAGTTTCGAAAAAAGAAATAACATTTAACAAAGATCATGTCAATAGGGATGTTAATTATAGTTTATATGGGTTTGCTAATCATGAAATCCCCCTTTCTAAACTCTATGCAGTTTTTTTGGAGAATAAAGATAAACTTACTTTAAAGCAAAGAGATTATTTGCTTGAATATGTGTTTCAAAAAGTTAAAAAACGTCCAGATATTAATGGCTATCCCGCATATTATGGGGATACTGTCATAAATAAACTTCTCTTCTTTTATTATAATGTTGAAAATTATAAAAAGGACAATTTTAGCTATGAAAAATATCTAAGTATTCGAGAATCTTGTCAAAAGCTCATGGATGAAAGAGCAATTAAATTGTTAGATTTATGGTATGGGGTACAAGGTAATTCAATGAATACAAGAGAGATGGCGAGTTATCTCGAAGAAGATGACTATGTCGTTGAAACAGATTTTCGTCGAGCAAAAAATAAAGCGATATCTATTTACTTGGGAACGAATCAATATAGTTATGAAGATGACCGTGATATTTATTCAAAAGTGTTAAATGACGAAGATTTTACTTTGAAAGAACCACATCTAGAAATAGCTAAGAAGTTCTTTTTAGAGGGTAAAACTTACGAAGAGATTGCAGGCGAATATAGTAGTGATTCTAAAATGACGCAAAGAAAAGTAGCAGAATTAGTAAAATATGCTTGTTCTGTAATGGATTATTATCGCTTTGGCATTACGAGTACCAAAAAGAATTATTCAGAAGATTTCTTACTTAGTGTTTTGGATAAGGCAAAAGTTTCTGATGAGGAAAGAAGTATTATAAGGACATATATTGAAACTAAAAGTACGATTGCAACAGCACAAATTCACGATCATGATCTCAACAATGTTCGTTATTTGGCAAAAAAAATTAATCTCTTAGCAGATAGAACTGCTATTGAACAAGTAGAAATAACGGAAAATGATGTTGCAAGTGCCGTAATGGAGCATGAATCGACTAATGTCTTATCGGAACGCGAAAGAATTATGCTTTCACTTTACTACGGGTTAAAGAATAAGTATAATCCAATAGGAAAGAAAAAGTATCCTATAGATATTGCCGAACAATTTGGAATAAAAGCCAATATTGGATCTTTTATTAGAAAGGCAAAGGAACATGTTGCAGCTCATAAAATAGGTCTATTAAAGACAGCTAGAGACTTTATTAATCGCAAAGAGTTAGAGCGTTCCTTACGAGATAAGAGATTACCTTTGAGTGCCAAAGATAGAAGTATTATAATTAATGCCTATGGTCTTTATGATACAGAATATTTAACAACGCAAGAGATTGCTAAAAGGACAGGTATTAAAGAACCTATAGTAAGAAAAAGATTATATAATGGCATCGTAACCATAAAAAAATATAATAAGAAGGAAATATCTGGGGAAATACTATTTGAAATAGATATAGAGCCATATCTTAAATATTTTACTTTGGAAGATCGTGAGATATTGACTTGTCTTTATCGCGATAAATGGTCCTATTCTGAAGTTGAGAAAGAATATAATTTATCACATCATCAATTGGCCATATTGCATCAAAAAATGCGCATGCATTTAAGCGATATGCGTGCAGGCTTAGCTAAGGGAATTGATTTTGATTATTTTTGGAGTAATGCTTTAGAAAGTGATGTTCCGTATTATGGAAATCAGCAGTTAGCTGTTGAATTATGTTTTCTTTACTATGAAAAGAATTTATCAAAAAGCGAAATTATTAAATTACATCATCCCGAGTTGGGAGATCACACTGTAGATGAAATAATTAATACTTATACAGTAGCAATGCTTAAACATCAAAATGGTATAAGGAAAATAAATGATTTTACCTATGATGAAATAGCAGCTTACTATGAGCGACATAAAGATGATATGGGGGGTGTAAGTACGAAGATTTATCGCAATTACTTTGAAAAGGTAAAGAAAAATGGACCACTTGCAAAAATACGTCCTAATAAAGAGATTACTTATGATTTAATAAGAGAAGAACATCCTGATTACTTTAGATTAGAAAAAGCGAATCCCGAACAAGTTAGAGAAATTTTAAAAGAACACGGAGATACACTTCCTAAAAATGTCATAGAAATTCTTGAATCAAAATTTGGGGTAACGCATGCCAATGTTTTGAGCGATGAGGCTTGGGATGAAGTAGTATCTTTTTTAGGGCCAATTCAGTTGATTGATTTTAAAAATAGGATAGAAGCTAAGAAAATTACAGCAGCCGAAAAAGGCAAAAAATTAGTTAATAATTCGAAAAATCAGATTGCTTAAATATTATATAGAAATGAGGTAGATAAATATGGCATTACCAAAGGAAAATTTAGAAGAGTTTTTAAAGAAAAATAAAGGATATAAAGTATTAAAAAGACTTGAGGATACGACGATAATTAAATTACCTAATGGGGAACTTTTAAAAGTGCTCGATAAGGAATTGTTGTTGACTATAAAAGATACAGGGTATGATTTAGAAAGAAGATTAGATGAAGCAGATAGTTTTACTAGTTTTAAGAATTTTTCTATTCCTACTAGAAAACTTGAACATAATGGACGAATCAGTGCCTATACAATGCCAAATTTTCCAGGAATTAATTTTACCGATTATTATGTTGATATCTTTAATCTTAAAAAATATGCCAAAACTCATGCACAGATAGAAGAGAATATCAAAAAGGGCAATGAACTGGGCTTAGTATTTCCCGATTTATGTACAACAGAGAATATAATAATAATGGAGGATGGCAAAGTATACTTTATTGACTATGATGGTATTCAGATAAAGGATATGCCAGCTGTGGGTTATTCGACATTTTTAGGTTCACCAGATTCTGTATTGACCCCAAAGTATTATAATGAAAAAAAAGGTTTGTTTACAAAGGAATTGGATATAAAAAGTGCGATATTTCTCTACTTTGTCGATGTCTTTGGCGTCAATCTTTCAGTAGCAAACACAATTAATCCATATACAGGCAAAAAAGTAACACTAGATTATATCTTTTCGATGATTAATCTTCAGGCTCCAAGCATTCAACATAAAGTATGGAAATTATTCCAAGAACAAGAGAAGAATGAATTTTTAGGAGATGATATGTATATACTTGCTGAAAAATATAATCTCATGCCGGATATGCCGGATGCTTCTTTAAAAAACTTATGAGGAAGTACTTTACAAACAGGATAATTAATTATATAATGTTGTCATAAGGAGGTATAATAATGGTAGATGCAACTTCAGAAAATGAATACTATGAAATGATTTTAGAGTACTGTAAAGCTATTGTTAATGCTGAAACAGAAGAAGAAGTGGAAAGCATAAAAGAAGAGTTTGCGGAAACGTTAAAAACTCAAGGATATGATGATATCACTGTTGATCAATTTTTAACCAATTTAAACAATAGTGTTGAAGCAGTAGAAAGCGGAAAATCATCTGTCGCTGACTATGAAAGTCAACTAGATTCTTTTCACAATGAAACTGAAACTTTGCAAGAAGTGCCTGTAAACACACAACAGACAATGATGGTAGGTTCAGGTGTTGGTATTGGTCTTGGAATATTGGCGGGTTGTTTTGCATTACGTAAAAAAACTTTAAAAAATAAGAATGTAAAAAATTTATAATCAACGCATAAAAAGCTGGTTTAAAACTAGTTTTTTATGTGTTGATTAATTTAATTTTAAATTATTACAAAGATTTTATGTTATTTTTATGGAGGAAAAATATGAAAAAATTTAATTTATGTTTAATGCTTGTTGCTTTAATTTTAAGCGCTTTTATAATATCGGGATGTACAAATTCTAGTGATGACAAGGAACAAAATAATTCGAATGAGACAGTTGCTCAAACATTAGCTAATCAGTTTAAAGACGAGATAGAAAAAGATAAGAATCTTGAGGATGTTGCTAATAACATAGCAAAAAATGAAATCATTAAGATTTCTTTAGATGTAGTAACTGTTGGCAAAGAAGATTATCTAAGTGGCTTTAAAACGGAAATAAAAGGCTTTAAAAATGCCGTAGCAATTCGTCCCTTTATTGGAACTATTCCCTTTATAGCATATATATTTGAAGTGGAAAATGCTTCGGATTTTGCCAAAAACTTGACAGATAATGCCGATTTAAGATGGAATGTATGTACGTCAGCAGATGATTTAGAAGTAGCAACATCTGGCGATTATGTATTTATCGTTATGGCACCTAAAAACTTTGATGAAGAGTAGGTTGGTATGCAAAATAAGAAGACAATAATGGCCATAGCTTCTTTAATGGTTTTGCTTTTTCATTTGTGGATTAATTTAACAAATTCGCACATAGAAATGTTTTTAAAACATATATGTGTTATAGGCGTTGATTTATTTTTCTTTGTCTCAGCATATGCTATAGCTAAGGGAAAAACAATTGGATATAGGGATTTTGTTACTAATCGCTTTAATAAAGTCTATTTAAAATTTATCGCATTTGCCATTATAGGAGCCTTATATTTTAATTGGTCGATTACTAAGTTTATCAAGGTCATTTTAGGGGTAGAACTATTCACTCGAGGTGGTGGTTCATTTCTGTGGTTTATACCGGGAATAATGCTCGTTTATTTGCTATTGCCATTATACAAAAGTGTAGATAATAGGTATCCTAAGATTATGCCTTTTATAGCGATAATGGTATATTTAATAGGATCAATTGTCATTAGTTCATATACTAATTATGATGCTATATTTATTCTAACCAATAGAATACCTATTATATTAATGGGATACTATAGTGCTAAATATGATGTAATTAGCTATTTAAAGAAATCTAACTTAAGATATTATACAATAGCAATATTACTTACTATATTTGGTCTGATTATATCCTATAATACTTATATTAGACATTTTAATATCTTATGGTTTAAGGAAATATTTTATATATTATATATTCCCTTAATTATCGGCTTGATACTTTTATTAGATAAGATCAAAGTAAATAAGGTAATTAATATAGTTGGTTCTATTACTTTAGAACTTTATGCTTTACAAATGCTCTTTGGCTTTAGGATAGCTAATCAAATATTTAAGTTAATAGATATTAAATTTATAAGTAATATATTAACGATGATTATTTTAATCCTTATGGCTTTAGTTATAAATAAGATTTTTAATATACCACAAAAATTAAAAGGAGAAGATTAATTTCTTCTTTTTTGTTTAGATTTAGATTATACATGATATAATTAAAACGATAGGAAGTGTTAATATGGGATTTCTTTCAATACTTTTAATTATCTTAATTGTTTTCATTCTCATCATTTTAATAGGAGGTTTGATACTTTTTAATAAAGCTAGAAATCTTACTAGAAGTTTGGGCATTAATGATTTAGCACATTTAGCTACGATGATAAAGGAAAGTGATGAAGAATTTAAGGTTCGTCATAAGACGATATCGGGCATGACAGATATTTTATTACCATCAATTATGAAGGACTTTCCCGATTTTAATGAAGCAGAAATATACAATAAAGTAGAGACATCTCTATTGGCGATATTTTCGTCATTAAGTCAAAAAGAGGTAAGTGATATCAATGAACTTATTGCTATTAAATATAATCTAGAAGAGCAGATAAAAGATTTACAAAAGAGTGGAATTGATATAAATATATCGGAAATTGTTTTTCATGAACATGCTTTGAAATCCTATAAAAAGAATAGGGATGTCTTAGAATTAGAAATTAACACTTCTTTAGAGTATTTCTATGCAGCATCAAAAAAGGGTAAAGCAATAGAAGATAATGATTATAAAAAGCAGACAACATATACAACGAAGTTTGTATATATATATAATGAAGAAGATTATATTGAAGGAAAAAATAATTTTACTCTTCATTGTCCAAATTGTGGGGCACCTTTAAAAAATATAAAAAATCATTTTTGTCCATATTGCAATTCTGGAATAGAGGATATCAATTTACGCAATTGGTATATCATTGATTATCGAGAAAATTATAAATAAAAAAGATATAGTATTATATCTTATTTTATTGGACCTAAATACTCACTTTCTAATATTTTATCGAGAGTATCAGTTTTGGAGACTAGGGCTTTATTAAGTGAAATAACTTGGGACATGCTAGATATGTCATAGGCGTGTTTTATATAATCACGATATTGGCTATTGGAAAAAAACATAATTTCCTTTAGGGGTATGTTTTCATTTGCCAAATAATCTCTAGAAAAATTGATTCCTAAATTATAAAACTTTGTTTTTTTTTCTTCGGAAGAGGAAAAGTTCATTTTATCAATTATATGTTCATGATTTATAATGACTATAGTAGCACCATTGCGGGCAAGTTCTTCTCTTTTTAGAAAAAAATCTTGATGACTTTCACATGTTTGTCCATCTAATAATACTATATTGGGAATTTGTTTTGATAGTTCTTCAATATAATAATTTTGTAAATTAGGAGAATCGCAGATGACTTCTAGGCGATGAATAAGACACGCACCTTGATTAATCTCATAAACTGCATCTAATAAGTAATCGTTAAATAGAGTTTCATCTAAATGGAATTCGCATCCTTTATAAATATAATTAGTTGGCATAATAATCTCCTTTTGTATGTGCTTAGTATAACACATATTACTTAAAATAAAAATAATGGGAATATTTTGTCGAAACTATTGCTTAAAGAAAAATAATCTATATAATAGACACTTAAGTTTGATTTTTGTAAAAACTAAAACAAATGTATGTTTTTCGGTTTTTTAATTAAGCAATTTATGATAAAATTAAGAAGGTGAGAATGTATGGAATACATCAAGGGAAAATATAAAAGTGCAATATTTACAAGTGAATCTGGCTATATGGTAGGTCTTTTTCGCGTAAAAGAAGCTAATGAGGAAAATGCGGATATTGTCAATAAAACAGTAACGTTTACGGGATATTTTCCGGAACTCAATAATGAAGACTTATATATCTTTTATGGAAAATATGTTTTTCATGAGCGATATGGGTATCAATTTCAAGTGACGAGTTATGAACGTGTTGAGCCCGAAGGAGAAGATGCTATTATAGACTTTTTGACGTCTTCCTTTGTCAAAGGGTGTGGAGAAAAAACAGCCAAAAAAATTGTTGCAGTTTTAGGCGATAATGCCATAAGTCTTATTAAAGAGGATAAGGAAAATCTAGTAAGATGTGGTCTTACTCCGACACAAGTGGAAAAGATATATAAATCTATTATGAGTTATTATAATTCCGATGAACTGATAATCTATTTAAAGGGTTTAGATTTTTCTGTTAAGGAAATAACGAGAATAATAAGTTTATATGGAAGTGCGGCCAAAAAAATCGTCGAAACTAATCTATATTCTTTGGTGGATTTTATCGATTTTAATAAACTTGATAAAATATTTTTTAGAATATATGAAGATACGAATGAAATGCGAATCTTGGCTTGTATTATAGAAACTTGTAAGCGACTTACTTTTGAATCGGGAGATACTTATTCGTATAAAGAGGAGATTATTGCGTATTTAAATGCGACTTTTAAAATTAATCTATTTGATAATTTTGAGGAGTATGTTGAGAAACTTAAATATCAAGGAGAATTAAAGGTTTTAGGCAAGAAATATTACTTGATGAAATATTATCAAGATGAAAAGTATATTAGTAAAACATTATTTGAGATGAATGAAAATTTAAATAAGCCAGTAAATAACCTCAATCATTTTTTAAGCCTTGTCGAAGAGGAATTCAATATAGAGTATAATGAGGAACAAAAAAATGCCATTAAGCGCGTATTAAGTACTTCTATAACAATTATTACAGGGGGACCAGGAACGGGAAAGACAACTTTAATAAATGGACTTTTAAGAATGTATCAATATATCAACAATTTAACTGATTTACAGATGAATCATAAAGTGGCACTTTTAGCACCAACAGGAAGAGCAAGTAAACGCATGAGCGAAACGACAAACTATGGCGCAAGCACAATTCACCGCTATCTAAAGTGGAATCACGAATTGAAGGAATTTGGAGTAAATGAATTAAATCCCCAAGAACATGAACTCATTATCGTCGACGAGGTGAGTATGATCGATACAGAGTTGATGGCTTCTCTCCTTAGAGGAATACAACACGACTGTAAGTTGGTATTGGTAGGAGATGAATTTCAGCTTCCATCAGTTGGACCAGGTAATGTCTTAAAGGATTTAATTGCAACTGATGTATTTAATCATATTCGCCTCAATAATATCTATCGCCAAAGTGAAAATTCCTTTATTCCAATTCTGGCATCTGAGATAAAGTCCGTCAATGTAACTTCGGATATTTTGACTAAAAAGGATGATTATAACTTTTTACCTTGTCCTAAGGATAAAGTAAAGCATACTTTAAAAGAGATTATATCTAAATGTTTGAAAAAGGGATTAACGGAAAAAGATATGCAAATATTAGCTCCCATGTATAAGGGAGAGAATGGGATAGATAATCTCAATATTATCTTACAAAATCTTTTCAATCCATATTCTGATCTCTTAGAAGAGGTGCATATTGGTCCGGTTATTTATCGTGTAAATGATAAGGTAATCAATTTAGTAAATGATATGGAACAAAATATCTTCAATGGAGATATTGGCTATATAAGAGAATTTAATACAAAAAAATCTAGTGAATTTATGAAGGTCGATTTTTATGGCAATTTGGTAACTATAAAAAGAGAGAATGTCAGTCAAATAAAACATGCTTATGCAATGAGTATTCATAAAAGTCAGGGAAGTGAATTTAATCATGTCATTATTCCTATGACTAAGGAATTTAATCGCATGCTTTATAATAAACTAATTTATACGGGAATATCTCGTGCTAAAAAGTCTTTAGTGCTTATTGGAGATTCTGAAGCATTTCACTATGCCGTCAATAATTCTTATAGTGTGGAAAGGAAAACTTCATTAACGGAATTTATTATGAATAATTATCAGGAATAATGCTCATAATATTAATGGAGTTGATATTATGAAAAAGATGATGAGTATTATTACACCAGCAATAACCGTTGGTTGTCTTGCGGCAACTAGTTATTTGGTTATGAAAAATAAAAAAAATATGCTAGATGTCATTATCGAAGAAATAGAAACTATGAAATAGGTATATAACTACCTATTTTATTTTGCTTTATTTAATCCTATGCTATAATAAAATGGAAAAGGCGATGTATTTTATGGAAAAAAGAGATCTGATAGAGAATTTTAATTCTAGTGATGATTATCAAGTATTTAACATATTAACAGGATCTAAAACAACAACTTTAGAAAAGAAGTATTTGATTGATAATTGTCGTGAACGTCTTATTAAGATGGATGCTAATCTCTTTATGCAAATGCTTCAAATTGTCGATGAAGAGTTTTGTACAGTTTGCAGTGATTTTTTAGAAAATGTAATATCTTCTTTAAGTATTGAACAGATTGAAAGTCTTTTATATAGCAATAAACACTATCATTATATAAGCCCAATATCTAACTTTTTAATGGAGAAAGATTGGTTTAAAAGGCAATATCAAATATTTGCCTTGGCTTATGAATTAGAGCAGATTAGAGAAAATGAAAAAATCGATGAATCTCTAGTAGAGGACTTAGGAATTAAGATAATTAATGCCTTAACAGAAGAACACACTAATGCTGAACTCTTTGATATGCTTATTAAAAATTATTTAACGATATTAGAAAAACACAATAAAGGATTTTTAGAACAATTTAAGGGATATGGTTATGAAATTATGGATAAATGCTTAGCACAACAGCAAAAGATAACTTCTAATTTATTAATTTTTGACTGTGAAATAATGCGTTTAACGAATGCAACAAATATTGATCATTTTGAATTTTATAATTCTACTAATGATTCGGAAAATAAAGCATTTGCCTATGCCCATGCTGGTACTGTTAGAATAAATACCGATGCTATAGAGGATATATATGCGGAATATCAAAATAGAAATGTTGCAACACAGATAATTTTTTATGTTATTGGGCATGAAATAGATCATGTATTTTGTGAAAGATATAGATCTTCTGAAAGCCGTGATTCACATACGGAGCTGAAGGTTTATAATTCGGGAATATCATCGGCTTTGCAGGATGTTACATCGAGGGAATTTTATCGTGAATATCACAATTGTTTTACTCATGAATATCAGGCAAATATTGCTGGAATAGAATCTCTTTATATGAGATATAAGTATTTGAAAAGTATAGGTGACGAAGATAAAATAGAAGTCAATAAGTTGTTAGCTGGAGTTTTATTATCTTCGTTTTGTAGAGTAGAAAGTCCAGATAGAATTGGATATTTTGGACCTGTTGAATTTACACGTGATGAATTTTTAAAATATAAGGATGATTTACCAGGGTATGCCTATTATAGTCTTTTAAATAAGCAAGTTGATATGCCTGAAGAGTTAGAAGTGTTGGAAGAAAATCTAAGCGAATTGGAACGATTATTATTTGGATACTATAATAGATATATTGGAATTATAGCTTTGATAGCAAAGGGGGAACTCGAATCTAAAAACATCTTTGAAGATATAGAAGATTTGTATGATAAGAATAAGGATGCTGTTAAAGAAACTTATCCTTCTTTTAATAAAGAGAATGGACAAGTAAAAAAATGAATTAAAGATATTGTATGATTTTATGATTATGCGTTATAATCAAATTAGGAAACAGTTTATTAATCAAATTCAACTAGGGGGCTTATTATGTATAGATTATTTGAACTATTTGGAACTAAGTGGATTGATGTCTTAGATGTTTTAACATTAGAAGAAATAAAGAAGCAATTAGTAATAGAGAATAAAAAAGAAGGATTAAAATGTTTTCGTATTGATAATGAGGAAATACCTATAATATTTTGTCAACCAACTGCTGCAGATATCAACTATTGTATAGAAAATGTTGATATTTTAGATCAAAGTATAATGTATATGCATAATACTTATGAGAAAACTTATCACAGAGTAGTATCTTCGCGTCCAAGTAGGAAAAAAAAGGAGATAAGAATGCCAAAAAAGACTACTAGGAAACATTTGAAGAAAATGGAACTTAGTAATAAGCGAAAAAAAAGATTTTATGGTGCTAAATATCAATAAGCATAAAAAATAACTCAACAATTTAGTTGAGTTATTTAAATTCTAAGTAAACAGATTTATCAAAGGAGTGATCTTTAATATCAAATCCCTCTAAAGTCTCTGTGTCAATTAGGAAAAATTTATGCAATAAATTATTAATACTATGATCTTCGCTTACAGGATCATCCCATGTTAAATCAAGGTGCAACCATTTATTATTTAGATAAACGGCATTCCAAACGTGAGTAGAGCTGGCAACCTTGTAGTTTTTAACTCCGAGCTTATCAAGGACCATTGCCATAACATCGGTATATCCTGAACATATTCCATATCCCTCAAAGAGGGGACCATTGGCTTTTGAGGCTTGATGTGTTGGAGTTTTTTCCGCTTTTATTTCATTTTCATAATTTTCATCGTATTTGGTATGATTAATTATATAATCGTGAAAGGCATATATAATGTCTTCCTTACTCATTTCGGCTTTGACTAATTCCTTCCAAATAGTATCTATTCTTTGTCCTATTTTTACTTTATCTTCTTCAGAATATAAGTGGGTAACATCAATTGTCACTTCACCAGCTGTATCATATTGAACTTTTAGGGATGTAAAGTTATTATAGGGAGAAACATAGTTGCCGATAGTAGTTAAAACATCGACACCCTTATGCTCGCTTATATTTTCAATATCACCGATGCAATCAATATATTCTTTTGGACAGTAAAAAGTAAAAGTGTCATATCCAGAATCTAAGACTGTGTAGAATATGTTAATTAGATCTTGAAAATTATAGGGTATAAAATTATTAGTGTATTGAACGTAATCATAACTTTCGCTTTTGGCATATTTATTTTTATTTTCAACAACGACTGTAGGTGTTGTGTGAAAATACTGCGAAATATAATCGGTAATATCATCTAATTTATATATGACGGCAAAAAACATACCAATACATAGTAGTAGAGTAAGAATTCGTCTTTTCATTATATCACCTAATATAATAATATCACAAAGGTCAAAAAAAAAGAAATGATTATTCAGACATTTCTTTAACTTTTTTATTTAATCTTGACTTTTGTCTAGCACAAGTATTCTTTTTTACTATTCCCTTAGAACAAGCTTTGTCAATATTAGCTATAACAGTTTTTAGTTCTTTATTAGCAAGCTCTTTATCTTTATTTTTAATAGCTTTTTCACATCTTTTTATAGAATTCTTTACTCTTGCAGAATATTCGTTATTTGCAACAGTTTGAGCAGCATCAGTTTTTACTGATTTTTTAGAACTTTTAATATTAGGCATAATTCTTCGCTCCTTCCTTAAATACATATAAGATTTTATCAAAAAAAATGCTATTTTGCAAATACTTTTCGCGATTTTTCTTAACTTTCCGCAATTTATTGAATAAATTACTAGTAATTGTCCAATAATAATTAAAATGTTTAAGAAATATCCTTAAATATTAAGAAAATTTTATAAATATAATAAAAAGTTAACATTTACTTGCAAAATATGCAAAATTGTTATATCATATAGCACCAAGAGGTGGAGTTATGGCACGTACAGAATACGAATGCAGAATCTTAAATATTGATTTAGAGAAATTTTTATCTAAATTAGAGAGCCTTGATGCAGAGGATAAAGGGGAGAAACTTCAAAGACGTTTGGTATATGATTTTTATCCAGTTAATCCTGATTCATGGATTAGATTGCGTACTAATGGGGATGTAACGACTTTGGCTATTAAATCGCTAAAGCGTACAGATGAGTTTGGCAATACGGATGAAGAGGAAGTTGTTGTTGGAAATTTTGATACGACTGATAGAATATTAGGAAGATTAGGATATCATCATCGCAATTACCAGGAAAATCTACGTCATTCGTTTAAGTTGGGAAATGTATCTATAGAAATAGATTCATGGCCACATATTCCAACGTATGTTGAAGTTGAAGGTTCGTCTGAAAGTGAAGTATTGAATGCTTTACAAATTTTAGGGGTAGATTTTAATCAAGTTACGACGAAAGATGTGGAATCTATATATCGTGAGATATATGGCATTGATCTTTTGAGTATAAAGGAGTTAAGGTTTAGTGAAAATATGTTGGAATCTAACAAATCTTTGTAATGAAGATTGCCTGTATTGTTTTCGCGAATTATATGAAAGACCGCTTCCTCTAAGCGATAATTTGGTAATCCTGCGCAAACTTAAAACAGTAGGAATTGAGGGAATTACCTACGCCGGAGGGGAACCGTTTTTATATAGCGAACTTAAAGATCTACTCATTTATGCCAAAGGTTTAGGAATCAAAAATAATATAATAACTAATGGCACTTTATTGAGAGAAGATAATCTAGATGATTATCTTCCTTATGTGGAAAAAATTACTTTTTCTATAGATTCACCAAGTCCATACGTCAATAGTGATATTGGTCGAGGAAAAGATCACTATGAACATATTAAAAGATTAATACCTATTATCCATGAGAAATATCCGAATATAATATTGGAGATTAATTCAGTAGTTACGAGAACGATGAAGGATGAAGTCGATTATATGTTTGAAGCTATTGGAAGAGAGAAGAACTTTAAAGGAGTTTCAAAATGGAAAATATCGCGTTTTTGTCCTTTAAGAGGTTTTGCTAAAGAGCGCGATCGTCTATTTGGTTTAAAGGATGAACAATTTGCCAAAATAAAAGAGAAGTATGATGGTGGACAAGCTAATTTTGCCATATCTGTAAGGGATTTTGGAGAAATTTATTCTAATACTATTGTTTCTCCTAAAGGGTGTCTTAGAATCTGTGAGGATAAAGAAGAGGTAACATTAGTGGAAAATCTTCTAACGACATCGACAACGGAAATACAAAAGAAATTATCAATGGGGGGTAAACATGTATAATAGTAATTTAAATTTAAATCTATATAAAATATTTTATGATGTTGCACAGTATGGATCAGTGTCTACTGCATCAAAAAACCTGATGATAAGCCAACCAGCGATTTCAAGATCGATTAAAAAACTCGAAGAGGACTTAAATGTAACTTTGTTTTACCGTACTTTAAATGGAATGATTTTAACGGAAAAGGGAAAAGAGTTGCTGGGGTATGTCGAGGATGCTTGTAATAGCTTAAGAATTGGCGAAAGAACAATGATGGAAGCTAATAATTTAATTAAAGGGAAATTATCTATTGGAGTTCCTTCGCATATAGCATCATTTTATATCTTTGATAAAATTAGAAAATTTCATAAAGATTACCCTAATATTGAGGTTTCCATAA
>ERZ777305.830-NODE-830-length-45419-cov-4.809298_pt1 | contig 45419 bp, 43 predicted proteins | sample MGYA00374965_ERZ777305 | MGnify/ENA primary metagenome ERZ777305 (study PRJEB29328, sample SAMD00013331) | mouse gut metagenome | study: EMG produced TPA metagenomics assembly of the Metagenome analysis of fecal microbiota from mouse which was promoted...
AAAGATTTTTATTCCACCGCTTCAAGCGGTGGTTTTTTGCGCTAAAGCTACAATACGAAATCCCGTTCCTTGCGGAACGGGATTTTTATATTGCAGCGTTTTGCAGTTATCCAACCGCATACCCCTTATCACGGACTACCTTTTCAATATCCGCGATATGCTTTGAGCATATGTCCTTAGACTTAGCCTCGGCCATTATGCGGAGAAGAGGCTCTGTTCCCGATGGACGGACAAGCACTCTGCCGTCCGCGCCGAGAGCGTCCGCCGCCGCATTTATCGCCGACTGTACGTCGGGGTCGTTCAGCACGGTGTTTTTGTCGGTAACGCGAACATTCTTCAATATCTGAGGATATACGGTCATTCCCTTGGTAAGCTCGGAGAGTGTGGTCTTTTTTGCGCATATGACCTGCATAATTTTAAGCGCGGTGAGAATTCCGTCGCCCGTATTGGCGTACTTGCTGAAAATGATATGTCCGCTGTTTTCGCCGCCGAGAATGTAGCCCTTTTCGTTCATGCGCTCGTAGACGTATTTGTCGCCGACTGCGGTTTTTTCGTAAGCGATATCAAGCTCGTCAAACGCCTTATACAGTCCGAGGTTTGACATTACAGTGGTGACTACGGTATTGCCCTCAAGCTTTCCGCGCTCCTTGAGGTAACTTCCGTATATGTACAGTATCTTGTCTCCGTCGACAAGCTGCGCTTTTTCGTCTACGGCAAGACAGCGGTCGGCGTCGCCGTCGAACGCGAAACCGCAGTCGAGCTGCTCCTCCTCGACTAGCTTTATCAGGTTCTCGATATGCGTTGAGCCGCAGTTAGTGTTGATATTGAAGCCGTCGGGCTTATTGCTCTCGACGTAGGTCTTAGCGCCCAGAGCGTCAAAAACGCTCTTCGCTATTGTGAACGCCGAGCCGTTCGCACAGTCGAGACCTACGCGCTTGCCCTTGAACGAATGTGTCGCCAATGATATAAGATAGCCGATATAGCGGTTGCGTCCCGCGGAATAGTCGGAGGCTCTGCCTATCTCGTCGCCCTGCGAAAGGGCGATCTCACCGAGCTCGCCGTCGAGGTATTTTTCAATCTCGTCAATGAAGTCCTCGTCCATTTTCTCGCCCTTGGAATTGAACAGCTTGATACCATTATCATAATAGGGATTGTGCGAGGCGGAGATCATTATACCGCAGTCGAAATCGTCCGTGCGCACCACGTAGGAAACGCTCGGTGTCGTCGTGACGTGGAGCAGATACGCGTCCGCTCCCGAGGCGGTAAGCCCCGCGGTGAGCGCGTATTCAAACATATACGAGCTGCGGCGCGTGTCCTTGCCAATGACTACCTGACAGCGGTGATCCTTGCCGTAATAATAGCCGATGAAACGTCCTATCTTGTAGGCGTGCTCGACTGTAAGCCCGACGTTCGCCTCGCCGCGGAAACCGTCTGTGCCGAAATATTTTGCCATAACAAAGCCTCTTTTCATAAATTGCATACTTTTATATTATAGCATATTCGACGCAGGGTTGTCAATATTCTTTAACGTTATTGACGTAAGTTTGTAAGCGCTTTTTCAAATGTCAGGGTAGTGCGCTCCGAATTACGGCGGCTGTCAACGAGCGCATATCCGCATTTTTCGTACAACATTCGCGCGGGATCGTTATCCTCGGTCGTGTGAATCCTGATGTATTTTTTACCTTGCTCCAAGAGATATCTTTCAGCAAAGTCGACCGCAAATTTCCCAATTCCCCGACGATGGAAAGACGGCGCAACGGCAAGCATCGACAGCCAGCCCGCGTCATCGGTAAAACCGTTCAGCTTTAGCCACGCGCATGGGAACGCTCCGCGGTATATCAAGAAATTTTTTTCATCGGTATCATTCAGCATTTGTACAATCTCATTATAAAAGTCGTGGTAAACTATCTCCCCGATGTGCAGAGACTTGGCACACTGTTCGCATAGTTCGCAGATATAGAGCGCCGTTTCCTCCGATGCGGGAACAATCGTATACGCTTGCAGATCTCTTTCAAACATAAGCTCTCCTTTATTCAACAGATCGTCAAATTGCTCGTAGGGAACTTCATTAAATCCAAACTTTTTTTGTAAGCCGAGCGAGGGAATATTTTCGGGTCCGACATAGGCGCGGACTGCACAACAGCCCCTGTCGCAAAGCACCTCAAAAGCCGCGTTCAGCATTTGTGACGCGATATGACGGCGGCGGTATTCGGGAGCGACAAACATATCACCATAATGCCACAGTCTCGGATTTGTCACGCTGCGCATACATTGTATACGCCCTATAACCGTACCTCCCGACCTTGCGATAACATTAAAGCAGTCACTGCGGGACTTATAGTCATACATCATGCGTATTACTCTATCCCGCCAATCGGGTCTGTGCCATTGCGCCGCGGCAATTTTCTCGACAAGTTCAAAACCGAGATAGTCACTTACTGTGATCGAAATAATTTCCTGCATATAATTCTCCTTAACGCGGTCAAAAAATGGCGTTCTCCCAAACGAGAACGCCAAAATTTCCGTAACACACAGCAAACCCGACCGCATTAAGCCGCAGACGTGAATGACAGATTTTCCCGAACAGGACGATAATATTTCTTCATGTCATTCACCTCACTTTCGTTATTGACTACATTATATCATATTACAATACAAGTGTCAAGAGGTAGGATTGTGAATATTCATACCTCGAGCACGTATCCGCTCAGCACCTCTTTGACCGAGACCTCGCTGATCACTGCGTCGAGCGCGCCTTTGCCCGATACTCCGACAAAGTAACCGCCGAATTCTATCGCGGTGGTATCGGGCAGCTCGAGCGAGTTTACGCCGCGCAGATCGCGTGTTATGCCGATGCCGAGACGTTTTAAAAACGCCTCCTTCTGCACCCAGAACCGCAGGAAATCGCCGTTTGAGGTGAGATGGAACGTCTCCTCATCGGACAGCACACGCTTATACATCGCCTCATTTACGCGTCTGTCCCTGCGCTCAATATCAACGCCGATCTCCTCCTTATCCGAGAACGCCGCACATATCGCGCCGCGAGTATGCGACAGCGAAAACTGCACTCCACCCGCTTTGAGATACGGCTTGCCGTGAGTACCGAGCTCGAATTTGAGCTTTCTCAGCGGCAGCTTGGTACGCCTTGACAGCTCCGATAGTATCAGCAGCTGCGAGAGCAGCGCATTTATTCTGTCGCCGTCGCTTTTCTTTTTCATTATGCCGCGCTGACGCGTTCCCGAAAGGCAGCCCATGTAGCCCTCAAGTTCGCGCCATGTTAAATTTTCGCCGACTTGTAATAATAGAATATCCAAAATAAAGCACCTCCGTTGTTAAAGCTTATCACCCGTGCCGGCTTTTCTTGCCTTTTTGAAGCGCGGGTCTTTTTTCGTGACCAACTTCGTTGATACGGTGTTTCCGGAGCATACGATCAGCGTGATCTTTCCCGTTTCTATGAACGGGCGGCGGAGTATTCTGCCCGTGCAGGGCTTGGCGGTCTGCCTTGCCACGGCGAGAAAGCAAAATTTTTCGTCCTCGTAGGGAACGTCTGCGCCCTTTAGCTGCTTGTGGATTCGCGAGCGCGCCGCCCTCGCCGTAAAGTGACACCAGTCGTTATCGGGCAGGGGACAGTCTACCGTATTCGGGCAAGGCGCGGCGATAGTCAATCCGCTCTCCGCAAGCTGTCTGCGCATTTGCTTAACACTCGCAAACGCGTTCGGAGTGCCCGGCTCAACGATAAGCAGTAGCTTATTCGCGGCGTTTGTAAGCTCCTCTACCGAAGACTTTCTCTGTGCCGCCGTAAGCTCGTTAAGACAGTACGAGCAGATGACCAAATCCGCTTTTTCGGGTATCCCTTGCGCGATATCGCGCCGTATCCACTCTCCTTGAATGTCCATACAGGTGAAGAATTCTTGTCCGAGCGCTATCATATTCTGTTCGCGCTCAACGCATCTGATATCGGCGCAATCCGTCAACAGCGCCGCCGCGATAGCTCCCGCGCCGGTGCCCGCACCTACATCAAGCACCGAGTAAATTTTGCCGTCAAAGCATTCGAGAGCAAGCTCCAGCGCGCGGCTCACGGCGGCAAACGTCGCAGGCATTCTCACCGCCGCGTACGCGAGAATATCGCGGTGCCCCGAGGCGGAGCGCTTACCATCGCCGCACTCGTCGCGGTAGCGCTCGGAAAGCAGTTCCGCGGCTTTCGCAAGCGCCTTTATATCCTCGCTTTCGGTAAGCGAATTTATTTTATTGCGGAGCTGAACGGGAAATTCCATATCTTCACCTTATTTTATTCTTTGTGTTACTTGTAATAGTCGAGATTGTTCTTCAGCTTGACTACCTGATCGTCAAGCCGTCCGCTTGCCTCCGCAGCGTTGTGAGCGGTGTCGGAGGTCGTCCCGATGACCGTTTCTACCCTTGCAAGCTTTGCGACTATCTCCGCGAGCATAGTCTTTTCTTCCGCGGAAACGTCCGAGATCTCCGATACGGAGCCGCTGATCGAAATCGTCTCCTTGACTACCTCTCCGAGCATTTCCGCGGTGGCGTTCGCCGCCGACGTGCCGTCCTTGATGATCTTCACGGTCTCGCCGATAAGCACAGCAGTCGAGCTTGCTGCCTCGCTTGACTTTATCGCAAGGGAGCGCACCTCTTCCGCAACCACCGCAAAGCCCTTACCAGCCGTGCCCGCTCTGGACGCCTCTATAGACGCGTTCAAAGCGAGAATGTTAGTCTGAAACGCGATATCCTCAATAGTCTCGTTTATCTTTACGATCTCGGCGGCGGAACAGGAAATTTTCTCCATAATATGCACTAACTCCTGCATTTTGTTGTTGCCGTCGTTTACTGTATCGGTAGCCTTTATAGCTCTTTCCTTTACCTCGGACGCACTGTCTGCGGACTGCGTGACACGTCGGCTGATGTCCTCAAGACTGACGGAAACGTCTCCGATAAGGCGGGTCTCGTCTGCTACGGCGTGCGCAAGCTCCGCAGCGCCGCTTGACACGCTGCTCGAGCCATTAGCAATCTCTCTTGAGATATCGCCGAGCTGTCCGAAAATGTCATGCATTGCCGAGCATATGTTACGTATAGAGCGCTCCACTGCCGCGAACTCGCCCGCGAACATTACCTTGCTGTCATAGACAAAGTCGCCGTTTGCCATATGTGCAAGTATTCTGCCAATCTCGTTTATGTAGGACTTGAGCGACTGATTTGTCATTTTTAAGTCCTCACAGATAGTACCTATCTCGTCGTTCGCAGCGGCAGGGTAGGTGTGGTCGAGAACGCCGTTTGACATACTCGTAACGATATTGGCAATGTTGGTAAGCGGCTTTATGCGCTTGGTAAACTTCATGATAAAGAATACCGTTCCTCCGGCGATAGCAGCAGCGGAAACGATGACCGCCAGCACCAGAACGTTCACAAGCGGCGCCATAGCTTCATTATAATCAGCAGCGTACAGTACTTTCCAACCCGTATCGCCTATCGGGACAACGGGAAAGTAGCGCGTTGTGCCGTCGTAGCCCTTGCCTGAAACGACGTTTGCGCTGCCCGCAGCCGCAAGCACGTTGGTGTATATCGGGGCAATATCTACGAGCTTTGTAACTACCTCGTCCTGCCCCTCCAGTTTGTGCGAATAGTCGGGGTTCTGCGCGTGTACTACGATGTCGCTGTTGTTGTCGACAAGTACAGCGTAGCCGCTGCCGTCAACCTTCAGCGCCTGCGTGATGTCTACCAGCTCCGTGACCTCGATATCAAGACCGCATACGCCGACAATACCGTTCTCCGACTTCAGCGGCGCGGCTATGGTAATCACTATATTGCCCGTTGCAACATCGATATACGGGGCGGTGATGACCGTTTTTCCCGTAGCTTTCGCTTCAATGTACCAGTCGCGTTCCTTTGCGACGTAGGTGTCCTCTACGGGGTAGATGCCGCATACCATTCCGCTCTCATCGGATTCCCACGCGAGATAACCGTCCATTATGTTGGACGAGCAGGGCAGGATAACGTCAACGATATACTGCTGCAGCGCGTCTCCGTGTAGATCTTGCTGTACGGCGGTCTGTGCGAAGCCCTCCGCGACAGTGGTGTGCTGAGTAAACCAAGTATCCATTTTCGCGGATTCCGTCGCTACGGTGTGATAAAGGTCAGACTTTATCGATTTTGTGTACTGTATATTTACGTTTACCGAAAATATAAGGCAGACGATAATAAGCGCCGCCATAAGTACCCCCATCGACGATAACAGAATGCTTTTTAACAGGCTTTTCTTCTTCATAGCCGTTACCTCCGATTATTTGTTGTTACGGATAATTGTTTGTTCATAGATACATTATACTAAAACATAAAAACCTTGTCAAGGTATTATAGCCGTTTTTTGACAATTTTCGACTTTCGTTCACAAAAGTGCGGCAACAAGCCTAAGAATTTTTACTTGATATATAAATCGATAAATAAGCGGTATGAAAAAAATTCAAAAAGTGCTTGACAAAATCAATGCGGTATGATATAATATTATATGCAATTGATATTTCAAGTCGGCATTTGGAGAACTACCCAAGTGGTGAAGGGGCTCCCCTGCTAAGGGAGTAGGTCGGGTGACCGGCGCGAGGGTTCAAATCCCTCGTTCTCCGCCAAAATGAAGTTTGCTTCACAGTTTAGCTGTGGAGCAATTTTATAAATAGAAAATAATCACAATTCATCGGGAGTGAACATATGCAAAAGTTAGTTTATTTAAGCAACAGCAGAGATTATACGGAACAGGGCAGTATAAATGAAAATAAATATTTCACACATATTAACACAATGTTGGATCAAGGATGGAAGGTTGCCCACATGACGCATGATGTGTTAGCAACCGATTTTGAACAGAACCCGACACAAAAAGAGACTTATGTTTCTTTTGTCCTGCTTGAAAAGGACGATGATGATAAATAAAATTACGGAGAAGCCCTGAGGACTTCTCCGTTTTGTTTATTTACCAAAATACTATATTTGGATATTCAGTCTTTAACGGGTGCGGACTGACGACCTCCGATAATATCTTCGTCATACATAAGAATGTCCGAGATACGCTCGACGTTTTAAGCGCTGCCTCGATATTTGTTGATTTTATATTTTCGAGCGTCACGCGCACGTATGGAATATCGCTGTGTCCTATGCGCTTATCGGGAGAAATAAACGGAAATAGAAAAAAGGAACAGCATCAGTCCTTCGACCTCACACCTTTGCGCTCCTATATATTAAGTTTCCGTTTTCGTAATTTTCTGACAGGGAAAATTTTTTTCGGCGTAACAACCAAAAAACTTAAGCGCTGTTTATATAATAAAACAAAAAAATTACATGATAAGAAGGATTTTAACATTATGCGCTTATTATATTGACAAATTCTTTTTAAAAATTTATAATATAAGTATCTATAAAGTTTGGCTTTTACAAAAAACCGAACGATTAAATCATCGGAGAGATTATATGAGTCTTTCAATTATGCCGCCAAGGTTGAATCTTAAAAGTGATGCGACAAGTTCAAGCTTTACTCTATCCGGAGTCAGGAACTATTCATGGACTGTTACAAGCAATGCATCTTGGTGTACAGTTACCAGAGCAAGCAACACATCAATAAAAGTTTCTGTAACAAAAAACACAGGCGTGGAACGTACAGCCACAATAACCGTTAAGCATGATACCGACACAGTAACTGTTACGGTAACGCAAAATAAATCGGTTTATTATCAGCGTGACATGATACTTTTTTCTCTTCAGGAAACGTCTGACGGGTGTGCGATCACATGTGCCGCAATGTGTATGAAGAAAACTTTGAAACAATTTCAAGAAGAGGGTCTTCCAACATGTATAAAAAAATTACAGCGACAATCTCGGCGATACTTCTTTCGATAGCGCTTACCGCATGCAGTCCAATATACGATGAAAATTCTGACACGAGTGCTACGGACATCTCGACCATCGGGATCGTGCAAAGCACGTCGGAGAGTACCCCCGTTTCCTCGGAAACATTCGACGAAAGCAGTGCGGAATACGTTTCCGAGATATCCGAGCCGTCAATAACAATAGATCTAAACGGGCAGGACGGCAAACTTTTCGGAACGCCGCGCTCCTCGAATATGCTTATCGAGTTCAACTACGAAAGCCTTTACAAGAGGATAAAAGACAATCTTAACGCAGACATGGCGTTGACGGAAACGTTGAACGAGATCGGGAACGATGAGGTCTCAGAGACGTTTTACAGAGCCGTTTCGCTGACAAACGCGTTTGTAAACCGCAATCTTACCGAATGGGATATCGACGAACCGGCGCGGATTGAAACCGACAGCGGCGTGTTCCACGAAAAGGGCGTAACTTATAGCAGCTTTTACAATGAGCTGTGCGGAGTTTTTGCCGAAGAATACATTCCGAAAATGACGGTATATCCGTTTTTCTGCTCGTATAACGGCGGAGTATGGCTCCAAAGCATCGGTATCTCAAAGGATACCTCTATTATCCATACCGAGTATAACATAGTTGAAAATACTTCTTCCGCAGTCGAATTCGACACTGTGCATTACTGCATTGGAGAAAACGATATGGCGGCAGACTATGATGAAACGAAAAAGAACGAATACGTTCAGAAAACGCTTTGCAACCGATTTGTTATGACAGAGGACGGTTGGAGAGCCGTTGAAGTCGCCGGTTTTTTCGGAGACCGCTCGTCACTTGGAGAATAAAACAACAACGCGAAGGAACTTCCTCCGCGTTGTTTGTTAATTTCCGGTGTCTAATACAAGGTCGCAGCGCTGAGCAATTTTCAGCACGGCGAAGTATTTTTCCTCTAACGGTATCCAGCGCTCGCGGAACATAGCAAGCGCCTCCGTTCCGTTTCGTCGCTCTATCCGTTTTAACTGCTCATCGGGGTCAACGGTGAGAAAAACGCGCAGTCCGTAGAACTCCCACAATGTGGGGTGGCAACTGTACGAACCTTCGATTATCGTTACATCATTCGGCTTGATATGTAGTATCTCCTCCGCAAGCTCCATTCTCTTGCAGTCGAACGCACGATACGAAAACGTTCCACCGCGTTTGAGCGGCTCCATCACCTCGGCTCTCAGCCGTTCAAAGTCGATATTTCCGCCCGTGGTATTCAGCCGTTCCTCGGTGCGCTGTTCGAGCCGTAAAAAGAAGCTGTCGGTATGTATGACATTGCAGCCCGTCCGCTCTTTCAGATGTTCGGCAAGGGTGGTCTTTCCCGCGGCACAGCGTCCGTCTATTGCGGCGATCAGCGGCTTTTCGCGACACTCCATCTGTTCCATGATAACTGAAATGGCATTGTTCATAATCATCCCTCGGTGTTGTCGGCGGTCTTTTTGTGATGCTTCGAAAACTTTACAAGACCCGTTTTGTTAAGCACAAGCATCATGACGGGAATAAATATAAGCTGTAAAATTATTCCCGGGAGCGCCTTAGTAAACGCGCCCGCGATAAACATCTGCCATGTAAAGCCGTTCTCGCCGAGACCAAGCAGGCAGACCTCCGCTATCCCCCACACAACACGCCCCGCGATCATCGCTATTATCATACTGCGGTAAAGCGAAACAATGCATTTCCAACGCGAACGCGAATACAACAACCCGACGATAAGCCCGTATGTCGCTAGCTCAAACGCCATGGCGATAGCATCGGGGTACATTATGGGACGCCCGAACAGCATAGAGCGCATCAGCGGCATCACAAATCCCACGCCAAATCCGTATTTCCAACCGCATATCAGTCCGCACATAATAACGGGAATGTGCATGGGCAGCAGCATATTTCCAATCTGCTTTATCTGCCCCGTCAAAAACGGCAGCAACAATCCTACCGCAAGGAACATCGCCGCAAGCGTCAAATTCATCACGGGTTTTATTTTTGTTGTCTTATCTGTTTTATCCATTTTGTCCATTTATATATCTCCTTATTGATCTACCGAACCAAGCTGTACTCCCTGCTGCCGAAACCTGCCGAAATAATTCCTGACAGCGCTGCCAAAGTCCTCCATAGCGTGACCCATGAAGCGGGAGGCACAAGATAACAATCATAGTCGCAGGCAGTACCGATAATCTTTTTTTCATTGTCTGCCGCCACTCCGTAATGTTTTTATAATACTTATTATAATGGAAATGGGAGTTTTTTGGAAGAAACATTTGGTTAATAGATCTGCACCTAAAGGTTGAAGCGTCGCATTGTCTTAATCCCGTTCGTTCTGCCGTTTGTATATTTTTGACCAGTTCACAAAACCGTAAATGTCATTAACCAAAAAGATAATAAAGCATACTATCACAGAGATGTATGATGTGTTTTCCATTGCTGCGAGCATCCACAGCACTATCAGCACTAGGTCGTTGGCGGCGTATGCCAGCGCGAAAAACGCACACCGCCGAAACGTCAGATATACCGCGAGGAAGCTGGTCGCCACCGAGAGTGTGCTCGGGAGCAGATTTGCCGTGCCAAACGCTTTCAGGATAAAGTAAAACCCAACCGTCACCACCGCCGACAGCGCGAACATCAAAGCTGCCTCACGGCGATTGATACGATTCGCCTTTACCTCCGAACGGTTTCCTCCGTAAGGGTTTCTCAGCCACGATATCAGAGCGAAAACCGACATAGGAGCAGTCATTCCGAGGTATGTTATCATCTCTCCGTAGTACGCGAAATTGAACGATATTATCCCGTACAGCACGCTGAAAACGACTATCAGCGCCTGTCCAACGGGATTACCCTTTGCGTTGAATATCAGCGACGTCACGCCAACGAGAGATGCGGCGAGCGTGAGATAATTCCCTTTGTCGAACATCAGGAACGCCGCGGCTATCAGCAGGACGGATACGCACCACAGCGACATCTCCGCCTTTGTAAAATAATGCTTTTTCATAAACGACCTCCAAAAACAAAGCGCCATACGCACATCTTCAAAGACCTAACAATGTGCGTATGGCGCATATCCGCCGTTACCCGGTGGCAACATTTTTATCGTGGATATTATAGCATATTTTACCTTGTTTGTCAAGAGGGGGAGTGAAAATCTATTGACAAGCTCTTTCAATATATGGAATAATTGATATATAAATAACAAAAGCCTTTCGGAGGTAAATATGGCAATTTTCAAAAGCAAAATGTGCAACGGCAACCTCAACGTTATTGGGGGCAACACCGTCTGCGAGTGCGATTACTGCGGAACACTGCAGACAGTGCCGTCGGACAGCGGAGAGAAGAAGGTCAACCTTTTCAACCGCGCGAACCGCCTGAGGAGCGACTGCGAATTCGATAAGGCGGCGGGCATTTACGAGAACATTGTCGCCGAATTCCCCGAGGAGGCGGAGGCGTTCTGGGGACCGTGCCTATGCAAATTCGGCATTGAATACGTCGACGACCCCACAACAGGCAAAAAACTCCCGACCTGCCGCAGAACAGCGTTTGACAGTATTTTCGAGGACGCGGATTTTGAACGTGCCTGTGCCTGTGCCGACAGCGCCGTACTCACTGTCTACCGCGCCGAGGCGAGAGAGATAGACCGTCTGCAAAAGGGTATCCTCGAAATAGCGCGGAACGAGGAGCCGTTTGATATCTTCATAAGCTATAAGGAGACCGCCGAGGGCGGCCAGCGCACAAAGGACTCCGTACTGGCGCAGGACATCTACGACGAACTGACCACGAAAGGCTACAAGGTTTTCTTTTCGAGGATAACACTTGAGGATATTCTTGGCAAGGATTACGAGCCGTACATATTTGCCGCGCTCAATTCCGCGAAGATAATGCTCGCTGTCGGAACAAGCTTTGAGAACTTCAATTCGGTATGGGTAAAGAACGAGTGGAGCAGATTTCTCACACTGATGAAAAACGACAGGAGCAGAACGCTGATACCATGCTACTGCGACATTGACCCTTATGATATTCCTTCCGAATTCAAGCATCTTCAGGGGCAGGATATGAGCAAGGTCGGATTTTTGCAGGATCTGGTACGCGGTATCGGGAAGATAATCCCTAAGGGAGGTGCGCAGGGCGGTGCTCCAACCGTTGTGCAGGTCAGCGGAAAACAGGCTGTCGAGCCTCTGCTCGAGCGCGCGTTTATGTTCCTCGGCAGCAACGAATGGGAGAATGCCAATCAGTACTGCGAAAAGGTTCTAGATCTTGATCCGAAATGCGGCAGAGCGTATCTCGGAAAGCTGCTTTCGGAATTCAACTGCCGCCGCGAGGAGGAGCTCGGCAATCTGAGCATAGATATCACCGCTTCCCCTAACTACAAAAACGCTGTGCATTTCGGCATCGACCTTGAGAGCTGTCTACAACAGTGCTTGCAAGCTGCTTGCGGAGGGCGGGAGCTATGAGAGCCTTACACAGGCGAGAACATATTTGAACGCGTAGCACGCTATGGCGACAGTACGGAAAAGCTGGAAGAGTGCACCGAAAAGCTTGCCGAAGCTGACAAGCTGACCGAGAGCTTCCGCGACATATTCAGAAGCTACGACGCGTCAACGGAGCGCACAAACGCAATGGCGCTCAACAAAGTTCTCGACGCGTCGGAAAACATAAAGAAAACCTACCCTAATTTCAGCGATAACGAAGTACCGCAGCCGTGGAGACCTACGCTGTTGAACGTGTGGCTGATACCGCTTGGTATCGGGCTTATTGCGTTCGGCATTTGTGTACTTTTAGCGGAGCGCTCCTCCGATAATTTGGTCCTGTCGCTTATCGCGCTCGGGTCACCGTTTGTGTCTATGATCATCGCCTGTATCGCAAACAGCATCGCAAGAGACTGTTTTTCGGGCGGATATTTCGGCGGGATAGTAGCTTTGAGCATAGGATATACGGTAGCGTTAAGCATAGTGCTGTCGATAATCGAGAAAAACATCGGCATGGATATGACCTCGTTCTGGGCAATTGCCGCGGGATTGTTGCTCATTGCGATAGCGGCACTGACAATCGCGCTGTACTGCGGAAAGTCCTCCAAGATACGGCATTTCTTCCGCGATAACAAACGGCTTGAAAAGCTGCTTGATGAGATGAAGTATGCGCGTGAAAACGATATTGCGGAGGCGTTCGCGAATAAGGAGATGACCAAGGAGCTTATCAGCGATTGTCTTGTTATGGAGCAGAAGTCATATAAATAATTAAAAATCAAGCGCGGACTGTTGTCCGCTCTTTTTTAATAACCATACTTTTTCTTTTTCGCGATTATGAATATTATCGTGATCATAAACGCAGCAAGCTCGGCGACCACTACTGAAGCCCATATGCCGTCTACCTTGAGTATCAGCGGCAAAAGCAGCACCGCCGAGATCTGAAACACCAGCGTCCGCAAAAACGATATCAGCGCGGAGATAAGTCCGTTGTTGAGCGCGGTGAACATCGACGAGCCGAAAATGCTCACCCCCGCGAACAGGAACGAGAACGAAAATATCCTGAACCCGCGCACCGTTAGCTTAAGCAGCTCTGCGTCGTAACCGACGAATATCCCCGCGAGCGGCGCGGCAAACAGCTGCGAAGCGGCGAGCATTGCAATCGATACGCAGCCGATTATCATGAAGCTTTTTTGGCGCAGACTTTTCAGCTCGTCGGTGTTCTGTGCGCCGAAATGGAAACCGATAACTGGCGCAGTGCCTATGCTGTAACCGATGAAGATCGCGAGAAATACAAGATTTACATACATCATGACGCCGTATGCCGCCACCCCATCGTCGCCCGCGAAATGCTTCAGCTGCGAGTTGTACAGCATATTGACGACCGACATCGAGCTTTGCGAAACGAATTCAGACGAACCGTTCGAGCACGCCTTGCCAATTGCGCGGAGGTCGAAGTCCGCTTTGCCGAGACGGAGCTGGCTCGTGTTTTGGCGGAAAAAGTACACGAGCGGAACGCCACCGCCGACCACCTGGCTCAGCGCTGTCGCCAATGCCGCGCCCGCGATGCCCCAATTGAACACCCACATAAACAGCGCGTCCAGTATCATATTCAGCACACCCGACGCAATCGTCACAGCAAGCCCGAGCTTCGGCTTTTCGGCGGTGATAAACAGGCTCTGAAACTCCATTTGCAGCATAAACATCGGCATTGCCGAGACGACTATCCGACCGTATATCACGCAGTTTTCCAGCAGCTCGCCGTCTGCCCCGAGCGCCGCGGCAATGACGGGCATAAGCACAAACCCCGCCACGGCGAGCACAACGCCCAGTCCCGCCGAAACGTAGACCAGCAGCGAAAACATACTATTCGCCTTCTCGCGTTTGCCCTCTCCGAGGGTCTTTGACACCAACGCGCTGCCTCCCGCGCCAAACATAAAGCCCACCGAGCCCGTTATCATAAGCACGGGCATTATAAAATTGACGGCGGTGAACTCGGCTTTTCCGACAATATTCGACACAAAAAGCCCGTCGACCACGCCGTATATCGACGTAAATATCATCATAGCTATCGACGGCAGAGTAAAACGGATAAGCTTGCCGTAGTCGAAATGCTCCGATAACGCTATTTCTTTCTTCATATTTCACCTCTTACAGTTTATGGATTTCGTCGCGGAACTCGTTGAGATATCTTTGCGTAAGGCGGATATATTCCTCGCGCTCTTGTTCCGTCCACGATTCGAAAATTCGGTTTTCCGCGGCGATGACCTTCGCGACCGTATTCTCGGCAAGCACTCTGCCCTTGTCGGTCAGGTCGGCGGATTTCTGCTTGCCGTCGACCGCCTCAAGCCGTATAACGCCATCGCTCTCTAGCTTGCGAATCGCGGAGTTTGCCGTCTGCTTGCTGAGCCCCGAAAGGCGGCGGATAAGGCTCAGCGGACAGGACCTGCCCTCGCCGCATATCGTGTACAGCACAGCCATTGCGCTGTCGGACAGCCCAAGCTTCAACGCCGCCTCATGATATACCTGGTCTATTCCGCCGACTATATAATTAAAACGCCGAAGTTCCTCTGTCAACATATTATTTTTCATAGCTCCTCCCAAAACGTCCGAAATCGTACCTTACTATTATAGTACGATTTCGGACGTATGTCAAGAGGTCATAAAATTTTTTTCGGATTTTATATGAATATTATGTGAAAAAATATGCGGAATGTTGACAGTAATTCTCAAATGTGGTATAATTCCGTATAGAGGTGAGGTAATGTTTACTTTTATAATATGCTTTCTCGCGGGTATAGGCGCGGGACTTGGCACGGGCTTTGCGGGAATGAGCGCGGCAGCGGTCATCTCTCCTATGCTCATAACATTTCTGGACATGCCCGCCTATAACGCGGTGGGTATCGCGCTGGCGAGCGATGTTCTGGCGAGCGCGGTCTCGGCGTTTACCTACGGAAAAAACAAAAATCTTGACATAAAAAACGGACTTGTAATGATGTCAGCGGTGATTTTGTTCACTCTTGTGGGAAGTTGGCTGGCAAAGCTCGTGCCAAACGAAACGATGGGCGGTTTTTCCGTAGTGATGACATTTTTTCTCGGCATAAAGTTTATCATCAAGCCCATAATGACCACCAAGGAGAGCATGGGCAAGGTTTCTCCGAAAAAGCGCATCGTGCAGTCGATAATATGCGGCACGCTGATAGGACTTATCTGCGGCTTTATCGGGGCGGGCGGCGGCATGATGATGCTATTGATACTGACGAGCGTGCTCGGCTACGAGCTGAAAACCGCGGTCGGCACGTCGGTGTTTATTATGACGTTCACAGCGCTTACGGGCGCGGTGAGCCATTTCACGATAGGCGGTATGCCCGACATATTCTGCCTTGTGTGCTGTATACTCAGCACGCTGCTTTGGGCAAGGATAGCCGCCGTATTCGCGAACAAGGCATCTCCCAAGGTACTCAACCGCGCCACGGGAGTTGTGCTTGCGGTGCTTGGAGCGTCGATAATGATCGTGAATTTTATCAAGTAAAAAACAGCCGTTTCCGCTGTGAGGAACGGCTGTTATTCTGTTTTTCTGCGCCTTTTCGTTACTAACGTTACCGCGAACGCTCCCGCCGCCAACGTCAGCTCCGCGATGCTCTGCCACAATCTTGATATCACCGAGATGACCGCGGCGTCGCTTTCGGGCATTATCAGCATAAGCCCCGCGAGGATTATCCCTTCGCGCACTCCCAATCCCGACGGCGCGAATATCGCCAGTATTCCCATTATCGCCGATATGCCGAAAACTCCCGCGCAGAACAGCATTTCATTCCACCCGACCAAGGGATTTACCGACCTGACAAGTATAAAAAAACCATACCCGACGATCAGCCAGTTGCCGATAAACATCAGCACGACCTTTAAAATTTGTGAATACTTCATAGGTATCTCAAGCTCTTTTTTGAAAATTTTACCGATCACTTTCAACACCGCGTTGATTATTTTCGGATTGATACAGATGAAAAACGCCGCAATCAGCAGTATCGTAAGCCAACGGTAATTGTCGAGCAGCTCGTTCGGGAAAAAGAACAGCGACAGGATAAACAGCATTGCCGCACCGAGCAGGGTGCAAATGTTCTCGATAAAAAAGCAGACAGTGACCTTTGACAGCGGCGCGTTTTCCTCCTTGTAGCAGGTCAGCCGCGCGGCGAGCATAAATACCTTGCCGGGGATATACTTCCCGAATATCGAGAGCAGGTACGCCGTGAGTGCCTTGCCATAGGATATCGAGCAGCCGTTTATCTTCGTGATGTAATGAAACAGCGACGCGAGCGAGAGCTTATACACGAAATAAAACAGCAGCGCAACCGCGAAAACACCGAGGTCAACGCTCGTTATTTTTTCGGAAAACTCGTTCCAATTCCGATAAAAATACCACGCAATAAAAATCACCGCCAGCGCTCCGAAGGCGATCTTTACGATTTTCAATACGGTGCCTTTGTCCGGCTTCTTTTTCATAATTTCACCTTGTATTCCGCTTGTCAATCTCCTCGGAAATAAGCTTGATATTCCGCCGCGAGCTTTCCTTAACGCGCGGAAGATTTTCGGCTATTTTAGCGCGTATCTCCTCGGAATTTTCGAGCAGCCTTTGAAATTCCGCCCATAGCTTATCCGAAGTCAGCTCCGAATAATCCGCCGCGTAACCGCCCAACTCGAACATATCAAGAACCTCCCTGTACTTGTGGCTCCACCCGACAAGCAGCACGGGAACTCTCTTTTCAAGCGCTCCTATCATCGCGTGAAAACGGCTCGCGACAAGTACCTTACAGCGCGATATCAGCAGCCGAAGCTCTTCGGGGAACATCTCGCGCGGATAGTATCGGACGTTGGTCTTATCGCGGATTTTCGCGTGTACCTCGCTGCATATCGGCAGATCGTTGTTGCGAGGCCTGATGCTGTCCTCACGCGCGGCGTTGGCGATCATCAGCACGGAATAGCCCTCCGCGATCAAGTGTACGACAAACTCGGTCATGATGTTTTTATAGTCGATACCGAGCTTCCGGCAGCGCTTTTCGACCACACTCGATATCGAAACGCCTACTACATATCCATTGTAAAAGCTGTCGTTTTCGCAGAGCTTCTGCACGTTTTCGGCATATCGCTCACCATCGAGCATGGAAAACGCACCGTCCGCGCAAAGGCGGACGTTCTCTATTATTCCTATATCAGCGAGAGCGCTTTTCGTTATTTCGCCGCGAGCGCAGATAAGCCGCATTTTCGGCAGTATTCGCCTCGCAAGAAATCGGTTGTACGGATTTTTAAAGCTGCCGAGTGCCTGCGAATATTTGCATACAGGTGCGCCGCATAGCGTAGGCACGGCAACGCAGACGAACGCGTAGGTGTTCATCACAAATCCGCGGCTGTCCACGAACGACACTCCCGCCATATCGACTACCATTGTACATTCCGAGTATGCGCGGATAATTTTATTGTGCAGAAACGGCTTGCGGAGCAGCGGAACACGTCCGAAAAATCCATATAATACCGCGAACGGAAACGTGGGGAAAAGCAGCTTTTCGGGCTTGGCGTTCACGACGCTTATAAAGTCGTACCGCTCCGGCATTGAAGAAATTATTTCACGGTCACGCTCGGGGTAGGTCGACATCAGCGTTATCCGCAAACGCTCTCCATAACGCTCCCTGAGCTGTTTTATTCCCGATTGCAGCATAGCCGCTGCGCCCTTGTTCCCGCAAAACGACGCGGCGGTGATAACGATATTTATTGATCTCATTTTCCGTAAATTCGCCGCGTTTGTCACGACCTGATCTTGGTTTTTATCTTGAACCTTTTGCCGATCTTTCTCGCCATATGATCGCGCAGACCCATGGGTGTTCCCGCGAGGAAGAGCGTTTTATCGCAGATTATCGTCTCCGCCTTTTCGGGGAACATATAAAAGCTGTGAGCGCATTCAACCGCGAGAGTAATGCTCTTATAGGGGAACTCGGTCACATTTTCCGCTTCTCGGGGGGCATTGCTGTCGGGGTCTTTGGGGGGCAGCTCGCGAAGTATGATCTTGTCGTCCGCGAACTCGGCGTTCTGTATTTTCCCGTAGGACTGCTCCAGCGAGTCGGCGTTTTTGTTGAAGTACCATATCTTCATATTGTGAGGAAGGGTCGCCAGAACGAGGAAGATCACCCCGAAAATGATTGTCAGCACCCACTCGCGCGTCCATATCGCCGAGCCCGTGAGCAGGAAGAAAAAGCCCGCCGCATAGTAGCAAAGAGTTTGCAGCGGCTTAATCTTCAGCGCGTACAGAAAATCGGAGTACGCGCGTATCCTCGCCATTGTGCATTCCGTTTCAACAATAAGCTTTCCGTTGTCCGGATGCTTTTCGGCGTTCATTTCCGAAAAAAGTCGGGCGAGCTTTTCCTCGCGGGATTGCAGAATTTCCTTTTTATTTTTCATTTTGAATTCCTTTTATATACGCGTACAGCTCCGTCGCCATTTCCGCCTGCTCGGTAGCGCGGGGGTGACCGTCGGTAGCCGCTCCGCCGCGCTCGAATTTAAAATAGCGGACGCGCTTTTCGTTGACCTCTCCGGCAATCTCGCGCAGTGCGTCCTCCCAAGTCGGGTCGTGCTTAAGCACGGTGAGCAGCAGGATAAACGTCGCGTTTTCATATTTACCCATTAAGTCGCGAAGCATTTCGATGTACTTGTCCTTCCACATTCTGCGGTAATCGGGACGCTTTATCGCCTCTGGATCGGGGTTGTGATCATTCTGTCCTATCGCGATAATAACGTAATCGGGGATATATTTTGAGAAATCCCATTGCTTAAGCTCGCCGTAGGGGGAGTACTGAATTTTGTCATAAACTCTGGTCATTCCCCAGAGGTGGTCGGAGGTGAAGTAACCCGTGCCGTCAAGCAGCGCAATACCGCCTTGAGCAACGTCGTGGATTTCGGCGTTCAGCCGCCGCGCCAGCATTAACGGGTAAGAGAAATAGGAATTGTCCGCGGCGTTGTTGCAGTGATGATCCTCGGGATCGCACTGCCCCTCGTAGTAGATGTCCTCCACGACCTCACCCGCGGAAACGCTGTCGCCGTAGACCTCGAGTTTAAGGTCGTACTTGTGATTCGGGCAGGACACCTCGGCATTTTCGTCGATAACGATACCGACGAATTCCACGTAATTATGCGATGCCATTGTCTTGACGAGCTTCAATGTATGCTCACAGTTATCGAGACTTTCGGCAAGTATATACATCTCATCCCCACCGCTGTTCTTTAAGAAAAACTTCTGCATCACGCCGTCCACCAGCGCGCCGAAATGCGTAAGCTCCTGGTGGTTGATGTTCTTAATGACGAGCGCACAGGACTTGCCCGTAAAGTTCACATCTATCATAGTTCCGGGCCACACCAGAACGGGGCGCGACGGGTCGTCAAAGTCAATTCTGCCCATATATTCGAGGGCGGGATTTTCTGGGGTTATCAGCCTTTTGCCTGCGGGTAATTCATAGCTCATTGTTCTGTCTCCTTTATATTTCATATAATCCGTTTTTCAGCTTGTCGGCGGAATTGGGTCCGACAGTCACGGGGAATTTTCCGGTGCGCTCTATCGTCTGACCGTTCAGCATTCCAACGTGGATATTCAGGTGACGGCACTGCATAAGCACCAAGTCCATTCGTGTAAAAACACAATCGGGAGGACATTCGTACAGTTCTTTATCCTTCAGCGCATCAAGATAGCCGAACGTTTTCTGCTTCACCTTTTCAAGGTACTCCAACAGCTCCGTATCGCTCAATTCAATCGCACACGGATTGTCGGGATTATCCATTCCGTCCTCGTGAAACGGCGGCTCGTCAAACACGAACGGATTGAAAAACCACTTGTCCGCAGAGTGGATAGTGTGATAAACATACCGCCACGCAGGCGCTCCGCACACAAGCGCGTTCCGGTCGTAGGTCTTTATTGCGGTCTCTAGGTTGAGGTAATTCGCCCCGACCTGCGCCTTGATAATCTCACATAACGTTTTCATAGTTCCTCCAGATGCGCCAGCAATGTTGAAATAATCTCGTTCGATACGAGAAAGCCCTCCGCCGTCAGCGACAGGCGCCCGTTTTCAATCTTACAATACTGCTTGGGAATAAACGGCAATCCGCATTGAACGCGTTCCCAAAGCGTCTTTTCAATACCCTCGGTCAGCCGTAGACCAAGCATTATTTTCTCCTCAGTTTCATCGGGAGCATTATCGGTAGTGATTTCAATTTGACGCGGACTTTCAATAAATTCGTGCATATTTCGTGCGACAGCAAAGCGCTTTCCCTTGTAGAAGGAGTGCGCTGCTGCGCCTACACCCAGGTATTCCTCCCGCCGCCAGTATTTGAGATTATGACGGCTTGTGTTGCCGCATTTCGCGAAATTACTGATCTCGTAGTGATCGAAGCCGTTATACGTCAGCATTTTTACCGCCGACAGATACAGCTCCGCGCTCGTTTCCTCGTCGGGGAGCACGGGCGGCTTTTTCCCGAATACGGTGTTCGGCTCTATTTTAAGCAGATATGCCGAAACGTGAATTATCGGCAGCTCGCACAAACGGTTTATCGTATACGTCATCGAGCTCAAGTCCTGTTCGGGAATTCCGAGCATAATATCGACGGAAATTTCGTCAAACCCAACCTCGTGCGCGGTTAAAACAGCCCGCTCCGCCTGCTCGTAAGTGTGAGTTCTCCCAAGCGATCTAAGCTCCGTATTGACCGCCGACTGCACCCCGATCGAGAGCCGATTTACCCCTGCACCATAAAGAATTTCAAGCGTTTCCCGACCCATTTCGCAGGGGTTGCACTCAACGGTAATCTCGGCGTTTGCCGCGATATTACACTCGGCGAGTATGCGCGGAATATGCTGCGCAAGCAGTATCGGAGTTCCGCCGCCGAAATAGACGGTATCATAATTTTCGTTATAATAACGCAGATTTCGTATTATCGCGTCCGCGTATTGCTCCGCCGTGTCCTCGCGGAAACCGACGGAATAGAAGTCGCAGTACGGACATTTTTTTCGGCAAAACGGAACGTGAATATACAGCCCGAGATCACTCATCGTCGAGCTTGAGCACCGCCATAAACGCCTCCTGCGGCACCTCTACCGTGCCGAACTGGCGCATACGCTTTTTGCCCTCCTTCTGCTTTTCGAGGAGCTTTTTCTTACGCGTGATATCGCCGCCGTAACACTTTGCCAATACGTCCTTGCGCAGCGCCTTGATAGTCTCGCGCGCGATTATCTTGCCGCCCACGCACGCCTGAATGGGTATCTCGAAAAGCTGCCGCGGGATATGCTCCTTAAGCTTTTCCGCCATTTTACGGGCGCGCTCGTATGCCTTGTCGGTGTGGACGATAAACGACAGCGCGTCAATCACCTCTCCGTTTAGCATTATGTCAAGCTTTACAAGCTTTGACGGTGCAAAGCCCATCATCTCGTAATCGTAGCTTGCATAGCCGCGCGTTCGGGACTTCAGCGCATCAAAGAAGTCGTAGACTATCTCGTTGAGCGGCAGCTCGTAGTGCAGGTCAACTCGCTTTGCGTCAATATACTGCATATCCTTGAACACTCCGCGCCTGTTCTGACATAGCTCCATAATGTTGCCTACATAATCCGACGGCGCGTAGACGTGCGCGTTGACCATAGGCTCGTAGCTCTGTGCGATAAGCGTGGTATCGGGATAATTCGTGGGGTTGTCAATCATCTGCACCGTGCCGTCAGTCATCTCTATTTTGTAGACAACCGAGGGCGCGGTGGTGATTATGTCGAGATTGTACTCGCGCTCGATACGCTCCTGAACTACGTCCATATGCAGCAGTCCCAGAAATCCGCAGCGAAAACCGAAACCCAGCGCAACGGAGCTTTCGGGTTCGAACGACAGCGACGCGTCGTTTAATTGCAACTTGTCCAGAGCGTCGCGAAGATCGGGATATTTCGCGCCGTCCGCGGGATAGATGCCGCTGAATACCATTGGGTTTACATCGCGGTAGCCCGAAAGCGGCTCGGCGGCGGGATTTGCCGCATTGGTAACGGTATCGCCGACCTTAGTATCACCGATAGACTTTATCGAAGCTGCGATATAGCCTACCTCGCCCGCCTTCAATTCGGAACAGGGAACCAGTTCGGTAGCGCCCATATATCCAACCTCGACAGTTGTGAACTCCGCGCCCGAAGCCATCATGCGTATCTTGTCACCCGCCTTTATACAACCCTCTTTAACGCGGACGTACACGATAACTCCCTTATAGCTGTCATAGTAGCTGTCGAAGATAAGAGCTTTCAGAGGCGCGCCAAAATCGCCCTTGGGAGCGGGGATCTTGTGGACTATCTCCTCCATTACCGCGTGAATATTTAAACCCATTTTCGCGGAGATCTCGGGCGCATCCATCGCTTCGATCCCGATAACGCTCTCGATCTCCTCCTTGACCTCCTCGGGGTGAGCGCTCGGCAGGTCTATCTTGTTGACAACGGGAACGACCTCCAGATCGTTCTCCACAGCAAGATAAGTGTTCGCCAGGGTCTGCGCCTCGATACCCTGCGACGCGTCTACTATCAAAATAGCGCCCTCGCAAGCCACCAGCGAACGCGAGACCTCGTAGTTGAAGTCGACGTGACCGGGCGTGTCGATAAGATTGAAGATGTATTCCTCCCCGTCGTCTGCCTTGTATTTCAAACGAACCGCGCGTGCTTTTATTGTAATTCCGCGCTCGCGCTCTATGTCCATATTATCAAGCAGCTGCTCTTCCATATCGCGCTTAGCGACGGTCTCCGTCTGCTCGAGTATCCTGTCCGCGAGCGTGGATTTTCCGTGGTCTATATGCGCGATAATGCAGAAATTGCGTATTTTATTCATATCCTGATTTTCCAAATTTTAAACCTCCGTTAAGTCAGCGCCGAAGCGGGCACATCATCCATGAACCTCCGCGATAAGCCGGTGCTCCTTATTTTTATGCAGAGCAGCCAGCTCTGAAGCGGCGTTGCCGTCAATTGCGTTGCGCTCGCGGGAACACGAAAAAACCGCATCGTTTTCCTCCAACAGCTCCTTTTTCTTCTAGTACCTCGCCAGCAGCCCCGCAACGCTGTTCAGCCCCGCGGTATCGTCAAAATCCATACCGAGGTTTTCATCCAAAAGCTTCGGGTCGACGTGTTTTTCGAGCTGCAATACTATCTCCCAAATGCTCTTCGAGCCTTCGCGCATGGACGCTATCGACTTCAGAATATGCTCCATTATCTCCTCGGTGAAGGCTTTTTCTCCAATCTCAACGTCAGCCGTCTTTTCCGTGAGCATTTTCTCAAATCCGAGATCGGAATCGTCCGCTTTAGCGCCGACCGAACTCGTTACCGTGCCCGATATTCCCATAAAACCCGTTCGATTTATCATAATAAATTTCCTCCTTGATGGTCTCCGCAGCAGGAACAAGGTCAATCCTCATACTCCGCGTCAAGATACCATTCAATCTTCTCCAGCTTGTCGTAAAACTCGTCCTCGGTCTCCCAGCTCGGCAAGTCGAATTCCTTGTAGCGGTCGTTCTTGAGGAGCTGACGGATAACATACAGATCGTTCTTACGCTTGGTAGTGCTTTCCTTATACTCGCGCAGCGGCGCGAACACTCCATACTCGCCCTCAAGCCTGTATACCACGAACTCGCCGAACTGATAAGCGTTCAGACCGTTGCCCGAAAAAAGCGTTTTTACGGTGGTGTTGTCCATATTGAGCGGAGTTTCGTTCAGCGTAAATATCGCCAAAGGCTCGTCCGTCATATGCACACGGTCGTGCTCCGAGGCCACGCTTTTGTACTTGCTTTTGTCATAGGAGAAATCGCCCGGGAGCAGATAATAATGGCTCGCCGGGGTCTGATAACACTGTATCACGGTGAATTTATCGTTCCCGTATTCCTTGACATATACCGTGTCCTTCGGCTCGTAGAAAATGCCGATAACCAGCTTTATCGCAAACATAAACAGCCCCGTAGACACCAACACGATAAGCATCGGCAGGCATTTCAGAAACGCGGTTTTAATTTTTTCCTTTGTCATATTGTCACCTTATTCATTTTCGTAATCCTGAAACCATGCGTCGTCGGTGAACTCGTTCCAACAGAACAGCATATTTGCACAAACGAATTTCAACTCACAGAAGTTGCACTCTTTCCGGCTGTCACCGACAAAAAACACCATGCCGTCCTCAAACTTGAATGCCAACACCTCAAACTGAAGCTCCGAGAGCTCGTTCTCCGAAATAGGGCGGCACTCGTCCGCAAAGCCATCTCCCGCGTTGTTGTATACTCTGCCGAAAGACATCTCTCCCGAAACATATCGACCGTTTTTCAGCACAACGGCGGCTTCGCCCGTTCGCTTATGACGCCCGGTTCCGTTCAGCGGATTAGGCGAGGCGACGTCGAAGCCGTCCTCGAATATCAGCTCTATATCCTCACCGAATTTAAACTCCGAAATATCGCAGTCGTGCAGCGAAATGCTGTCTATATCGTCCGACACAAATTTCATATCCAAACGCAGCCCTCCCGCTCTTGATACATACATTATTTATTATAACATATTTTTCCGCCGTTGTTAAGTACTTTTTAAAAATTTTTACATGATTTTCACGGATAACCTATGAAAACCGACCTATTCGGTAGACGAATTTTGGTTCAAAATATCTATTGACCTTGAACTATAACCTTGTTATAAAAGGCAGCAAAAGATATTAAACGGGCAAAGTCTCGCCTATGTCCGAAAAGACAATACCGATGCAAACTAAAATAGGGAAATATTTATGAGGCTGAAGCAGTTATTGCAGCGGTTATGGGACGGCGTTCGACGCGACATTGTTTATCACAGAATACAAGAAAAAGTAAATACAGTGAAACGCCGTGAAGTACACGGCGTTCCTGTTATTCGTCATTTTTAAAGGTAAGCTCCGACTGCCGCGCGACGCGTTCGGCGGCTTGACGGCGCAATTCTCCGGGAGAAAGTATCTCAACAGCCGCGCCAAAGCTCAGCAGACGTATCAGCAGCTCGGTCTCGTCGGACTTGTCATAGTGCAGAGTTACGACACAACCGCCGTTTTCAAGATCGCGATCGGCTCGCTTTTCGTAGCTCGCAAACGCCATAAGAAACCGCTCCACTGCATTGCGCTCGGACGCTACGTATACCGTCACGCTGTTTCTTGGCTTGGTGAACGGCGCGTTTATATCGCCGGTGAAAAATCTCCCCGTCCGCTCTATCGCGTCTATCCTGCCAATATTTATCACGCCGCCGCTCGATATCCTGCCGTTTCGGTACTTTCGGGTGAGCACGCGGAGTTTATCGTTTTTCTCTGAGTACTCGATATTCAGCGGCAAACAGGTGAAGCAGATGCGCTTGTCGTGCCCCGAGGTATACGCTATTTTCAGCAGCTCGCGTGACTTTATCGCCGAAAGTATAACGCGAAAGTTCTCGCGGTACAATGGATCGGCGTAATCGTCTCCGTCTGTGAATTTGTCAAAATAACGAAAATGTTCAAGACGATAAAGCGGTTTTATATCGGCAAGGCGCTCCTCCAGACGGCGGAGCGTTTCATCGTCGAAAAACAGACGAAATCGGGGATCGGCAAGTTTAGACTTGAGCCAGCGCTTTTGCAGCAGCGTAAGCACTGCAGGCGGCGGGTTTTCGGTTATTCGAGACAGAGAACCGTCGGCATTACGGCGCAGCAGTCCCCAATCCGAGCCGTCATTTTGCGGGAGGAGTTTTTGCGGAAGAAACAGCGCCGAATCGCGGAAACCGAGCGAACGGATAAGCTCGTAGACCTCGTCGTCGGTCACGGTTTTTTCCCGCATCGCCCGCGCCGCTATCCGATAGTACGCGCCGTATATCTCACTGAATACCGCCACTAGATTCACCGCCGTTTCCTTTGTACATCTCGTTCATTCGCCGTATATCGTTTTCAAAAAGCTCACGCGCAGCGGCGTTTCCGCCCTCGAGCCTGACAATCCTTCCGATAAAGGTCTTGATCCAGTGCATAGGCTCAACGGGATCGAACGCGTCTATTGTAAGCTTATACAGCTCGTCGGAGAGCTTTTCGAACGTTCCGTTACGCTTTTCGCGTTCAATGCGGCTGATTATGAACTCCTCCCCTTCGCCGATACGTATCGTTATCTCAAGCGGAGTTACGTTTCCCGTTTCGCGGCGCTCGCCGAACGAGACCCCGAAACAGCGGTTCTCATTTTTGCAATACTTTTCGTAAACACCGTCGAACTCGGCGAACGGAGCGCCTGTTTTCACCGTGCGTATATAGTCGAGGCGAAACGCGTTAAAGCGGTTATACAGCGGAATATACGCGACCAAATACCGCCGTCCCGTCTGCACGGATGCTGAAATCCGCATTGGTACTACAAGGTTTTCGCTCTCCTTTTTGGCGCGGTTTTTCACCGAAAATGTGTACAAGAAGATCGTGCGTTTCTGCTCGATTGCTTCGAGTATCTCGGGAAGTACCGCATCTTCAAGTGTGTGGACGATATAGTTATGTTTCATGAAAAAGAGGTCGTTCTCCATTTCTGCGGACTTTAAAATACTGTTTCCGACAACGCCGAATTCGCCCGCTTCAGAGAAAAATTTCACCGCGTCGTCAAGTCCCTCAAACTCGCTGAAATATTTGTCTGCACGGTCGGGAGAGAGCGAAAAATAAGCGGTCTTGCCACGTTTTTCGGTAATTATCAGACCCTCGGCAACGTATTCTTTCAGCTTGTTGCGAACGGTCTGATCATCAAAAAAGATACCGTAACGGCTGTCGATCTCGTCCACAAGCCCGCGCAGGGAGAGCGTCTCGCCGTCGCACAGCACGTCCTGTATCAGAAAGTGCAGACGAATGTCGTTATCGGTGAAGCTCTTGGAGTAGAACGCCTTATACAGCGGATTTTCGGGGACATGACCGCTGTCGACGGAGATTGATATCTGTCGTCCGCGCACGGAGTCGTCGTAGCGCAGGAACTCGCCGAGCCAGCTCTCAACACGGCGTTTTTCATCGTCGTAGGTGCGGGCACTCTTACGGTAAAAGTCGCCGCGTACTTTAAATCCGTAGATAAAAAAGTCGCGGACGTAATCACGGGTTTTTTCAAAATTTTTAATTAACTCGGAAAAGCTGCTCATTGGCATCCCTCCTTTTACGTGTTTTTTAGCCTGTCCACATAAAAATGTTTCTTGCCTTAACAACGTTTCTTTTTCGCAGCAACAACAAGTACCGTTGCAGCCGCCAAGCACAATAACCCAACGTTATATTGGACGGGCGCAATAAAACAGATATTGAACAGCATATGCAGCAAAGCGGTAGTTATTACATTTTTATATGTAAGGAAAAACTTGCCGAGCACAAACGAGAGCAGGACTGTCCAGATAAAATATATCGCAGTTTCTCCAATGCCGAGAGAATTTCGTATCGTCCACATCGGTATATGCCAGACCGCCCAAGCTATACCTGTGTATATCAGCGCGAACGGAGTTCCTTTGCCATCCGAAAGCTTGTTCAGCAAATAGCCGCGCCACGCGCTTTCCTCTGCCAGTGCCGTCACAAACAAGTAGGCGCTGCCCGCGATAATCGAAAAAAATGTCGGATAGTTGTCCGTAAACAGATTTTGCTCCTTCGCGATCAGAGAATACAAAAATGAAAACGCCAGACCTATCGCGCCCGTTACGGCGCAGAAGGCTAAGGACTTTAATTTAATTTTTTCGGCAAACAAGCCCGTTAGCCATTTTTTGAATTCACTGTGAGCTGACGAAAAAACTACCGATATCACAAACGGAACGACCACAAACAGATATTTCGCCGCGGTCAATATCGGAGGAACGCCAATGCCGTTTTGCTCCAGCAGCATTGGCAGATAGCAGACGAATGAAAACGCCCAGACCGATATCGTCCACAAAACGATCCGCACGAATATATTTTTATTCATTGCTCTTACCTTCTTAATAATTTCTTACCTTATTTAATAATAACAGAAACGAGAGTTTTTTTCAACCCCTTTTAGTGTTCGCAGACTTTTTTATATGATTTTTTCGGAAATTTATGTTAGAATTAAATCACAGCAAAAAACAAAACGGAAACGAAAGGATTGAACGTAATGTTTGTACATAAACTCGACGATGGCGCACCGATAAAGATATGGCAATCTGATATGGGAGCAATAGATGAAGGCTGCCTTAAGCAGGCGGAAAACCTCTCGCGCTTGCCCTTTGTATATAAATGGGTGTCGCTTATGCCCGACACGCACAAGGGCAAGGGTATGCCGATAGGCGGCGTTATCGCCTGCGACGGCGTTGTTATCCCAAATGCGGTGGGCGTGGATATCGGATGCGGAATGGCGTTTGTACAGACAAACGTTCCCGCGTCGCCGCTCCGCGAGACCGTCACGGGCAGCGGAAATCTCGTACAGGCGATATGCGGCGATATCCTCCGCAATATCCCGACCGGGTTCAATCACTACAAAAAGCCCCAATCCTCCGCAGTCCTCGACAGGGCTAAGGAACAGGGCGAGAAATACAAGTTCGACAAGGAGTTATTACCGCAGATCGACGAGGGTTACTTTCAGGTGGGAACTTTGGGCGGTGGAAATCACTTCATCGAATTGCAGGAGGACGAAAACGGAATGTGCTGCATAATGCTGCATTCGGGAAGCCGTCACTTCGGCAATATCGTCGGGCAGTACTTCAATAATATCGCCCGTGAGCTCAACGACAAGTGGCACTCCAAGGTGCCGCCCGAGTGGAACCTCCCGTTCCTGCCCGCCGACACCGACGAGGGGAAACGCTATCTCGAGTGGATGCAGCTCTCTATGGATTTTGCCTACGAGAACCGTGCGGTAATGCTCGCGAAGATAAAGGAGACGTTCACGAAATACGCGGTCAAGTACCTTAACATTGAACCCGAGTATTCCTGCGAGATAAACTGTCACCACAATTATGCGGCAATCGAGAACCACTACGGAAAGAACGTTTATGTTCACCGAAAGGGGGCTATACGAGCGCGAGAGGGCGAGCTTGCGATAATCCCGGGCGCTATGGGCTCGTTCAGCTACATAGTACGCGGAAAGGGCGAGCCTATGAGCTTTATGTCCAGCTCGCACGGCGCGGGGAGAACGTATTCAAGAACGGCGGCAGTCGCAAACTTCTCCGTGGAGAGCGTTATGTGCGACCTTAAAAAGCAGAAAGTCGTCCTCGCCAAGCACAACAAATCCGACGTTGCCGAGGAGTCGCGGTTCGCTTACAAGAACATAGATCAGGTAATGGCTAATCAGACCGACCTTACCGAGGCAGTCAAGAAGCTGTTCACGATAGGAGTGGTCAAGGGATAGGCGGAACGGCTCTCAGCTCATACGGCATTTATAGCAGGGAACTGAAAACCCCCGTAAAAAGAGTCGTGATAAGGAGAAATATGGAGAGCATACGGCTTACCTCTCACAAGCAGCATTTGAGGCTGCTTGGCATTCTCGAAAAGAGAACGCGGACGATCGAGATAGTGCAGATATGCGGCGCGGACTTAGACAAACCGCTCATCAAGGCGGCTATGCCGTTCCTGATAAAAAAAGAACGCGTCAACAAATGGCACGGAACAAAACAGGGCGGGCGCGGCTCTCTGAAATTCACAATAAGCGCGGATGATGCGTTCTTCCACCATCTTCGGAGATATGAAGGCTTTTTCCACAGCATGACGGACGAAAATCATCTTGACTATGTGCGCGAAACGGACTTCGGGCTTGACGATATCGCGTTCCTCGACAGCGGAGGCGCGGTGATTTTCTTCACCACCACTCACGAGGGATATGCACACATAGCCCCCGAGCTTTCAAGGGAATTGAACGGATAACCAAATTACGGCTCGTACAGCAGAAAATATTTCCTGTCACGAAATTCGGGTTATCCCGACGAGCCGTGTATGCAAGAGGATACGGTGCGCACAGCGTCTGAAGAACCTCAAATGATTCCGAAACGGGTTATTTTCGGAGTTGTCCGAGAAATCATTTGCGATACCATGTATCCGCGCAAAATATTAAGGCACAGGCAGCAGTGAGTAAAAAGATCATAACCATAATGATGAATAGTGTGCCTTGCAAATAAATAATCAAACAACAATTCGGCTCGTACGGCATTTTTGTGACGCGGGGTGCTCATCGGGTTTTCGCCCTTGGGTCCCGTATGAAAACCGAGCCGAGAGAACGGCGCAGACAGCAGTGATTTATGAGTGTCGCGGGTTCGACTCCCGCCGGGAATTTTCCCGTAGCTCAGTGGGTAGAGCATCACCAAACGCGCCGTGTTACGATGTACGAATACTTTTTCGGCGTTAACCGCATTATTTCAGGGGAACGGAGATGGGGCTTCGGCTTACCGCTGTTAAAAATGCGCCGAGTTTTAGACAGCAACAGCAATATTAAAGATTGGTTACTGCGGGTTCAAATCCCGTCGCTTCGGTATAATCCGTTGATGGAAAATGCTGTCTTGTCTGTATGTAAACTCTACAACATTCCGCTGCATAAAAAGAATATCGCAAAGACAGCAACAGCAGCTATGACGGCTAATGCGGGTTCGAATCCACGCCTTGCACTAAGGCAGCTGCCTTGAACGTGCTTGCAAAAAATGCTGTCTTGAAAGGAGAATTGAAATGTTGAATTTTATTAACAATAAAATGAACAATGCTCTCACGTTGAACGGCGCAGTAACGAACCGCACCAGCGGCTCGTTCTGTCTTGATCTGTTCTTCCGCGCGGGCGCTATGCGTTCCGCATCCGAGGATGAGATTGCGGCGGCGGTAATCCGCGCTTACGCGGAGGACCCCGTCAAGACCCTGAAGATCGTTTTCTTCGCGCGTGACGTGAGGGGCGGTCTGGGCGAGCGCCGTTTCTTCCGCACGGCGGTAAAGGCGCTGGCGGCTTACGCTCCCGCTGCCGTTGAGAGAAATATTCCTCTGTTCGCGGAGTACGGCAGATACGACGACCTCATCTCCCTGCTCGGCACCCAGTGCGAGAACAAAGCCGTCGAGATTATTCGTGAGCGCCTGAATGCGGATATCAAGTCAATGGAGAATAGCGGTCAAATTTCGCTGCTGGCAAAGTGGCTGCCCTCGGTGAACACCTCATCCGCTGCCGCGAGAGCAAACGCGAGAACTCTCGCAAAGCGTCTCGGACACACGGAGAAGCATTACCGCCAGACCCTGTCCAAGCTGAGAAAGTACTCGGACATTCTTGAGAACCGTCTGCGCGAGCGCGACTATACGTTCGACTACGACAAGCAGCCCTCCTGCGCGATGCTCAAGTACAGACAAGCGTTCCTGCGCAACGACAGCGAGCGCTACACGAGCTACCTCAACGCCGTAAACAGCGGCGAGGCTAAGCTCAACGCCGGTGCGCTGTTCCCATACGACATTATCCGCGCGTGTCTGGGCGGCGAGATCTCCGAGCAGGAAAAGCTCTCGCTCGATACCACATGGAGAAATCTTCCCGCTTACGGCGAAAGCGGCAACGCCATCGCTGTGGTGGACAGCTCCGGCTCGATGACCTACGCGCCCCGAAACAATGTTCGCCCCATTGACGCGGCACTTTCGCTGGGCATCTACTTCGCGGAGCACAACAAAGGCGCGTTCGCGAATCACTTCATCACGTTCTCGGCAACTCCCCGACTGGTGGATATAAAAGGCGCGGATATTGTTGAAAAAACCCGCTTCTGCGCGACGTTCAACGAGGTTGCAAACACCAACCTCGAGGCAACGTTTCGCCTGATACTCTCGGCGGCAATTAACAATAACGTAAAGCAGAGCGAAATGCTCGAACGAATGTACATAATCTCCGATATGGAGTTTGATTACTGCGTTTTGGGCGGCAATGACAGCACGCTTTTCGACACGATGAAGGCGCTTTACGCCGAGCACGGCTACAATCTGCCCGAGGTGGTTTTCTGGAATGTCAACAGCATTCAGGAGAACTTCCCCGTGAAGATATCGGACACGGGCGCGGCTCTTGTTTCGGGCTTTTCTCCCGCAATCTTCGACATGGTGATCGGCGGAGAGATATCCCCCGAAACCGTAATGAACAGCGTTCTCGAAAGCGAGCGCTACGCGGCGGTTGGTTAACCGCAAAAAATAAACGGCTGTGCGATTTTCCGCAAACTGCACAGCCGTTTTTTTCATATTCGATTATTATTTGCAAAAGGTGTAGATTTATATAAAAAAATATGTTATAATAGATATAGTGTTAAATGTTTTTAGAAGAACGGATAAAGGATGAAATTATATACAAAATTATTAAGGTCGGAGCTTTCCGCCATAAGTAAATTATCGGATATCTGTCCGCTTGACAAGAGCCGTATCGCAATGGATAAAATGGGCAAGGCGCTGACGTTCCGTCACAGGAAATGCGTAAGCTATAAGGACATCGGCTTGGCGAAGCTTCGTGCGGAGTACATTATCCCGCGCAGTCCGCGGCATGAAGCGCTGATATTGTATCTGCACGGCGGAGGGTACGTTCTGGGGAGCATGGATTACGCAAGGGGCTTCGGCACGCTGATAGCCGCAGAAACGAGTATTAAGGTATGCTGTCTTGAATACCGCCTCGCACCCGAACACAGGTTTCCTGCCGCACTTGACGACGCGTATTATACATACCGTTTCCTTATCGAAAGCGGCTTTCCGTCCGAAAGGATAGTCCTTTGCGGAGAGTCGGCGGGAGGCGGTCTGATATACGCGCTGTCCTTAAAGCTGAAAGCGGAAGGCTGTCCTATGCCGCGCGGAATTATCGCGCTGTCGCCGTGGAGCGATCTTACGCTGTCGGGGAGCTCGTATGAATTCAACCGTGCAAACGACCCGTCGATGACCGAAAAACGCCTGCGCTTTTACGCGGAGAGCTATTCGGAACAGTTCAAAGACCCGTATGTCTCGCCGCTGTTCGGCGACCTGACGGGACTGCCGCCGTCGATGATACTGGCGGGAGGGCATGAGATAATGCTCAGCGATTCCATGTCGCTGCATGAAAAACTGCTCTCATGCGGATGCGGCTCGACTCTGCATATTGCGCCCGAAATGTGGCATGTTTATCTTATGTACAATATCGCCGAGGCAAAGAACGGCTTCAAAAAAATAAACGACTTTATAGGTGAGCTATTCAATGATCAATATGGGGGAACTTTTCAATGAGCGATAAACGTTTTCGGCTGCCGCTTGACAACGCGGCAAAAATTTATCCCGCGGTGCGCAACAGAAAGTGGAGCAACGTTTTCAGATTATCGGTAACGCTTAAGGACGCGGTCGACCCGATAATTTTGCAGTCGGCGCTCGCGGTAACGATAAAGCGGTTTCCGTCAATGGCGATGAAGCTCGACAAAAATTTCTTCTGGTATTATCTGGAGGAAATAAGCGTTGTGCCGAAGGTTCGCCCCGATACTCCGTCGCCGTGCAGCATAATGCCGCTGTCCGAGATAAAGACCTGCGCTTTTCGAGTTCTTTACGGCAAAAACCGCATCGCCGCGGAATTTTTCCATTCCATTACCGATGGCAACGGCGGACTTATCTTCCTTAAGACCCTGACCGCAGAGTATCTTCTTCAAAAGGAAAATGTCGAGATACCGTTTATCGACGGCGTTCTCGACAGAGCGGGCAAGCCCGACAAAAACGAGTCAGAGGACAGCTTTCTTAAATACCACGGCAAGGTCGCGGGCTCTAGACAGGAGGAGACCGCGTACCGTATACAAGGCACAAAGGAGCCTGACGGTCTGCGAAACATTATTACGGGTGTAGCCGACCTGAACAGCGCGCTTGCCGCGTCAAAGACGCGCAGCGTAAGTTTAACTACTCTTTTGGTTTCGGTGATGATATATTCTATTATGGAAATACAAAACAAAAACGTTCCCGATAAATCGAAACAAAAGCCGATAAAGGTGCTGGTTCCGGTAAATCTGCGCAAGTACTTTAAAAGCTCCTCGTTCAGAAATTTCGTGCTTTATGTGACCCCCGGGATAAACGCAAGCATGGGAGACTACGCTCTTGAGGAAATAATACAGATAATTCACCACCAGATGAAGATACAGGTGACGGAAAAGCAGATGAAGGCGCGCGTAACCGCCAACGTCAAGACGGAGCAGAACAGGTTTCTGAGAATTCTGCCGCTGTTTATGAAAAATCTCGGCATGAAGGCGGCGTACTCGATGATAGGCGAAAAGAAGTCTTGTATCACGATGTCAAATCTAGGCAGGGTAACGCTCCCCGAGGAAATGGACAGATTTATTGAGCGCTTTGACTTCACGCTGGGAGTGCAGTCGCGCTCGCACAACAACTGCGGTATAATCTCCTACGGCGGACGACTGTATATCAATATGATAAGAAATATCAAGGAAAGCGAGCTTGAAAGCCTGTTCTTTGAGAATTTGAAGTCGCTCGGCGTTGACGTGGATATCGAAGACAACCGCGAGGAGCTTGGCGTATAAAAATTATTCCCCCGAGTGCTCTCGGGGGAATTTGTTACGGGAATGATCCCTTTTATAATTTATATTAAATCATATGCCTTGTCAAAGGACATAATATCAACGTCCTCGCCAAGCACCTGCGCATAGTTGATATCGTCGTTGGCAATTATCCCCGCATCGCCGTCCTCTCCAATGTAGATCGCCATGTTGTCGTCAACCGCGCCCTTGGGCAGGTCGACCTCAACTCTTTTAGCTGCCCCGTCGTCGCCGACGGAATATTCGGTTATCGTTCCCTCGACCTCCTCGCCGTTCAAAATGAGTGTGAACGTTCTTACCATCTTGTCAACTACCGCGCCGTCGGTAGCCGCGTTTGCGGTCGCGAGAGTAACAGCGCCGGTTGCGGTGATAGCCGCAGCGATAAGCAGGGGCTTTATTGTAAAGTGTTTCATAGGTTTTTCCTCCTCTATTCGCGACAAAACGGCGGTCTTGATATTCTCGGCGCTTTTGTCCGCGGTGGTTTCCTCGTCAAAGCATTTTTTAAGCAGTTCTTCAAGCATGATCAAAACCCCTTTTCGTCAGATATTCTTTAAGCTTGTTTCGTGTTCGGGAGAGCCCGGAGCGGACGGTGCTTTCGGAGACGTTCATCTTCCGCGCTATTTCGGGAGTGCTTTCGCCGTAGAAGTAATACCTCGCGAAGATCTCGCTTTCCTTTTCGGGCAGCGTTGAAAGTCCCTTGTCAAGACAGCGCAGCATCTCGCGCATATCAGCGGCGTTCTCCACTAAAAAACCGCTCGGTATCTCGAGCTTCGAAATGTCCTCACAGGGCGGCTTTGCAGACTTGAACCGATCCTTGACCGCGTTCCTCGCCGCAGCCGAAAGGTATGAGCGAAAGCCGATATTCACGTCAAGAGTTTTCCGGTGCTGCCACAACGAAAAGAACACGTCGGAACACAACTCGTCAATGTCCTGCTCGGATAACGTACCGCGGGAGAAGTTGCGGATAACAGTGCGGATGTATCCCGTATAACAGTCGATAATCTCTTTCAGAGCCGCAGTATCGCCCTTTTTGAGCTTTGCGGCGAGCTGTTTTTCCTTTGTATGCATATCTGTCCTCCAAGCGAAATGCTGCGCAGCAATCGTTTTTGCCCTCTCACCTGTATATACGACGAAAAATTAAAAACGCTGCAAAAAATTTTAACTATCGGAAAATTTTTCTAAAAAATCCCCGCCGCGTTATCCACGGCAGGGAAATTTCTATTTATCAGTTGAAATACTCTACGCCGCTCTTGAACAGCAGCTGCTCCTTATTTCCGTCAACGTTCTTTGCGACGCTGTCGGTAAGTCTCTCGGTGTGACCCATTTTTCCGAGAACTCGTCCGTCGGGGGAGATTATACCCTCAACCGCGCACATGGAACCGTTCGGGTTGAACATCGCGTCCATGGTGGGGTTGCCCTTGAGGTCAACATACTGCGTGATCACCTGCCCGTTGTCTATGAGCTTGCGGAGAACATCGCCGTGAGCGGCAAATCTTCCCTCGCCGTGCGAAATGGGTATCGCGTGAATATCGCCTACCTTGCAGTTCGCGAGCCACGGGGATTTGTCCGTGCATATCTTCGTGTAAACGAGCTGCGACTGGTGACGTCCTATCTCGTTGTAGGTCAGCGTGGGGCTTTCCTCGGTGAGCGGAACGATATGTCCGAACGGCACAAGTCCTAGCTTTATCAGCGCCTGGAAGCCATTGCAGATACCGATCATCAAGCCGTCGCGCTTGTGGAGCATATTCTCCACTTCCTCCATGATCTTGGGGTTGCGGAAGAACGCGTTAATGAACTTCGCCGAGCCCTCGGGCTCATCGCCGCCGCTGAAGCCGCCGGGAAGTGAGATCATCTGCGTCTGCTCGATAAGCTTTGCAAACGCGTTCACACTCTCCTCGATATCGGCGGCGGAGAGGTTCTTGATAACGAATATCTCGGCCTTTGCGCCGTATTTCTCGAACGCCTTTGCCGTATCGTACTCACAGTTAGTGCCCGGGAATACGGGGATAAGCACGCGCGGCTTAGCGATTTTCGGAGATTTATGATTGAGCAGCAGCTCGCAGCCGCCCGTATATTCAACCTTTTCGGGAGCGGGCTTGAAGCTTGTTTTCTGCTTGAATACAGGCTCGAGAACGTTATCCCACTTCTCCTCCAGCTTGGCGATATCGAGCTTAACATCGCCGGAGACGATCTCGTATTCGGGAATAGTCTCGCCAATAATGCGGACGTCATCACACTCGCCCTCAATCTCCAGAATAAACGCGCCGTAAACGGGAGTAAACAACTCGTCATCGGAGAGGTTGTCCAGCTTAGCTCCGACGTGATTTCCGAGACCCATTTTGAACACGCCCTCGGCAACGCCGCCGTTAGCGCCACTCCATACCGAGATAGCCTTCTTGTTCGCGATAAGCTTTTCAACGGTCTTGAATACCGATTTTACACTCTCGAAATCTGGCAATCCGTTTTCATCATACTTCGGCACAATATAGCCGATCTTGCTGTACGGGCACTTGAACTCCGCGGAAATAATATTATCGGTCTTAGCCGTCGATACCGCGAACGAAACAAGTGTCGGGGGAACGTCGATATGCTCGAACGTTCCGCTCATGCTGTCCTTGCCGCCGATTGCTCCGCAGCCCATTTCAAGCTGTGCGCGGTATGCTCCGAGCAGCGCCGAAAACGGCTTGCCCCAGCGCTCAGCCTTGCCCTGAGTGCGCTCAAAATATTCCTGGAACGTAAGCCAGCACTTCTCGTAGGTGCCGCCCGCCGCGACCACCTTTGCTATGCTCTCGACTACCGCGCAGACCGCTCCATGATACGGAGACTGCTCGGATACCTTTGGATTGAAGCCCCAGCCCATTATTGAGGCTGTTTTCGTATTTCCGCCGAGTACGGGCAATTTAGCCGCCATTGCCTGAACGGGGGTCTGCTGCGTTCTGCCGCTGAACGGCATAAGCACGGTAGCGCCGCCGATAGTGCTGTCAAAGCGCTGAACAAGTCCTCTTTGCGAGCATACGTTGAGGTCGGTAACTAGGTTTTCCCAATCCTCGGGGGTGTTGCGTCTGCCGGTGGAATAGGTTACATTGACCTCGGGTACGGCAACGTCTGTGTGCTTTTCCGCGCCGTTGGAGTTGAGGAACTCGCGCGAAATATCGACAATAGTCTTTCCGTTCCAGTTCATCCTCAATCTCGGTTCAGCCTTGACAACCGCAACGGGGGTACTCTCCAGATTTTCCTTTGAAGCCAGTGCGCGGAATTTGTCAACATCCTCTTTAGCGACTACGACCGCCATTCTCTCCTGACTCTCGGAAATTGCAAGCTCCGTGCCGTCAAGACCGTCGTACTTCTTGGGAACGGCGTTAAGGTCGATCTCAAGGCCGTCCGCAAGCTCGCCGATAGCGACGGAAACGCCGCCCGCGCCGAAGTCGTTGCAGCGCTTGATAAGGCGCGTAGCTTCGGGGTCGCGGAACAGTCTTTGCAGCTTGCGCTCCTCGGGAGCGTTGCCCTTCTGAACCTCCGCGCCGCAGCTATCCAGCGACTGAACACTATGCGCCTTTGACGAACCGGTAGCGCCGCCGCAGCCGTCACGTCCCGTTCTGCCGCCGAGGAGGATTATAACGTCGCCGGGCGCGGGGCGCTCGCGGCGGACGTTTTCAACGGGTGCCGCGCCGACAACCGCGCCGATCTCCATTCTCTTCGCCATATAGCCGTGGTGGTATATCTCTGCAACGTGACCCGTAGCCAGACCAATCTGATTGCCGTAGGACGAATACCCCGCAGCTGCCGTTGTCGTGATCTTGCGGGGCGGGAGCTTGCCCGCGAGAGTTTTCTCGACGGGGAGAAGCGGATCGGACGCGCCCGTCACGCGCATCGCCTGATAAACGTAGGAACGCCCCGAAAGCGGATCGCGGATAGCGCCGCCGAGGCAGGTCGCCGCACCGCCGAACGGCTCTATCTCAGTAGGGTGGTTATGAGTTTCGTTCTTGAACATCAGCAGCCAATCCTCGTCCTTGCCGTCAACGTCGACGGTTATCTTAACCGAGCAGGCGTTTATCTCCTCGCTCTCATCGAGGTCGGTAAGCAGACCGTCCTTTTTGAGCTTTTTCGCCGCCAAGGTCGCGATATCCATAAGGCAGATCGGCTTATTTCCGCGCCCTAATTCCTCGCGGTCAGCCTTGTACTCGGCGTAAGTTTTCGCAATGTATTCGGGCTTGATGTCCGCGTTGTCGATTATCGTGCCGAAAGTGGTGTGACGGCAATGATCGCTCCAGTAAGTATCTATCATACGGATTTCGGTAATGGTAGGGTCGCGGTGCTCGCTCTTAAAATAGTCCTGACAGAACTTGATATCGTCGTTGTCCATTGCAAGACCGTACTTTGTCACAAAATCCGCAAGCTCCGCGTCGGATTTTTCAATAAATCCGTTCAGCGTCTCGACCTCGGTCGGTATCGTGTAGCTGACTTTCAGCGTGTCTTTTTTCTCAAAGCCGCACTCGCGCGACTCTACCGCATTTATCAGATAATGCTTGATACGTGTGAACTCGTCATCGGTGAGCTTTCCTTTTATAATGTATATCTTCGCGTACTTCACGTCCGGGCGGTCGCCCTTACAGAGCATCTGTATACACTGCGCCGCCGAATCCGCACGCTGGTCGAACTGCCCGGGCAGGAACTCCACCGCAAACATACGCTCGTCATCCGAAAGCGCGGGCAGCTCCTCGAATACCTCATCAACGGGCGGCTCGGAGAATACCGTCGGCACCGCCTTCTTGAAATTCTCCTCCGGCAAACCCTCAACGTCGTAACGGTTGATTACGCGCACGCCCTCGACCGACTTCATTCCCAGAACGACGGTCAAGTCCTCCAACACAGCCGCGCCGTCTACAGCAAACAACTTTTTCTTTTCCACATAAATTCGATAAACCATTTTTTGTCTCCTTAATTTTAAAAGCAAAAGCTCGCACCAGCCAATCGTCACATCCTTTGCTGCGCTTAGCCGCGTTACGGATGTGCCAATATTTACGTCTTATGCCCCTGCGGCCCCGCAGGTTTGCTTTTTATTTAACGCGCCTTAATACACCGCCATATTGCATTTCAGCAGGCGAACCAAACGCCGTTAAACTCCGACTTTAATTATACCACAATCGCGTATAAATTACAACCCCATTATAATCAAACAGCCTGACATTACGGATAAACAAACGAATTGCAGATATTTTTCATTCAAATACAATTTTACCGTTTTCCAAATATATCCGACAAATTATCTCTCTCCGAACACCCGCCCGAGGCAATACCCGTCGCGGCTCGCGAATATCTCCGTCCTCACCAGCGTATGCCGCTCAAGTTCCGCGCCGTAAAGCCTTACGGGAGTATAGTTCTCGGTGAACCCGTGCGAATACTGAGCGGACTGCGGCTTTTCTATCAGAACGGTCTGCACAGTGCCGCGCTGCTTATCACAGAATCTCAGCTCCGTTTCCTTTGCGGCGGCGGTGAGCATTTTCACTCGGTCGGTTCTGACGGAGGGCGGCACCTGCTTCATCACCGCGGCTATCGTTCCCTTCCTCAGCGAATACGGGAACACGTGAACCTTCGCAAACCCCATCTCCCTTACAAAGTCGACGGTCTGCAAAAATTCCTCGTCCGTCTCCTCGGGAAATCCCACGATAATATCCGTAGTGACCGAGCAATTCGGGAACGCCCCGCGGAGTCTGTCCGCGACGTGCCTGTACCGCTCCGTATCATATTTGCGGTTCATGCGCTTGAGTACCGTATCGCTGCCCGATTGCAGCGACAAGTGGAAGTGCGGACAGAGCGTCCGGACCGCCCTCAGCCTTTCGATCTCCTCATCGGTGATCATTTCAGGCTCAAGCGAGCTTAGCCGAATGCGTTCAACGCCCGACCTCTCAACGGCTTTTACCGCGTCCGACAGCGTAAGCCCAAGCTCCTGACCGTAGCAGCCGAGATTTATTCCCGTCAGCACTATCTCCCTGTGACCGTTCCTAACACACTGTACAGCCTGTGCGGTTATCTTCTCGGTAGCGAGCGAGCGTACCCTGCCCCTCGCCGTCGGGATTATGCAGTACGAGCAAAACCTGTCGCAGCCGTCCTCCACTTTAATAAAGGCGCGCGTCCTATCCTCGTCGGGGGCTGAGGAGCTTTCGTCAAATTCACGTCCCAAAGGCGTTATTTTGACCGTCTTTACTCTGTCGCGCATAAATGCTCTGACAGTTTCGGCAAGCCTGCCCTTGCCCGCGTTGCCTATAACGATATCCGCGCCCGAATTCAGCGCAGCCTCCTCGGGATAGCTCTGCGGATAGCACCCGCAAAGCACCGTTACGCCGTCGGGATTATCCCGTCTGCACTTTGACAGCTCGTGACGAACCTTCGCAACGGCAGTTCCCGTGACCGCACAGGAGTTGATTATGCACACATCCGCGAACTCGCCATCGGAAACGCTCTCAAAACCGTCCGCGAGAAATCCCTCGGCAATAGCTGCGCTCTCGCAGTAATTCAACTTACATCCGAGCGTAATTATTTTAAAAGTCATATTTCCCCCTTAAGACAGCAATATAGCAAAAAGTTTCACACAAAATTTATACAAAACCACCAAACAATTTTTTCCCTACTATTATATTATACTTTAAACTTACGAATTTTGCAATAAGCTATTGACTATTTTTACGTTTATTGTTATATTATTTTACAGAGGGAGCAAATAACTCCCCTCTTATACACATATACAGAACATATAAACAAAGAAAGGCGGCGATTTTATGAAAGAAAGCAAGGTAATTTTAAATTCAATCGATGATGTAAAGGAGTTTGTGGCGCTGGCGAACAGATGCGTTTTCGACGTCGATCTTCTCTCGGGAAGATACGCCGTAGACGCGAAGTCAATCATGGGCATATTCAGCCTTGACCTTACAAAAACGCTGACGCTGGTAGTTCACGATGACGGCGAAAAGGCGGACGACTTCCTTGACGGCATCAAACAGTTTATCGCGGAATAAGGATATAATCGGCATTTTATACCGATAATCGTTCCGCACCGCTACCAAATTCGTCAAAAATCCTCTTGACAAAGCGGGCGCGTTTGTGTTATAGTAATATTAGACCACAGGTAATTTCTGGGATATCCCCACACGACGAAAGGAAGTAATTGTTATGACAACTGCAAAGATCCGCATAAATACGATCGACGACGTAAAGAATTTCGTTTCCATCGTTACAAGATGCGATTACGATGTTGACATTATCAGCGGCAGATATGCGATTGACGCAAAGTCCATCATGGGTATTTTCAGCCTTGACCTCTCTAAGGATCTCGAGCTGAAGATCCATAGTGACGACTGCGGCGATTTCCTTGACGAAATCAAGGACTACGTTGTAGGCTGATATAATTCGCATTTAACAGACAAAGAGAGCGCTGTCCGTTTGGATAGCGCTTTTTGTTATACAATATATTGAGATCAGAGGAGCAGTCATACAACCGACTGTAATAACTGCACAATTTATTTGCTCAAATGACGGGATTTTTTTGTTGTATATAACCAAAAACTCACCAATGCGGCTTTTTAGTTAATTTAACGATAAGTTTTTTTGTTTTTTTAAAAAAACGAGTTTTTCCGCTTGTTTTTTCAAAAGGTTACAAATTGGTTACAAATCATTTTTGTGAAATATTCACAAAATTAACCGATTGTTTATGTTTGACATTTACGAAAAAAAACGCTATAATGGCATTAACCTTGGCAAAGGGCATGGATAGGTACGGCAATTTGTAAAGAAATTGTTACAATTTTGTAACCATTAGGACCTGTCCACGGCTGTTACAGGAGGCAATATGAAACCACAGATAGTTAATGCAAAAATGAATAAGCTGCTTTTCAGGAGCAAGCTAGTTAAGCTCGGAATATTATCCGCGATACTCGTGTCGCTCGCGCTTATGACAGGCTCTGTCGACCCGGGCAACAGCGTTCATATCACCGACGAAGGTCAGACAAGAACGATACAGACTAACGAATTGGACGCATATTCCATTCTCCGCACAGAGAATTATGAACTCGGCGTCAATGACCGCGTAAGCTATACAAGAGGTACAAACAACGAAGGACACATCACGATCTACCGCGCGTTTGAGGTCAGCGTGACCGCCGACGGCGAAACGCAGTCCTACGCGACGGTCGGCGGCGACGTATCCGACGCGCTCAGCGCTCTTGATGTGAGCCTTGACGAGGACGATATCATAGACCGCGAGTTCTCCGAAGAGCTGTTCCCCGACATGGAGATCAACATCACCCGCTACGATTACGAGGACAGACAAGAAGAAACCGAAATCGAATATGATGTTGAGTACGTCGACACCACCGAGCACACCCTCGGATACGAGAATGTGTTGGTATACGGCGAGAACGGCGTAAGAACAACGTATTACCGCGATACATACATTGACGGCGAATACGCAGATACCGAGGAGCTTGGCGAGGAGATCACCAAAGAGCCCGTGACGATGGTCATTGAGCGCGGCGCGGTGACGGCTCACCCCACCTCCGAAATATACAGTCCGAGCAATACCGCGCTGGTAAACGGCATTCCCGCGAACTACACAAGAGTGCTTTCGGGCAGGTCAACTGCCTACACCGCCTATGAGGGCGCAGGTACGGCAAGCGGACGCCGCGCACAGGTAGGCGTCGTCGCAGTAAATCCGAACGTTATCCCCTACGGAAGCGAGCTTTACATAGTATCGCAGGACGGCAGTCTTGTTTACGGCTACGCGGTAGCAGGCGACACGGGCTCCGCGCTTTTGAACGGTCACGCGCTTGTAGATCTTTATATGAATACATATGAGGATTGCTGCAACTGGGGCGCGGTCTATGTTGACGTTTATGTGCTCTCCGAGGGCAACGGATAAAAAAACAGTTGTCAAGCCTCCCACCGCGGGGGGCTTGATTTTGTCTTAGAGAATTTATCTTGCAAATGCAACCTTTTCCCATGGTAAATCGTGTTAATAATATAAGGATAATACCCGTTTGTTGCAAATTGTACAAAAGGACTAATTTTTAAGGTATAAATTTGTTACGCGCGATATTGACGAAACGGTCAAAAAAATATATAATAAAAATAGCTAACCGTATTTACGGGTTTGCTTGGTCGGGCTGTGTGCCCAATTACGAAAGGATCAAAATATGAATTGTACAAAATGTAACAGCGAAGTACCTAACGGCGCAAAGTTCTGCCCCGTGTGCGGAAACGCTTGCGGCACCGCTTCGGACGTGAAGCCCGCTGCCGCTCCGCCCGAGCCCGAAAAGAAGAACTTCTGCGGAAAATGCGGTCTTGAGCTTAGACAGGGCGCGAAATTCTGCGCGGTCTGCGGAGCTCCCACAGCGGGCGTCGGTGACATCAAGCCCAATCAGAACAACGGCGCTGTATTTGGCGGCGGCACTATGTCGGCGGTATCGCTTGACAAGCCGAGAGCTTCCGATAATCTCGTCGCGGCTATGAATACCGCGTCCGCGCCTTCCCCCTCCACATTCGTCCCCACTCCCTCTAATGATGTTCCCAGACCCTCCAACGATACGGGTTCCGGCTTTTCGTCGGGATTTGGCGGCTCAGATTATTCCTCGGCGGCACCCGCACCTGCGTTTATCCCCGAGTCTCCCGTAACGCCCGCGTCACCCTTCGGCAGCGCGAACGATAATCCGTTCGGCGATATGGGCGCGGCGGCAGTCGTGGCTACGCCTATCAAGAAAAAATCGGGCGCAAAGGTCGGCATCATAATCGCGGCGGCTGTCGCAGTCCTCGTTGCCGCGGCGGCGATATTCTTCTTCACCAACAAGGCGACGGCGCTCAGCCTTATAATGGGCAAGCCCGGCTACGCGACGATGGTCGAGGGTAACTCGATAAAGGCGGCGACCGAAAAGCTGGATCTTCCCGCTGTGTCCAACGGCATAAAGTCCGCTTCGAGCGTTGTTTCCGCAATGACGGCTGTCAATAACGACTACGACGCAATTGATGACATTTTGGGCATGAGCAACACAACGTCCATGCAGATGTCTCACGGCGCGTCTCCCATGATGTCGCTTACTGCGGGCTCTGCGTTCGACGAGGGCGTTGACCTTGAGGCTATCATCACCTCGTACTATGAGCTGATGATGAATACATACGGCGTAAATTCCGTAAACGCAACGCTTGGTATGAATATCGACCTCTCCGACAACATAAAGAATATGCTCGGTTCGGAGACCGACGAGATAATCAAGCTCATCAACGGTATGACTTTCACGACAAGCGTGACCTCATCCGAGGATAAGCTCGCGGCGTCTATGGGCGCCGAAAGCGGATCGTCCGTCATCAACGCCAAGACCGTATTCACCAAGGACGGCGATGTTTATCTGGTGCTCCCGTTCATCTCCGATCAGGGCTTGAAGGTAAAGCTCCCGACAACGGCAACCTCCGCTCCGAGAGAGGAGATCAAGCCGCTTGAGCTTGACGAAAAGGAGATTGAGCGCCTTATGGGCGAACTGGTTGTGATGTTGTATAATAAAACTTGACACCAAATTCTCAAAGAAGTATAATGCAAG
>ERZ777305.831-NODE-831-length-45373-cov-4.288936_pt1 | contig 45373 bp, 36 predicted proteins | sample MGYA00374965_ERZ777305 | MGnify/ENA primary metagenome ERZ777305 (study PRJEB29328, sample SAMD00013331) | mouse gut metagenome | study: EMG produced TPA metagenomics assembly of the Metagenome analysis of fecal microbiota from mouse which was promoted...
TTTCCTCCTCTCCGGTATTATTTTTTTATAAAATCAGCTGCACCACAATGTTTTTGTTTTCCTCTGATTTCTTATTAAATATCTCCAATGCCTCTTTAACTTCTGTTACTTCAAATATAAAAACCATCTCCTTTCTTATTCCTACATTTTTATTTTACTGTATCCCATAAAGGAAAGTGGTCTATATATGACTACTTTTTAGTTATCTTTAATACACTTTATATATTCACAATTTTTATATACTGTTCCGGCTTCTTTTATCATGCCCATATCACATCTTATAAAAAGAGTATTGGTTATTTCATTATCCGTAAAATTAGCATTTCTGAAGCTGCAGTCGATAAAAACCATATCATTAAGCTGTATTCCCCGAAAATCATAAGCTGTAAAATCTTTGTCCCTTAAACACTTATTTGCTTCTTTTTTTATAAGCCTTGCATAATCCTTAGCGTATTTGGGATTTATTCTCAGCTCCAAAGCCCTTAAATCTGCCTGTATTTCCTCCTCTTTTTTCTTTATCTGCTGCTTTTCGGCTTCTGTTAAATTTTCACATATAATAGTATGATAATAGTTTCCGAAAAACTCTATATCCTCATTACTGCGGCTTTCATATGAAATGCCGTCATTGCCGTCATTTCTCATTATTGGATACAGCTTATTATCATACTTATACCCTATGGCTTTTTTACCTTTTATTTCTATATATTTTTTCAGTGCATTTTTTAAATTCTTATATGAATATGTTGACACCTCCTCTCCAATATCCCACTGCTTTGATATGTAAATACAACTATCTTTCAGGCTCAACTCTTTCACTATGGTTACCGGGACGCTCTGTTCCTCTGAGTTCCTTACCTCAATGTCTTCCTGCTCGTCAGTACTGTTAATTTCCTGACTTACTTCCATAAATCCGCCTTCATTCTCCTTTCTTTCCTTTTCCTGCTTACTTATAATATCCCCGTAAAGGGCTTTAACCTCGTTATTGCTCATTTCTTTTTTTAGCCTGTACATCTTTATTTCAGGCTCGTACTGCACCGTATCGCTTTTATTCATATTGTGGATACATTCATATCTGTATATTTCTGCCAGCATGTCCGTATATGTTATCATTATCTGCATCCTCCTTTAACAGGTGCCTGTTCCGGCTCCTCACTCATTTTCATAAGCTCCAGTTCTATTTCTTTTCTTCTGTTTATTAAGTAATTCATACGGTTTTCCTCTGCAAATTCCTTTTTATATTCTTCCTTTGCAGCCTCATATGAGGTTTTAACTTCATTCAGTTTCTGCAGCATGGTGTCCCTGTTTGATGTAATTTTGTTTATACGGTTATCAATTCTCATAGTTATTCCTTTATCCGTGGCATCCGTAACTTCGGCTGTATACTTAAGACCGCTTATTCCTATCATATACAGGTTTCTTTCTGCACCTCCGGTAAGAGGTGAAATGCTTGTCCTACAATACAGCTTAAATCCCCTGTATCTTCCAATTTCCTGTTCCATATACTGTTTTTCCGTATCTTTCACACAAGCCATTATTGCTGCTCCTGCTTCCACCCGGTCATTGTAAGGTTTATTCATTACTACTATCTCAAAATTCTCATAGCTGGCATTTTTAAGTTTCTCATCTTCCGTCATGCATCTGATTTTTTCTGTTATTTGAGATATTTCATCCGGATATTGTTTTTCAATCAGGTTTTTAATATTATTTTTTCCTTCATCAAAATTTCTTTTGATAACCTCAAGCTTTCTAAGCTCATTTTCCACCTGAAGCCGTTCCGTAAATAACGGATTGCCTGACGCCGCTGCAACCATCTCGGCAAATTTCATTACCTCATCAGATATATCCTCATGCTCCCGTGTATTTATGTCACGGCTGTTCATTATCTGTGCAATAAATCTTGCCTTATTTTCAACTGTATTCCAGTTATAGCTGTCGAAGCTTCCCTTTGTCACATATCTGAATATTCTTACCTCCTTGTTTGTATTTCCCTGCCTTATTATTCTCCCTTCTCTCTGTTCCACGGCAGAAGGTTTCCACGGCACATCAAGGTCATGTTCAGCCACCAGAAGTGTTTGGATATTTGTACCTGTTCCCAGCTTTGAGGTTGAGCCTATAATAACTCTTTTTCTACCCGTTCTCATATCCTCATGCATTTGCGCAAGCTTCTGCTTGTTATTGTGTGCGTCATGTATAAAGCATATTTCTTCCTCTGGTATACCTTTTTGTACCAATTCTTTTTTCAGGTAGTCATATATATTAAATACTTTATCCGTGTTTGGTGTTCCAATATCTGAAAAAATAACCTGTGTTCCCTTAAAATCCTCTGTTTCCCTGTATATGTCATATACGTTTGATACGCATACATCAAGCTTTGTTATTCCTATGTCATCACTTAATAGCTGATATTCCCCGTCATTCATGCATAATCTCGGGTCTATTGCCAGCTTTCTTGCATCGCTGCAGACCTTAAGCATGTTATCTTTACTCGGGTCTATTCCTCCCCTTCTAAGCTCATTTGCTCTTTGTATTATATTTTTCTGACCTTCTTTCTGCATTATACACGGCTCAACCTCTATAATGTTATATTTATCATTTGACAATGACGGTACAGGCAGTGATAACTCGTTTCTCTGTCTGACATCTGCAAAGGAAAGAAACATCTTTTTTAATTCAGGAATATTTCTGAATTTGCTTATTTTTCTTCTTGACTGAAATTTATCTCCTTCAGGCGCCACTTCCCAAACGTTTTCTATCTTGCCGAACAACGAAACCCAGTCGTCAAAATTACTAATGCCTTTTTCCGCAAGTTTTTCCTCTGAAAGGTATCTCTGCCATGTGTACATCTCACAAATGGTATTTGACAATGGCGTACCTGTTGAAAAAAGTATGTTTCTCTCTCCTTTTATTTCCCTTATGTATTTGCACTTCATATATAAATCGTATGATTTTTGTGATGCTGCTGTCTGTACTCCTGCTACCCGGCTCATCTTAGTAAGAACTTCAAGGTTTTTGTACTCATGCGCCTCGTCAATCATCAATGCATCTACTCCAAGGTCTTCAAAGTAGATTTCCATATCTTTTTTCTCCATATTCATTAATTTTTCTATCTTGTCCTGATATGATTTTTTTGTTTTTTCCAGCTGCTTTATTGTAAAATGGTCGCTCTCATGTGTATTCATCACAAGATTTTCTATTCTTTTAACGCTTTGGTTAATTTCATTTATCTGCCGCTCAGGAGATATTCCAATAAGACCAAACTGGCTGTGTCCCATTATAACCGCATCATAATTTCCAACTGCAATTTTTGATATAAATCTTTTTCTGTTCTTTGTCTGAAAATCCTTTTCAGACGTCGCAAGGATATTTGCTGCTGGAAACATTTTCATAAAATCCGCTGCTATCTGTCCCACAAGGGAATTAGGCACAACTATTAACGGTTTGCTCGCCGCCCCTATACTTTTTAACTTCATTGCCGCCCCTGCCATAACAAATGTTTTTCCTGCTCCAACAGGATGCGCTAGCAGCAGATTTCCCCTTATTGCTCTGGTAATGGCGCTTTTCTGATGAGGCCTTAATGTTATGTCACTTGTCATAAATGGTATTGTAAGCCTGTCTCCTGAGTATTCAGGTATTATTTCCGAGTTAAACATATTATTATATTTTTCCTCGTAATATTGTATTCTTTCCTCATCCTTAAACAGCCAGTTTTCCCATTCTCTTACAATATTCTCTGCCTTATCTTTTGCAAGTATTGTTTCCCTCTCATTTACAACATACTTTTTCGTTCCATCCGGATTAATATGTGCATCCCTTATTTCAACACTTCTGTTATTCAGAAGATTTTCAAATATCTCCGCTGCGGATATTCTTTTAGTTCCATACTTCTCACGGTTATTAAATCCAAAAAAACTCTTTTTGTTTAAATAATAAGATGAAGTTACCTGTTCATACTCAATTTTAAACGAACTTTTTTCCCACGCCCCCAGTTCAAGTATCTCTTCAATAAATTTTTTATAATCCTCAGGTCTTATAATGTTTGAGCCTATGGATATTTTTATATCCATATATGTAACCCATTCAGGCAGCACATTCTTTAATTCATTTATGTTTTGCTCTCCGTATTTGTCATTATTTTTCTCAAAATACTTTTGGGCAGTTTCAAGCTTTTTTCTTATATTTCCTGAAAGATACACCTCACGTATTTCAAAAGCATCATAGTATTCATATCCTCTGTATATTTTTTCAGGATTTAAAAATATCTCGCCATTTTCCATAAGCTCGCCGGCAGCTCTCTCTTTCGATATTCCTGTGTGTCCGCTTATATATTCCATGTCTACCCTGTCAAATACATTTATGCTTCCTGTAAGAGCGTCGGTACAGTTATCGTATTGTTCTGTATCCTTGGTATACTGTATTGTTCTTATATTAAAAATTGCCTCTTTGGAATACTTTGCCTGCTCCTTTCCATTTTCCACCACTATGGTTTTCTTCTCAATACTTGCCAATAGTGCGCCTTGAACGTCGTCGCTGTATACTCCTGTATTTTTATTTAAGGAGCCATATTGTTTTACAAACGCATCATATTTTTCATTTAATTTATCCTGCAATGCTTTTAATTCTTCATCACTACAGTTCCTTTTCATCGCGTCTATAAGAGAAATTAGTATTATTTTAATTTCACACATATCTCTTACAATATGCTCCTTTTTCTCGCTGTACTTTCTTTCTCCCGTTGTTTCAATATAAGTTTTATATGGAATTAATCGGTTTTCCTCCCTAAAATACAAAATGTCATTATATATGGTATATGTATAGGGTTTAATGTCGTATTCTGCATTAATGCTGTCAAAATCAATACTTTCACCATAATTATTACTGATTATTACCTCCGGCAGCTTTTCAATGCTTTTTGTATATATATATCCGGCATCAATTTCAGAGCACAGCCTTTGAAGCTTATTTATGACAATTTCACGGCTGTCCTCTGTTACACACTCCGTAACACTGTTGCCTCCATATATGGATGAATATCTCATATTGCCAAGTATTTTATCAGGATTATTTATAAAATACCTGTTAACTGGAATTGAGTTCTCATCATTTACCACCTCTGTCCATTCCGGCGCAATACCCTGCTCTTTACTGCGTTTAACAAAGAAAAGAATATCACTTGTAACATCAGTATCTCCAAATGTTCCTCTTGGAAGCCTTATGGCTGTTATAAGCTCTGCCTGTTCTGATAAATCCTCTCTTATTTTTGAATATCTTTTATCCAGCGTTCCCTTTGAGGTAATTAATGCCATAATACCTCCTTCCCTAATCATTTCAAGGCTTTTTACCACAAAATAATCATGTATCTTATAACCTTCAATATTTATATCTCCAAATGGTATATTGCCGACAACCAGGTCAAAGGAACCTTTCTGATACTTTGCAGCCTCAAAGCCCATAATGTCTATATGTGCCTCCGGATTTAGCATTTTTGCAATTCTTCCGCTGATGCCGTCTATTTCAACGCCATACAGCTCGCTCCTGCTTTTCATATCTTCAGGCATATATTGATAAAATCTTCCTGTTCCCATTGCCGGGTCCAGTATTCTTCCCCCTGTAAATCCCATGTTTTTTAATACTGTATAAATGCTTTCAATTACTTTTGGTGAGGTATAAAACGCAGTATTGACGCTTGCCCTTGCTTCCTTATATTCCTTATCATCAAGCGTTCCTTTTAATTCTTCATATTCCCTGCTCCATTTTTCCTTACGTACATCAAAAGCATCCTGGCATCCTCCCCAGCCCTGATAATTTTTTAATGTTTCTCTTTCATATTCCGTAGAAGGCAGTCTGTTTTCAGCCTCCAGCTGCTTCAATATTTTTATTGCCGATATATTTGCCTGATACCTTGACTTATCGCCCGTTACGGATACCATTTTTTGTGCTGATGTTTTTTCTTCCGTCCCCGGACCCTCGGCACGAGGGTTTTTATCATTTTTGTCTTCTAAGTATTCCGTTTTGTGAGCATTATTTTCCGATTCAATTTCAGCTTTTTGAATATCTCTTGCTTTTTCAAGTATTGATATAATATTACTGTATTCAGGGTCTTGACGGAGAAAATCTATTACGCCGCCATCTCCGTCGCCAATATCCTGTCTTTCCGTATATATGCTTCCATCAGGCATATTTATATTAAATTTTGTTTTGTCATACCCTAAAAACTGTGTAAATTCATTATACTCATATTCCTCCAGCCATTTTTCCTCTGAGCCGTATTTCAATATGGCTGCCTTTCTGCCTTCAAGCTTTTCATCGTCAGCTTCTTTCATAAGCCTGTCAAATTCATAGACTGTATATGTTTTTCCATTTTCAAAAAACTGCTTTCAGACCATTCACAGGTGATTGTCGGCAATATTGAATTATCTTCTTCAACCGGCGAAAGCTGCTTATTTTCCTGCAATTTGTTATTGATAATATTGCGGCTTTGATGTATAATAATATCAAAGTTAAGAGTGTTCGTTAATTCGGATAATTGTAGTCCCCATCTATCGAACATCTCTTGACTTTTTTTCTTATCACAGAAAAGCATTTTATCCTGCTTAATTACATTTTTAATTTGATTTATAAAATTATCACGCCCATGAACGCTTGTAATAAAATTCGATTCTATTGTTTCAAGTTCATATCTTCCTTCACCGTTTGGCTTTATGCTTACGATGACAGGATTATTGTTTTTATCAAATTCAGTTGTTACGGCAATAATGCTGTCATTTCTTGAAAGTGAATCGTATATCATTACTGGATTTTCAAGCAAATTCGGCAATTTCTTTATCTGCTCCACTGATAAACCATGAAAATGCTCTTTTGTGCTGTCAGGTTTAATTGCATTTTTTAAATGTCTCTGGGTATACAGCATAGGAAGCTGCTCACAGCCTACATCAAGCAGGCTTTGAGGAGTATCGCAGACTTTTAATGTTGTATACGGACTTAATGTCCCGTTTAAGCTTTTATCAACCTGACTGGCAAAGCTTGTCTCATCTTCCTGCTTTGACAGCTCACTCATATTTTCTATGTGCTCTGACGCTTTTCTGAATTCTTTCCTGACCGCTATGCTTAGCTCCTCAATTACCTTATATGCATACTCAGACATTAATATAGGATTATCAAGATAAAAAAGACCTTTTATTCTTGACTTTACAGCCTGTATTTCTTCTTCGTCAGATTTTCCAAGCCTTTCACCTATAATATATTTTAACGAGAAAAATGCAAATTCCTGCCAGTGTGATTTTTTCTGCGGCGAAAATTCCTCAAAAATTTTATTAATGTTTTTTTCTGTTTCAATAAATGCAGCATCTTTCCCTTCAAAAAAGAAAGACGAAAAATCATATATACCTGCTTCCTTAAGCATTTCTCCGGTCCACGTTAGATTTTGTGTTACCCTCTTTTTATCCCTTATGCCTGTCTGGTTAATGTCAAACAGATACATTTCCCTTTCATTATTTATTATAAAAATCGGCTCTTCACCGTTTTTTACGCCATAGCCTGCTTTACTCCAGCCCGTAATGGTGTTTAACACGCTTACATCCTTTTCCTGTGAATATACATCAATCTGTGCCTCTGACGGCAAAACATATATATTTCCTCTTGAGAGAAAATCAAGATATTCTATATAGTTTTCTGATGTATTTATAATATTTCTTTTGAAAAACTCCATAAAATTTTTTTTGAAAAACTTTAATTTCTTTTCATCCATAATCAGTTTCCTCCATATGTATTAACCCTCGTGCCGAGGGTTTTATTCTGATTACAGATTACATGTTTATTATCTGTAAAGTGGTCTATATATGAGTATTTTTTAACTAAAAACATATTTAAGCTCTTGACTTTTGCATACCCCATGTTAAAATGTATGTACAAAATACTGCATAAACTGGCAGCATTAAAGACATTTCATTATTAGATTCAAACAGCTCATCTACCATTTTAGGAAGAAAGAGCAACAAAGCCGCTTACATCAGTGAGCGGCTTTTGCATTTACACTACATTATTTAATTTGTTAATCTCGCATACATCACTTCACCATTGTACCCTATCCTATGTGTTTCTGCATAATCTAATATTTTACTAAATTCTACCTTTCCGGTACGACCATTACAGAAAATATATCCTCCCTTAGCCTTAATATATATATCCGTTATATCCTTATATGTTCCCTCATCAGTTGATACAAAACAAATATCCCCATCCTGCATTTGAGTATAATTTTGAAGCTGTATTGTATAACCATTGTCATCACAAAACTTTGCTAGCTGGCTTGCATTGTTTGGAATATAAAATCCGTTTCCTATGAGGACATCTGCCAAAAATTCCGTTGTATCCTTATATTCCTCTCCTTCAGGAATTTGAATACCGTTCATTGTCTCTGATACAGACATTTCACCCATAAGGCTGCTTATCAGCTTTTCAAATAAATCATTATTTTCATCTGCCAGTTTAGCAGCCTCATTATATCTTCTTATTTCCTCCTCTGAAAAATTCAACTGGGCATATGTGGCGGCATCGTAATTTCCTATGTATATGGTCTTTAAAGGAACTCTTATGCCTGCCTCCTCCAGTTCTTCATTTGTGGCATTATAAAAGTCCTTAAAAACCTCTGCTTTCTCCTCCTCTGTCATTTCAAATTCCTCTGCAAGTGACTCTGCAGCCCTGTATCTCAACCTGTATGTATCCGTTATCTGGAATGCTCTTTTTTTATCAAGTATTCCTGTATAGCATACACTTTCATCCGGATAATTTAATTCTGAATAAGAAGCATTATAGGTAAACCAGCTTAATGCCCCATATGCCTTTGTTTTTATATTTTCATCCTTGGCGGCTCCGTCAAGCACACTTCCCCAGTCTCCGCATAAATACAGCATTTCATTATCCATATTTTCATCTTCCATTTTTGCAGCTACCTGAAGGATATATCTGTTAATGTTCCCTTCGCTGTCAGAAACCGACAACTCTAAGCATGTTCCCACAGGAATAATACTGTATTGCGATACCTCACAGGGAATAAAGTACCATTCCTTTATATAATGGGTGTATGAGCCGTCTGATGTGTTTAATTGGCTTATTACACCATGTACATTGCAGCTATCCTCTCTGTACGCTCCATAATTATTCCCGTTAATATCATCAGACGCCCTCACTGCCACATCAATCTCCTTTGTTGTAAGCAAGGCTCCGTCTTCTATTTCTTCCGTATACATTGATATATTACAGGTATGGCTTATCATTGCCATAAGCAAATCACCATACAGCATGGCATCATCTTCTGTTATATTGTTAAAATCATAATCAAGTCCTTTTTTTGCCATAAATAAAAGAAGCGCATCTTTTCTTGCTTTGTCTGCGTCAAGGGTATAATTAATAACCGACCTGTCATCCGTATCATATGCATCAACCGTCATTTCAAATTCCCGGAGTTTGTCCTGATAAGTAATATATATCATGTTATCGCTGCTGTAGCCTCCCATTATCCATGATAATGGAGGAATATTTACGAGAAGCACAATTAAAAACATTGCACTTAGGGGAATGGCTAAAAAGGGACCGATAATTACGCTAAAAAAAGCCGATACAAGCCTGAAGCTGTATTTTGCCAATTTAACAATTATTTTCATTGCAGTATTTCCAACCGTCATTATTGCTCTCTGTACAGTATTTTTATATATATTGCCATACTTCATAAGCACCTGTCTTTGGTTAATCGCAGAAACAGATGATATGCTTCCATCCTCTTTATCATCTATCATTCCTGAAATGTCTTCTCCTATAAACTGTCCCTTTCTCATGGTATTTTTTATTCCACGATATGTACCTCCCGTAAACCTCCCTGCTGCTTTCAGTTTTGCTTTTCCCCCTCGTGATGAACGTGTCTCATTCTTCGTATTTTTCTTTTTATGCGTTCTTTTGCTGTTTTTAACATAATATTTGTATTCTCTGTTTTTATATAACGAGCTGCCTGCAGCCTTTCTGCTTTCATATATTTTTTTATTATCATACAATATGTCGCTGCCTGAATATTCCTCCATATATGAAGTACTTATCCCGCACACGCTTATATCCTCATCAGATATATCTTTATTGGTTATTTCACCTGTTATTATACTATCATCATGTATTGATACCTTATTGTTGTATGCATCTTTCGCTGTCATTACAAATATACCGGAGGCTGCCGCCTCTTTAATTATTCCTTGCTCTTTCAGCTCTTTTTCGGTACTGTTTCTCCTATATGCTGCGGCTGACATGCCTATAGCCTGCTTTTCCGCTTTTACATGCTGACCGGCGCTATATCTGCCGTCAGCATTCTTATATTGTATATGTGTTTCAATTTCAGGCTTTATTGACACACTGCTATCTGCTTTTTCGGCCGCAATATCACTTTGTATTTTATTATCGGCTGTTTTATTATCAGATGTCTGCTTTTTTACTTTTTCTGTATATGTTTTCCTGACCATATCCATCTTAATCCGGTCTGTACCCTCATAGCCTCCACGGATACGGTCGTCAGGAGCCCCGGCATAAATACCGGTAATAACCTTATCATTTACGCCGGATGCTTCATCATAAATTTCATGGTGCATTATTCCAGTACCCGGATTTTTCACTTCCGGCATGTCAGTTTTATTGACAGACACTTTTATTTCTGACGTAAGGACATCTTTTTTTTGCAGTAATAAACTGTTTTTGATATTCTTTTCTAACTTTTCTTTACGAACATCACCCATCTGACTACTCCTTATATGGCTCCTGTATTCTCATGGAAATTTGTATTAAACAGATTATAAAGTGAGCTTTCGCTTTCTAACTGCATTGTTATGGGAAATATTGTATTTCCAAATTTCAACATTCCCTGCCCCGGCTCTGCCATAAGAAGATAATCCTCATATGTTGCTTTCATTCCGCTTATAGTATCAATAAGCTCAGGAATTGCTCCCGGAGCCTGCTTAAGCATCAGGACATATTCCGAATTATCAACCATTGAACGGATACGGTCGCTCTGCAATGTATCCGCAACATTCTGAGTAGCGCATGTTACTATTCCCCCAAGCTTTCTTATCTCCTTTATCAGCTTTATAAAATAATTCTCTGTATACTCTGTTCCAAGCATTTCATGAAATTCATCCACATACAGCCATGTTGCCTTACCCTTTTCAAAATTTTCCATTACTTTCTTTTTAATCGCCACAAGCGTTATCATCATTGCCATAGGACGCATTGTTTCTCCTAAATCACGTATTCCAAAACATGTAATTCTGTTGCTTATATTAACATTCTGCTTATGGTTGAATATATTTAAGCTTCCCGTGGTATATTTCTGCATGGCATATATCAGGCTTTCCGCTTCAGGACGTGGATTTTTTTCTACCTCATTCAAAAAGTCCGTAAGAGTAACTTCCTCCAGTTCCTCCTTTATCTGCCTGAAATAAAGGTTTCTTACGGCTTCCGTTATAACCGCATCCGTTATCGGGTCAAGAACATAATTATCCCTGCTGTGTCCTAATGCCTTTTCACACAGTCCCTCCATAAATTCCGACATGTCTCCTATATTTCCGTTCATATCGGATAAATCCAGTTCATTAAGTAAAACCTTAAGGGGATTAATATGGGTATCTGTACTGTTTGTAAGGTTTATGTATTCGCCGTTACATATTTTTACCAGACCTTTATACTCCAATGTTGGGTCTATGATGATAATGTCATCACCGGTATTTAAAAATGCCGAAAGCATTTCAAGCTTTATTGATACTGATTTTCCAAAGCCTGGTATGCCAAAAATAAACCCGTTTCCGTTAAATAAATGCTTCCTGTTTGCAAATACGCTGTTTTGTGATACAAGGTTGCTTCCGTAAAAAAATGCACCCGGTCTTCTGTCCTGAAGCTCCTGTACCGTAAAAGGAAACAACGCCGCAGCCGCTCTGGTAACCATAAATCTTGTATTTGCAACCTGCCTTACGCCTAAGGGCAACGCCGTATTTAAAGCTTCCCTCATTTTCCACATGTACACATCTGCCCTGCAGCCCTCATCCGATACGCTTCTCCTTAAGCTGTCAACCTTTGAAACCAGCTCCTCCTTTGTATCTGCAAAGACAATAACTGTTGTTCCCACAAAATACATGTTTTCATCCTTTTCCTCAACATCATCAAGTATTTCTTCTATATCCTTTTTCTGATTTCTCTTTTTTCTTGATATTTCAGAAGAAAATGCCAAATCCTTATTCCTTTTCTGCTGCTGCTTATCAATGTCATGCTCGACGCCAAACAGCTTGTTTTCAACATACTTTTTTCCTGCCTCCCTCGGTATTGGCACATAGTCGACGGAAACAATGGAATAAATGCCAAGACTGCATATATGCTTGATAAATCTGTCGGTAAGGCTGTTACCGTATCGTGAAATATATACTGCCTGGCAGTATTTATTGTTTATCCTGAATATATTGGCATTTTCATATTTAAAGTTAGTGCAGCATATGTCATTACAGAAATCACCGTAGTATTGTATGTAATCATTAATGGTTACAGGCATTGCATACTCATCATCCATCTGATATATGCTGCGGATAAGATTAAGTCTTTCATTTCCTGATAAAGGAACAAGGTTTGATGAAAGCTCCTTAAATTTCTTTAAAAGCGTTCCCTCCAAAGTTACAAAGAACGCTTTTGCCTCATCAAAGTCCTTTTTTCTTATTGTCACGGTAAGATACATTATCTGCTCTATTCCGTCATTTGCGCTGTTTAAGCTGTTTTCTATTTCCGTGTTAAAAAAGTCTCTTAACCCGTCAAAGCCGTCGTCATTATACGGATAGAATACTGACTTTTTAAATTCTTCAATATCACGTTTCTTATTTAATATTGTTATTTTAAAATCAGTTCCTATACAGTCAAGAAGCTTGGCATATTTTTTGAACTTTATAATCTGCTCTGAATCCGGCTCTGACTCATAGTTAATATCGCTAAACCTGTATGTTTTGCTGTAAACGCCCTCCGCCACTTCAAATATACCGCTCTTTGATATTTTCTTAATCTCAATAAGCTGCTGGGTGGAGTTTGGTGTCCTGTATAACGGCTCGGATACTTTTTTTACTTCTTCCAAGCCTGAAGAAAAGAGCTTTTTATTTTGCTTATTTCCTGATGTTTTTGATGTAATGTTATTTTTCATGCTTGTTTTTTTCCTCATTATTATTCTCCTTTAACACTGCTGTCGTTATCCATGCATATCATCTTATTTTCAGGTCTCTCCGTTGACGAAAATTCTATCCCTTTTTTCAGCTCCATATATTCCGGCATAAATTTCACAAGCTCCCCCATTGACATATTTCCTGTCTTTCTGCCGACTAATGCTATTATGATAATTACCGGAGCTGATAAATATAAAGCTGCAATAATCGGGACAACACGGCTCCACAAAAACACCAGCATCACGGATACTGCCGCCATTATCAGGAAATTTCCTATTTCCTTTATGTTAAGCCCTATAAACATTCCCTCTGAATATTCCTCTATATCCTTGTTAATCTTTATTCTAAGCATAATTCCTCCTTACAGTGCAAGAGCCTTTTGAAGCATGCTCTGTGCTGATTTAATCAGTCCTACTGTTATAAGTGCAGTTATTATTGCTTCAAGCTCGGTAAAAAATATATTGGATACGTTTAAATCCTTTGATATTCCTAACACAGTCTTTAATCCTAAACCATCGCTTCCTAATGATTTCATTACTATCAGCGCTAATATAATTATTATTATTTCTCCTGCAACAGATATAATATATTTAATAAATGATTGGGCGCTCATCGCTATGCTTCTTCCCCCGGCAACAGTTGACATTGCAAATGCCCCAAGGGGTATCATTACAAGTATTTTTAAAAGACGCGTAAATATCGTATAAAACATCGTAATTGCAAGCACTGCCATGACCATTAAAAATATAAGGTTTAACAGAATATAGCCTATAGCCGGAATTGTGTCCAGATTTCTTAAATATGCTGCTATACTGCTTTGGTCGAATATTGTATTTCCGTTTATTCCTCCTGCCTTAATAATTACTGCATCATACAGATTTCCAAATACCTTAAATATTGCCTGTATAATATCAAGATTATATGTTACAAGCGCCTCAGTGACTGCCAGCCTTATAAGATACTTAAAAACAGTCTCAAAGCGAATATCTGTATGTATATCCTGTGTTTCCTGGCAAAAGCCTATCATAAAAAACAATGTGATAAGCGCCGACGCCACAGGTATAAACAATGTGTTGTTCAAAAGCACTATTGTTGACCATACACCTGCATTATATGTGTCCGGCGTATTTGACATAAATTCTACCGAATATCCCACCAGTGTGTTCCATACCTCACAACCCATGTTGAGAAGGTCTGCCGCCCAGTCTCCCATCTTTTCACCTCTTTTCACCTGCTCTCATATGTTTATAATCCTAAGAATGTAAGAACTGTTGATATGGCTGCCATTAAAAGACTTCCAATAAAGCCTTTCAGTGCTGTAGTAAAGGTATGCTGGTCATTTTGCTGATAAGCAGTGAATGCCTCCATTAAATTTTTCACGCATAATATGTATCCCACTATTGATACCGCACCTGTTATTAATGATTTAATTAATATTAACGGTCTTAATACTTCATTAACTTCTGACTCTGTATCTGCATATGCTGTAGCTGCCATTAGTATTGTTATAATAACAGTTAACATTACTGCTTTTGCCATCCTTTTTGTTACTTTTCTTTTCTTCATGTATTTATCCTTTCTACCTCGCATTAATACGGCTAAAGCTGAGGATTTTACTTAATTAATATGCTTGTATATAACCTGATTTCTTCAATATCCATTTTGGGATTCAGGTTGTCCAATATTTCTTCAACCTTCATCCCCTTTTCAATAAGAGGCATTATGACCTTGACCTGCTGAAGGGAATATTCCGCTTTCCTAAGCTGCATTACCTCAAGTATATATTTTCCTGCAATCCCTTCTATGCTGTTTTCTTTCTGTATGCGTCTTTCTTCCTCTATCCTGCTTTTATTATAAGCCATTCGTTTTTCATCAAACATCTGCTGCTGTCCAAAAATATCCGGATTATTTACATCAATGCTCATAAAATCATCAAATGAAAACTCAAAGCATCTGTGTATCTTCTTATTTTCCGGCTTAAGCTTATTATCATAGTCCTCCTTGCTTTTTAGCGCATCAAACATCTTAACAGATACCAAAGAAAAAGCTTTTGTCTTATCCTTTTTTGCTGCTCTTTCCTTAGCGGCGTCAAATTTAAAATTTGCCCCTGCTACCTTGTACCATAAGGGATGATTGAATGTATCATATTTTTTGTCAAGTATGGGCTTTTGACCTCTGATAAAGATTAGACAGTCGGAGGGCTCTATTTCCCTTACCTCTGACTCGGTTAAAAGCTTTCTTCCATACTTGTCGTAATTCTGACTGCTTGAGCCGTTTCTGCCCTTTGTTTCTCCATATGTACTTTTATCATATGTTCCCTCTCCCAGTGATTTTGAAAAGTACTCATGCGTACTTTGCTCGTTTCCACCAAGATACAATATTGTGTCGCAGTTTCCCGGTATGCTTTCCCATTTGCTTTCCTTATACATTGACTTAATCTGCGCAAAATTCTGTATTATGGGAATTGCGCTTATATTCCTGCTTCTCATTGTGGAAAGCTCGCTTAGGAAATCTTCCGGAAGGGCAACATTGGCAAATTCATCAAGTAAAAATGTAACATGTATCGGAAGGCTTCTCTTACCGCTCATAAAGTCAGCATAAAAATATAACTGCTGAAATACCTGTGTATAAAACATGCCTATAACAAAGCTGTATGTTTTATCATTATCCGGAATAACGCAGAATACCGCCGTTTTTGTTTTGCCGTCATATGAAACTCCGGCGCCTATTTCCTGTATGTTCATTTCATCATCATCCATAAGCGCAAGTATATCCTCATTGACGTTTATAAGCCTTGCGTTTGCGGATATAATAATTGACCTTACCGTATCCGCTGCTCCACGCATGACTTTATTGTATGCAAGCACTGCCGGATGCCTGCAGATAAGACCTACCCCTTCATATTCATTGTTTTCACATTCCCGGGCTTCCAGCTCTTCAAAAATTTTGTCCAGTTCAGAATCCAGTTTGTTTCCCCGTGGGTCTGTCTGAAACTCTGCTTTGGCTAATAAATCCATTACTGTGCGGAAATTCTGTTCCTCTTTCGGTTTTTCCATCCATGTATATAAAAATAATGCCGTAAGCAGCATTCTCTCCGCATTTTCCCAAAAGGGGTCCTGGGCAGTCGAGCCTTCTTTTGTTGTATTGACTATAAGATTAGTTATCAGTTTTTGTATATCAGTTTCTGATTTTATGTACATAAAGGGATTGTAATGACTGCTTTCTGACATTCCGTTTGCATCAAGAAGATTTAATACTTTAATGGCATATCCTGCTTCCTTTAGCATTTCACCGCATGTCTGAAGCAGCTCTCCTTTGGGGTCGGTGACGAGAAAGCTTCCTGACTGCTGCAATAAACACGGCCTTGCAACAAACTGGCTTTTCCCTGCTCCTGAGCCTCCGACTACCAGCATGTTCAGATTTAACCGGTGTATCTGATTTCCATTTATGTTTATTGAAAGGTTATTGCTTATCGGTCTGTTTTCCGTATTTATGAAATAACGTGCCGGATGATAATAGCCTGACACTTCTGTCTGTTTTCCCATTTGATTCCTCCTAAAAAATGTTATTTAATGTACTTTTTCTTATTTTCAAGCAGCTTTCTGATAAGTCGCTTTCCTTTTTGTTCAGGGGTGTAATACACCTTAAATTCCTCTGCGGGATTTGATGATGACAGAAAATCATTGACTGCGTAAACATCTCCCCATTCTGCCGAGCCGTATTCTTTTCCTCTCATATATTTGTTAGGCTTCATCATATGCAGTAATAATAAACACACATATATAAATTCACCGACTAACAGAGACATAAGAAAATATCCGGATGTAATATTCGCAAAAATACCGGAAAAATGGTCTGAGTAATACTCCATATTTTGAAAAAAGGTCATAACAGTCCTGTCTCCCCTGATAAAACATGAAGCCAGAAATAATACAGCCAGTGCTACAGCTATCCCTCCCAATATATATATAAATATACCTGTTTTTGACGTCTTTCCCAGAATGCCTGTTTTTTTTCTTTTTTTCGCTTTAGCCATTTTTATTTACTCCTGCCGCTTTTTAATACATTTATATTCTTTACTGCGTCTGCTGCATTAATGCTTCTCTTTTCCCTGACAGCCTTATTTAAGGCTTTTGCATCTATTTTCCTTCCTCCACAGGTAACATTTCCCAATACAGCGTCCTCTGAATTTCTTGGAACGTATGCCCTTGTGTACCCGTCCTTTGATACCACAAGGCTTTTGTCAATGTCATACTGGTTTCCGTTTAACGCTATGCTTAAGATTTTGTCATCCTCCCCCACTATCATATTTTCATAGACAGGAAAAGACTCATAATCGTTGCTTTCACATAACATCATCCGTTCATCGTTTGATGCGTTTGTGATAAAATTATATACCTGTTCCTTATCTGAAAAATCTACTGAAGCGAGGGTTTCACTGGGTGTAAGCTTTTCTACCTGTTCTTTAAAAGCAGCCTGCTTTTCCTCCTCAGTTTCTCCCGGAGCGCTCATGACATAATCCATAGCATCAATTTCTTTACCGCTTGCAAAGTTTTCTTCGGATATGGAGGACTTTAGCTGTGACAGGTCTATTGTTCTAAGTACCTTATCTTCCGGCACATCTATGTATTTTCTACATGTTTCCTGAAATTCAGGTTTTTCATAATCACTTTTTGTAACATTAAATTCATTTTCAGTTCCTTCTTGTCTCATTACCTGTATTCCTTTTTCTTTACAGGCGTCTATAAACTCCTCCGGACTATATTCATCTGTTACTTTTGCAGAAACTATATCATTATCACCTTTATTTTCTGCATATAGAAAAAATACAAAATCCGGCACCTCTCCTTTCATGTCTTTTACCAGATTCGCAGGTTTTTCAACAAATTCACTGAATGTTTCCTGAAATACTTCTTTGTCAAAATCGTATTTTGAAAGAAAAATTTCTCTGTCTGCTTCTTCAGGTCTAAATGCCGGTATTCCATTTACCTCGCAAGCTTCTACAATGGCAGAGGGATTATATTCTTCTTTTATCTTAATTGAAATAATATTATCATCATAACCCAACTCTCCCAGCTTTTTTATATATGCTGTAAAAATGTCTTTTTCTCTTGTATTGACATGATTTCCGTCAAATATGGCATGCTGTAACTCTGACATGCTTTTTGTCCTAAGTACGTTGTCCTCAGTTACTTGCATATATTTACTGCATACTTCCTTAAATACTTCTTTGTCGAAATCACTTTTTGTCACGAAAAAGACCTTATCTTCCCCTTCCTTTCTCATTACAGGAATATTGTTATCCTTACATGATTGCAAAAATTCCGGTGAACTGAATTCTTCCTTTACTTTCACGGGAATTATCTCATTATCACCATTTTTCTCTGCATATGCCACAAAAGAAAAATCCGGTACCTCTCCTTTCATGTATTTCTCATTATATTTGTTCTTTATATGCCATTCGCTTAATTTCTCAATATTAAATTTTATAAGCTGACTTGTACTTCCTGCGACCATAAACTGACACATTCCATCATTTAGATTTAAATCAGGCATTTTCACCACTGCAATCCCTTGACTTTTGCACATATCAATAAATGCATCTGCATCAAAGTCACGTAATTCAAACATTTCTATGTTATCACCACGATACTTTTCTTTAAAATTTGCAAGACATACTTCTCCGTAAAGATTATCAAGGCTTTTTATTTTATGTGTCTGATGAGCCTTACCAAGAAACTTAACAAGCTTTATAAAACCTTTTGCAAGTGCAAGTCCTGATGTTCCAGCTATTTTAAGAACATATTGCATACTGTCAACTTCAATTTTTACCAGCTGTACCGCTGCGTCAACTTCACTCATGTATAATCACTCTCCTTTTCGTTTCCCTCGGCTTTAGCCGAATTGGCACGAGGGTTATTTATTCCATTATTTTTATAATTTCCTTTAACTGCCCCACATCATAATCCTGCTCCACTATTTCCATAAGCTTTGGCACCGGGATTTTCTTTTCCAGCGCATTATTAATAATACCTATCCTCTCGGCATCATACCCTTTTAGTGACATAAGCTTAATAAGTGCATACTTCTTGGATTTTTTTGTAATTCCATATTTTTTATCATGACTATTCTTAAATCCGTCATTTTCTTTTTGCAGCTGCTCCTTAAGGGCATTAACCTGCTGCTGCAGTCTTCTGTTTTCATTTGCTAGTTTTTCACGCTGTTTTTCCTCTGCCTGTCTTTCCTCCATTTGCTTCTGTTTTGCAATTTCAACCTTTCTCTGCTCTAATGCCTCATTAAGTTCACTCATCTCCTTTTCCAGTTCCCTATTTTTTTCTTCAAGGACTTTGTTTTGATTTTCAAGCATCTCCTTTAAATTTGCCGCCTCACGACTTAATATCCCGTCAGGAAGATTATCAAGCTGTCTGCTTATGCTGTCTGCTTTCCTGTATATAGCATGCATATATTCTCTCTTTTTCACTGTATTATTATTTCTGATACACAACAGCTGTTCACAGTTAATTTCATTTGTAGCCATAATCATATCAAAATATTCCCTGTAGTCTGAAAACGGCTCCTGTCTTGCAATTTCAGAAATCATTTTAAGAATAATCGGCAGCCCCATATATGACGGGTATAACTCCGCCAAAGTTAATGAGGCATCGCTCCATTCTGATGTTATGGCGTTAGTTATTTGATTATCTTCTCCTGCTATTGTTGTTTCGTGGACTGATGAGAAGTATATATCCTCCAGCAGATTCCGTATGCTTTTTTCCTGTTCATACATACGGCTTACTTTCTTCGGTGACATATTGCATACTGCGCAGCGGTACAGAAATTTTCTTCCGTCATCATCAATATTTTTTTCCTGGAGCCCTATTGCCTCAATATATCTCTTATACATTCCCTGACACATATCATTTAGCTGTTTTGACTTGCTTATCTCCTCTGCCATGGCTTCCTCCTTTCAAATTTTTATTCTACAAAAAAAGAAATATAAAAGTGGTCTATATATGAGTACTTTTATATTTCTTTTATGCTTTCTATTTTAATTGTCCTTTTATTCCTTGTATAGCATTATTACCTCGTTGGCTTTTTCATATAGCTTTTTCATCAAAGCAAACAGCTTTTCCTTTTCATAATCCGAATATTTGCCCATGTTTGCATTATGTACTATCTGATTAATGTTAACTCCTATTTTATTGGTTTCACTAATTAAATTACTGATTAAATTAATGCTCTGTATGCTGTGCTCATGGATTTTTTCTCCTCTTATTAATTTTCTTATATATTCTGACTGCGTAAGGCATGCTTTTTCGGATTTTTTCTTAAGCAGCTCTTTATCCTCTGATGTCATTCTTATTAAAAACTGCTCTGTCTTGTTTTCTTTCATTTTCGTTATTCCTTTCCCTGTGTTTTTTATATGCTTCCATATATTTACTGTGATTATCCTCATCTTCAAAGATAATATTATCATCTCCAAGTCCTGACAGCTCCCTCATCTCCTGTTTTAATTTATACCAGTAATCCTTAGGGCGGTTTTTAAATCTGCCGTCATTTCTTTCTGCAGCCTTTGTATTGTTTTTAAATATTTCATATGAGGATTTTGTATATTCCTCCCCTGCAAAGGTTTCTCTTGTACTTATTACCTTTATATAATTTGTCGGATTAAGCCTGTCACATATTATATAAAAGTTTTCCCTTGAGTAATCGTTTTCCGTATTATGGTTAAATACTCTTTCAAATGTATATGAGTTTACTATTCTTGCCTCCGACCAGCTAGTAAAATCATCATATGAAAATATATTGTCATTATAATTTTCTTTTTTATTTTCAATATTATATATACTATCATATGAATATTTTTTTATAAGCCTGTCGATTATATTTTCCTCTCTCGTATAATCTCTGCTTATTTTTTTATATTCATCAGCCTTTTCTCCTGCATTGTCTATGTATCTTTTTATTTCTGATATTGTCACTCCCATGCTTTCAATTTCCTTTTGGATTGAAATGTATTCATTATACTCATCCTCAAAGATAGGATTTTTTTCTCTTGTAAAAATAACATATCCTGTTTTTAATTCCTTAAGTCTTTCGTATTTTTCTATTACACTTCCATATATTTTTTTGTCTCTTTTTAAATCGGCTCTGGCTGCTATAAGTTCTTTTCTTTTTTTCATCATGTCTGCTTTTTTTTCCTGCAAATCATTTATGCCGTTAATATTTTTTCCAACTACATAATGATATTCTTCTAATGCCTGTCTCAGTGACTTAACATTATTATTTTGTTTCCAGTTATTATTACTCATATAATTATATCCCAGCACCTGTTTTGTTCTTATTGCTTTTTTTAATATCCATTTCTGATATTCACTCATTCTGTTTTTTTTATAATTCTTCCATCGGGATTTATTTTTTATATGTGCCAACACAATTTTTTTATTTTGAAGTACATAATTTAATTTATACTTTTTCATAGAGCCGCTGTTTAAATTTATTCTCAGCTTTATTCCGTACTCAGAATAATTTTCTCCCATGCTTTTTGTTCTTATATAGCGTTCCCCTGTTTCTGATTTAAATGCAAGATATTTACCATACTTGCATTTATAATTTTTTTCTTTCATTTGATATAAAAATTCTTCAAAGGACTGTGATTTTTTTATTGCTGCGTCAATGTCCTTTTTCATTTTTTCCCGCTCATTAGGATTTTTTTTTGTATCTTTTTTTTCTTCAATTTCCAGTTCACTCAGTCCATATTTTTTACATAAATTATTTAAAATCGGCTGAATTATTTTTATCCATTCTCCTTTTTCATACCTGTATTTTTTTCCGTCTATATAACTTACTGCATTAAAAATAATATGACTGTGCATTTTTTCCGTGTTGTTATGTACGGCGCAAATTGCCTCATATTTATTTTCCAAAAATTCATTAACAAATTCCCCGGTTACTTTCATCATTATATCAGGAGAAGCTTCCCCCGGAGGACAGCTTAAAACTATATGATACGCCGCACGGTTTCCATTATTATTTAATCTTACTCTTGTATCCGTAAATTTAAAAAAAGCGCTCTGGGGATTTGACAAGCAATTTACCGAAAAAATATTCAGACCTCCCTCTGTTTTTTCCGGATTGCAGATATATTCTATTGCATTTTTAAGATGTGCTCCCCCTTTTTTATCCCTGGAGCCTGACTTCTTTATTGTCATTATTTTTGATATTGCCATGGATTTTTACCTCATTTTTCTTTATTTTATGTGCTTTTGTGGACTTTTCACGAAAAGTCCCTTACCCTTTGGGTAAGGCAAGATACGCATTTGTATATACAAATGCCTTGTTAGGGAAACCCTAAAACCCCCTGCTTTTTTGCCGCCTTTTCTGCTACTATTTTTACTGCTATTTTTACAGATTTCTGCATTTTTACATCATTTTTACCGTTATTTTTGCCGTTCCGCTTTTTTGCAGACTGCAATCTGTTTTTTTACATCTTTTTTGCCATTATTTTTGCTGTTCTTTATTTTTACGTCTTTTTTACAGTTATTTTTATTACCTTTTTTGACGGCATTTTTTCTTTTCCAAAATCCGTATTTTTGCAGATTGTATTCTTTTATTTTGCGGATTTCATCTTCTGTTGTTTTTTTCCGAAATATCTCTTAAATTTTTTTCATTACAAATCTGTAAGTATTCATTTACATCCTTTCCCTCCGGAACAAAATTTTTCTTTACCGCAAATCCCTTTTCCATATATTTTTTTTCTAATTTTTCTGCTGCTTTTCTCCCCGGCTCGTCATTATCAAGCCATAAATTTATATTTTTTATCTGAGAATTTTCTTTTAAAAATGTTTCAAGCGGCGTATCAGACAGCATAGATAAAGCAAGCTTATTTGTTTTATCCATGTCGCAAAACAAATCGCAGTATGACATCATATCAATGCACGCTTCAAATACATTTATGGTATCAGAATTTTTATTTACTATATTTACTCCATAGTTTTTATTATTCCCTGCCACATCTCCCCTGTATCTTTTTCCGTCAATGTCACATGTCCCTCTCTTGGTTGCAAACCTTATATTATTATCCTTATCATATCCACAGAAAACAATGTTGTGATGCTCTGCATCTTCATAAAGCAATTTATTTTTTACAAAATAATTTATTACCTCTGCACTTAGTCCCCTTTTTTTTATCAGATACCCGTATGCTCTTTTATATCCGTATGGATTTTTTTCGGGAAGCTGCATTTCTTTTTTCTGATGAGCTTTGTTATCTGTTTTTGACTGAGAATAATTATGTTCTATATAATTTTTTATCTCATCTTTTGAATACGATTTATAGCCTCCGGCTTCCAAAAGATATTTTATGGCTACTGCTACAATATCTTCATTTTCGTCTGCTGTTATGTTTCCAAATTCTATTATAAAATCGATTGTACTTCCTCCATTCCTTTCTCCTCTGCCGCTCCACCTGTACCATGTTCTGTCATTATAAATCATAATCGAATCCATTTCTTTTAATGAATGATAAATTTTACCTTTCCTTATAACTGTATATCCTAATCTTGAGGCTATGGTCGTCAGGCTTAGGCTTTTTACAAAATCTATTTCCTCATCGCTAAACATTTTTGGCATTAATAAACCACCTTTCTGTATCAGTATTATATAAATATTTTATATAAATACCGTGAGCAAGGTGGTCTATATATGACTACTTTATAACTTGTTAATTTCTTTTCCGTAAATATGTACCTTTTTTCAAAAAGCGGTTCTAAATCTTAGGACCGTTTTAAAATATTATTATCTTCATACATATTAAATCATTCAATATATTAATTAATCATCAGTTTATTTTTAGCTACAACATATTTTTTATATGGAATAGGCACCTAATCTCCATTTTCCATAATTGCAGCACACCGCTTTATTTCTTTAACCTTTCTCCTGTTTACAATATAACTTCGATGTACCTTAATAAATTCCTCTGACATTTTTTCTTCAATATCCTTTAATGACATCACAGCCTCTATAGTGGAAGTAATGCCATGCCAAAGAGTATGGTCGCCCATGGCTTCAATATATAATATATCTGCCTCAAGAATATTATATATATGTTCTTTAACTGAAACTATATTATATACTCTTGCCGGTATATTATTATTTCCAACAAAAATTATATGTATATAACATGCCATATTATCAACATAATTTATTGTATAATCAAAATAGTACTCTTTAATTATTTTATCAATAGATTTATGTATGCAATACATTCCCGTTACGATTATATGATTAACAAACTGTCTGTTAATCCGATGATTTATATGCTTTATCTTTTGTATTTCTGACGGGTTTATTAATTTATCCGTAAGCTCATCATTTAATATCCCTTCAGCGCTGTTATAATTATATTTCCATAGAATATTCCTTGTACATTGATTATAGACTTTCTTCTTTTGTCCCATATGAATGTTATACAATAAATGTTTTGTATCATTTATTATTTCTGCTGCGGTTTTCTCCATGTTATTATTTATGCATTATTGCTCCTTTCCTAAGTTTTCTATATTTAATATTTTATGAGGTATGATTATTGTAACTAAATTATAGGATAATGTGTTTAAATAAATATTTATCAATATATAAACTATCAAATATATCTATATTCTTTCATTCATATATTTTTATATCATCATAACAACTTACATAAATCGACATCTTCTATGCAAATTTGGAATTATTTTTAAACATAAGTTAATAAAAATTCAAAAAAAAGACTAAGTCCTGTTTATCGGACATATACTATGATAGTGTAGTTAATATATATACAAATATTTATTTAATTCATAAAAATATTGCAATTCACTACAGGAGGTATTATAATGATTGCATACATTAAAGGAGGAAAATATATGGCAAAGATTATTACTGGTGATGATCTAAAGAATTTGATTGAGGAAGGTAAAATATTACATAATGCTGATGTTAAATGTGCTGAAGGAATAAAGTACGATTTTCGTCTTGGTTCCAAATTGCTCAAATCATACTTTGGTGACCCTATAGATATTGAAAAGGATTTAATAGGTCCTGAAGAAAGAAATAAAGCAGTTGTTGAACCTGGAGAAGTTGTTTTTGTATTAAGCAAAGAAAAAATTATTTTACCAAAAGATATTTATATACAATTAAGTCCAAAAAGAAGCTTATCTCAAGATGGAATTGAATTGTTAGGAGGATTAACTGTAGATCCATTATACGAAGGCTATTTAGTTTTTGGATTAAAAAATGTAGCAGGAAAGCCTTATAAATTAAGAGTTGGAACTAAAATTGTTGGAGCTAATTTTTTTAAGCTTTCTGAAAGCGAAGCAATATCTGAGGATTATATCCCTACTTCGATAGAAGATTTCCCTCAACGTCTACAAGAATTGATTGATAAATATGAGCCTGTTAATCCGCAGAATTTAGCCGAAGAATTACGAAATTTACAAAATGCTTTTGAGGATAGCCAAAGTAAACTTACTGAAGATGTAAAATACTTGAAAGACCAAGTTTCAACTTTTGTTCAAGAATTAACTAAAGAATCCATTAAACGTGAACAAGAAACAATAATACTGACTAATAAAGTCAATGATGTTGAAAGCAAAGTAAATAGTTTATCAGACAATACTATTCGTATGGATGAACATATCACTATTATGGGAACTACTCTTAACGCTATAAGTGGACAAACTAAAATTATCAGTGAAAAACTAATTAAAAAGCAGTCAGAAAAGGAAGGACAAAGTAAAATTACAACAATAATTATTACTGCAGTTATAGCAGTAGTTACTACTGTAATTGGTGGAATACTTCTTAATATATTTAAATAAATTAATATCATATTTCGTGATCAAAACATGATAATATAAAGTGTGTAAATTACAAGTAATTTACACACTTTATTACATTCCAGCAAAATTCAAAAGCTCCTATTTTATCCTTACATTAGATAAATATCGCTGTTAAGCCTGCTAAAAAAATTGCCGGTGCATATGCATGACATTCCTTTATTGATAGTTTTTCTCTCCTGATTAGCTTTCCAAGCAGCACATAAAAAACAAAAATAATGACTGCCATAAACTCTATCAGCAGAAAGCCTATCAATATATCCACGTCATGTAAATTTAAGGGAAGAAGCTCCAGCACTACTATAAATAATTTTGCATCACCGAAGGAATATGCCCCTAATTTATACTGCAGCATAATAAATAATGCTGTAGCGGTCAGATATATTATATCAATACCCTTTACAGATAAAAACATTGGTATAGAAGCAATAATCATTGCCATATATGTAAGTATTGTATATAATTCCTTTGTCTTGTAATCACTGTATGCCTGTATTGCCAGTATTATATATACTGATACCCTGACACAAAAAAACAGCGCTTCCATTACCGCCTCTTTGGAAATTCTATCTCAAATTTCCATTGCTTTCCTGATATGCTGTTTCCATCCTTAGTATATGAATAATCCTCTATCCCTACAGGCTTGAGATATGCATCATATGTTTTTCCGGTTTTGCTTTTCAGATTTTTTACAAGTGTTCTTTTTCCCTGAAGCAGACTTTTAATATTTGCGTCAGACAATGCCGCTCCCATGGCCCTTCCTACATTCATTCCACATTTACTTTCACAGTAAGCGCCATACCTGCCTTTTATTATATCACCACCGCAGTTTGGACATTTTCCAAGGACTTCCGTATCTGACTTAAATACATGCTTATAGCTTTCTTCAGCGTGATTATGAGTACTAATAAATGTATTAACCATGCTTTCAATCTCTGACATAAATGTATTTTTTGAATACTCTCCTTTTGATATGAGTGCAAGCATATTTTCCCATTCAGCAGTAAGGCTTGGCGTCTTAAATTCATCAGGAAGAATTTTTATAAGATTAATGCCTGTTTCTGTAGGAATAAGGTTTTTCTTATTGTCTCTGACAACAAAACCGTCTCTTACCAGTTTTTCTATTATTTCTGCTCTTGTGGCGCTGGTTCCAAGTCCCTTTCTTTCGGCATCATTATCAAATTCTTTCATGCCTGCAGTCTCCATTGCCTTAAGCAGTTTATCCTCGGTATATTTTACCGGAGGCTGCGTCATGTGCTCGCTGAGACCTGTATCTGTGATAATAAACGTCTGTCCCTCATACATTTCCGGCAGATGCTTTTCATTGCTGTCATTATCGTCTGCCTCTTTATTATTTACTTTAACCAGCTTCAAAAAAATATCCTGAAAAACTTTCCACCCTTTATCTATAGTTGTTTTTCCTGACGTTTTAAAAGTATTATCGCCACATGAAAAACTTACATTGACCGATTGATATGTATGGTTTAACGCCGTTGCACAAATAAGTCTTAATGCTACCATATATAATATCTTTTTTTCTTCCTCGGAAATTTTGTCCATATCGGCGCCTTTTATATTTTTTGTTGGAATAATTGCATAGTGGTCTGTAACCTTTTTGCTGTTAAGTATCCTTTTAATATCCGGATTAAACATTATATTTTCATCGGTAAGAATTGAGTCAAAAATTGCCTCTATTACGCCCCTTGCCGTATTCTCCATGTCATCTGACAGATACCTTGCGTCAGTTCTTGGATAGGTTATAAGCTTTTTTTCATATAAATTCTGTGCATAGTCTGAGGTCTGCTTTGAAGTAAATCCATATATCCTGTTAGCTTCCCTCTGTAATGAGGTCAGGTCAAACAGCTTTGGCGGTGAAGTACTTCTTTCCTCTTTCGTATATCCGGCTACAGTAACAGATTTATTTTTACAGTCATTCACTATCCTTTCGGCTGTTGTTTTGTCATCCATTCTTTCTGAAACCGCATCAATTCCATTTACTATGATATGAGCCTTATAATATGGCTTCTTTACAAAGCTTTTTATCTGCTCCTCTCTTTCTGCAAGCATGGCAAGCGTTGGCGTCTGCACTCTTCCAAGCTTTAAAACCTTTCCGTTTCCATACAGTACGGTAAAAAGTCTTGTTCCGTTAATTCCCACAAGCCAGTCTGCTTTTTGTCTGCATAGAGCTGAATAATACAGATTATCGTATTCGCTGTCAGGCTTAAGATTATTAAAGCCCTCTCTTATGGCATTTTCCTCCATTGATGAAATCCACAGTCTCATGGTATTTTTTTTACAGCCTGCCATTTCATACACCAGCCTGAATATAAGCTCCCCTTCCCGCCCTGCGTCTGTTGCGCATATGACATTGTCTACCCTGCTGTCATTAAGCAGCGATTTTACTGTGTTATACTGACCTTTTGTATCTTCCTTAACATGGTATTTCCAGTGCTCAGGCATTACGGGAAGGCTGTCATAAGACCATTTCCCCCATTCTTCCCTATACTTGTCAGGCTCTGCCAACTCTATAAGATGCCCTATGCACCATGTTATTATATATCCGTTGCCCTCCATGTACCCGTTGCCGTTTTTTTCTGCTCCTAATACTCCTGCAATATTCATTGCCACACTTGGTTTTTCTGCTATTACTAAATCCAATTTTTTCTCCTTTCCCAATGCTTAAAGCTATTGCAGCTGCATTTATATACTTTGCAGCTGCAATAGCCTTGTTAATGTTAATGAAATGGTAACTCGTCCTGGTCATCCGGATTGATATTCATAAATCCGTCTGCATTAGCTGTTGAAGGCTCAGGTCGTGATGTAAAAGTTTCTGTCTGTTCCTTGTCTTCCTTCAGCCTGCTTTCTGCAAACTCACAGTGTTCAACAATACAGTCATTTGTGTATATCTTAATGCCTTCTTTGTTTGTATAGCTGCCTGTCTGCCATCTTCCCTCTACCACAAGCTTTGTTCCCTGTACACAGTACTTTTCAACAAACTCTGCCGTTTTTCCAAATGCCACGCATTGGATAAAATCAGCAGTCTGCTCGTCAGTTTCACTCTTATAGCGTCTGTTTACTGCTAATGTAAATCTTGCTACAGCCATTGGAGTCTCTCCCTGTGAATATCTTATGTCAGGGTCTCTTGTAAGCCTGCCCATTAAAATTACTTTGTTCATAGACCTTATCTCCTTTCTCCTCTGTGTGAGGTTTTATATATACAGTTTACAATTTGAAATTAATAAAAGTGGTCTATTCATGAGTATATTTTTTATAGCTGTTGCCTTATAATCTTTAAATTAAAAAAGAACATATACATTTCTGCATATGCCCTTTTTATCTCTTATAACGGGTATTTTACTCCTTTACTTTTTTTCGTAAAGAAATATATATTTATATATAGTAATATGTCTATATCTTTTTATTTTCTGTATCTGTTTGTCTAGTTGTCACCATATATATGTTTTTAACTGTTATCTTTATGTTCTTTACAAAGCTTTTCATAAATACTTTGTATTTTCTGACACATTTCATTATCACCATTAAAATTATCGGGATGATATATCTTCATTAATTCCCTGTACCGCTTTCTTAAACTTTCTTTATCATTACAGCCTGCAAATAATGCAATAAGTGCTGTATCTTCTGTATTCTGCTGGTTATGGTTATTGCTGTTTTGACTTTCTCTATATTTTGACTGGTGGCTGTCATTATAAGAATTTTCCTGATAATTATAATTTTCCTTTTTTTGGTGGCGTTCTCTTTGTGCTTCCTCCATACGTTTTTCAAATGAAATTAAACTTTGCTCCATATATTTGATATTTTTTTGCATTAGTAAGCTTTTACTTTGAATATCCGAAAATATTAAAGCTATATCTTTACATCTTTTTTTAGGACGTGTTAAATAATATTTATTTTCATTTATAGTATTATTATAGCAAATTACTGTTTCTTCAAAAACCTTATGCGTCTGTACCCATTTCTCATAGCTGACAGCTTTTTTTTCTGCAATCTTATACAATCTATCTTCAATATCATTCAGTTTCTCTTTGTATGTAGATATTCTAAAGAATTCCATCTCTAGATTGTCATAATATGTGTTCCTTTTCTTATTAAAAATTCCTTTAAACAAATTCTCTCCAATGATACCAAAATAATTATTAAACATTAATCCATTAAATACTAAATGTATAGCAAAAATAAACAATATCAAACCTATTCTTATTACCCACATTTGTATAGAATATTTATGTATATGTTTATATATTCCAAATATGTTGTCTAATAATTCTATAAATCCTGAACCCAATATTATACTGAACCCAAACTGAATTATAGTCCCCAAAAACATAATCATCATTAGAAAACCTATAAATAATCCTACAATAATTCCAAATATTATACTTAATCCCCAATGAATACCCATATATTTTGCAAATGCAAAACCTGATACAATCATAGAAATCAAAATATCCCATATAACTATATTGCAACATGCTGTTTTATCTACCTCATCTGTTTTACTGTGCATTTTATTCCTCCTGTATATATATTTGTTTTATTATATCATGCATATTATACAATTACTATATTACAAAAATAAATCTTCACATGCTACTATAAATATTTTTTTGAAAAATGATTTATGTATTAGTATTTCTATGCATTCATAATGTCATTTTTTTCAATTATATGAAAAACAAATATCTCATCTGCTAAACAAATTTTATCCTTATCATGAAGTTCAAATTTTACTTCTGGAGTTAATTGCAGTTGATTAAGATAAGTTCCATTCGTCGAATGATGATCTACAATACAATATTTCCCATTATGTATAATAATTGAGGCATGTTTTCGACTAATCGACATATCTTGCATATAATAAGCAACACTCTTCTTATCTTTCCCTATCACAAATATTGTTTTATCAATATTCACAATCTCATTTGTCTTTATTCGTAATAAATATGCATTGGATGGTCGTAAATTAGCATTTTCTTTTTCCATCATATCAGTATTCTCAAAATATCCATAGTCTAATATAACCGTCTCTTTCATTCCATTTGAAATCGGATTCATAGAATTATTAAGCATCTGAGACATTCCTGATTCATGCTCCATTGGAAGAAGTGTAACTGCATGATTTTTTACTGTTCCTTCATTACTTTTTGGAAGTGGCAAATATCTATAAAATCTGAATTCTGGACACTTATCTAATGCAGCAAGAAATTCATTGGAAGTTAAAAAACGCTCTGAAATATCAAAGGATGTAGCTTTTTGAATTACTTTCAAAAGTTTTTTCGAACAATTTAACTCCACAAGGTAATTCATCACATCAATATGTCGTTCCAAACAAATTGTAGATAAATTTTTTCCCAATATTAGCTCTACTAGTAATATACCAACTGAGTAATAGTCGGATAGGAAATCGTGTGTAGATGTATATATTTCCGGAGCTGAATATAGGCGAGTTGGATATGGGGACAACTCAGTATTCTTTGGGCACACATGCTGTAAATCTAATATTTTCAAGCAGCCATTTCTACAAATTAATAGGTTATCTGGCTTTAATCTCACATTAAAGAATTCTTTTTTATGTAAGGCATTTAAAAAATCAAGTACTTGTTTTATAATTAAATAGACATATTTCAAGTGAACCTTAGCAGAAATCAAATGTGCCAACGAATAACCTTCAATTGCCGTTCGAAGTGATGTCACAGGAGCTCCTTCTTTAAGAATATCTGTAGTATCAATTAGATATCTATTGCAAAATTGATAAGTACCTACCATATATAAATTCCCAAGTTTTCTAATTTTCTCACGATTTTTAGGAGTATACAAAATAGCGAAATACTTGCTTTTATTCTTTATATTTTCAACCAAAAAAGACATTAGTTCCCCTGACTCTGCAATTACTTCCATTGCCTTAAATGGTTTCCAAAAATTGATTACGTCTGTATAATTCAAAGATTTTATTTGTTCTTGAAATCTTGAATTTACAGTTTGAGGCTCATTTATTAACTCGCTAGAAACAGAAGATTCGCTTTTCTCAAATAAAAGATTCACATCTAATATAGAAAGGGATTGGTCTCGTTGCAAGATTGATGCATCGATGACTTTATATTTATTATCTTCAATTTTAACAATTATCCTTTCATCCTCAAATACTTTTAGTAAATTGTAAACTATTTGCTCAAAATTTAAAATAAATAATTCATTTTCATATAGAAGAACCGATGTTATTTCCTCTTTTGTAAATGTATGTTCTAGCTTAAAAAACAAATAATCTAACATAGATAAGAATATAGAACAATTAATATCTTTATCAATAACCGTTCGAAATTTGTTTTTATCTATATAATTGTAAAATTTTTCACAAAGTCTACTAATTTGTACGATTCCTTTTGTTAGCTTTGATGTTAATTGAAAATATGGCCCATTTTCATCCCATGACACAAAATCATTAAAAACAGTTATTATTTTTCTTGGTATACCCTTTCCTTTAAAAAGAATGTAGTCTCGAATACATTGAAAAGGTCTCTGTAAAATAGCTTTATAATTATTTTCCACAATGTTCTCAAACTTTGAATCAATTGGTTCATATACATATTTTTTGTTTTGAATGGTATAAAAAAGTTCTTCAATCGAATCCCATATGCATGGAAGATATAAATGCCAACCAAATAAGCTATTATATAAACTATTTATTCGTTTACTATCTTTCTCCCATTTTTCATACACATCAATACCAGCAACGAATATAAAAATGGCATTAATTGCACTAATGAGATTTTTTATTCTATTTAATAAAAGTTCAAAACATTTTTTGCCGGATTCATTACAAGTTAATTTATCTATTTCATCAAAAATGATAACAAATTTTATTGCAATATTTTCCTGTTGCATGGTATCTATGATCTGCACTAATTCGTATTCTATATCTTTTTCTGAAAAAGCCAAATAAGTTGTTTCTTCTGCAATCTGACTAGTTGTCTTTCCTTTAAAAGCAGAATTTATAATATTTGCTACTGAAACAGAAGTCTCTTGTTCTATGCCATAATTTTCATTATGTTTAATGCAAAACAAAGTTCTTGCATATGCAAGCTTTATTCTATCTTTGGTTGTCACACTTAAGCTTTTCCATATGTTATCTTGGGAAAGCTTTTCATAAATCCGTCGAATAATTTCAAATAATATTTCTGAATAATCTTTTTCTGAAGACATTATTATCATAGCTTCTGCAAAATTAAATTTATGAGTCTCTTTATTCAATTCAGAAATAGTATTATGTATCAAAGTCGACTTTCCAACTCCTCTAAAACCTGTTATTAAAAAAGCCCCTCCATCGGATTGTAGTATTCGTTCTTTCAATTTATTCATATAAAATCGATGACCCATATATGGAATGGTTCCATTATAAAATAGATGTGTGGAATTGATAATTCGATAATCCGGATATAAATAAAGTTTTCGATAAGCAAGTTTATTTAAAGCGTTCATCTTTCTCCTCCTATAATTCGATGTTAGCCGAATCACTATGTTGTGTTTTTACAAGTTCTGCATTATATTTAATCATCTCTGAATCATTTGTAATATAAGAATTTAACTCTTTGGTGTCTTCACCTTTCCCTTTCTTTTTAATATTTTTTATTTCTATCTGAAATTTTTTAAAATAATTTAATGTAATATAAAATAATTTATTGCTATTATATCCATCATCACATCGGTTTTCTAGTGCCTCCATTAATTCCATACAATTTTGAAATCGTTCATCTGGATTCATTTTTATACATTTTAGAACAATTTGTTCCAAACCTTTGGATAAGATTGGATTAATTTCACGTATTGGCTTTATCTCATACGGAGGTTTCGAAGGATGCTGCCCTGTCAGCAGATGATACATGGTTGCTCCAAGGCAATAAATATCCGTTCGAGTGTCCGTTTGTCCTTGACCACCAAACTGCTCTGGTGCTGCATAGCCCATTGTTCCAAGATAAACTGTATCTGCAAAGTTATGTTCTTTGTATTCTCTAGCTGTTCCAAAATCAATCAATGTTATATTCCCATCTGGCTTTAACATTATATTTGCAGGCTTCATATCACGATAGATAATAGCCGGATTTCTTGTATGCAGATACCATAACACATCGCACAATTGCTTTGCCCATTTGATAACATCCTCCTGTGATTGTGCTCCCTCTTTCTCCAATTTTGTACTAAGAGTATTACCTTCTATATAATCCATCACAATAAGAACTTGTTCTTCATTATCAATAATATCAATAATTCTTGGCAGATATGGATGCCGGAGCCATTTTAACAAATAAATTTCTGTAATCAAACCTTGTTTGATTATTTCAGAATTTTGATTTACCTCTTTTAAAACTTCTTTAATTGCCCATTGCCTATTTGTCTTCTCATTTATTGCCAAATATACAGCACTCATTCCACCCTGACCAATTTTACATATAATTGTATATCTTCCATCAACTATAGATCCTATTTCTAACATAATCAATTCCTCCCATTCTTTTATTGACTTTAACGTTTGCGAAACTCTATTATCATAATCTGAATAAAATATATTTTATGTTGAAATATAAGTTTGCAAACAAGAACTCATATAAGAAAGCGACCTTATACAACAAACTTATTATACAACAAAAATAACCTAATTGCTAGACTCTGCCAATATTTTTACGTTTATTTAGAAACTTTCATAAAAGACTCTAAAAGCCCCATAAAATAAAGTGGCGTAATATCTGATAAAAATAACAGAAAAATATCCCTCGTGACAAAGGTTTTATCTGCTCTGTCACATAGGGATATTTTTTGTTATAATAACTTATTTTTAGTCTACTGTATATTCATCAACCTTTCTCCACGTAGGAGACTTAATAACCCTCTTGAATTTATGCACCTGCTCCTTGCAGAGCTGGTCATATGTTATAAGGTTGATGTCTAAATGTTCCGTGCGTTTCCATCCGTCACGGTAGCCGTTTACCCATATCCTATATTCTCTTGGGTCTACTCCTTCAGGAAGCTTGAAGGCGTATTCTACGTAGTCATTTTTCTCCGGTATTCTTACAAATGCATCTCCGCTTTCTATAAGTCTGTCTAAGGTGTATTCTTCCTTTTCGGCTGCTTCTTCCAGTGTCCTTTCAAACTTTACCTCTACGGTGTCTACATAGCCCCACAGGGTTATTTTTAACTGTGCGTCGGCTCCTATAAGGAAGTTTTCCGTTTCTGTACGTAAATTGTCTGCCTCTGCCTTTATTTTGAAATTAAAGGGCGTATGCACGGTTTTTTCAGTAATGTTGCCTGCATTGTCTTCAGCTATGAGTTTCCAGTACAGATTGTATGTGTTCATTGACTTGAATGATATGGTGTTGTTTTCTTTATATACAAGTCCGTCTTCCTCCGTTATTTCTTCCATTGTGTCGCAGCGGTACAGTCTGAAGGATTTTATTCCGGATATACTGTCTGTTGCCTGATGTTCTATCAATCCGTAGTTTGGGTCTTTTATTTCTTCTTCTCCTGTTATTACGGGAGGGGTTTTGTCTATCTTTACCGTGAGATTTATGATTTTGGTATTGCAGGCATTGTCTGTGACTGTTATTGTGTAGTGGGATATGCCTTCGTTTGTAAATGTGTACTGCAGCTCGCCCAGGCTGCTTTTTATCATGGTGCCGTAATGGTCTTTTAATTCTATGCTTTTTATGCCGCTTAGAATGTCTGTGGCTGTTACCTTTATGGGTACGTCTTTGTTTACCCAGCCTATTACATGGCTTTCTGTCGCAGCTCCTGGTTTAAATTCTGTCGGCGTGTCTGTTCCGTCGTCTATGATGACGTCGCTGTTTTCTTTGTCTAACTGAACTGACTGCTTCTTTTCTGCGGTGTTTCCGGCTGCGTCTGTCGCCCTGATGATGTATTCTTCATTTGTTGGCTCGGTTATTGTGTATGCTGCTCCTGTTTTTCCTGAAGCTACAGATTTTCCTGAAGATGTAAGTATTTCGACCTTTTGTACTCCGCTTAGGGCGTCTGTGGCTGTTGCGGTTAGTCTTATGTCTTTGTTTGTCCAGCCTGATGAGCTTACTCCTGCGGTTATTACAGGAGGGGTTTTATCTATATAGGCTGCCTTTGTGGCTGTTGTTGCTTTATTTCCTGCTTTGTCTGTGGCTACTGCATAATAATAGATAATTCCCTCTGTACTTTGTGTGTATGATGCTGATGAGACTCCTGTTGCAAGTTCCTTGTTGCTGCTGTATATTTTTACGCTTGACATTCCGGAGCCTGTGTCTGTTGCCTCTGCTTTTATGACTGCGGAGCCGTTTGTCCATGATGAAGGGTTTATATATAAGCCTCCTGTTACTTTTTTACCACTTGTATCTTTTGTTATCCATTCCGGCGGGGTATTGTCCTTCCATTGGGCGGTAGCTGTTATATCTCCTTTGTAATCGCCGTTAAAGATATATGTGTCTGTATCACTTGCGGTACCTGAGGTACTGCTGAAATAGTATTTGTTTCCTGATGTATTTATTCCTCCTGTTCCACCACTGAAGCTCCAGCCGGTAAAGGTGTAGCCTTCTCTTGTTGGGGCATTTAATGAATAGTATGTTCCTTCAGTGGTTAGATTGCCTATATAGGTTTTTCTGCCATATACAAATTCTGTTGTAAAGGGTGATGTGATATAATTGCTGCCGTTTCTCATTTTTCCGCCGTTGGGATTTATGGTCATTGTGTATGTATTTTTTTCCCATTGGGCGGTGGCGGTTACATTTCCTTTGCAGTCTCCATTAAAAATGTATGTATTGGCAGTGCTTGCATATTTTGAGGTATCACTGAAATAGTATTTGTTTCCTGATGTGTTTATTCCTCCCGTTCCGCTGCTGAAACTCCATCCGGTAAAGGTGTAGCCTTCTCTTGTTGGTATGTTTGATGATTTATATGTACCATCGGAGTTTAAATTGCCTATATAGGTTTTTCTGCCGTGTATATAGCTTGTTGTAAATGATGATGTGGTATAATTACTGCCATTCCACATTTTACCGCCGTTGGGATTAATGGTTAGCGTGGATTTATCGGATTTTGAATGTATGGTTACTGTTCTTGTGTTTTCAAGGACTGTCCATGTTTCAGGATTATTAGACCATGCATCTGTTGCATTGTCGCTTACTTCCGTATAACCCATTGAATAGCCGTTGTTAAATTTAAATGCGGATTCCATTACGGCTCCTGTGACTCCTGTATATGTCTGTGAGACTCCGCCTGCCAGGCTGTATTCTGTTCCGTTCCAGGATACTGATTTGACTCCGCTGTCTCCTGCTTTAAATACTATGGCTCCTATTTTTACGGTTACGGTGTTTGATTCATAGCCTAAGCCTAATTCATCCACGAGCTTTATTCTTACTACGTCTCCCGGATTGAAGTCGCTGATGTTAAATACCTTGCCCGAGGCGGAAGATGTATTTTTTTTCCATGCTCCTCCGTTTACACTGTACATTACATTGTAGTCCAGGGACAGGCTGTTGTTGCCTATTACATAGCCTCCATTGAGCGTATAAAAATAATAATAATTAAAATGAAAATCCCATGATGCCGGATTGTATTCATCAGCAAAATTTATTGAAAAGGTTTTACCGTCAGAATGGGAAGAAATATTTGCTGATAATGCAGGTGAACTTTTCCATTCAAGTATTTTTTTCATGGCTGCTGTGTTTGTTATGGTATAAGTGCCGCTTAAGTCATTTCTTCTCTCATAGTTGTCTAAGGAATTTTTGGTAAATGTTCTTTGTCCTATGAGTTTGGCACTGTTATATTTCTTAGCCTTTATCCAAGAATTCTTATATTTTATATCTGTAATCAGAAACAATTCAAACGTAGTGTCTCCATTATTAAGTGCAACAGTATTTTCACTTATATAATCTTGGTCAAGTTTAAAACCGTCTGTCCTGAATGCAAGAGCTCCGTTTTCATTATTAGCCATTAAATTCATAAGACCGTGAACATAAGCGGAACTGCCTGCTCCATATATTTTTATGCCATATCCTAATACAATTAAAAGAGAAAAAATTAGGCATAAACTAATCATTCTTTTTTTGTACAATAAAATTCTTTTCATAATAAACATTCCTTTCTGCAAAGAATGTCTAACTCCTAATATTAATATTCAAGCATATAAAGACCATAGAAATCTATCTCTCCATATTCTATTTCATAATCATACTCCTGTCCTAATGAAGCCCAATAATCAGCTCTAGAAGCTTCTTCTACATTTATAGTTGATGGAATATTTTTATAAAAGCCAACGCCAATAGCTGATGTTGCCGCAGTATTTGTTTTCAATTTTTCAGCTGCAGCCTCAAATTCTTCCAAACTGCCATATCCATATGACTTAACTATATCTGTTGCATAATTATATTCCAGTTCCATTATTGAGCCGTCATAATCACTATAGCAATGCAATCCATAGTATCCTACAAATGTCACATAATAACCGTTTCCATTTGTATACTTGCGGGTTTGAAGATTATTTAAGTCATACAGTTTGTATGGACAAACATTTGCTTCTGATGGAGTATCAAAATTAATATTTATTTCATCACCAAGATATATTATATTGCTGCACTCCCTGTTTCCGCAACCGGCAAGCGTAGCAACCTCTGTTGTTCTTTCAGTTGCTGGTTCTTCCGGTGTCGGTGTTGGTGCTTCCGGTGACGGTACTTCTGCTGTTACCTTTATAGTAGGAGCTTCTGTCTGCTTCTCTGTTACTGGCTCTGTCTGAATATTAACATTAGTTGTTTCATTCTCTGCTATCTCTGTTGTAGGCTGCTCAGTAGTCTCTGTTTCTGCTACCTCTGTGCTGCCTTCCGTTGTTTCCTCCTCTGACAGTTCAGTATCCGGCTCTGTGGTATTCTGCTCATCTGCAGTATCTTTTTCTGCCTTTTTAACTGTTGTGGTAGCTGCTTCAGTCTTTGACGCACCCTTTCCGGCATCGTTGTTTTTACCGCAGCTTACTGCAATTACGATTATCAGAATTATTACAACTGCCAGTCCGGCTATTGCTCCTGTCATTATCTTCTTATTTTTTAACATTTCCTTTATATTTTCCATTTTGTTTTCCTCCTTGTATTTACTATCCATACATAAATCTTATCTTTTCTTATATTAATTATAAGCCTTTATGCTGCATTAGTCAATACTTATTTTGATTTTAATTCCTATTATTTATCAGGAGGAAAATTTATTCCTCACTCCCTTCTGTTCTAAAAATATTGTTTATACCCTCTATTTCCAAACCCTCGGCACGAGGGTTTTCTTTCTTTACACTGACATCTTCTTCCTGCATGCGCTTCTCCAGTTCTTCCTTGTGCTCTTTTACTAAACCGGCTATTGCATTTAAAGTTTTTTTATCGCATTTACAAGCATCACAAATTTCATTTATATCCAAAATAAATTGCTTTAACAGTTTTATATTAAACTTTTCCGTTTTTTCCTTTAATCTTCGCAATGCTTCATCCCTCTTTTTTTGCAGCTCTGCTATTCTTTTATTATAGTTCTCTGCCAGCTCCATTGCTTCACCTGACAGTTCCTCCTTCCTCGCTCTGCCCATATCTCCTCCTTCTCTCCCTCTATTCACTAATCCCGGACACCTTAATAAGCTGTATCCCGCCATTCTCCACCGCAGACGCAAAGGCTCCGTAATCAGACTTTTCCAGTATAAAATTAAATATTACACCCGTATTCATTCCGTCCTCTACCGTTATCTCCACGCCGCTTGTATCATAAACCCCTGACACATATACATTCTCAAGCACGGTGGCAAGCTCCTTGTCGGCCGCTTCCTCGCTGTAAACATAGCCTACTATGTCTACCCTGTCGCCGCCCCTCAAGGTGCCTGATACTGCCTTGGATATATTGTCAACCTTAAGGGACGCCTCTACCGGATTCTCATATGCCTTCAGTATATCCGAAGTTACATTCAGGATTTTATTTTTTGTAAGCTGTTCTTTTTTCTGCATGTCATAGGGTACCTGATACTCCTTTATGTCCTTCAGGGATTTTACGGCGTTGTCCTGGACTGCGTCCTCCGGAAGCTCCATTATTCCAAAGTATTCGGATTTGTTGCTGGCCGTTATGAATGTTCCGGCCGGAATTTCTTTTTTTGCAGCAACTACCGATACCTTTTCATACTTTGTAAGCAGCATGTATTCTGTTCCTATTACAATCAGAAATGCTGCTATTGCAATCATAAGGGCTATAACAAGCCCTTTTATTGTTCCTTTTTTCTTTTTTTCCTCCATTTACTATGTCCTCCTTTTACTTTGTTTCTGCTTTTATGTTGTTAAAAAAATATTATTTTAAAAATAATGAACACTATTATTGCCACAACAATCAGTTTAAAATGTTCAGCTAATGGCACTGACCCTTGTTCTTTTCTTAATTTTTTCTTATGGCTTTTTACTAATTTAAAATATTCTTTCATAAGCTGTTCTCCTTACTTTGTTTCTACCGCAAGCAGATTGTCTATATCCACATGCTTCTCCCCGGAGCCCATAAAGCCCTTTAAATCCATCTCAAGCCTTACGTATAAAGATGATGAGGTTATTACTTCCCCATTTTTGGCTGTTACGCTTCCTAAGCCGTTCTGATATGTATAACTGCTTGGTATACCATTGACATAGGTTATTACCGTTACATCATTTTTATTTACGTTGTATATTATGAAATCTCCTACATCTATTTTTTTGTAATATACCGGATTTAGTGCCTCCATATTGTCATTCAGCTTAAGATTAAGCTTTAAGGTTTCAATAAACGCACTGTAGGCTTTTTCCGGATGTAGCATGTATTCGCTTGTGGCGGTATAGGTGTCCATGTCAATGATAAGCGCTGCCAGGGATGAGGCTGTTATTCCGTCATCCATCTTGTCCCTTGCCATTTTGATATTCCTGTATTTTAAGGAATACATAAGGCAGATTACCACTACAATAAGGAACATAAGACAGATAAGCATGTTTCCTATTCCTTTTTCTTTTTTTCCGGATATTTTTTTCAATGTTTTTCTCATGCTTTTCCTCCTGCAATGCCCTACTGCTGTGACGTTGATGACAGGCTTTCGTCTATGTGTATGTCCTTATCCTGCCATATCCCGTTTTTTATGTCATTAAGCGAGACAACCCGCCTGCTTATATCGCCCTTTACATACAGGTACACGGTTTCTCCGTATTCCACTTCACTTAGTGTTGTGCCGGATATATCTATATTCGTCATGCCGGCTTCTTTAAGCTCATCCATAAGCCCTGACTCATCCTCCGGGGTTAAGTATCCCTCTGATTCCATTCTGATAATGTATTTACGCATTATCATGTTTACGTCGCTTTTGCTGTTCAGAATGCCTGTGGCTGATATGTTGCAGAGACAGATTAGTGTTATCGCCATTATGGATATTATGAGGGTAAACATTCCGCTTACTAAATTTGAAAAGCCGGCTTCCTTTAAACGATACGTTTTGTTCAAATCCCTCGTAACGAGGGATTTGATTTTTCTTAAAAGAGACATTTTTATCACGCCCTTTCTGCATTTCCGCTTAGAACGCCGCATCTGCCGCTCCGTCTACCTTGCCCATGACCTTATCGATAAATCCGGCTATTTTATCCCTGAAGATAATACATAATGCAACGACTATGACAACCAGAAATATCTGTACCACCAGCGCTGATATTCCCTTTTCCTTCCTGTCCTTTACCGTGCTTATTATTTCATACTTTTTTAATGATATTCTGTTGCATACTCCTGAAAACTTTTCCTTAATTTTTTCTCTCATTTTATTTTCCTCCTGATTTATAATGGTAGTGTCAATGACTACCGTTTTTGCATATGAATTTATAATTGGATTTCTGCAAGCATACTGCTGTTAAATGCTCCGTATACGGTCATTGCTATTATTCCTAAAAACAACAGCATCATTATTAAAAGCATTTTGCTGTCTACTGCATTTTCACGTTTCTGGTTTATGATGTCTTCCATGTTCTGCATCTGCTTGTTTATCTGTTCCAGCATGTCCCTCATACGCCCGGTCTGTACTGACTGGCTGATGATGCTGACAAATTCGTCTATGTTGTCATTTTTGAACTTTGTGGATAAGGCATCTAATGCCCTGCCTATATCCTTGTTCAGCATAAGTTCGCCTGATAAGCTCCTTAGCGCTGTTTTTAATCTTTTGCACTTTACTATCCTGTAGCTGTACATAAGGCTGTTTGTTATGAATATTCCTGCTGACTGCTGTATCCTTAATGAGTCGTACAGTATTTTCATGTCCTTGAATATCTTTTCGTTGTCCTCTTTGTTCAGCATTTTTATTACCATATCGGGAAATTTCCATCCGGCTGCTCCTACAAGCAGTATAACCGGCATGCCCACAACCTGTGAGCCTAAAAAGATAAAAAACACAACGGAGCATATCTTAAGTGTTAAAAGCTGCTTTACCCTGCTTATTCCAAGATTATAATCAGCTCCGTACCTTGATATGAAAAGCTCCCTGCCTTCTATGTACCTGTTCCACAGCCTGCCGGTTTTGCTTTTATTTTCCATAAGCGTAATAAGATGGTCCTGCCGTTCCTCGGTATTATCCTTTTTTCCAAACAGCAGTATAAGAAATACCAGCAGCGGAATTACCACTGATAACATGTTTTTTATCAGGTCAAATACTTCCATATGATACTCCTTTCTATGTCCTGGCTATTGTGATTATACTGAATATGCCATATATTATTACAAAGCCAAGATATATAAGAATATCCATTCCTATAACGCTGCCGGTCATGGCTGTTATAAGATTTACTCCTATTATATTGCTTACCATAAAGACAAGCATAATAAGCATTACCGTCATTGCAAGCATTCCCATCTTTGCCTTGTTTACAATGTTTTTAATGGCGTCCCTTGATTTTTTGTGCTTAATCATTATTTCCCTTGACTCGGTAATAATCACATGGTAATTGGCCTCGTGGAGGCTGCACAGCTCAAGGTTTTGCAGTATTTCACTAAACCTTTCATGTACAATCCTTGTTTCCAGCTTTCTGAAGGCGGCCGACATATCGCCGGTATATGATGCCTCCACATAACAGTCTTCTATGGCTGAACGCAAGGGCTCCTCTAGATATTTGTATACCTTTCCGAAGATTGTTATAAGGTTATCTTCTGACTGGTTATAGTTATCTACCATGTTTAAAAAGTGGATTATCTGCTCTTCAATGCGTTTGTGGTTGATTTCCGCAAGCACACGCACAAGCAGATAAGGAATAAAGAATACTGTTACTGCCGCCAGTATGCCGTATGACCATTCGGTTATTATTCCTGCAAGAAAGAATGATGCTGTTGCTGCCAATGCTGAAAAAAGGATAAGGTATTCCGTGCTTAAAAACGGTATATACTTCTTTATTCCGCTTTGGTTTAACGTTAAATCAAGGGTATAAAAAACACTGTTTTTTTCCTGGTTTCCCTCAAGGTTCCTCAGCTGCTCTTCTGCTGTTGTTCTTTTTTCCTCGGAGGCTTTGAGCCATCGCCGGAGCCTGTTTATAACATTGTTTTCGACAAGCGCTTTTACAAGGAAAAACATTGACGCATACAGGGCGGAAAACAGGATTATGTTTCCTATTACAAGCAGCATGTTTAAGTCAATTTTGTTTAAAAATTCTGCCATATACTTATACCTCCTGCCCTCTCTTATATATAGTCTTATATATAACGGCTCCTTTTTCGGCGTCAAAGCCCTGCGCTTCCTTGATTTCCATTACCTTGTAGTCTTTCATGAACACTACCGTTTCAAGGCTTTTTATTATTTTTCTTGTGAAATATAAATCATAGCCCGTATACCGCATAATGTAATCACAAAGTTTGTCAAGACCGTCCTCGCATGTTTCTCCGTGTCCTGTTGCCCAGCCGATGGAGCCGTTATAACAGGCGTTGGAAAAATATGCCGCCTCGCTGCCTTTTATCTCTCCTACAATAAAGTACTTATTACTGGTAAGAAGTCCGAATTTCGATTCGTCCTCCAAATCGTATTTTATTTTGCCCTCTCCTTTTTTGAGGACAACATGTAAAAACAGCAGCAATGAGTTGATGTCTGATGAGAACAGCTCCTCTGACTCCTGCATGCATATGCCCGGCTGTTTGTCCCTGTCTATAAGGTCTATAAGGGCGTTGAGCAGATGTGTTTTGCCGGAGCCTGTCTGCCCGGTTATGTACATTCCTTTTTTGTACCTTGACTGAAGGTATTCCCTTACATGCTTTGGCATCATTCCCATTTTTTCAAGGGTATCAAGGCTTCTCTTGGTCTTTGGATGCTTTCTTATGTGGATGAAGTATGTATCTGCGGAGTTTACATATCCTGTGGCTACGGCTATACGCAGCCTCCAGTCCGGATTGCTGTTCTTGTCGGTGACTAAGGACAATGCATTGACGTCGGCAAGATTGATTTGGTTCATTACAGCTATAGACTGCATGAATGTATTGTATTCTTCCTTTGAGTCGAATTTTATGCTGCTTATTTCCCAGGCTCCGGCAATATTTATGCCGATTACGTTATATGCCATTATTCTTATGTCTGATATGTGTTCGTCTGCTATTAATGACTCCAGTTTATAATACCCCCACAGTAAATCAGGGAGCTTTTTCATTACCTGATTTATCTGCTTTGCTGAAAGCTTTCTTGCCGTAAGTGCCTGCTTTGCTGAAAGAAGTACCTTTGCCTTTGCTGCCTCTGACCTTTCTGTGCCGTTATTGACTGTCATCAGGTCGTTTTTCAGGCTTGGGAGGTTTAGGAGATATTCTATGGTTTCTTCCATGACTTTTTTATCATCTTCACTGCCGACTGCTTCTATGGCTTCGCTGTTTGTTTCTGCAGCATTGTTTACAGTTCTTTTCTGAGTTTTCTGGGGAAACAGGTTTTGTATTCCCATTTGATTTTTTTCCTCCTTTCCGTTTTTCGTTTTGTATGAATTGAATTGTACGTACCCTCTGCCCTCCCTTCTGTGTTTTTCATAGCGTTTTTTGCTATGTTGAATATGTTAGCTGTTTTTGTTTTGCAAAGTGGTCTATATGTGAGTATTTTTTATTTTTTTGTTATTATGAAAAAATATGCCACACTGCCGCCACAATGCTAATGCAATGCCTGCCACCTGCCCCTGCTCACCGCCACCTACAATATTGTTTCGTTTTCCTCCTCGTATTATAAAGTAGTAGTTTTTATAGTCCCTCTCCAAGGACTGTATG
>ERZ777305.833-NODE-833-length-45362-cov-50.200234_pt1 | contig 45362 bp, 32 predicted proteins | sample MGYA00374965_ERZ777305 | MGnify/ENA primary metagenome ERZ777305 (study PRJEB29328, sample SAMD00013331) | mouse gut metagenome | study: EMG produced TPA metagenomics assembly of the Metagenome analysis of fecal microbiota from mouse which was promoted...
ACGGCACACAGAAGAAAGCCAACCTGACGGGCGCCGTGGCCACCGTCGACGTGGCGCGCGTCATGGACAGCCGCCCCGTGCAGGATGTCACCCGCGCCCTCCAGGGTGCGATACCCGGTCTCACCATCACCACCAACAATGGCGACTTCAGTGCCGCTCCTTCCATTAAAATCCGTGGCACAGGCACGCTGTCGAACGGCGCTACATCTTCGCCCCTCATCGTTGTGGACGGAGTGCCCGTCGACGACATGTCCAACCTCAACCCCGAGGACATCGCCGACATCAGCGTGCTCAAGGACGCAGCATCCGCTGCCGTCTACGGCACACGCGCCGCGTTCGGCGTGATTCTCATCACCACCAAGGGCGGTGAAAGCAAGGACCATGTCTCCGTGAAGTATGTCAACAACTTCGCATGGAGCAATGCCTCGTATTATCCCGATTTCGCAAACACCGTCACCGACCTCGAAACAGCTCTGCAGGCTTATGCTCGCGGTGCCAACAAACCGTCTTCGGAAGTATTCGGCATGAACTATTGGGATGTGCTTCCCTATGCCCGCGCATGGCAGAAGCAGCACGGCGGCAAGCAGTACACGAGCGCTGTCGAGCTCAAGCCCTTCGAAAGCTGGGACAACGTGGGCGACTATGCCATCCTGCCGAACGGGCAGTGGGTGCGCTATGCCGACTGGAACACCGGAAAGACCCTTTTGCGTACTGCTCCCTCGCAGAAACACAACATCAGTCTGGAAGGTTCGTCGGGCAAAACAGCCTATCGCATCAGCTACGGCTATGACGCGAGAGAAGGCCTTATGCGTTACAACCCCGAAAAACTCTCCCGCCACATGGTGAACGCTTCGGTGCAGACCGAAATATTCTCGTGGCTGAAAGCCGGCGGACGTATGTCTTATTTCAACCGTTCGTTCAAGGAGCCTAACGTGAGCCGCAACTCCTACCAGTACATGTGGCGCTTCCCGTCGTTCTTCGAAACCTACGGCTACAGGAAAGACGATGCAGGCACCGTCCACTATTTCCGCAATGAGATGGGCATACGCGACGGCTCGCATATGGATGAGAAAAGGGTAAACCAGACCCGACTCCAGGGCTGGCTGCAGGCACAGATCATCAAAGGCCTCACCCTGCAGGCCGACTTCACCTACGAGGTGCGCAACATGAGCTACGATTCGGCCTACACTCCTGCCACCATGTGGGACAACTGGACTACCGCGCCGTTCACGCTCTACACAGCGCCGAGTCAGTCGGCTACGACTTCGACGCGTGAGGCTTACCGCAACGACCTGTACACCATCAATGTGTTCGCGACGTACGACAAGACATTCGCGAAAGACCACAACCTGAAAGTGATGGTGGGCGGCACTGCCGAACGCGAGCTCTACGACAAGTTCTATGTGCGCCGCTCCGGCCTCCTCGACAATTCGCTGCCTAACTTCAACCTCACCGACGGCACCACATACATCACTTCCGCCGACAAGACAAACCGCGCCACAGCCGGCTTCTTCGGCCGTGTGAACTACGACTACAAAGGCATATACCTGTTCGAGGCCAACGGCCGCTACGACGGTTCGAGCCGCTTCCCTGTCGCCGACCAGTGGGCTTTCTTCCCCTCGTTCTCCGCAGGCTACCGCTTCTCTGAAGAAGCCTATTTCGAACCCCTCAAGGCATGGTGGAGCAACGGTAAGATTCGTGCCAGCTACGGCCATATAGGCAACGAGGCCGTGGGCAACGACATGTTCATCTCCACAATTTCGCCCATCAAGGCATCCGATGTGCACTGGCTCCAGAGCGGTGTGAAAATCAGCGAGGCCGGAATGCCCACTCTCGTGTCTCCCACTCTTACATGGGAACGCGTCATCACCACCGACGTCGGTATCGACCTCGGCTTCTTCAACAACGCGCTCAACGTGGGCTTCGACTGGTATCAGCGTGAAACCAAGGACATGCTCGCCCCCGGCGAAGTGCTGCCTTCGGTCCTCGGCTCCAGCGCTCCTTACACCAATGCAGGTTCGCTCCGCACGCGCGGCTGGGAATTCTCCATCGGCTGGAACCACTCTTTCGGCGACGCCGACGTGTACGCCAACTTCAACATTGCCGACGCACGCACCAAAGTGACCGCGTGGAACAATCCCAACGGACTCCTCTACACATTCAGTCCCGACCCCGATGCCAAGAACTACACCGCCGGGCAGTATTACGGCGACATCTGGGGCTTCGAAACCGACCGCTATTTTGAGGAAAGCGACTTCACAGGCCGCAATCCCGACGGCTCGTGGAACTATGCACAGGGCGTGGCCGACCAGAGCGGTCTCGAGAACCTCAACGGCTTCCACTATGGCCCCGGCGACGTGAAGTACAAGGACCTTAACGGCGACGGCAAAATCGACGGCGGCAAAGGCACCATCGACGATCACGGCGACCTCAAGGTGATAGGCAACGCGCTTCCGCGCTACGAGTACAGCTTCCGCCTCGGCGGCGCATGGAAAGGTTTCGACCTCGACCTGTTCTTCCAGGGCGTGGGTAAGCGCAACTATTGGGCCACCGGCTCGCTGATGATTCCTATGGCTGCGTCGAACCTCGGCACATTCGAGCACCAGCAGTCCTACAACCGCTATGTGCTGGATGTAGATGAAGATGCCCACACCTATAACATCATAGGCTACGAAGTGGATCAGAGCAACATGTATCCCAACATGGTTAACGGTTCCGGTGCTGCCAACGGCACAATCGGCAACATCGGCCGCGGCACCGCCAACTTCTACCCCCAGAGCCGCTACCTGCTCAACATGGCCTATCTGCGCCTGAAATCATTGACGTTCGGCTACACGCTTCCTGCCGAAATTACTCAGAAAGCACTCATACAGCGTGCCCGCATCTATTTCTCGGCCGACAATCTCGCCGACCTCTACAACGGCGTGCGCAAATACCGCATGGACCCCGAAGTCACCCGCGGCTACAGCTCCGTGACCAACGACGGCTACGGCGGCTTCGGACGCACGGTGCCCATGATGCGCACATACTCTTTCGGTCTTCAGGTAACATTCTAAACCGGCAATCTCAAACATGCAAACAATGAAAAGAATATATATAATGAGCGCTGTCGCCATAGTCGCCGCTTCTCTTTCGAGCTGTGACGACTTCCTCAACGACAACCGCTACCCGCAGTCCGTACAGACTTCGAACGTCGAGTACTGGAGCAATCCCAGCAACGTACAGGGGCAGTGCAACTATTTCTATGAATTATTCTCAGGCTATGGCAACAGCTCAGGCGCCGGTGAATTCTACTTCCCCGGTCTGAACGACAACCAGACCTCCGGAAGCGGCGGCAACCAGCTCGCCCCGTGGAAGAACATCAATGTGCCCACATCGTCCAAAAGCTGGGACGACCCCTATGCCTATATCCGCCGCGCCAACCTGATTATCGAAGGCGTGGCAGGCAGCACGCTCACCGATGCCGAGAAGGAAAACTTCACGGCCATAGCACGCCTGATACGCGGCTTCCAGTACTACCAGCTGGTGCGCTGCTACGGCGACGTGCCTCTGGTGACAAAGGCTCTCGACCCGGCTGTTGAGGAAGACCGCAAGGAACTCTTCGGACCCCGCACACCGCGCAACCAGGTCATGGACTACGCTTTCGAGGACCTTGACTTCGCAGTCAAGCACATAGCCGCGCAGAAAAGCAAGAATGCTTTCAGCCGCGACCTTGCCGCCGCCATGATGTCGGAAGCATGCCTCTACGAAGGCTCCATTGCCCGTTATCACCAGAGCGACGCCGCCCGCGCCGAGAAGTATTTCAACGCAGTGGTGAACTGTGCCGGCCCGCTCGTGGACGCCTATCCCGTAGGCGACAACTACCAGGCTACGTACAACTCTTTCCGTGGTGCGCTCAGCGCCAACGCAGAGGTCATTTTCATGAAAGAGTATGAAAAGGACGTGTTCATGCACGCTACCGTGGACTACACCAGCTCGTCGACACCCATCAGCGGCATCACCAAGGACGCGTTCGACGCCTACCTGTTCAAAGACGGCAAGCCTAAAGACCTTACCTCCGAGGACACTTCCGACGCAGGCGTGCTTGCCGCCGACGGCACCATCGACATAAGCGCTCTCCTTGCAGTGCGCGACGGACGCCTTTCGCAGACCATCGACGACCGCGTGTATTTCACCGACCACCCCTACAAGCGCCCCAACTCCATGCCCATGACTTCGGTCACCGGCTACGGCGTCAAGAAGTTCGTGAATCCTGAAATGGACTACACCTACACCACCACGATATGGAACTATACCTGCGCTCCCCTCTATTGGGGCGCCCTCGTGGCTCTTGACTATGCCGAGGCCAAGGCCGAACTCGGCACCCTTTCCGACGGCGACCTCAACAAAACCATTAACAAGATGTTTGCCCGCGCCGGACTGCCCGATGCCACGGTGGACGGTCTGAAATCGATGAACGACCCCGCCAACAACATGGGTGTTTCGAGCCTGCTGTGGGAAATCCGCCGCTGCCGCCGCTGCGAGCTCATCTACGACAAGGACCTGCGCTACTGGGACCTCGTGCGCTGGCACAAGCTCGACCTGCTCGACTCGCAGTCTCATCCCGAAATTTATCTCGGAGCCAACGTCACGGCACTTCCCGAAAGCGAGCGTCCGGCCAACGTGAACGGCTATATGGATGCCTCGGGCGGTCAGATACGCAAGTTCGCAGAGCGTGAATACCTCTTCCCGATTCCTTCCGGTCAGATAGGCCTTAACAACGCTCTTGTGCAACAGGAACTTTGGAAATAAGATTTTATTAATAAAAAAGGGGCCGCCATCGTGACGGCCCCTTTTTTACATCTGCTAATGAAATACTCGATATTATCAATTATTGCGGCGGCACTGACATCGGTAGCCGCAAGCGGCGCGGTAGTCAGCGGCGTTGTCAAGGACAGTTCGGGCGCTCCTTTGGCCGGTGTGCCGGTGTCGGACGGCTTCCGCGTGGTGCAGACAGACGCGTCGGGGCATTACCGCATCGAAACCGACAAGGCCGCCGGGCTGGTGTTTGTCAGCACGCCTTCGGGCTATGCGCCCTCTGCCGCCAATGTCAACCTGCCTTTGTTCTGGAGGCTTGTCACGAGTCCGTCCGACGAGGACGAGACTGCGGATTTCGTGCTCGACAAAGTGGACGATTCGCGTTTTGCGTTCATAGCCTTTGCCGACAATCAGATAAGCAACCGCTCCGGCGAGGTGGCGTGCTTCAACTCCACCACCGTGCCGGACATCAATGCCACGCTTGACTCCTTGCGTGCCGGCGGCTACGCGCCTTTCATGATAGCTCTCGGCGACCAGGCCCATGACTGCTACTGGAAGTCCAACCGCTACGGCCTTCAGGAGGCGTATTCCGACCTGCGCAAGCTCAACGCGCCGCTCTACAGCGTGATGGGCAACCACGACAACGACAACACCGCGATGAACGATTTCGACGCTGCCGCCGAATGGAGGCGGAATCTCGGGCCGAACTATTATTCGTTCAACAAGGGAGGAGTTCATTTCGTGGTGCTCGACAATATAGAAATAGTGGACGGCAGTCCGCAGTTGAGCGACGACGGCGAGTGTGTGTACAAAAACAGGCTCACACCCGGCCAGCTCGAGTGGCTACGGCAGGACCTGGCGCTGGTGGCCGATAAAAACCTCCCGCTCGTCGTGGCGATGCATGCGCCTCTGTATTATTTCCCGGGAGGAGCGAAGACCTATTATCTGGAGAACGCGCAGGAACTCATAGACGCGCTCGACGGCTTCAGGGATGTGCGGGTGCTGTCGGGCCACACGCATGTCAGCTACGCGTCGCAATCGGCCGACGGCAGGATTTATGAGAACAACTACGGGGCGGTGTGCGGTTCGTGGTGGCTTAACGCACGCGTCGACCTCGGCAACGACAACAATATCTGCCGCGACGGCACTCCCTCGGGCTATGCCGTGTGGAAATGGACCGACGGCGAGTTCTCGGATTATTATAAATCGACCGGCCTGCCTGCCGATGTGCAGTTCCGCGCCTACGACATGAACATGGTGGAACTGGACGGTGCCGAAGTGGCGCCTGAATATGCCGCCGGGCGCGAGAAAACGAATGAAGTGATGGTGAACGTGTGGGGCTACGGCCCGGGATGGAGCGTAGAAATGTTTGAGAACGGAAAAGCATTATCCGTCGAACGACAACGCGCCAGAGACCCGCTGTTCCTGCTTTCGTGCCCCATACCTTACATGGCTGCCGGAAATAAGCTTATCGGAACTGTAAGACCCGTGTATACCATGCATCTTTTCACGGCAAAGGCATCCGCAGCCGATACGCCGGTGGAAATCCGTGTCGCCGACCGCTGCGGCAACGTGTACTCCTCCGTAGTCAAGCGTCCGCAACCCATGTCTTTAAGCATGCATTAGACCCGCACGGATTCAAAGGGTACAAAAGGCATAAGAGTTTTGCTTGGATAGTATAGATACAGAAGGACAAAAGGTACAGAAGCAACAAAAGTTTTTTTATTTTTGGAGACATAAAATCTAATAAGACCTTTTGTCGCTTCTGTCCTTTTGTACCCTCTGCCCCAACAAAGCTATCACAACAAAAAAAATGTCTTTTGAGGAGATAAAGATACAAAAGGACAAAAGTGACATAAGTAACAAAAGTTTTTTTATTTTTGGAGACATAAAATCTAATAATACCTTTTGTCGCTTCTGTCCTTCTGTACCCCCTGCCCCAACAAAGCTATCACAACAAAAAAATGTCTTTTGAGGAGATAAAGATACAAAAGGACAAAAGTGACATAAGTAACAAAAGTTTTTTATTTTTTGGAGACATAATATCAAATAAAACCTTCTGTTTCTTATGTCACTTTTGTCCTTTTGTATCCCTTTTCCCAACAAAGCTACCCCCAACAAAGCCATCACAACAAAGCCATCACAACAAAGCCATCACAACAAAAAAACTTTTGTCACTTCTGTAACTTCTGTCCTTTTGTACCCCCCCCCACCTACAAAAAAAACATCGCCCACCGGAAGACCCGGCGGGCGATGATGCTCTATGATGCGTAGCCGCTTATTTCACAAGCTCTTTGCTCACCTGCGCGCCACGGCGCACGATGTAGATGTTGCCTGCTTCGGGAGACGCCACGCGGATGCCTTGCAGGTTGAAGTACTCGGCAGCGGATTCCGACATGTCGGCCTCGATGTCGTCAATGCCCGCAGAGCCGCCGGCCACCTTGAAACTTATCTTGCCGTCGGCGGTTTCTTTTATGTCGGTGATGGGGAGGTCGATGGCCTTTCCGGCCCACGATTTGAGCGCCGGTGTGGTGGATGATGTGAAGTTTGTCACGTTTTTGGAGCCAGGGAAGGTGTAGGACCTCATGGCGGAGTTGATGCCGTTGTTGGCCGTGCCGCCGGCTTCCACAATGTCTACATACTGGTGGGAACGGTTGATGTTCACCTTATTGTTCTGCCATACACGGCTGTTATAGTCGATATGCCATATAAGCATCCCTGTGCCGGGAACATAGGCGTCCCATCCTTTTTTCTGCCGGTTTTCCAGCAGGAAAAATTCCGTGTCCTTTTCTGTGGGGATAAGGCAGGATTCATTGCTGTCGAGGATATGCTCCAGCACTATGTCGGCCGGGCCGTCGAGCACGCGGGGCTCGTTCCATCCCAAGGCGTTGCGCTCGAACGCGCTGTACGCTGCCGGCGTGCGGCTGTTGTTGTTGTAGTTGCCCATGTCGAGCACGCTCCATGCTCCGGGCGTCACATATTCGGCATTCTCGTAATCGACGTCGTAGAGGTCGGGCAGACCCATCACGTGCGAGAACTCGTGGACGAACGTGCCTATGCCGTCGGGTTTGGCGCCGTCCCACTCGTTGGAGCACGCATAGTAGTCGAACATCACGCCGTCGGCCTGGCATATTCTGCCGGCGCCCCAATATATATTATATGAGTGGGGCCATACGGAGTTGGTGCCTCCGCCGTCGGCTTCGCCTCGTCCGGCGTAGAACACGTACACGTTGTCGACGAATCCGTCGCCGTCGGTGTCGTACTGCGAGAAATCCACTTCGTCGTCAAGCAGTTCCACGGCGTGTATAATCATTTCTTCCGGAGCCTTGTCTTCGTCGTTGGAGTTATTGCCTCCGTAGTAGCTGCGGTTGTTGGGGAGGTCGACGGGGCCGTAGCAGTCGAACTGCGGACGGAACTGGCCGTCGGAGTTGTCGAAAAAGTAGTCGTAGGCCGAGCCGGTGGCTCCGTATTCGCTGAAGCCCTGCTTCATGAGCATGTCGCTGAAGTAGGCGGAAGGGTTGGGAGTCTGGAATTTCACATCCTTGTAGTTTACCAGTATCACAAGGGCTTTGACGTCGCCTTTCACAGGAAAACTCGAATCGAACAGCCCGATGCCGTTCTGCGCGATGGCTCTGCGGCGCTGGCTTTTCTTTTTGGGAGAAAGCATGGCGGCGCGTGTGGCGCGTGGAGTGAGAGTGGATATGACTTCGTGTTCGTCTGCAGAACGGAGGCGCGCATCGGCCGATGCGCGCACGCCTGACGCCCGTAGTCGTCCGGCGTTGTCGTCGTAGAGGGCATATTGCATGAATCCGTCGGCGCCGGTGGTGAGGGGTAGGGAGTCGACGGTGAGATAGATGTGGCGGAATTCGTCGCCCATGAGCAGAACGGGCATTTCTGTGCCGTCGGGCTGCGTCACGGACAATACGCCGCGCTTGGCCGGTACGGCCGCCGCCGCCAGAGTCACGGTGGCGGCAAGCAGAGTGATGATTGGTTTTTTCATTCTTGAATAGCGGTTTTATGTGGCTGGTTTCGACAGCGGCCGTAAAAATAGCTATTTTCCCCGAAACGTGGCAAATCTTGCCATGTTTTTTGTCTTTTTTTGTGTGCAGGCGGCTTTTTGTGAGTAACTTTGTGCCGCAATGGAGCATAAGAAACGCATCGAATGGATTGACCTTATGAAAGGCTTCTGCATCATTCTTGTAGTGATGCACAATGGCGGAGCGCTTAATGAGTTGGAGCATATTGATTTTTTCCGCACGCTTGTGAATGTCGCTCTCATGCCGTTGTATTTTCTTCTTTCAGGTCTTTTTTTCAGGAGCTATGGTAGTTTTCCGGCATTCGTCGCCCGGAAATTCCGCCTGCTGGTGGTGCCGATTATCGTGTTCGGGCCGCTCGGCGGCATGTTGCTCGACTGCGTGCCATGGACGGAATGGTCGCTCAGCCGCCTGTGCGACCCGGCGCGTTGGGTAGTATACTGGAGCTCGTTCGTGAATATTCCTCTGTGGTTTCTCCGGGCTTTGTTTGTCGGGTCATTGATAATGTACGGCCTGCGCGCCATGCTGACGCATGGCGCGGCTATAGCAGCGCTTATAGTTTTGGCCGCTTCGCTTGGGGTGTACTGGTTTTCGGCCTGCATTCCGCAACTCGGCGAGGTGGAGCGCAAGATGGTGATGCGTTGCGGCCTGTTTCAGGCGTCGGCCATGCTGCCCTTCCTTTTTGCGGGCTGTGCGATAGGGCGTTGTGGCATTGCCGGCTTGCAGCGCAGTCCGCACAACATGCGCATGGCTGCCGTAGCATGCGTTGCTGGGGCTGTGGTGTGCGCTTTGATGCCTTCAGGCAAGGTGTCGTGGTGTATGCTTGTGTTCGAACTTTATCCGCTTTCCATTCTGGCGGGATTCGTTGCTGCCGCAGCCGTGGTGTGGGGCATATCGTTCTTACTTGACAGGCTGCCTTACGTGTCGTATCTCGGACGTTATTCCATAGTGGTGCTTGTCACGCATTTTCCGCTGATATATGCACTCCGTGCTTCGTCAGGCATGGGGGCGCTGGCGGCATCGCTGACGGTACTGGCCGTGATGCCGGCCGTGGTATGGGCATGTGTCCGCTACATCCCTTGGGCATGCGGCCTGCCGTCGCGTCCGGCCACGCCGTCTGTAGCCGACGTATTGAAATAAGCTGTTTCAAAGAAAGCATGCGGGCTAAATTTATCGCATGCTATAGCATAATTGCCGAATAGTTTTTGTAATTTTGCGGCGATTATGCACTTAATGCGACGCTTTACCATAGGCTTTTTGGCAGCTCTTGTGGCCGGTCCGGCTGTGGCGGTGTATGCCGTTCCGGGGACCGACACGGACGGGTTGCAGCCTGTCGCGGCCATGACGCGCGACAGTGTGGCCGCGTCGTCGGCAGGCGCCGACAGCTTGCGCGGCCGTCCGGTGGACTCATCCATGATAGTGCGTACGCCGCTGCCGGAGCTGCCGGAGCCTGCGGCGTCGCGCATCGTGCGCAAGAAAGTGGATTTGGACGCCCCGGTGGTGTTTTCATCGGCCGATTCCATGATTATCCTGCGGCGGGATTCGGCATTCATGTACGGCAACAGCTCGGTGACCTATGGCGACATAAAGCTCGATGCGGAGCAGATAGAGATGAATCTCGGCGACAACACGGTGTATGCCGTGGGGCGAGCCGACAGCGTCGGCGAAGTCAAGGGTACGCCGGTGTTCCACGAAGGGGGGTCCGACTACGAGGCCAAGACGATGCGCTACAACTTCAAGACCTCGAAAGGCATAATCACCAATGTGGTGACGCAGCAGGGCGAAGGCTATCTGACAGGCGGACTCACTAAAAAAGACGTGGACGACAGCTACTACATAAAAGACGGACGCTACACCACCTGCGACAACCATGACGACCCGCATTTTTACATGCAGCTCACCAAGGCCAAGGTGCGTCCGGGCAAGAACGTGATCACCGGTCCTGCCTATATGGTGCTCGCCGGGCTTCCGCTTCCGCTCGCGGTGCCGTTCGGCTACTTCCCGTTCAGCGACAAATATGCGTCGGGCGTGATAGTGCCCACTTTCGGCGACGACTACAACCGCGGCTTTTATCTGCGCGACGGCGGCTATTATTTCGCCATCAGCGACAATATAGACCTTGCCCTTACGGGCGAAATATACACCAAAGGCTCGTGGGGACTCAGCGCGCGCAGCACCTATGCCAAGCGCTACAAGTACAACGGCAATTTCAACATCTCCTATCTGCTTACGAAAAACGGCGAGAAAGGGTCGCCCGACTACAGCCTGCAGAAGAACTTCCAGGTGTTGTGGAGCCACTCGCAGGACTCGAAGGCCAACCCGAACATGAGCCTTTCGGCGTCGGTCAACTTCACCACCAGCGGCTACTCGCGCAACGACCTCAACAGCTACTATTCCAACTCCTTCACGGAAAGCACAAAGAGCTCCACGGTCAACATGACTTACCGCTTTCCGCAGTCGAAGTGGAGCGTGTCGGCCACGATGAACGTGGCGCAGCGCACGCAGGACTCGACGCTCACCGTGGGCTTCCCGAACCTTACCATCACGATGGCGCAGACGCAGCCGTTCAAGCGCAAGCGTGCGGCGGGCGCCGAGCGGTGGTATGAGAAAATCAAGCTCAGCTACAACGGCCAGTTCCAGAACTCGCTTACGGCAAAACAGGACCAGTTTTTCAAAAAAAGCCTTATAAAAGACTGGCGTAACGGCATGAACCACCGCGTGCCGATTTCGGCCACGTTCAATATGTTCAATTATCTCAACATCACTCCCAGCATCGACCTGCAGGACCGCATGTACACCCGCAAGGTGCGCCGCCAGTGGGACCCTGTGGCGGGGATGGAGATATGCGACACCACCTACAGCCTCTATAACGTGTGGGACATGCGCGCCAGCGTGTCGCTCGACACCAAACTCTATGGTTTCTTCCAGCCGCTCGGCTTCCTTGGCAAGAAGGTGAAGATGATACGCCATGTGTTCACTCCGTCGGTGTCGTTCTCGGCCGCGCCGGACTATGGCGCGCCGTTTTTCGGCTACTACGGGCAGTATGAATACGCCGACCCTAAAACGGGCGAACAGCGCACGCGCCGCTACTCGATGTTCCCTAACGCCCTGTTCGGCGTGCCCTCCGAGGGCAAGCAGGGCACGGTGAGCTTCAACCTCGCCAACAACCTCGAAATGAAGGTGAAAAGCAGCAACGACTCCATCGGGGAGAAAAAAATATCCCTGATAGAGAATCTGAGCATATCGCAGAGCTATAACATGGCTGCCGATTCCTTGCGGTGGAGCGACATAAACGCGTCGATTCTGCTGCGCCTCACCAAGGGCTTCAACCTCAACCTCAACACTACGTGGGACGTGTACACCTACGCCCTCAACGATGCCGGAGCGCCGGTGCGTGTCAACAAACTTCGCATAGCTTCCGGCAAGGGGTTGGGGCGTCTGCGCAACACCGGCACGTCGTTCAGCTACACGTTCAACAACGACACGTTTAAAAAGAAAAAAGACAAAAAGAAGGACAATAACAGCAGCGACGACGAGGGCGACGGCTTTGACGAGACTTCCGACGACCGCCGCGGAGGCCACAACCACGACGACGGGCAGGAACTCGAAATGGGCAACGACGGCTATGCCAAATGGGAAGTGCCGTGGAGCCTCACGCTGAATTACTCCGTGAACTATTCCTATGGAGCCTTCAACAAGCAGAAGATGGAGTATGACGGCCGCATCACGCAGAACCTTAGTTTCTCGGGCAGCATACGTCCTACGCAGAACTGGAATTTCTCGTTTTCGGCGTCGTACAACTTCGACACGGGCAGGCTTGCCTACATGAACTGCAACATATCACGCGACCTGCACTGTTTCCAGATGTCGGCCAGTTTCGTGCCTGTGGGTCCGTACAAAAGCTATAATTTCCACGTGGCGGTGAAAAGCTCGCTGCTGAGCGACCTTAAATACGACAAACGTTCGTCTACATCGAACGGCATAACGTGGTATTGACGCTACGTGTTTTGCGTAATCTTTAACGGAATAGTTGTTGCACGTGGAACATTCGGCACGGCCTGTCAGCGCCGTGAGTCGAGTGCCTGCTGCAGCAGCACGAGTCGTTCGCGGATGCGCCGCAGCCGGTCGATGGCGTCGAAACGCCGGCTCACACCTTCGCGGTTTCTGAGCAGTTCGGCTATGGCGGCGTCGATTTTCAGTCCGCGTTCTTTCACAAGATAATGAACCATGCGCACGGCCTCCACGTCGGCCGGCGTGTAGAACCGCGTTCCGCCTGCGTTGCGCCGTGGCTTGATTACGCCCCGGAAGCGGCTCTCCCAAAAGCGCAGTGTCGACTGCGGCACGCCCACGATGGCTGCCACTTCGGCTATGCGGTAGTATTTCTTGTCGAGGTTTTCCATATGCAGGGCGGTCAGTCCATCACATGGCCGGCGTTCTCGGCCAGGCGTATCATTTCGTCGTACTGCTCGGGTGTGAGGTCGTAGAAATAATAGTGCACGGGATTCTGCGGCACGCCGTGGAGCCGCACTTCGTAGTGCAGATGCGAGCCGGTGCTCTTGCCGGTGTTGCCCACGTGGCCTATGAGGTCGCCGCGGCGCACGGTCTGTCCGGGACGCACGAGCATTTTGCTGAGATGGGCGTAGCGTGTCATATAGTTGTAGCCGTGATCAATCTCTATCAGGTTGCCGTAGCCGCTGTTCCAGTCGGCGGAGCGCACGCGGCCGTCGCCTGTGGCGTACACCGGTGTGCCGGTGGGAGCCGAAAAGTCCATGCCTTCGTGGAACTTGCCCGTGCCGTAGACTGGGTCGCGGCGGTAGCCGTAGCCCGAAGCCATGGCGCGCAGGCTTTTCTGGCTTATGGGCTGTATGGCCGGGATGTGGGTGCTGCGGTCGCGCTGCATGGCAGCCTGTTCGCGCAGGAAGTCGAACGAGCGCGACTGTGTAGCCACCATCTGCTCCAGCAGGTCGATTTTGTCGGAGAGTTCGCGCGTGAGTTCCACGTCGGCCAGCGAGTCGGCGCGCTCGTAGTTGCGGCGGCGTTCGAGCCCGGCATAGCGGCGGGCAGCCCCGAGCGGCTCGGCCTGCATCATCACGCGGTAGAAATTGTCGTCGCGCGCGGCGATGTCGCCTATCACGGCAATGGCTTCGTCGGCTCGCCGGCCGAGTTCGTCTACGCTGAGCTGCAGGCGCTCGTTTTCGGCGCGCAGCACGCGCTCCTTGGGGAAGTCGAATGCGATGTAAAGCGCTGTCACCGCCCCGACGGCCACGGCCGCGCCTACCGCACCATGGCGCAGGGACGACGCAATGCGCTGCCACGCGCCGGGATAGACACGCTCGTACTGCCCCGTGGCGGGGTTCATGCGGTAGAATGCTTTTTGGCTCATTGACTTGGTTTTCGCTTGCAAAAGTACGAAATATGCCGTAATTTTGCAGTCTGAAAACAAGAAAATACACAATAATAATTATACTATAGCACCACAACATGCTTACCGCTAAAGAAATACGCGAATCTTTCAAGGAATTTTTCCGTTCCAAAGGCCATCACATCGTGCCATCCGCGCCCATGGTAATCAAAGACGACCCCACGCTGATGTTTACCAACGCGGGCATGAACCAGTTCAAGGACATCATCCTTGGCGCTGTGGCTCCAAAATATCCGCGTGTTGCCGACTCGCAGAAGTGTCTGCGCGTCAGCGGCAAGCACAACGACCTCGAGGAGGTGGGCATGGACACCTACCACCACACCATGTTCGAGATGCTCGGCAACTGGAGCTTCGGCGACTATTTCAAGCGCGAGGCCATAGACTGGGCGTGGGAATACCTTGTGGATGTGCTCGGCCTCGACCCGGCAAGGCTTTATGCCACGGTGTTCGAAGGCTCTGCCGAGGAGGGTCTGTCGCGCGATGACGAAGCTGCCGAAATATGGCTCAAGCACCTGCCTGAATCGCACATCATCAACGGCAACAAACACGACAACTTCTGGGAAATGGGCGACACGGGTCCGTGCGGTCCGTGCTCGGAAATCCACATCGACCTGCGTCCCGAGGCGGAACGCGAGGCTGTGGACGGCGCGTCGCTCGTGAACAAGGACAACCCCCTTGTCATCGAGATATGGAACCTCGTGTTCATGCAGTACAACCGCAAGGCCGACGGCAGCCTTGAACCGCTGCCTGCAAAGGTGATAGACACCGGCATGGGCTTCGAGCGCCTGTGCATGGCGTTGCAGGGCAAGCAGTCGAACTACGACACCGACGTGTTCACTCCCCTGATTTCGCGCATCGCAGCCTTCAGCGGCAAGCGTTATGGCGACGACCGCCGCACCGATGTGGCAATGCGCGTGATAGCCGACCATGTGCGCACGATAGCATTTTCCATCGCCGACTCGCAGCTGCCCGGCAATGCCAAGGCGGGTTATGTGATACGTCGCATCCTGCGCCGCGCGGTGCGTTATGCCTACACGTTTCTGGAGCAGAAACAGGCGTTCATGTACCGTCTCGTCGACACTCTCGTGGAGAGCATGGGCGAAGCATATCCCGAGATAGCATCGCAGCGCGACCTCATAATGAAAGTGATCAAGGAGGAGGAAGACGCCTTCCTTCGCACGCTCGAGAACGGCATACGCCTGCTCGACGATGCCATTGCGGCAGCGCGCGCCGAAGGCCGCACGCGGATTGCCGGCAAGCAGGCATTCGTGCTATACGACACATACGGATTTCCGCTCGACCTCACGCTGCTCATCCTCAAAGAGCAGGGCATGACCCTTGACCGCGAGGAGTTTGACGCGGAAATGGCCGCCCAGAAACAGCGCGCGCGCAATGCCGCCGCCGTGGAGGCGTCCGACTGGGTGGAACTCGCCGCCGGCGAGCAGGAATTCTGCGGCTACGACGAAGTGTCCACTCCCGCCCGCGTGCTCCGCTACCGCCATGTGCGTCAGAAGGGCCGCGAATATTATCAGATAGTGCTCTCGCGCACGCCTTTCTACGCCGAGATGGGCGGACAGACCGGCGACCGCGGCACCCTCACCGATACCGCCACCGGCGAGGTGGTGGAGATCTACGACACCAAGCGCGAGAACGGCGTGGGAGTGCATCTTGCCAAAAAACTCCCCGCCAACCCTGCCGCTGAATTTGTAGCAGCCATCGACACCGAGGCCCGCACGGCCACGGAACGCAACCACACGGCCACGCACCTGCTGCACCAGGCGCTCCGCGAAGTGCTCGGCGAGCACGTGGAACAGCGTGGCAGCTACGTCAGCCCCGACTCGCTGCGCTTCGACTTCAGCCACTTCCAGAAACTCACCCCCGAAGAAATACGCCGCGTGGAACACCTCGCCAACAACCGCGTCCGCCAGGCCATAGCTCTCGACGAGCACCGCCATGTGCCCATCGCCGAAGCACGCGAAATGGGAGCCATGGCTCTGTTCGGCGAAAAATACGGCGAGGACGTGCGCGTGGTGCGCTATGGCGATTCCGTGGAACTGTGCGGCGGCACGCATGTGGCCAACACGGGCAACATAGGCATGATACGCATCATCAGCGAGAGTTCCACGGCCGCAGGCATACGCCGCATTGAGGCCGTGACCGGCGCTGTGATGGAGGACTATATCGACCATGTGGCCGACACGCTGCAGGCTGTATCGGCCCTTTTCAACAACGCTCCCGACCTTTTGGCAGCCCTGCGCCGCAGCATCGAGGAGAATGCCGAGCTCCGGCGCCAGGTGGAAGCGGCCATGAAAGAACGCGCGGAAGCCATGGCGGCTTCGCTGCTCGACAAGGCCGTGGACTGCGGCTCGATGCGCATCGCCGTGCTGCGTGGCATATTAGCGCCGGAAATGGTGAAGAACATCGCTTTTGCCGTGCGCTCCGCCGTGGCTCCGGATGCTTCCGTGGCTTTTGCCGCAGCCACCGCAGACCCGGCAGGCAAGCCCCTGCTCACGCTTATGCTCACCGATGCCGCGTTGTCGGCTTCGGGCAAGAACGCGTCGCAGATTGTGCGCGAGGCGGCCAAGGCCATAAAGGGCGGCGGCGGCGGTCAGCCGGGCTTCGCCCAGGCCGGCGGTAAGGATGCCGATGGCGTAGCAGCCGCTATGGATAAGATGCTCGAACAGCTCAAAGCTTGAAACGCGTCTTCCGCATAATCGCTTTGCTCGGCGTGCTGGGAGCGGCTTTGGCCGCACCGCAGCACGCCGGAGCATTGTCGCTGGATGTGGACTCTATTGCGGCGTGGGGCAAATTTCCGCGTTTCTGCATGGATGTGTACCGTTGGGGCGACAAATTCTTCAACGGTTACGATTCGCTGTATGTGTCGCGCACATACACCAACTTCAACGTGCGCCTTAAAAGCGACAGCTGGATTGACCTTTACAATTTCGACCTTCCCGACGACCTGCACATACTCATGCGTTCCGAGCCGGCCACTTCGGCCGGTTTCAGTCTGTCGTACCTTGCTCTTACGGTGGGATATGACATGAACATCTCGCGCTATTTCGGCGGCCCAAACCGCCTGCGCAAACGCTTCAACTTCGGGTTCAATTGCAGCCTGCTCGCTTTTGACTACTACAACATACACAACGACGGCGATGTGTACGTAACGCGTTTCGGCGACGAACGCAACTCGGAGCGCATGCGTCTGCCGTTCAAGGGCATCAACACCCACACGCAGGGGTTCGATGTGTATCTGTTTTTCAACCAAAAACGCTATTCGATGTCGGCAGCGTTCAATTTCGGCCGCTATCAGCTACGCAGCCAGGGCTCTTTTTTTGCGGGCATCTCTTATTTCCACAATTCCTATAATTTCGATTTCAGCAGTCTGCCACCTGAAATGCGCGACAGGCTGCCGGAGGAGTGGAACAATTACGCCTATCATGTGAACAGCGACAATTATTGTTTCAAGCTCGGCTATGCCTACAACTGGGTGCTCGGGCGCCATTGGCTGATAGGTATAAGCGAATCGCCGGTGCTCGGCTTGCAAAAGGGTCTTGTGACGGGCAACAGCCGGCCGAATTCCATGGCGCTGTCGAATCGTCTGGCCATTAGTTTTGTGTGGAACAACAAGCGGTGGTTCGCGGGGTTGATAGGCCGTGCCGACCAAGGTTTGATTTACAATAAGAAGCAGGCGTTCGTCAACAGCGACCTTAGCTTCAATGCCTGTGTGGGCTACCGTTTCAATTTGTGGTGATTCGCAGTGTGGGGTGGTAGAGTCGCAGCTACGCAGCTCTGTCTTTTTTATGTGCCGTAAACCCCACGGGCTTCGACCGCTATGCGGCCATTGCCCGTGGCTATGATTGAGACTTGCCGCTGCCGCGGCTGCCTGGCGCTATGCGCCTGTTTCTTTTTTTTTGTGCGGCGTGATTTGTGGTGTTGGATTCGCAGCTACGCAGCTCTGTTTTTTTTTATGTGCCGTAAACCCCACGGGCTTCGACCGCTATGCGGCCATTGCCCGTGGCTATGATTGAGACTTGCCGCTGCTGCGGCTGCCTGGCGCTATGCGCCTGTTTCTTTTTTTTGTGCGGCGTGATTTTCAGTTGCTGTTTATTACGTGGTTACGATGATACGTGGGTAATTAGCTCAATAGTTAATTAACAAATTTTAATACAAAAAATGTTGCATCCGCTCGCCATTTTGGCGTAACTTTGCAGCATGAAACTCAAGCTCACTTTATCCTCGGCGCACCTCTCGTTCAAGAGACCGTATGTGGCTTCGATTCGTTCGATTAGCCGGATGCCCGCTCCGATGAGTCATTGTGTGCTTTTGCCATCCATTTTCCGCACTCCCGCGTAAGGCTTAAACCGCCGCCTCGCAGAGAGTGCGATTTTTTTTGCACGGCAGCCCTCGCGCAGCGCTGCTTCGCTTTCAATAAACAATATATAGCAGCCACAAATGGCCTTTTCGTATTTCAGCATCCGTCACGGCATCGTGCGGCGTTCGCCCGGTAGCATCCGAGCAGCGCGGCGCGCCACTTGACGCGATGTTCTGAACCCACGCGCAATTTTCTTAAACCAATCAATAAACAATATGAAAAAATTTTTACTCTCCCTTGCGGCCGCATTTGCGCTCGGTAGTGGCGTGGCCAATGCCGAGGTAGCATCGTTCTATGTCGGTACAGCTCCAAGTGAGGCAACAGTGTCTACAGAACTTTCAGGTAAGCTGGCTGACAAAACATTTACTGCCGGAAATGTAAGTCTGGAATTTGTAAAAGTAAATACATTGACAACCAATGTCAATGGTTCTTTGGTGCGTTGGTATACAAACGATAAAATGGTTATAACTCCACTTGATGGGGCTACAATTACCAGTGTGTCAATGGAAGTTGGCAGTGGATACGCAAAGACCGTCAAAGATGAATCGGGTGCTACCTTAGGGGCTTATTCCGGTAATACCTGGAGTTGGAATGGAAGTATATCTGAAGGACAGTCTATTACTATGGTTGCTTCTGTCCAGATTCGTTTTAGCTCAATAAGCATTACTTATACAAGTGCAGCCGGAATTGAAGCTAATGCTGAGTTCCAAGATGTAATAGTTGAGGCCGGCATGGGGGCTGATATTGTTTATACTCCCGAAGACCTTAAAAATGTGACATATGTCAGCGCCGACGAATCTATCGCAAAAGTAGAAGAAGGTAAAGTGGTAGGCGTGGCAGAAGGCAATACTACCATAACTGCTTCATGGACAGATGGTAAGTATATTGCCGGCGAAAAGACTTTCAATGTCACAGTGACCAAGGCTCGCCTTGAATCGAAAATCAGCTTTGACATAGAGCATGTGGATGGAAAGGTAAACACAGGAATTGTTTGGCAGACGGCAAATGTTGCTGTCGGCGATGGTGCTGTGACATATAGTTCTTCCAATAATGACATTGTAAGTGTTAACGAAACGACTGGAGAGATTACACCTTCTGATGTTCATGGTGCGGGTTTGGTTGTAATTACTGCTAAAATAGCAGCGACTGAAAAATATCGTGAGGCTACCGCTACGTACGAAGCCCATATTCTTGACCCTGATGCAGTTAATCCTGAAACTTCTACTATCGAGTTTGATTTTGTGAACAAAGATTATGGCATGCCTCGTCAAACCTCTGGAACTAACTATCTTCCTAATCCTCACTCGTTTACTGATGGAGAAGATGGTACTGGCGGCATAGTTACAGTGACTCTTTCCGGAACAGGAGATGTGCGCCTTTGGAGCACAAACGGACTGCGCTATCAGAAAAATTGCTCAAATAAATCCACAACTTTTGAAATAGCCGAAGGTTATGTGATAACCAAAATTTCCGTTATCCGCGAAAAAGGCACTAATTTCACAGGTGTTGGCTATGATGCTGCTACTCAGACATGGCAAGGAGAATCAAACGAGGTGACTCTTGTTATGAAAACGACTGCAAATGTAGATATTCAGGGCTTCAATGTGTTCTACAAAGCTGTCGGTTCGGATTTTAAACCCGCCCAACTCACATTCTTTCCCCGTATCAATGCCGCTGTTGTAGGAAAAAAGACGGCCCTTAATGGAGCCAGTAATCCCAACGGGCGTGAACTTACCTATAAAATAGCAGGCCTTGCCGATACTGATTACAGCATAGAAAAGACTGAGGCCGGCATCAATGTGACCGTGAACAAAACCGGCTCATACACTCTGCGTGCAGAATCCCTCGAAGATGGAGAATACATGGCAGGTCTTGCAATCATGCGCCTGAATGTTTATCCCGAAGTAGCTCCGAAATTCAATCGCGAAGGCATTAGTAATCCCATAGACTTAATCGATGGTGCTGTTCGTGCAAGTTTCGAAGTGCCCGAAGGATTCCGCATTTATTATAACGTTACTGAAACTGGAGCAACTGACGCAAAAGCAGCAGAGTATTACGAATATACAGATGGCGAAACCATTGAAATTTCCGCTGCCGGTTCGTTCTCTTACTATCTGAAAAACGTGCAGAACTACGACTCCGACGTTGTGACCTACGAAGTAGTGAAGTCCGAGCCTGCCAAAATCGTGGGTATCACCCATGAGGTGCTTGCCGGCAAGACTGTGGTTCGCGCCAACTATACGCTGCATGTGAACAACCACCGCGAGGGCAACACCTATGAGGTGACGTTCACTGTGGGCGGTCAGACTGGCACGAACACCGAGCACACTCTTGTGACAGAGGAAGAAGCCGCAGTGGCTCCCGTAGCTGAAGGTTTCACTTCCACCCACAAGCTGAAAGGCACAGTGGTTGTGACGGGTCTTACCGGTGAAACCGTCTACAAGGGCTCGTCTCTTGCTGTGAAAGTGAACGGTGAAGACACTCCATCGCACACCACCGAATTCGACGTCAAGACCGGCACTGTGGGCATCGAGGACGTGACGGTTGACGCCGCCGCTCCCGCCGAGTACTTCACCCTCCAGGGCGTGCGTGTGGCACAGCCCGAAGCAGGCAACATCTACATCGTGCGCCGTGGCGCAGAGGTGAGCAAGGAGCTTGTGAAGTAAGCTGCACCGCCATAGAATAGCATCGCCCGCCGGGTCCTCCGGTGGGCGATTTTTTTTTGTAGGTGGGGGGAGGTACAAAAGGACAGAAGTTACAGAAGTGACAAAAGTTTTTTTGTTGTGATGGCTTTGTTGGGGCAGCTTTGTTGGGAAAAGGGGTACAAAAGGACAAAAGTGACATAAGAAACAGAAGGTTTTATTGGATATTGTGTCTCCAAAAAATAAAAAACTTTTGTTCCTTATGTGTCTTTTGTCCTTTTGTATCTTTATCTCCTCAAAAGACAATTTTTTTGTTGTGATGGCTTTGTTGGTGGTAGCTTTGTTGGTGGTAGCTTTGCTGGGAAAAGGGGTACAAAAGGACAAAAGTGACATAAGAAACAGAAGGTTTTATTTGATATTATGTCTCCAAAAAATAAAAAACTTTTGTTACTTATGTGTCTTTTTGTCCTTTTGTATCTTTATCTCCTCAAAAGACAATTTTTTGTTGTGATAGCTTTGTTGGGGTAGCTTTGTTGGGGTAGCTTTGCTGGGAAAAGGGGTACAAAAGGACAAAAGTGACATAAGAAACAGAAGGTTTTATTTGATATTATGTCTCCAAAAAACTTTTGTTCCTTATGTGTCTTTTGTCCTTTTGTACCTTTATCTCCTCAAAAGACAATTTTTTTGTTGTGATGGCTTTGTTGGGGTAGCTTTGCTGGGAAAAGGGGTACAGAAGGACAAAAGTGACATAAGAAACAGAAGGTTTTATTTGATATTGTGTCTCCAAAAAATAAAAAACTTTTGTTCCTTATGTGTCTTTTGTCCTTTTGTATCTTTATCTCCTCAAAAGACAATTTTTTTGTTGTGATGGCTTTGTTGGTGGTAGCTTTGTTGGGGCAGGGGGTACAAAAGGACAAAAGTGACATAAGAAACAGAAGGTTTTATTTGATATTGTGTCTCCAAAAAATAAAAAACTTTTGTTCCTTATGTGTCTTTTGTCCTTTTGTATCTTTATCTCCTCAAAAGACAATTTTTTTGTTGTGATGGCTTTGTTGGTGGTAGCTTTGTTGGGGCAGGGGGTACAAAAGGACAAAAGTGACATAAGAAACAGAAGGTTTTATTTGATATTGTGTCTCTAAAAAACTTTTGTTCCTTATGTGTCTTTTGTCCTTTTGTACCTTTATCTCCTCAAAAGACAATTTTTTTGTTGTGATGGCTTTGTTGGGGTAGTTTTGTTGGGAAAAGGGATACAAAAGGACAAAAGTGACATAAGAAACAGAAGGGTTTATTGGATATTGTGTCTCCAAAAATAAAAAACTTTTGTTCCTTATGTCACTTTTGTCCTTTTGTATCTTTATCTCCTCAAAACGCTTAGCCCCAGCGGTCGTGCTGGCGCTGGGCGAGGATTTGTTCGGCGGGGTTGTCGGCGGGATTCCACAGCCGTGTGCCGCGGATGGCGTCGGGCATGAACTGCTGGCGCACGAAGTGGCCGGGATAGTCGTGGGAGTAGAGATAGTCGGTGCCGTAGCCGAGTTTTTTCATGAGCGATGTGGGGGCGTTGCGCAGATGCAGGGGCACGGGGAGGTTGCCGCTGCGCTCTACTTCGGCCAGGGCTGCGGCAATGCCTATGTAGGCGGAGTTGCTCTTGGGGCTTGTGGCGAGATAGACGGCGCATTCGGCAAGTGGGATGCGGCCTTCGGGCATGCCTATCTTATGCAGGGCGTCGAAGGTGGCGTTGGCCAGGAGCAGGGCGTTGGGGTTGGCGAGGCCTATGTCTTCGGCTGCGAGGATGACGAGGCGACGGGCTATGAACTCGGGGTCTTCGCCTCCGGCTATCATGCGTGCGAGCCAGTAGAGGGCGGCGTCGGGGTCGGAGCCGCGTACGCTTTTGATGAATGCCGACACGATGTCGTAGTGCATCTCTCCGCCTTTGTCGTAGGCCTGGGGGTTCTGCTGGAGGTTGTCGGTGACGTAGGCGTCGTCGATGATAATGGGCTTGCCGGCGGGGGTGGACTGCTCGAGCAGTTCGAGGATGTTGAGCAGCTTGCGCGCGTCGCCGCCTGCGTAGCGGAACAGGGCTACGGTGGAGCGTACGTCGACAGTGCGGCCGGCAAGCACGCTGTCGGCGGCGAGTGTGTGGTCGAGCAGGCGCTGCATCTCTGCTTCGTCGAGAGGCTTGAGCGTGTACACCTGCGCGCGCGACAGCAACGGGCGTATGACTTCGAACGAGGGGTTTTCGGTGGTGGCGCCGATGAGCGTGACTACGCCTTGCTCGACGGCTCCGAGCAGGCTGTCCTGCTGGTTTTTGCTGAAACGGTGTATTTCGTCGATGAACAGTATGGGACGCCCTTTGGCGAACATGCTCTGCGCGTCTCGCCGGCACAGGTCGATGACTTCGCGCACGTCTTTGACTCCGGATGTGACGGCCGAAAGCGTGTGGAAACTGCTTTGTGTGGATTTGGCTATGATGCGCGCAAGGGTGGTTTTGCCGACTCCCGGAGGCCCCCACAGGATGAAGGATGCCACACGCCCCGACTCAATCATGCGCCGGAGCACTCCGCCGGGTCCCACAAGGTGGGTCTGGCCGATGTAGTCGTCGAGATTCTGCGGGCGCATCCGCTCCGCCAATGGTGCAAGGCTCATTTTTAAACAGCGTGTTAATGAATAGTTGTAATGAAATTTGATGCCGGTTGCAAAAGCCTCGGGCAATGGCCGCGTTAGCGGTCGAAGCCCGAGGCTAAAATTGAGACTTGCCGCTGCCGCGGCTGCCCGGCGCTATGCGCCTACGCGATTATTCGCCGAGGAGGGTCTTGACGGCGTTGAGCTTGTCGGCGTACTCGGCGGCTTTGTCTTTGTCGTGGGCCACGTTGCCGTAGTACACGTAGAGAAGCATGTAGGCTTCCTTGTAGAGGCCAAGCTGGCCGTTGGCGGTGTCCATGTTGGCGGGGTTGGCATCGAGGAGTTCGACTACTTTGAGGTAGGCGTTGGCGGCGTCTTCGTCCATCGCGTTGCCTGCGTTGCGCGACATGGAGAGGCGGCCGAGGCGCTGGTAGAGCGCGGGCTGAGGCTCTGCTCCTGCGATGGCTTTGTTGACGTACTCGAGGCCGCGTGCGGCGGATTTGGTGCGCTGCTCCTCGTTGTCGCCGGCGGTGGCTGCCGCGTTGAGGTAGCGGCCGGAAGCGGTGAAGTAGTCGTTCATGGAGGGCTTCTCCTGTGTCTGCACGTAGGCGTCAAAGGCTTCGGCGGCTTTGACGTAGTTCTTGTTGTTGGTGTAGACTGCGCTGAGATTCTTGAGCAGGTCGGCGTCCTTGGGGTATTTCTGAGCGGCGAGCTCGTACTGCACCACGGCGAGGGAGTCCTGTCCGAGGGCTGTGAGGGCGTCGGCGTAGGTGGTGTAGTCGTTGACTGTGAAATAGCCGTCGGGGTTGTTGGCGAAGAAAGCCTTGGCGTATTCTGCGCCTTTGGCGTTGTCGCCGAGTTTCACGTTGTCGAGGAAGCGCACGCGCTGCATGATGAAGTTGTCGGGCTGCTGCGAGAGCACTTCTTCCGCCACTTTCAGGGAGTTGCTGTAGTCTTCGCCCCAGTAGAGGAGCACGGAGTAGCGGGCTTTGTCTTCCGGGAAGTGGTTGGGGTTCTGGATGTACTGGCCGTAGAGGTCGGAGGCTTTTTTCCAGTGGTTGCCCTTGAAGTATTTCTCGGCGAGTTCGCGCTGTGCGAGGGCCGAATTGGGAGTCTGGGCGAGGAGTTCCTCAAGTTTCTGAATGGAGAAATTGGGGTTGACGTTGAAGTATGCTTCGGCGTACTTTACATAGCCTTCGGGGTTGTCTTTCTCGAAGGTGATGGCCATTTCGTATTTGCCGGCGGCTCCGCCCCAGTCCTGCTGTGCGGCGGCCATGTCGCCTTCGAGGATGTAGATGGAGGGTTCCTGGTTCTTGGAATCCTTGTGGGCCTTGGCGAGGTATTTTTCGATTTCTTCCGCGTAGGTGACGGGGTTGGCGTTGTAGTATGCGCGGGCTATGTCGACGGTGATTTCGTGGTTTTTCTTGCCGAATTTCTGAGCTGTCTTGAAGTTGTCTTTGGCGGCGTTTTCGTTGCCGGACATGAGTTCGAGTGCTCCGAGTCCCACGTAGTTGTAGGGGCATTCGGCGTCGGCGGCCACGCCGAGGTCGAAGTTTTTCTTGGCAGCGGCCTTGTCGCCCTTGGCGAGTTCGGTCTGGCCGAGGTAGTAGTAGGCAGTTGCTTTGTCGGTGGCGGCGTCGCCTATGGTGCGGTTGAGGATGGTCTTGGCGTTGTCGTACTGGCCGGCCTTGTAGTACTCGATGCCGTCCTTGTAGCCCTGACTCTGTGCGCCCGCGGCGATGGTGCCTGCGGCAAGCATGGAAATGAGAAGTTTGAATTTCATCTTACGTTTCGGTGTAGGATAAACGGGTTTATTATTGTTTTTTTGTTATTTAATCTTGTTCACTCGTCCTCGCCGAGCTGCACCACCTGTATGCGTGTGCGTGCGGGGAGTATGCCTGTTTTCATGATTATCTTCTGGCCGGTCTCGCCTGTGACGAAGCTGTAGAATCCGCTTGCGAGGCTGCCGCTGACGCCTGTGGTGATCATGTATATCTGCCGGAACAGCGGGTAGCTGCCGTCGAAAATGTTCTGCTGGTAGGGTTTGTAGGCGGTGACTTCGTCGTTGCGTCGTATCTTGAGCACTTTGATGTCGTCGGTGAGGGTGGCGCCTATCACGGGCGAGTCGCTGAGCATGTCGGCCGCAATGGAGTCGGGGCTGATGTCGGCGCCGCTCATGTCGGATGTAATCCAGCTGACGCCGAGCACGCCGATGGCGTTGCGGTTTTCCTTGACGGTTTCGAACACCTTGGGCACGCTGCCCTGGGCGTAGACGTTGGGGCCGAGAGGTTCGCCGGCGAGCAGCGAATCGCGCATGTAGCTGACGAGGCTGGAGCCTTTGTCGTCGAATATGACGGCAATCTGTCCGAGTTCGCTGGGTTCGAGGTCGTTCCACTCCATGCTGCGTCCGGCGATGATGTCGGCCACTTCGCCCACGGTGAGCATTTCGAGCGGGTTTTCCTTGTTGACGATGAGCGCCACGGCGTCGACTGCGATTTTTGCCGACTTTACGACTTTTTTCTTGCTGCGCAGCACGCGTTTTTCGGCGTCGGTAAGGTCGCGGGCTATTACGATGGTCTTGGTGTTGAGGCTCATGAGCGAGTCTACGGCCACGTTCTGCGGCTCGTAGCGTGCGAGGATGTGCGCGTCGGGGTACTGGTACTCGAACACGTCTATCTCCTGCTGCATGATGTTCTGGAAGGAGGCGTCGCACACCATGGTGGTGGTGCCTGTGGTGGAGGAATTGGCTTTTTTCTCGTATTTCAGGCACGAAGATGCGCCCGCGCTCATGGCTATGGCGCAGGCGGCAAGGATTATGTGGCGGATTTTTTTCATAATATCAGTATGGCGAGTCGATGCCCTTGACTTGGCGGTAGGCGCGCCATATGCCGTAGATTATCAGCATTACTCCCACTATCCAGCGGGTCCATGCCCAGCTGCCTTCCCATCCGAAATAGTTGATGAGGAGCAGCACGCCCATGCCCACGTAGACGATGATCATGATTATTCCGAAGATGGTGCGCATCACTGCCGGAGTGCCTGTGCCGGATGTGCGGCTGCGTGCGTCGTCGTCGCTTTCGGAGGGCTTGTTGTTATAGTCGTATTCGTTCATAGCTCTTGTGTTTTGAAACGTTTTATTAATTTCTTAATAAACGTGTCGCGAGGCGCTTATGTTCGGTCGGCGTCTACGAGGCGTAAAGTTAGCCATAATGCGCGAGACTTTCCGACTGTGAGTGCAAAAAAACTCCGCTGCGGCGGAGTTTTTAATAATTTTTCACGCAGATGAGAACGCGATGTCTGCCGCGTGTGTGGTTCAGTAGAGGCGGGAGCCTTCGGGCAGGCGTGCTCCGCGCAGGAAGTCGGCGGCGGCCATGCGTTTGCGGCCTGCGGCACGTACGCTGAGCAGCTCGAGCACGCGTCCGTCGGCGGTGGCGGCGGCCATGCGGCGTGTGTCGGGGAGCAGTGTGCCTGCGGGCAGGGTGGTGTGCTCGTCGGTGAGGCGTGTGGCGAACACCTGCAGCTCCACGGGGTCGGCTCCGGGAGCGGAGAGCAGGGTCCATGCGGCGGGGTGCGGCGACAGGCCGCGCACGTGGTTGTGCAGTTCGGCGGCCGTGCGGGTCCAGTCGATGCGGCATGTGTCTTTGAATATCTTCGGTGCGGCGGAGGGTTCTTCGCCCTGCAACAGCTTGTCCTGCGGCACGGGGGTAAGGTCGCCGGCGACGATATGGGCTATGGTGTCGAGCGTGACGTCGGCGCCGAGCATCATGAGGCGGTCGTGCACGCTGCCTGCGTCTTCGTCCGACCCGATGTCGATGCGCTCCTGGCGCAACACGTCGCCGGTGTCGATGGCCTGCTTGAGGAAGAAGGTGGTGACGCCTGTCTCGGTGTCGCCGTTCATGACGGCGCGGTTGATGGGCGCGGCTCCGCGGTAGCGCGGCAGGAGCGATGCGTGGAGGTTGAAGGTGCCGAGTTCGGGCATGCTCCACACTACTTCGGGGAGCATTCGGAAGGCTATGACAACGAACAGGTTGGCGCGCAGTCCGCGCAGTTCTTCCACGAATTCGGGGGCTTTAAGCCGCTCGGGCTGCATCAGGTGCAGGCCGTGGGCAAGCGCGTAGTCCTTTACGGGCGACTGGATGAGCTTGTGGCCTCGTCCGGCGATTTTGTCGGGCATCGTGACGACGCCCACCACGTTGTAGCCTTCGCCGACTATGCGGCTGAGGCTTTCGACGGCAAACTCGGGTGTGCCGAGGAATACTATGCGGAGGTCTTCTTTCTTCATTATGCTTTTTTCTTTCTTAGGTATTCGAACAATTCTGCCTGTATGCGCGAGCCGGCGAGGCTGTTGGCTCCGACATATATGCCGACTGCGAGCGTGCACTCCACCACGCATGCCGCGAGCGGCGACGAGGTGAATCCGCCGGCCAGGAACATCAGGGGCACTATGAGTAGCGTCAGGGCAAGGTAGGGGGCGAGGTCGGCGATGAATGCTCCGGGGCGGATGCCTGTGCAGCGTGCGGCCACAAGGAGTGTGGCCGCCCATGTGATGGCCGAGGCGGCAATCTGCCCCCAAAGCATGACGCGCAGGCCTGCCACGGGGTCGGCAGGGGTGGAGCAGGCGAGCTGCGGAAGTGTGGCGATGAGGGCGAGTATGGCCGCGCCGTCGCGCAGTATCTCGAGCCATACCATGGCCCGTGCATGCCCCCGGGCGAGGATGTAGTTGCCGTAGAGGGAGTTGAGCACTGTGAACACGCCGCGCACGAGCAGCATCTGGAACAAGGCTATGGAGGGGTCCCATTTCGTGCCGAAAAGGGCGTGGAACACGGGTGTGGCCACTGCCGCGAGGCCGAGGGTGGCGGGGAAGAGCAGATAGGCTGTGAAGCGGTTCATGCGCCGCACGAGACGCTGCATGCGCGCGTCATCGTCCTGTACGGCAGACAGCGCCGGCAGAAACGACGACGACACGACCTGGCTGAGGCTCTGCACTCCCATTTTGCTCCATTTGTCGCCCTGGGTGTAGTAGCCGAGCGATGTCATGCCCACGCGGTTGCCCACGAAGAAGGAGTAGATGTTGAGAAACAGCGTGTTCAGGAAGGATGTGAACATCATGCGGGCGCCTACGCCCATATAGCTGCGCAGTGCGGCGAAAGAGAATGTCCACGACGGCCGCCAGCTTCCGGACATCCACAGCGTGGCGCTTTTGACGGCGGCCACCATGATGCTCTGCCATACGATGGCCCATGCGCCCGCTCCGGCAAGCGCGAGCGCTATGCCGGCTATGGCTCCGGCCACGAGTCCGAGCGAATTGGCCACGGCTATCATGCGCACGTCCATGAGCTTGGTGAGGCGGTAGCACTGTACGCTTGCCGAGGCATTGAGCACGAGTGTCAGGAACATCACGCGCGTAAGAGGTACGAGGCGCATGTCGCCTCCGAAGCATCCGGCGATGAGGGGGGCTGCCGCCCATGCGGCGGCATACAGTGTTGCGGCCATGGCGAGGTTGAACCACAGCACGGTGCTGTAGTCGGTCTGCGTGGGCGATTTGCGCTGTATCAGCGCGTAGCTGAACCCGCCGTCGACAAGCAGCGAGGCGAAAGCCTGGAAGATGAGCACGGCGCCCACGAGGCCGAAGTCGTCCTGCGACAGTTCGCGCGCCAGCACTACGCCTGTGACGGCATATAGGAGCTGTGTGGCCACGCGGTCGATGACGTTCCACTTCAGGGTGCCGGCTGTGCGGCGTTTCAGGGAATCGGTCGTTTCCTCCACCGGCGGTGCGTTATTGTTCCTCGCCGGCGCTGTCGATGGAAATCGCTTTTACGCCTATTGTGCGGTTCGATACTTTGGCCGGCGAGCCCGTGTAGTAGACTTTGCCGCTTCCGGCGCCGAATATGACGAGGCTTTCCGAAGCGTTGCAGTCGATGGAGCCTGTGCCTACGGCCCAGCATTTCACGTCTTTGGCTTCGAGGGCGCCTGCCTCGATGGGTCCTGTGCCGACGTTGCTGAGTTTGAGGCGTCCGGCGCGGCCGCGCATCACGAGGTGGCCGTGGCCTGTGGATATTCGTCCGTCGGCGCTGTTGGTGTAGATGCCTGTTGCGACGATGGTGCCGTTGCCTACCACGCGGGCTTTGAACGACGGCTGAGGCCCGTCGAGTGTCACGGTGACAGTGCTGTCGCCGGAATTTTCGATTTTTGTGAGTGACGACGATGACACTTTGAGTGTGGGCAGGTGTGCCGGTACGGGGCGGTCGTCGAACGAGAGCTGTATCTTGAGGCGTTTGCTGCTGCTTTCGAACATAATCAGGTCGGCTAAGGCAGGGTCGCATGTGAAAGTGACGATGCCTGCCGAATCGGAGTCGTTGCGGTAGTCGACGTTTATTCCGTCGACCACCTGGAGCTCGTTGAAATCGGCCAGCCGCAGGCTGTAATCTTTGTCCTGCGCATGGGCCGACAGGGCGTATGCGGCAGCTATAAGTAAAAGGGATGCTTTCTTCATCGGATGTTACGGAGAGTGGAGTGTAAGGAATCAGCGGATGAGGGTGCCGCTGCCATTGGTATGGCCGGAGATTATTTTCACGGCGGAGGCGGCGGAGTCGTATTTCAGCATTCCGCTGCCTGTGACGGAGAGGCTCAAGGAACTGCTTTTAAGGTTGCCGGCCGAGAGCATGCCGCTTCCGCGAAGGGCGAGCGACGCTTTGGAGGCATGGCCGCCGACCTGTGCCATTCCGCTGCCGGTGAGGGTGCAGTTGAAACTGTTGGCTTCCACGGTGTCGAGCTGCAGCATGCCGCTTCCGGTGGCCGATGTGCTGATGTTGCGGGCTTTCAGGGACGCGATTTTTATCAGGCCGCTGCCGGTGTTGCTGCCGGTGAAGTTCAGGCAGTCGGTGCGGCCCATTCTGATGGCTCCGCTGCCGGTGTTGACGAGCGTCAGCTCCGACTGCGTGTGCAGTGCCGGCAGGTTCACGATTCCGCTGCCTGTCTGTGTGATCTGGCGGAGTTCGGTGCCGCAATACACTTTTATGGATTTGACCTCGCGGGAGTAGTCGCGTACGTTGCCTGCGCGTTGCCAGTCTATGATGAGGGTGCCGTCGCTGTTTGCCACATGCACGTGTGCGAGGGCCCTGTCGGAGGCTTCGATCACGACCGTGCCTGCCGAATCGGGCACCTGACGTATTTCCACCGGCAGGGGGCCTGAGGAGCGCAGGGCAGTGAACGGGCCGGCGGCTGTACGCCTGACGGTAAGCGCGGAGTCAACGCTCGAGCACGCAGCGACGCATGTGATGATGGCGGCGGCAAGGAGAGAGATGTGTTTCAGTTTCATTGCAGTGAGGGTAAGATGTTTGTTTCTATATGGGCGAGTATGGATTCGAGCTCGGCCGGCGTGGGCGCCTGAAGCATGGCTATGCGTGTGGCGCGGAAGTCGGGGATGCCTTTGAACAGGGGCGATGCCGCAAGATGGCGTCGTATGTGCAGGATGCCGCGGTAGTCGTCGATGCGCTCGATGCTTTCGGCTATCTGGCGGCGCAGGCACGCGAGCTTTTCGGCGGGAGACAGGGCAGGGGGGATGTCGGTGGCGTCGTCGCCGGCAAGAGCACGGCGGATGTCGCGGAACACCCAGGGGGCGCCGATGGAGGCGCGGCCCACCATGATGCCGTCCACTCCATAGTGGTTGAATGCGCGCAGCGCATCGTCGCCGCTGCATATGTCGCCGTTGCCGATGAGGGGGATGTTCAGGCGAGGGTTCTCCTTGACGCGCGCTATCATCTCCCAGTCGGCCTGGCCGGTGTACATCTGCGAGCGCGTGCGGCCGTGGACCGTGAGTGCCGCTATGCCGCAGTCCTGCAGGCGCTCGGCGAGTTCCACGATGATGCGGTTGTCGTGGTCCCAGCCGAGGCGGGTTTTCACTGTGACCGGGAGGCTGACGGCCTTTACGACGGCCTGTGTGATGGCGAGCATGCGCGGAATGTCGCGCAGCATGCCTGCCCCGGCGCCTTTGCCTGCCACTTTTTTGACCGGGCAGCCGAAATTGATGTCGATTATGTCCGGGCGGGCCTGTTCCACGATTTTTGCGGCCTCTACCATAGAGTCGACGTCGCGTCCGTAAATCTGTATTGCGGTAGGCCGCTCGGCAGGGTGTATCTCGAGCTTGCGCGTGGTGGCTGCGATGTTGCGTATCAGGGCGTCGGCCGACACGAATTCAGAGTAGGTCATGTCGGCGCCCATCTCTTTGCATATGAGGCGGAAGGAGGCGTCGGTGACGTCCTCCATCGGTGCGAGAGCAACGGGCCGCGGGCCTAAGTCGAGTTGTCCGATGCGCATGGTGTCAGGCGAGTTCGCAGATAAGGGTTGCCGATGAGGAATCTGTCACACGCACCCGCACGGTGTCGCCGGCACGGAAGTCGCCGCGTGGGAAAACGCATGTTTTGTTCTGCTGTGTGCGTCCTACCCACTGCTGCGTGCTGCGGCGGCTCACACCTTCGACGAGTACGTCGAATTCGCGGCCTACGTCGCGGCGGTTGCTTTCGGCCGACAATTCGCCCTGGAGGGCTATCATGCGGTTCAGGCGGTCGATTTTCACGTCTTCGGGCACATTGTCGGGCATCGTGCGTGCGGCCAGCGTGCCGGGGCGTTCGGAGTACTTGAACATGAATGCGGAGTCGAAGCCCACGCGGCGCATCAGGTCGAGTGTCTGTTGGAAATCTTCTTCAGTCTCGCCGTGGAAACCAGTGAACAGGTCGGTAGTGATGGCGCAGTCGGGCATAGCGGCGCGTATGGCGTCGATTCGCTCGAGATACCACTCGCGGGTGTATTTGCGGTTCATGGCTTTGAGCACGGCGTTGCTGCCGCTCTGCACCGGCAGGTGGACATGGCGGCAGATGTTGGGGTGGGATGCCATGACGGCTATGGTGGCGTCGCTCATGTCCTTCGGGTGCGATGTGGTGTAGCGTATGCGCATGTCGGGCGCAGCTTCGGCCACCATTGCGAGCAGGCGGTCGAAAGTGATGTCTCCGCCGTTTTCTCCGTCGGCGTAGCTATAGCTGTTCACGTTCTGTCCGAGCAGGGTGACCTCCTTGAATCCGCGGGAGCGGAGGTCGGCCACCTCGCGCAGGATGCTTTCGGCGGGGCGAGAGCGCTCTCGGCCTCTGGTGTAGGGGACGATGCAGTAGGAACAGAAATTGTTGCATCCGCGCATGATGCTGACAAATCCGCCTACGCGTGCCGAGCCGATTCGCGCCGGCACGACGTCGCGGTAGGTTTCGGTGGTGCTCAGTTCTACGTTTATCGCCTTTTCGCCGGCTTCTGCCGCCGCAAACAGGGCAGGCAGGTCGAGATAGGCGTCGGGGCCAGCCACGAGGTCCACGCCGTGGTGCTCGATGAGCTCGCGCTGCAGACGCTCCGCCATGCATCCTATCACGCCTACGATGAGGCGTCCGGCGCGCTTGCGGCGCAGCGAGGCGAGATATTGCAGGCGCGCCACGATTTTCTGCTCCGCGTTGTCGCGAATGGAACAGGTGTTTAGCAGAATGGCGTCGGCGTCGGCCACGTCTTCTGCCATGGTGTAGCCCGCCATCTGCATGACGGAGGCCACCACCTCGCTGTCGGCCACGTTCATCTGGCAGCCGTATGTTTCTATGTATAATCGGCGTGATGAAGTGCCGAAGTGCTTATTTTCAGTCATTTTTCGGAAAATATTTGTGCTATTGCACAAGAATCGCTAATTTTGCGCAAAAATACAAAAAATGTGCCGCACGCACAAAGTAAACCATCGAAAACTCATTTCTCAAACATGGCTTTTAATTACATCACGGCCGAAGAGGCCGCTGAAATGATTAAGAACGGCGACAGCATCGGAACTTCGGGCTTCACCGCCCCCGGCTCGCCAAAATTCATATCTCAGGCTCTGGCTGCAAAAGCCGAGAGGGAACATGCCGCAGGCCGCGAATTCAAGGTGAACGTATTCACTGGCGCATCGACGAGCGACAAGTTTGACGGCGTGCTTGCGCGTGCCAACGCCATCAACATGCGCGCTCCGTATCAGAACCTGCCGGATCTGCGCAAACGAATCAACTGCCATGACGCACACTACTTTGACCGCCATCTTTCAGAAATGGCGCAGGAAATGCGTTACGGTTTCTACGGCAAGCTCGACTATGCCATCATCGAGGCTGCCCATGTAAGCCCCGACGGCGAGATCGTCATCGGCTGCGGCTGCGGCAATGTGGCCACCTATGCGGCCCTCGCCGACAAAATTTTCATCGAGCTGAACTCCAAACTGCCCGAAAGCCTTCTGGGCATGCACGACATATACACTCCGCTCGACCCTCCCTGCCGCCGCGAAATACCCATCTACCGCCCCAACGACCACGTGGGTTCGCCGGTGCTGAAAGTGGACCCGGCCAAAATTGTAGGCATCGTGCGAACGGACAGCTACGACGGCGTGAAGCCGTTCTCGGCTCCCGACGAAGTGAGCAAGCAGATAGGCGGCAATGTTGTCAGCTTCCTCATAAGCGAGTATGAAAGCGGCCGTCTGCCCAAAGAGTTCCTTCCTCTGCAGAGCGGGGTGGGCAATGTGGCCAACGCTGTGCTCTACGACCTCGGCGAAAGCACCCGCCTGCCCAACTTCATGATGTATACCGAAGTGATTCAGGACGCGGTGCTTGAACTGCTGAAGAAGGGCAAATGCACCTTTGCATCGACATGTTCCATGACATTCTCCGACCAGACGGAGGAGGAACTGTTCCGTGACCTGAAATATTTCCATGACAAAATCGTCATCCGTCCTGCCGAAATCAGCAACAACCCGGAAGTTATCCGCCGACTCGGCGTCATAGCCATGAACACGGCCATCGAGACGGACATTTTCGGATGTGTGAACTCGACGCATGTGCTCGGCACACGCATGATGAACGGCATAGGCGGCAGCGGTGACTTCACCCGCAACTCGTTCCTGTCGATTTTCTCTTGCCCGAGCGTGTCGAAAGGCGGCGTGATAAGCAATATCGTGCCTATGGTGGCCCACTGCGACCACAGCGAGCACAGCGTAGACATCGTGGTGACAGACCAGGGTGTCGCCGACCTGCGCCACAAGGATCCTGTGGAACGTGCGGAGGAAATCATCAATAACTGCGCGCATCCCGACTACCGTCCTCTGCTGCTTGACTACCTCCGTGCCGGCAAGAACGGCCAGACGCCCCACACGCTGTGTGCGGCATACGAGTTCCACAATGCCTTCAACGAGACAGGCGACATGCGCAACGCCGATTTCGGAAAGTATTTCTGACATCGGTTTCCATCCATCGACAATACACAGAAACGGCAGCACTGAAGTGCTGCCGTTTCTGTGTATTGTCGTGTATTGGCTTTGCTATGATTTATTTCAATTCAATTTGTTTAGGGTCGATTATGTTGTGGAGTATGGCGAATATTGTTAGTGCCGCCGAGGAGTGAATGTTCAGTTTTGTGCTTATATTTTTGCGGTAGGTCGTGATTGTATGGAACGACAAGCATAACTTGTCTGCGATTTCTTTGTTGGACAGTCCTTGTGCGACCAATCTTATGACATCTATTTCTCTATTGCTCAGCGTGTCGTGTCTGGGAATGGTTGAAACATGAACTGGAGTTGAGTCTTTCGGCTCCTTTTCCGGAGGTAAGTTTATCTGTTTTTCAAGAAGTTCGGTTGCGGGCACCAATAGTCTGTTTTCAATTGCGCAGTGGGAAACCAGGTCGTCGCCGCAAGCTATGATGTTGAATAGTGCCCGACTAAGGATTTTTGTGTTGGGAATGGCGTAATGCTGCAGGAATATATCTTTAAGCTCGTTGAGTTTGGAGGCCATGCTGTTGTGCTTGGTGGCAAAATCCTTTATGCTGAAACCTTGCTTCCGGTGCCCTTTCTGCAGTTGTTCTATGTACGGAAACACAACCTCGTCCTCAAAATCCATGTGGTTTTTTACTTCCTCCATGTATTCGTCAAAGAATTTTATGATATGTATGGCGGCATCGTCCAGCTGCGGCTGATGCACGCCCCTGATTAATGAATCCCGGATTTCGGGTAGAAAATAATCCAATATATATGTATGCGCCTCTCTGAGATAATTGACTAATGTGGGCAGATGTATCTGAAAGTTGCTGTAATTGCGGTTGCCTATAAGGTTGGCGACTGCGAGGAATGTATCGCAATGTATGTCGTTTTCCTTGCATATATCGTCGACAGTGCTGTTGCCGAAACCGAACGGCACCCTGAACCTGTTGAGGACCGGCAACAACAGGCCGTTGTCCTCGATAATATCCCGGATACGGTCGGCGGCAGTATATCTGACGGATGTTTGCAGCATAATGTTATGATGATTGCAGGTGTGATAATTCATGGTGCAAAGTTACGAATGATTCATGAATCATGCCATACCTAAAAAATGATGAAATTTTGGAATATTCAGTGGAAAATCTGTGTGTTGTATCCTATTTTTAGGAGACGCAGCATGGTCTGTTTTTAGATTTTTCCAAAATTTGGGTATTTTCGGCGTTTTTGAAAGATGGTAATTTTGCAGCGAAATCAAGAGTTTTTCTAAAAAATATTTATACATATGTCTTTCAGACTTTTATTGTTGTCATTAATATCAATATCGGCTTGTGTTTGTGGCATTGCGCAAAATAATCCGGGTGTGGTTTCTGGTAAAGTGATGTCTTTCTACGGTGAAGCTATTGATTACGCTATAGTGTACCTGAAAGGTACGGAATATTCCTGTGTCACTGATGAGCATGGTCTGTATCATCTGAAAACGCCATCCGGCAAGTATACCATTGTATTTTCTTCTGTCGGATTCGAGAAGACGGAGCGTAGTGTGGAAATTACGGAAGGCGGCAATATCAGGCTGAACGTAAAACTGGAGTCGGCCACTCAGTTGGCGGAAGTGGTAGTGGTGGGCAACAAGGTGGAAAAAGTCAGAAATTCGGCATATAACGCTGTGGCCGTGAATACGCTGGACTTGGCAAATACAACCAAGACACTCGGCGATGCTCTCGGTAAGGTTCCGGGTATGAAAATACGTGAAAGTGGAGGCGTCGGTTCCGACATGGCTGTGACTATGGATGGTTTCAGCGGAAAACACATAAAAATTTTTGTTGACGGTGTTCCGCAGGAGGGTGCCGGAAGTTCTTTCGGCCTTAACAATATCCCGGTTAATTTTGCCGAACGCATAGAGGTTTATCGCGGCGTGGTTCCAGTAGGTTTCGGTTCGGATGCTATAGGCGGCATAATCAACATTGTCACACCTAAACGAAGAAGGCAATGGTTTGTAGACGCTTCATACTCTTACGGGTCGTTCAATACCCATAAGTCATACATCAATGCAGGGCAGACTCTGCGAAACGGCTTCAAGTGGGAGTTGAATGCTTTTCAAAACTATTCCGATAACGACTATTGGATTGATACGCCGGTGGAAGATTTTGAAACCGGTGCTATCAACCGTAAAAAGAAAGAGCATGTGCGGAGGTTCAATGACACATACCATAATGAAGCGGTAGTGGCACGATTCGGGGTTGTGGACAAGCCATGGGCCGACCGCCTGCTGGTAGGTTTCACGTACTCGCGCATGTATAAGGAAGTACAGACAGGCGTACGTCAGGAAATCGTGTACGGTCAAAAGCATCGCCACGGACATAACCTGATGCCTTCTGTCGAGTTTCGCAAGCGTAATCTGTTCGTGAATGGTCTCGACATTTCCCTAAACGCCAATTACAACAAGAATGCGACGGTGAATGTGGATACGGCATCGGTGAAATACAATTGGAGAGGAGAAACCGAACGGTTGAATTCGCCGGGGGAACAATCTTATCAAAATTCCAAAGCGGACAACAACAACTGGTCGGCGGCTTTCACATCCAACTACCGCCTGGGGCACAAGCATGTATTCACACTGAACGATGTGTTCAATTCTTTCAACAGGTCTAACGAGAGCCTGCTGACAACTCCGCCTACAAGAGATGCTATACCGAAAATCACAAGCAAGAATATCATAGGGCTGTCATACCGTTTCATTCCTGACTCCAGGTTTAATTTTTCGGTTTTCGGCAAGCAGTACCACCAATACGTAGCAGGCCCTATGGCGACATCGTCGGCACAGGATTCCTACGAACGCACTTCGCGGTCGGTGGATTACTGGGGCTATGGAGCTGCCGGAACTTTCTTCATGCCTTTAGGGCTGCAATTGAAAGCATCCTACGAAAAAGCCTTGCGTATGCCTACTATTGAGGAAATGTTCGGCGACGAGGATCTTGAGACGGGCGACATTGCGTTGAAGCCTGAATCAAGCCATAACGTGAATCTGAATCTCAGCTACGACGCCACATTCGGAAATAGCATGGTCTATGTGGAAGCCGGTCTGATATTCCGCGACACACACGACTATATACAACGTAATATAATGTCGCTGAGCGGAGGAAAATTCGCCGCATCCTATATCAATTATGGAAAGGTAAGGACCGACGGTATCAGCGTGTCGGCAAGATACAATTTTTCGAAATGGTTGAGCGTGGGCGGAAATTTCACGCAGATGAATATCCGCGACAATATGCGTACGGCAGTGAACAGCACGGCAGCCAACGTATCATACAAGGAGCGTATGCCCAACCAACCATATATGTTCGCCGACACGGATGTGAATTTCTATTGGGCGGGACTCGGACGCAAGGACAACATTCTCACGCTGACCTACGACAACCAGTACACACACAGTTTCTGCTATTACTCATCCAATCTCGGAAGCAACAGCGATGACTACATGGTGCCAGACCAGTTTGCCCACAATGTCACATTAAGCTATGGAATCAATCAGGGTCGATACAACATATCGTTTGAGTGCCGTAACCTTACCGATGCAAGGATTTACGACAATTTCAGCCTTCAGAAACCAGGACGGGCCTTTTACGGGAAAGTGCGTGTTTATTTCGGAAACTAATCATAATAATCAAATAATAATCATGATATGAAAAAACATCTTTTTTTGCGTGCCGTGTGTGCGCTTGTTGTGCCTGCCGCCATGTCGGCCGGATGCTCCGACAATAACGAACCCTACGGCGGAAGCGAACCGGATAATGAAAAGGCAGACGGAAAATATGTCATAGCCGCGTCTGTGACAGACTCCAAGGGGACAACCAACATATTGCTTACCGCCGAATCGCTTGACGAAGGACAGGTTTCTTTAGGCGGCAACACCGGGCTGCTCAACGACGGGGCAAGCCAATGGGTGTTCCATCCTGACAATTATCTTTATGCCCTCACATATAACCAGGGGAATGCGGGTACGACAAGGAGCTATCGCTTAAATCAGGATGGCACAATAGCTCCACGCGACATGGAGTATAAGATAAGCCGTTTTACTTCCTATGGCATATATGACAACAAAATAATCTCGACCTCGACCGGCAACGGCGCGTCTTCTCAAGCCGATGGCAACGGCTATCTGCCCAAGACTCTGCTTGTTTCGTATCTTGATGTCGAAGCCGAATCGTCGAGGCAGAACGACACGTCGGCCGGTACGTATTCCGTTGAGAATTATTTCGGCAACGGCGAGTATGTAACTCTTGCCGGAATAGAGAAAAGAGGAAGTCAGATATTTTCCGGTGCCATACCAATGGGTCTTAGCCAATATGGCGCGGCGTTTGAAAACGGCAAATGGATTCGTCCCGGCTACGAAGACCTTGTAAAGACTGCCGATGGAGGCAGTAACAGCAGCAGCTACAAAAAAGGAGAGCTTCAGTGGACGCAATATCCTGACGAGTGCCGGGTGGCTATTTTCAATGATGAAACTATGACTAACCCGACATTTGCCAAGACCGACAGGATAAGTTACCCTTGCGGACGTTTCAAATCGCAATATTATCAGACGATATGGGCTGCCGGAAATGGAGACATCTATGTGTTTTCACCTTCCTATGCCAAAACAATGACAGATCCCCGGCAAAAAACGACTTTACCCGCAGGTGTGTGCAGAATCCCTGCGGGAACGTCGGACTTCGACTCGTACTATTGTAACATCGAGGAATTGTCGGCCGGTAGATCTTTTATGCGCTGTTGGCCAGCCGGAGGCAATTGTTTTCTTATGCTCATGTATGACCGCCCCCTCACCGAGAAAGGTTTCGCCGCCACTGATCTTGCCGTATTTGATGCAGATGCAAAGAAATTGACATTCGTGAACGGTCTTCCTGCAAACATATCGTCGATAGGCAAGACGGTGTACGCAAAAAACGGCAGTGTGTACGTGTCTGTCAATGTGACCGACGGCAGCCCGGCAATATATAGGATAAATGCTGCGACGGCCCAGGCTACAAAAGGGCTGACGGTGGACAAGGCTACCGACATAGCCGGATTCGGATATATGAAACATGTTCAATGACGGGGGAATGAAAATATTTCGCAAAATCCATCTGTGGTTCTCTGTTCCGTTCGGCTTAATAATCACGCTGGTTTGTTTTTCCGGAGCTATGCTCGTGTTTGAGCCGGAGCTAACGAGATGCATTAAAAGCGAGATGTATTATGTGTCCGCTTCGGAAGGAGAACCTGTTGATATGAAGATACTTATGGAAACCGTAAAGGCTTCGTTGCCTGATTCGGTTTCCATAACCGGTGTCACTGTTTTCAGAGACAAAGAGCGGACCTATCAGGTAAATCTTTCAAAACCACGTCGGGCTTCTCTCTTTATAGATCAGTATTCCGGCGAAATCAAAGGCAGATATGAGCGTATTCCTTTTTTCGCCACGATGTTCCGTCTTCACAGATGGTTGCTGGATCCGCCTGCCGATGGTGTAAAAGCCGGCAAACTGGCCGTAGGCATTTCCACTTTGTTTTTTGTGATAGCGTTGTTTACGGGCGTCGTGATATGGTGGCCGCGCGCAAGGAAAAATTTACCACGCAGCTTGTCGGTTTCGCTAAAAGACGGCTGGAAGGGTCTTTGGAAAAGCCTCCATGTGGCCGGAGGCATGTATGCGCTGCTATTGCTGCTTGCAATGTCGCTCACAGGGCTTACGTGGTCGTTCGAATGGTATCGGATGGCGTTCTATAAAGCATGTGGGGTGGAATATACTTCGCGCAGAAACGACACTTCGGGACGAAGCGCGCGTAGGAATGAACCGCGCGAAGGCATGCCACGCGGCTCTGCTGAAATGCGTGGGGAACGTGGCGGAGGAAACGAGAACAGTCCGGAATTCGACCGATGGCAGCAGGTATATGACGAATTAAAGGCTGATAGAGCTGGGGCGATACAGATAACAATAGCACCGGGAAGCGCCACCGTAAAAACTGCTTCTTCCGGCAATGTCCGGGCATCGGACCGTTATGAGTTCGACCATAGGACGGGGGATATAACTTCACTCGTCAGATATGACGACTCCACTGGGTCTGAAAGGTTGCGTGGATGGATATATTCCATTCACACGGGAAGTCTCGGAGGTGTATTCACGCGGATATTATGGTTTCTCAGCGCTCTGCTCGGTGCAAGTCTGCCGCTTACAGGCTATTATATATGGATCAGGCGTCTCTGTAAAAACAGGAATAGAGTTTGAATAGAATAGGACAGGACGTGACTGTGCGGTAATTACGGAGTGTGAAGTGCCCCTTGAAAAGTTTTGTATCTAACTTTTGGGGGCACTTCATACATTTCGGGGACGGCTTGTTTTTCAATACAATACGTTCTAAACGTGTTGCCGTGCACGGTTCGGATAGCAGGGTGTTACGCCTGTATGACGAGGGTGTATATCCAGTAGACAATGGCTAATGTGGCCACGAGGCCTATGGCAAGGGCTATCAGTATGGCTTTTGTGGTGCGTTTCATTTCTGTGTGGTTTTGTCGAGGTAAGCGTTGTACATGTCGTTTAGTTCAGCCGTAGAGATGTCGAGCAGGTGCAGCTGCTTGAATATGCGGTCGATGGCGCCGCTGTCGATGAAGTCGCGTCGGCGTGTCCGTGTGATGACGGACGCTGCTTCGGCCGATACGAAATAGCCGAGTCCGCGTTTGTTGTATATCACGCCGAGAGAGGAGAGGTGTTCGTAGGCGCGCATTACCGTGTTGACATTTACCATCACGGTGGCTGCATAGTCGCGTACGGACGGGATTCGTTCGTCGGGAGGCAGCACGCCTTGCAGCACGCGGTCGGCTATGTCGTCGGCAATCTGTAGGTAGATGGCGCGGTTGCTGTCGTTGAAATCTATCATTTGGCTGGGATTACATCCGTTGGATTATTTCGTCTTCACGCATGCGGAAATATGCCACTATGTAGCAGAACAGGGCGAATACGATGGATGCGATGGTGACGGTGTTTATGAATATGTCGGCAATGGCTTGAAAATCAACTACAGGTACATCGACTGTGCGGCCATGGAAAAGTGTGGAGGAGACATATCCTGCTGCAAATCCGTATATGAATTGGACAACGGCCATGGCGCCCAATGTTTTTATGAAGGAGTTTTTAGGCCATATGGTGCTTCCGAGCACATATGCGGCTTGTGAACTTGCGAGGCTAAACCAACTTAAAATAATGTTGTGTCTTTCGAATATTATGTGGACTGCGTCCAGGATGCTTACGTGCTTGGTGGTGGACACATTGAAGTAGCTGTCGAGAACGAACACGCGCACCCAGTCGGCGATTTCCCAGCATGCGGCGTACACGAGCGGCACGGCCACTACACAAAATATGAGACGTGAACAGAATTTTTCAAGAGTGGATGCCGGATTCATCAGTTCGTTGAGTCGTCCGCCGGCGGTGGCATGGCCGCTGTGGAATTGCGATGCACCGAGGCATGCGAACAGCGAGAGCATGAACCAGCACGTGTATTTGATCACGGGGTAGCCTTCTTCGTAGAAGCCGTTGGTTGCTACGGAGAGCCATGCGGCGAACAGTTCGACCATTAAAAGCACGCCGAACATGGCAAGGATGCGTATGGCCCATGAGTTGCGTTCGAGGCGCCAGTCTCGGCGCATCACGGCAAGGAAGCGCTTGCCGTCGAATATCTGAGAGGAAGCCGGAGTGTTCATTGTTTGTTGAATATTTCGGCAAGTTCGTCGGGGCGTGTGCTTGCCAGTTCGAAAAGACATTCAAGGTTTATCTCGGTGTCGAAACTGCCGTCGTTGGGCAGTACGGCGCTTATGCCGCCTACGGACGGCTGGGCGTAGAGGGCGCGTGCGGCCACTTCGGCGTCGGAGGTGTGGACGAAGGCGAGGCGCCGGCCTATTTCGGCTGTGGAGGCGTTGAGCAGCACGCGTTCGCTGTCGATGATGAGCACGTTGTCGAGCAGTGTCTCGATGTCGCGCACCTGGTGGGTGGATATGATTATGGTTCGGTTTTCGTTAACGCTTGAGGCGATGAAACGGCGGAAAGCCATTTTGCCGGGAATGTCGAGTCCGTTAGTAGGCTCGTCCATGAGTACGAGGGGCGTGTTGCAGGCCAGTGCGAAGCTCATGAACACTTTTTTGCGCTGACCCATCGACAGGTTGGTGAGTTTGTAGCGCATGCGGGGGTCTATTTCGAATGTCTCGAGGTGGCGGTGCAGGTCGTCGTGCGAGAAGTTGGGGTAGAACGGGGCATTTATTGCAACATAGTCACGGAGCGATATTTCGGGCAGAGTGAGTTCTTCCGGCACAATGAAAATCGAGGCGGTGGTGGAGGGGAGGCGCCGGCGGGTGTCTATGCCGTCGAATTCGATGCGGCCGGTATTCGGTGTGAGCAGGCCGGCTATAAGATAGAGCAATGTGCTTTTGCCTACTCCGTTGCGTCCCAACAGGCCGTAAACGCTCCCTTCGGGCAACTGAAGGGAAAGATTTCCTATCGTGGGATTGTGGCGTCCGGGATAGGTGAATGTCAGGTTGTCTATCGTTATCATGTTGTGGTTAGATTAGGCAGATTAGAAGGAGAACACAGAGCAATGCGGTGACTGCTGGGAAGATGCCGGACGATGCGGCTGTGGTGGAGATTGCGGCAATGAGCATAATGGAATGTTGTGTGATGTGTTAATAGTGTTATAGTGTTGTATGACACTGCAAATGTAAGACAGCTTTTTCAATTATGCAAATTTTCCTGCAATTCTTTTTGTTTTATGGTAAAACAAGTGTTTTTCAGACGCACGATATGGGATGGAATAAACCATGTAGAGTGCAAGAGCCGCCGCGATGCGGCTACGTCTTTTTGGCCTGGTTGCACGAGTCTAAGATTGGGAGTTGCCGCAGATGCGGCTGCCCGGCGCTATGCGCCGGTAAATCATTTATGGAACATTTGCCTCAAACCTTCTGCAAAAGCGCTTTTGCAGAAGGTTTGAGGCAAATGTTCTAATTCATATTGTTGTTTGGGGATGATTATAATTAAACTAAAAGATAAGTGTTTTGTCGTTTTTTATCTTGGAAGGATGTTTGAAGCCCAGTTGGGAAGCTCCTCAACATAGCGCTTGGCAAGCTCGCCGTCGCTCAGCCGGAACAAAAGACGGGCTTCGGCATCCTCTATTGAGTTGTCATAGACATAGAGCCGGTCAACTATCGCGGATAGGATTTTGCAGTTGGCAATAGACTTGTCGTATCGGGATATGATTTTCGGAATCGGTACGTCGTGACCGCCATTCAACACACGCTGAGCGACACGCTTCGCATTGATTGTTGGAGATTCAGTGGAAACGAAGAACAGACGGATGAAGAATCCAGCTTCTTTCGCTCTGAGAATGTAATCCACCTTATCGGTAGCCGACATCACAGTTTCAAAGATATGGCTTTTGCGTTCTGAAAGACATCGTTCCCTCCATTCATTGCAATAGTTGGCGGCTTTGAGAACAGACTCCTTATTGTTCCAGTCGCCGAATACATCGCGGGCAACATTGTCGGGATTGATATATTCCGAATCCTCCAGCCACTCATGATTAAGAATCTTTGAAGTCACGGAAGTTTTGCCAGACCCATTGGGCCCGGCTATCACAATCAGAACAGGGCGATGATTACTTGCTACCATTCTTTATCCTGTTTATTGCATCGCCCCATTTCTCTTGAGCCACCTGTGTAGCAGCCTCAATCCCGGCAGCCACACGCTCGGCAGCCCGGCGGGTGCTTTCGCGAGCATCCTCGGCAACCTCACGCATAAGCTGAGCCAAGCGCTCGTCGCCCGGTTCTTCCATAGATGTGAGTCGATAACTATTCATCTCTGCTTCCGACATAATATAATCTTTTCTTATTCAACGCCAAAGTTACGAAAAATCTCTGGAAAAGACGAATAAAAAGGGATAAATGTCTTCGTAACGCCTGTCAATAAGGCGTTTGCGAAGCCAAATGAGGACAGGCGAGAAACCGGGGTAATGCAAAGGAAAGAGGATTTATGAAGCAGAACGGTCTCCAAATCGTTACCCGCCGGATGGTGATTTTTAACACACCGTGTTGTATCTGGCAGCTTGTGGCATAGGTTGGCATATCAAGGTCTAACTCGTTGAGTAATAACTTTGCAAACAAAAAACG